>Ga0307304_10000295_pt1 | contig 11502 bp, 12 predicted proteins | sample ER_DNA_185_FD_194503 | JGI IMG/M metagenome (GOLD analysis project Ga0307304, IMG submission 194503) | Bulk soil microbial communities from the East River watershed near Crested Butte, Colorado, United States - ER_DNA_185 | ecosystem: Environmental > Terrestrial > Soil > Floodplain | place...
CGAGTTCGAGCCCCAGCTCGGCGAAAAACGAGATAGCGGCATCAAGCGATTCCACCACGATGCCGACGTTGTCCATCCGTTGAAGCGTCACGCGGCCCACTCTAGTTCTGTTGTCGCTTCGACACGCCCACCGGACGAGCGCACCGGCTGACGGTTAGGCCGTCGGCACGATCGCTTCGTTGTTCCTCTCCCGCTGACGTGGGCCAGCGTGCCGGAATGTCACTCGAAGCTACGCTCGGCGCGCCAGGAACACGAACTCACGGCCGGGGCGGTCGGGAGCGTCGCGCACGTCGTCCACGACATAGTCGTGCGCGACCAGCACCTTTCCGATCTCTTCGCGCTCGCGGAAGCGCAGGGTCGAGTCAGACGTCAGCACCTCACCGTTGGGGAAGACATAAGTCCAGCGAAAGCTCACGAGCGGCCCACGTAACTGCAGCTGATCGACCCAGCTCTCGACCGCTCCGACGCCGGTGATCTCCGTGACACGGTATGAGTCGGCTCGATTCCACTCCTCCCATGCCCGGTACTCGGGATTGCGCGTCTCGAACACGAGGTGCCCGCCTGGTAAGAGCGCTTCACGGGCTCCGCGCAGCGTCCCGTGCCAAGACGCCTCGTCAATGATCACCTGGGCAACGTTGCCGGTCATCGTCACGAGGTCGACCCGAAGCAGTGGCAGACGCGTCGCATCGCCGTCGATCCACCGGACGCGCTCGGCGCCAGGCTTGCCGCGAGCCACATCGAGTGAGGCCCGCGCGGGATCGACCCCGGTTACCTCGTAGCCGCGCTCGGCGAGGAGCAGCGCGAATGTTCCGGTCCCAGAGCCGATGTCCAGCACTCGTGTCGCGTCCAGCTCGGCGGCGATGGCGACGTACACGTCGAGGTCGCTCCGGTCGGAGTCGAGCGCGTCGTAGATCGCCGCCAGTCGTGGATGCTCAAAGCATTGGTCAGCCACGCAACGACGATAGATCGCACGGGGTGGGCCAGCGTTCGGGAATGTCACCCGCGCGTGAGCCTGGTGCGCGCTGAGTTTGTCTGCGTTTACCGGGCTAGCTGACGCCCAGTGCTTCGTAGGCTGGGAAGAGCTCGTTCCAGCGGGTCTCGACGCTGCGGAGCTCGCGACCGCTGATGTAGTCGGACAGATGCTCGACGTGAATTTGGATCCCCACGCCGTAGGCCGGGAGCAGGTCGACGGGAAGGCCCCGCACTTCCCAGACCAGCCTGGTCTGGGCGCCCTCGGCAATCAGCTGAGCCTCGTTGACCGTCTGCTCCGGCTGGCCGGGCTGAGCATCGGGATCGCGCATCTTCAACAGCAGGCGCTGGGGAGGCTCGCACGCCTCCACCTGCCCTCTGCGCTCTCCCGAGAGGGCGATGCGCACACGGAACTCGCCCCCCTGAGAAAGCTCGCCCTCTACCTCGCCGTACCAGTGGGCGAGTCGATCGGGCTCGGTGAGTGCTCCCCAGAGGTCATCGATCCCAGTGTCGAGACGATCTTCCATCCGCACGACGCCCTCGCCCTCGACTGAACGGAGACTCCCCAGCACGGATGCGTCGTCAGTCATCTAGATCCTCCTCTGTTCGCGCCTTCCCTTGGTCTCGATGAGGCGAAACGTTCGGCCGCTGCGCCCACCGTCAATGCTCAGACGGCAGAGTGGCCACGAAGTCATCGGACATCGCGTAGGCGCTTCCATCGATGCGCCAGGACGCGGAGGGGTCGCCTGGGCCAGCGTGCGGGAATGTCACTTGAGCGCGTGCGGCGCCTAGAGGCCGCCGCCTCCTCGTGGACCACAAGTCTCACCTAAGGCGCCGCTCAGCGAAGAGCATCCTCGAACCGGGGGTCGTCGCGTACGGCGGCGAAGTCGTCGTCTCTGCGCGCGTCCTCGCGGAACCGCGGGAGCAGCTCGACTGACCGTCGAAGGTGGGTGAACGTCTCGTCGCCGGTCTCGCCCGCGAGCGTTGCGAAGCAGGCGTAGTTGTAATTGATGGGCGAGTGTTCGCGAATGACGCCTGAAGGAATCTACGCCCAGGGCAGACGAGCCCAGTTCGGCGGCCGCTGTCGCCGGACCGCTCGACCGTCGCGTACGCCTGCCTCCAGTCGGAGGTCTCCTCCGCCACGCTCCCAAACGTCGGCTTCCGGCTTCAGTTCGAAGGGCGCCTCATCCAGACTTCCGAGCCGAATCTCGATGAGCGTGTCACCGGGACTGACTGGATCAAGCCGAGGCCGCTACCCGACCTTCCCGATCAGGTGGTGCGCGTATGTCCACCAGCCGATCAGCCGCACGTGGTCGCTGCCGCCCTCGCGGGCAATGGCCAGGATGTCGCGGTGATTCGGCTGCCCGAGGCGCTCGTGCGTCCAGACGATGACAGCGTCGTCGCCGTCGAAGTAGCAGAGCCTGCGCCCGCCAGGCTTGCCAGGCCCGTGGGCCCAGGCACTTTCGCCTCCCCAGCTGAGCGAGTTGCACTTGCCGCTGTTGCGCCCGAGCTTCTGCCGGCGCCGCTCCGTGTGGTACGCCGCGCGCACCGCGGCGCCGCTCGGGTAGGTCGAGACCTGCCAGCGGTCGGGGTAGAAGCCCGTCGCCCCCGAAGGCGGGAGGCAGACAGCGGTGGCGACCGCGCCGATGTCCGGAACCGACTGCTTCACGCACGCCTTGCGCAGGGATGCCGGAATCAGCGCCATGATGTCCCCCGCGGCGGCCTCCTGGACGCTCCCAGGTGCCGGCTCCGTGCTCGTCCCCGGCTGGCTTCCGGTCGCGCCCGAGCTGGGCTCGCCCTTGCTCCCGCTCGTCAAATACACGACCGCGGCCGCGGTCGCAGCAGCGATCAGCACCACTCCGAGAAAAACAGGCCAGCCGAGGCTTCGCGGCCTCCCGAAGACCATGAAGATCCACTTCTGGCTGGGCTCCTCCTCCGGCGCCACGCGGATGAGGCGCACGGTGTCGGCGATCCCCTTGAGGTGCGCTCGTCCACGGTCGATGTACCGGAGGCCAGGCAGACGCCCAGCTAGGTGGCTGGTCCCGTCGCTGACGATGATCTCCCCGCCGTGCGCGAGCGCGCAGAGCCGCGCCGCGATATTGAGGGCGGCGCCTCGGAAGGCCCCGTCTTCGAGCTTGATCGCCTCGCCTGAGTCGATCCCGATCCCGACCCGCAGTGGGAGGTCGGAATCCGGGTCCGTCTCCTCGGCGAACTGGCTCTGGAGGTCGACTGCGCTGCGAATTGCCTGCCGCGCCGAGTCGAAGACGGCGAGGGCCTCGTCGCCCCTGATCTCGATCAGCGTCCCCCCGCGAACCTGCACGCCCTCACGGACGATGTCGCTGAATTTCGCGGTCAGCCTTGCGGATGCCTCATCGCCGTATTCCTCCGTGAAGCGCGTGTAGCCGCGGATGTCCGCGATGAGGAACGTGCGGACCGGTGTGTGGTGCTCTTCGGACAGGCTGCTCACGAGTGTACGTCCTGCAAATCCCGACCTCAACGCGACCTCGGCCGTTTCCCCGTAAACCACCGCGGTAACGCCGAACTCTCGCGTGGGCCAGCGTGCGGGAATGTCACCCGATCGCCTTGGGCCGATTGAGCCGCGCGGGTCTGGTGACAGTTGTTGCGTATCCAGATCGACGGGCGTAGTCTCGCTGCAACGTTCCCCTACCCCAAGGAGGCTCCTCCTGGCCGCCACCAGCCTGCTCCCTGACATCGGGACCGAGCTTCGGGAGGGATGCGCCGAGATCGGCGATCAGCGCTCGGCTCCGACCTCGCGGAGCCCCACGGCGACGATGTGCTCAACCTCGACCGCGTCTGAGCGCCGCCCGACGCGTCGCACTGGGTGCATCACGACGAGGCCGAACGCGTCAACCAGCTGCTGATCGACTTGTTCACCGGCGCCGAGGCATAGGCGCGCCAAGTCCCGAACCGGAGGAGGTCATCGGAACCGCACCTACCAAGTAAGGAGGTCGTGATGAGCACCACCACCCAGACCGCCGCCGACATTGCCGCCACCCGCAGTCCACTGATGCTGATTCACGGCGCCTGGCTCTCGTCGCGGAGCTGGGACCCGTTCGCCGAGTACTTCCGCGACCGGGGCTATGACGTCTCCACCCCCGAATGGCCACGCAAGCAGGGCGACGTCGAAGAGCTGCGCGAGGCGACAGACGCCATCGAGGGGCTCGGCCTGACTGAGATCGTCGACCACTACGAGGCGCAGATCAGGGCGTGCGAGAAGGAGCCGATCCTGATCGGCCACTCGTTCGGCGGGCTGATCGTCGAGCTCCTGCTCGACCGCGGGCTCGCCCGGGGGGGCGTCGCGATGAGCCCGGCGCCGCCGAAGGGGATCCTTGTCCTGCCGTTCTCATCGCTCAAGGTTGCCTCGTCGGCACTGGTACATCCGTCGCGCTGGCACGGTGTCGTGCCGCTCACGCTCGAGGAGTTAACCTACGGCTTCGCGAACACGTTCACGCCCGAGCAGGCAAAAGCCGCGTACGAGAAGTACTACGTCCCGGAGACCGGACAGATCTTCTACGAGGCGGGTTTCGCGAACTTCCATCTGCACCCGCCCACGGAGCTCCGTTTCAAGTACGAGGACCGGGCACCGCTACTGATCATCGGCGCCGACCAGGACCACACGGTCCCCGCATCGCTCTCGAAGAAGCAGTTCAAGAAGTACGAGAAGTCTCCGGCACAGACCGACTACCTCGAGTTCGCCGGCCGGCCTCACCTGATGATGACCGCCGAGAAATGGGCGGAGATCGCAGGCGCAATCGAAGGCTGGATCGCCAGCGTGCCCGAGAGGACGGTTGTCGCCGCGGGCACGGCGTCGGCCTAGCCGGTTAGAAAGGAGCCCGGGGGCGAGCTGGCCCGTCCCCGGCTCGACGTCCTCGGGGTGGTCAACGGTGGTGTTTCTTCGACGTGTCTCTGTGGATCGCGGAGCCACCGGTCGGTGCTCAGAACGCGTTCGCGGCCGACTTCCACTCCCGGAGGCGCTGCCTGATGAGCTCGGCGCGCTCTTCCTCACTCCCGCCGTCGAGCACCTCGAGGTCTGAGGGGTCCGCCCGAAGGTAGACGCCGGCGGTTCGGGCATTCAACCCGGGGTCACGATCCGAGCGTGTTATCCAGTACCCGGTGGCGCGGTCGGCGGCCTCGACCCTGATCTCGCCAGTGCCCTCGAGCTGCGGGGCATTCGGGTGCCGAGGGCGCTCGCCTTTCCAGAAGTAGAAGATGCCGGCCGGGTCCCTGCGTTCCTTCGCAGCCTCGCTCCAGTAGCGGGCCGAAAGGGTGCCGTCGTCCTGCCAGGCCCGGCCGTTCACCGTCAGGCCACCGTCGCGCTCCCGCGAGATGCGCAGGAGGCTTACCGCCGACGGTTCTTCCTCGCTCCGCATCGTCAGCGAGAGCTGCCACCACAGCCCCTCGACCGGGCCGCGGCGACCCTCTGTCTCGATCGCCTTGCGGAGCTTCTGGTTGATTGCGCGAACCTCCGCCGGGCTGGTGGCGGGGTCGTAGCGGACGGAGGTGAGCCCGAGCAGGTCGGTCGGCAGCTTCGAACCGTTCGCGTGGAGGATGAACGTGCGGCGGATGCCGAGCGCGCCGCCGAACAGCCCGGCCTCGAACACCACGTTGTCGCGCGGCGACGCCTGGCTCGACCGGGACGCATCCGTCGTGGTCCAGTCGTCCTGGGCGAACACGAACGCGGCGAAATCGACCTCTTGGGAGAGCTCGACGAGCCGGTCGAGGGTCGACCGCCCCGGGTTGAACGTGGTCGTCCAAAGCTCGACGTCGACGAGGTCCTCGAGCCCGCTCGCGATCGCTTGGAGCAGTTCGGCCTGCTTGCCCGAGGACCCGAGGAAGATGCGCGGCTTGTTCATGCGCGATTCACCTTTCGGTCAGAGACGAGGGCCAGCGTATCGACCACGTAAACCACGGCTGTTCCGCGCTGCCGCCTGCCGCGGATCGGCGCAGCACGAACAACGCACGCGGGTTGCGCAATGGCGCCGCCCTTCGTCTCCTCTCACGATCGGTCTACAACAGGACTAAGATCGGCACAAGGAAGAGGAGAGGAGGCACGATGGCGAAGAGCGTTCGCGACGCGATGACCCAGGATCCCCGCTCGATCCGCGCGTCAGCGTCGGTGGTTGAGGCCGCACGTTTGATGCGAGAGCAGCACATCGGCTCGCTCCCGGTCACCGAGGACGAGCGTCTCGTCGGGATGATTACCGACCGGGACATCACGACAAGAGTGGTCGCCGAGAGCGCGGCCCCTGAGACGCCAGTCGGTGACGTCTATTCTCATGACCTCATCAGTGTCGAGCCCGACAACGGCCTTGACGACGCGCTCCAGCTCATGGCCCGCCACCAGGTTCGGCGGCTGCCCGTTGTCGAGAACGGCAGGCTCGTCGGCATGGTCGCGCAGGCTGATATCGCGCTCAAGGAAAACGAGAGGACCGGCGAGCTTGTCGGGGCGATCTCCGAGCCCTCCGAGGAAGACCGCAGGTAGCTCCAGAGATCCGGCTCGACAAACGTTCCACCCGCGGGGGACCGCCTCGGCGCTGAGCGCCGAGCCTTTGCGCTCACAGGTGCTCGGGCGAGTCCCTGCTGCCGGCAGGAGGTCGTCCGATCGCGGCATGTGCGAGCGCCGACGGCGCCTCACGATTGGGAGCACAGCGGAGATGAGTGACCTGTGCTGGGCCAGTGCTCCGGAATGTCCCTTGAAGGCGGCACCACCCTCACTCGGGCACGCGGGGAATGCCGAGCGGTTCGATCGGCCCGTAGGCGACGTTCTGGAAATAGCCCTTGGTCCAGGTAGACGGTTGATGTATTGCGGCGGAATCAGAATTCGACGGCTTAAGCCGCGCGGCCGGCACGGGTGTTGGGGCGTTCGCCTGAGTGGCGTAGATGTAGATCAGATTGGCGGTGGGCATCGGCGCCTGCCCGCTTGGTAGGCCGGCGAGGACCAAGCGCCCGAAGAGGAATCGATCGGGCGAAGACGACAGCGCGAATATGTCCCCTGATCGCAGTTTCGGTCGCGAGCGTCTGAGTATCTGCAGGTTCGTAGAAGTGTTCACGCCGGCATTCTGAACGAGGTCCGGATGACTCCGTCCCTGGCTGGGCCAGTGTGCTGGAATGTCACCCGAGCACGCTCGCTAGACCTGTACACGCGGTTTGCCGTCTGGCCGCGGGTCGGGGAGACTCGCGCGGTGATCCCGGACATCCGTTACGTCCGGCGTGATGGCATCTCGATTGCCTACCAGGTCTTCGGCGAAGGCCCCGATTTGCTGTTCATCCCCGGTTTCGTCTCGAACCTCGAGTATCAGTGGCATTTCGAGCCGACAGCGCGATTCTTTGACCGTCTCGGATCGTTCTGCCGCGTGATCGACGTCGACCGGCGGGGCACCGGTCTCTCGGATCGGCTCTCGCCTGAGGATTTGCCACCGCTCGAGGTATTGGTCGAGGACCTGATTGCGGTGATGGATGCTGTGGGGTCGGAGCGGGCGGCGGTCGGTGGGTTCCTGGACGGGTGTGCTCAGGCGACGATGTTCGCCGGGATGTATCCGGAACGGACCTCGGCGCTTCTGCTGTACGGCGCGAGCGCATGCGGCACGTACACGCCCGATTATCCGTGGGCGTGGACGAGCGAACGATGGGAGGCCTTCCTGGACGAGATGCTGAACGGGTGGGGCACGGAGGAATACATGAGCGATCTCATCCGCTGGAGCGCTCCGTCTCTCGCCGAGAGCGAAGAGCTCACGCGGCAGACGATCGCGTACTGGCGTCTGGCGTCCGATACGCGCGCGGCGGTAACGATCGAGCGCCTCTACGCGCAGACCGACATCCGGCAGATTCTGCCCGCGATCCACGTTCCTACCCTGCTTCTGCACCGCGTCGACGATCTCACCGAACCGGTCGAGGGTGCTCGCTACGTCGCCGAGCGGATCGCGGGTGCGAAGCTGGTGGAGTTGCCAGGGGCCGACTACGCCCCCTGGGCCGGCGATCAGGAGCGGCTACTCGAAGAAATCGAAGAGTTCGTGACCGGGACGCGACGCGGCCCCGACCCGGACCGCGTCCTCGCGACAGTCATGTTCACGGACATCGTTGGCTCGACTGAGAGAGCCGCCGATCTCGGAGACCGGCGGTGGCGCGAGCTGCTAGCGAGTCATCACGAACGTGTGCGTGCGGAGCTGCGGCGGTTCCGCGGCACCGTGATCGACACCGCCGGGGATGGGTTCTTCGCAACGTTCGAAGGACCGGCGCGCGCTGTGCAGTGCGCCGGCGCGATCATTGCCGCGGTTGCACCACTCGGATTGCGATTGCGCGTCGGCGTGCACACCGGGGAGGTCGAGCTGATGGATCGGGGCCTCGGAGGGATCGGCGTGCATATCGGCGCCAGGGTCGCAGCACTTGCCCGCCCAGGCGAGGTGCTCGTTTCCTCGACCGTGAAAGACCTCACCGCGGGAAGCGGGTTGGCATTTGAAGACCGCGGCACCCATGAGCTCAAAGGGGTCCCCGACGGCTGGCGCCTGTACGCGGTCCCACAGGATCACCGCCTGAACATGGCGCTTTAACGGCGCAGGGGACTAACGCATGGGCCAGCGTCCGTAAATGTCCCCTGACGAGTGCGAGCTTGCCACGATGAACACGGCGCAAGATGATGCCATCATGGCTGGGGCGTCTGGCACGAAGACGGTGGCGGCGGCCGATGGGCGGACGCTGACGATCGCCGAGTGCGGCGACCCGGATGGGTTCCCGGTCTTCTTGCTCCATGGCACGCCAGGCTCGCGCTTTGCCGGGCAGGGCGCCGAGAGCGCGTACGCGAATGTCGGCGCGCGCGTGATCACCTACGACCGGCCCGGCTACGGCGGCTCGGATCGCTTCCGCGGCCGGCGGGTGGTGGACTCCGTCGCCGACGTTTCCGCGATCGCGGACAGCCTCGGTATTGAGCGCTTCGCCGTGAGCGGCGGCTCTTGGGGCGGCCCGCACAGCCTGGCGGTTGCCGCACGTCTGCCCGAGCGGGTGACGAGAGCCGCCTGTGCAGCGGGGGTCGCGCCGTTCGACATGCCTGGCTTCGACTGGTTCGCGGACATGGACGCGGTGAACATCGAGGAGCTGGGCTGGGCACTGGAGGGCGAAGATGTCCTCGCACGCGAGATCGAACGGGTCGCAGCCTCGATGCTGGAACGGGTGGCGGACGATCCCGCCAAGCTGGTCAGCGAAAGCGAGGTGGAGTTTTCCGAGGCTGACCGTGCCATCATGGCGAGTCCCGAGCGGCACGAGCTGATTCGACGCATGATCAACGAGGCGTTCCGTCAAGGCGTCTGGGGCTATGTCGACGACACCCTTTGTCTGATCCAACCGTGGGGCTTCGACGCGAGCGAGATCCGCGTCCCGACCCGTGTCCTTTACGGCCTGACGGACGTGCTCGTGCCGCGCCAGCACGGCGAGTGGCTCGCCCACAACGTGCCCAACGCCGAGCCCGTCATCGACGAACAGGCCGGCCACTTTCCGGATCCCAACGTCGTCACGGAACGATTCGGCTGGCTCGTCCAGCCGGTCTGACCCTCTTTACGCACGTAACTCACGATGACCGGGGCTGCTTCCCCAAGACCTGCCAGCATCAGCGTCTGATGCCTACGGGCGCTATCCCACGAGTCGTTCAGTTTGCGGGAATGTCACCCGAGCGTAGGCCTCTTCGCTCGGAAAGATCAGACGCGTCGGCGGAGATGCAGACGAGTTGCTGCGCTCGCGTGCCGGGAGTGCGTGCGCCAGCTTCCAGGCCGATGGCGACCAGGACGACCGTGAGTCCGGCCACAACCCACTGGCCGAGCACGAGATAGAAGATGAAAGCAGCGAGCATCAGAGGCGTCACGAACCGGTAGATGAAGCGTCGGTTCGACACCGACACCGGGTTCTGATCCCACGCTTGGCAGATTGCTCGGAGTCTCGACATCCCTTCAGGACGCATCGGAGCGAGCGGCGAATCGCTTGAGTGAGCAGACGAGATCGTCGCCTGGGCCAGCGTGCGGGAATGTCACTAGAACGAGGGAGCGCAGGCTGCGGCAATCTTCCGGTCATGCGAATTCACCGAGGCTAGGGTCATGGCAGGCTTGGGCGAGGCGGGAGGAGGCGCGGAGCGTCCGTTCGCCGGCGACACCGCGAGCTTCTACGCACGCTACCGCCGCCGTTATCCAGCCGAGCTGATCGCTCGTCTACTGGAGGTCACGTCGAGCGGTCGCGGTCGCCTCGTCGACCTGGGCTGCGGCACAGGGCAACTCGCACTCCAACTCGCGCCCTTCTTCGAGCATGCGGTGGGCATCGACCCTGAGCCGGACATGCTCCGCGAGGCGGAGAAGGTGGCTCGCGAACAAGCAGTCGAGAACATCGAATGGGTGACGGGCAGTGCGGGCGAGCTTCGCTCGCTGGAGCGCCCTCTCGGACGATGCGATCTGGTCACCATCGGCACTGCATTCCATTTCATGGAGCCACGTTCGGTCCTCGACGAGCTCCAGCGAATCGCAGCGGGCGGGGCCGTCGCGGTCGCGTACAACGGGTCTCCGATGTGGCTGCATCCCGATCCCTGGGCGAAGGCCCTGCGCGCAGTGCTGGAAATTCGTCTTGGGCAGCTCCGCAACATCGACTTCACTGCTGAAGCGCTTCAAGCTGCCGAAGACACGATGCGGGACCTCGGTTACACGCACGTCGAGCGGTGGGAGCACATCCACGTCGAGACGATTGATCTGAACTTCCTCGTCGGACACATCTTGTCCGCGACCTCAACCGACCAGATTCCGTCCGGGCAGAGACCGGACTTCGCCGAGGAGGTCTCCTCCGCGATCAGCACGGTCGCGCCCTCCGGGCGCGTGGCCGAGACCGTGAGCGTGCGGGCCGTCATCGGCCACACGGAGCCGGCGCGCTGATGAGACGACTACGGCCTGGGCCAGCGTGCGGGAATGTCACCAGAGCAAATGGGCTGACAAACGGGAATTTGGCAGCGCGGAGAGGCGCCACGAGGCTTAGGTGCATGCGCCAGACGTTCTTGACACTCGTCGGAGTCCTGACCTTGGCGCTGCTCGCGGCAACTTCGACACCGGCTCGACCTGGCACGGCCTCGTCGCCACGGAAGGTCGTGCCGTTCGTCACCGTCTCCGCTGGTGCGAGTACCCAGCACCCCGGCTCGAACCGCGCCTTACCCGGCCGCAGTCTGGCTGCGACGAAAGCTTGGTCGCGCTGGCTCAGCCCGGGTGCGCGGAAGGCCCTCCGCAGGCTCAACTTTAATCGCTACGGCGTCGTGGTCGCCTTTCGCCTCCAAAAGAGCACCGGCCTCAAGATCACACGGATCGCTCGGGCCTCACACTCGCTCGGTCTCTGGCTGGCTGTTCCGAAACGCCCGCCGCCAGACCCGACAGCCCTCACCGTCGGCGCGTACCACCTCGTCGCAATCGAACGGAGCCACCTACGCGGCGTTTCGCGGCTAGTCGTGCGTGCGGTGTCCGTCGAGTGACCGAGACCACTTCCTGGGCCAGTGTGCGGGAA
>Ga0307304_10000300_pt1 | contig 11422 bp, 8 predicted proteins | sample ER_DNA_185_FD_194503 | JGI IMG/M metagenome (GOLD analysis project Ga0307304, IMG submission 194503) | Bulk soil microbial communities from the East River watershed near Crested Butte, Colorado, United States - ER_DNA_185 | ecosystem: Environmental > Terrestrial > Soil > Floodplain | place: USA...
ACGGTGTCGAGGCCGTCTTCCTGCAGTCGATAGGTGCGCATCTTGTTGGCGAGGCCAAGGCCGCGGCCTTCTTGCGCCAGGTAGAGAACAACGCCGCCGCCAAGATCGTCCAGCCTCGCCATCGCGAGCCGAAGCTGGTCACCGCAATCACAGCGTCGCGAACCGAAGACGTCGGCCGTCAAGCATGCCGAATGCAGCCGCACGGGGATCGCTTTGGTGAAGTCGGGCTTGCCCACGATGATGGCAACCTCAGTCCCGCCCATGGCGTCGCGGAATACGATGAAGCGCGTACTTATGCCGGAATTGAGCGGAACCGTAGCCTCGCTCGCCAACGTCAGCGACTGAGCGGCATCGTCAGAAAACCTTCCGACCGCGTTCGCCTCGACCGTTATGATTTCGGGCTCGCTTGTGAAAACGTTCTGGCCCAGATCGGCTGCCAGCACCGCAGGCAAGCCTTGAGACAATTTCACGAGTTGGATCGCTGCCGCGGCCGCGTGACCCGCAGGTGTTGCCTTTCGTGTGCGGTTGCTCGTTGCGTCGGTAACGGATGCCAGGATGGAGTCTGCGGTATCGTCCGCCGAAAGACACATGTCCATCGGCGATTTCGCGTCAATGCCGAGCGCATGTGCGCGCCGTGAAGTGATGACCAGGTGCGGCACAGAAGGCGCGCATAGCGCCATGAATTCGGTCAGCCGCCGCGAGTCGAGCCCCTCAACCGGCAAAACCAGCAGCCTTTCATTCGGCGCTGTAATGAGAACTGGCCGCCGGCTAAGGAATTCGGCAACGCCGCGGCTAACGCTAGTGTGTTCCCTGCTGCCGAAAAGTGTCGAATTTGTCCCCGTCAACGCTGCACCCATCTCCAAGCGTTTCCATTCTCTATCAACACCGCGGGCCTGTCATCATTCCGGTCGCAGACAGACTCAATTTGTGTCAGCCTGATATAGCCAACCAACACCGGATAACGCGGCCACGTCTTTCTCGTGCCATGTCTTTAAGAGATTTTCCAATGCCACGCGCCCAGGGAGGCCCCGATATTAGCGGCGAGTGCAGCGACTCGTGGTTGGAGTTTAGCCATATCTTCCGCAATAAGGTCCAGTTTTTGCCGCAACCATGGGGTGAGCTGTTCGGCCCGCTGCGGAGGGGCACGGTGGACGATCTTATGGTTGTTGGGCAGATCGGGCAGTCGCTCGACGGCCGCATTGCCACGGAAACCGGTCATTCCAAATACATCAACGGACCCGCGGGCCTCGCACATCTGCACCGGTTGCGGTCGCTGGTGGACGGTGTTGTCATCGGTGTCGGCACGGCCATCGCCGACGACCCGCAATTGACAGTGCGCCGGGTCGCCGGACCGCAGCCAGCGCGAGTCATCATCGATCCCAAGGGCCGGCTTGGCGCTGAGGCAAGAGTTTTCGCTTCCGACGGCGTCCGGCGACTATTGATCACCGTGCGGGGCACGGCCTGTATGCCCCCATCGGGTGTGGAAGTTCTCGCTTTGCCGTTGACCGATGGGCAGCTTGCTCCGACGGCGATTCTGACCGCTCTGGCCGCGCGTGGTATGCGCCGAGTGCTGATCGAAGGCGGCGCCGATACGGTTTCGCGGTTCCTTGCCGCCGGCTGTCTCGACCGCCTCCATGTGATAGTTGCACCAATCATCATCGGTTCAGGCCGCGCAAGCTTCATCCTTCCGGAGATCAAGCGGGCCGATGAGGCGCCGCGCGTGCCGATGCGCGTGCATCAGATCGACGACGAAGTATTATTCGATTGCGATCTTTCGGCTCAGCGCGTGTGCATCGGCGTAGCGAAGAAATCGACGTGACCGACGCGGATGGATGAAAGTCCGGCGGCGACCGCGTCGCGGCGGCGAGTCAGCCAAGTGGCCGCGTCGGCCTTGGTTAGTTTCCCCGTTTCGTGCGCGGCACTTGCCCAGCCGGCAAGAACTTCCAATTGCATGCCGTGATCATCCGGCTCGATGGTCCAGTCGGACGCGCCTTGTATTACGGAATAGCCGAGCGATTCGAAGTGTGCGATCGCAACGGCCGCCGCCGCTGGCCCGAGTGCGGGCCCGAAGCCTTTGTCTGTGCACTGGTGTGCGTTGACTGCAGCGACAATTGACGCATCGAGTGGATCGAGCGGGGCGAGTTCAATCCGCCCATCATAGCTTAAGGTCGCATAGAGCGAGATTGAACGCGCGGCTGTCTCCATCGCGAGGCGTTCGAGCCAAGTTTTGGAAACGAGATCGAGCAGCGCTGAAGCGGTCACTAAATCAACGGGACCTTCGAGCGCGGCTTCGAGATCGCGGGTAAGATCCAGCGCAACGGCGGAGACGGTAACATCCTTGGGTGTAGGCATGTTCACCACATCGGCAAGCAGACCGAGATCGTTGTCGGCAAGCCGCCAATTCTGTCGTGCGGCAAGCCGCGGGCCCAGTGCTCGCACTGCCGAACCGGTGCCACAGGCGAGGTCGACGATCCGTAATAAATCACGCTGTTTGAACAAGGCGGCTACAGCGGAGAAGACATCCGCGTTGCGCGCGTGCGCGTCGTAAGGTTCGCGTAGCGCCAGCCAGGCAGCAGAAAATCCGTTCATTCCACGGCCTCAACCGCGCGCGAAAAAATCTGCGCGGAGACTTGCCAGGTCGGGAGGCTGCCGGCAGCCGCGCTCGCAGCTGTACGCAGCCGCAGCCGCTCATTCGGATCCTCGATGACGCGCCGAAGCGCCCGTGCGAACCCGGCCGGATTGTCGGGCGCGACAAGGATTCCAGCGCCGCGTGGCACCGTGTCCGGTATGGCTCCGGCGCTGGTGCCGACTACCGGGAGGCCATGCGCGATTGCCTCAGCATAGGCCATTCCGTAACCCTCGAAGCGGGAGGCGAGGGTGAACACATCAGCGTCGACATACAGCTTTTCGAGATGCTGTGCCGACACTTCTCCGCGCATAATAATCCGATTGCCGAGTGCATGGTGCGCGATATCGGCATCAAGCCGCGCGGCCACTTGGGGGTCGCGCGTGCGGTCCCCGGCAATCGTAAGTCGCCAAGGCAGTTCAATAAGCGTTGCCAGAGCGGCAATCAGCACGTCAAAGCCCTTCCGTGGCACCAATGCGCCAACTGACAGCAGCCGTACGACAGAGTCGTTACTGCCTGGCGCCAGCGACACCGGATCGCTGCCAGGTGGGACCACGGAGATGTGTTCCGCCGGGACGGCGTAATCCGCGACAAGATGCCGTCCCGTCGCGGCGCTGGTAACGAGGACGCCGCGCGCTGCGGCGAGCGCGGCGCGTTCGCTCGCGTGTAATTTTTTGACGTTTGCTGCGGACAGCCCCGACTCCAAAGCCAGCGGATGATGGATCAGCGCCAACAGCGAATTTCGGACGCCAAGCTGCGACGCCGCCTCTGGTAGGACTCCAAGCGCAAGCCCATCGACCACGACGGTGCGGCCTTCAGGAACGGCGAGGAGGCATGCTTGTGCAGCTGCGCGCGTGGCTTCGCTTGCCAGCGGAAAACCGTCGCCAAGATTGACGATATCGATCTGCCAGCCGAGCCGGCCAAGCTCCGCGATCATGCGCCGGTCGTAGGCGTAACCGCCGGTTGGGATCGCCAGATCGCCCGGCACCGCGAACGTGAAGCGTTTCACCACAAATCCGCCTCGTACCAGGCACGCGCAATATGCGACTCCGAAAGCATGACGCGGATCGCCTTGAGCGCGCGGCCGTCGCGGCCAAGCTCGCCAGCACGGCCAGCCTTAGCTAGCCGATCGAAAACATGCTTGGAGAGAAATTCGGTCGTGGTGTTGGAGCCTTTGAGCTCCGGCAGATCGTCGAGATTGCGATAGTTGAGGTGCGCCAGCGCCGCCTTGAGCGTCTCGTGCGCGCGCCCGATATCGATGACGATGCCGTTCGGATCGAGTGTTTCGGAGAAGAAGGCAGCATCGACGACAAATGTCGCGCCATGCAGCGCCTGCGCCGGACCGAAAACTGCGCCGCGGAAAGAATGGGCGATCATGATGTGGTCGCGGACTTCGACGGCGAACAAAGGGCCCCCCTATGAATATGATATGAGCTGGCAGACAACGCCGTTCCTGGCGTCAAGAACATCGGGCAGCCGCCGTGGCAAATCATAAAATGAGACCATCGGCGCGAGGAGCGCGTCAAGGCGCGAGTCCGCGAGCAAGGCGACCGCGGCGGCGAGCCGACGGCTATGCGTCCAACGCGGCCGATGCGACGAGGCGACCTGGCCGACTTGGCTTGAGATCAGTCGCAGTCGACGACTGTGAAAAGCCCCGCCGAGTGGCGCTGTTACTGGTGTGTCGCCATACCAGCTGAGTTCGAGCACAGTTGCCTCCTCGCCGGCCAGCGCGAGGGCGGTACGAAGTCCCGCCGCTGTGCCGCTGGCATGGACTACCAAGTCACAGTCGCCCTTCGCTGTTTCGGGTTTCGCAAAGCGAACACCAAGCTTCTGTGCCAATTCCGCGCGGCTCTCGTTGATGTCGACGAGCATTGCTTCGGCGCCGGCAAGACCGCCGCACAGAAACGCGACCAGCGCGCCGACCGCGCCGGCACCAACGATTGCAATGCGATCCGCGGGGCCAGCCGACGAATCCCAGACGGCATTGAGAGCGGTCTCCATATTGGCGGCCAGCACCGCACGCTGCGGCAGCACGGTCTCGGGCAACGCCACGATAGCGCTCTCAGGAATATTGAAAAGGTGCTGATGCGGGTGGAGCGCGAAAACAATGCGACCAAGCTGTTCTTCCGGTCCATCTTCGATCCGGCCGACCGTCGCGTACCCATACTTTACCGGAAACGGAAAACTACCGCCCATGAAGGGCGCGCGCATCCGTTCGAACTCGCTGTCCGGCACTCGCCCCGCGAGCACCAGAGCCTCAGTCCCGCGGCTCAACGCGCCGAAAAGCGCCCGCACGCGCACCTCGCCGGGTCTTGGCGCTGCCAGTCTTTCCTCGCGGATTTCCGCCTGTCCCGGCGCGACGTACCAGAGCGCCTGCGCAATCTCAGCGGTGCTGTCGGTCGCCACGATATCGGGTCCCTATTGGACTATTGGTACAGTTGCTGTGTTATATCATCAAGTTTGCACGGTCCCCCCGAGATTAGAAGTTGTAACCGCGTGTTAGAGCGCTCGCTACTCCAATCCACACAAGCCGATGCCACCGGAAATGCCATGGCCGGGAGGCGCGTACTGTTTGCTGCTCTGATGGCCGTTACCATGGTGGGATTTATTGCGCTTGCGGCGCTGGCGCTGTCGCCTGCCGGTTTCAGCACAATCGACATCACGCTGATCGTGTTATTCGCGATCACGTTGCCTTGGATGGTGGCTGGGTTTTGGAACGCCATAGTCGGATTCTTGATTTTGCGTTTTTCATCGGATTCGATCGCAGCTGTGATGCCACAGGTGGCGCGCATCCGCGGCGATGAGCCGATCTCTGCATCGACAGCGTTATTGCTCTGTATCCGCAACGAATTACCTGAGCGGATGATTCGCAACCTCCAGCCGATGCTGGCCGGCATCGAGAAGTCCGGGTTCGGTGCCTGTTTCCATTTATATGTGCTGAGCGACACCAGCGACCCACACATCGCGGCTATCGAGAAGGAGCGGTTCACCGCGCTGGCCGAGGATTGGAGGGGCCGCATCGCGGTGACCTACCGCCGGCGCACAGTCAACACCGGATATAAGGCAGGCAACATCCGCGATTTCTGCGAACAGTGGGGCGGCAAGCACGAATTAGCGGTGACGCTAGATGCCGATAGTTTTATGACCGCCGAAGCCATCTTGCGTCTGGTCCGGCTTATGGAAGCGGATCCCAAGCTCGGGATACTGCAAGGACTTGTCGTCGGCTTGCCGTCTACCAGCGTCTTTGCGCGCATCTTTCAGTTCGGTATGCGTCTCGGCATGCGCTCCTACACCATCGGCAGCGCTTGGTGGCAGGGTGATTGCGGGCCTTATTGGGGCCACAACGCGGTGTTGCGGCTCGGTCCATTCATCACGCACTGCGCGCTTCCCGTATTGTCGAAGGACGGAACGGAAGGCCGCCATGTTCTCAGCCACGATCAAATTGAGGCCGCGCTGATGCGCGCCGCCGGCTATGCTGTGCGCGTCCTGCCAGACGAGGGGCTCGGTTGGGAAGAAAACCCGCCAACCTTACTCGAATTCATCAGACGCGATCTGCGCTGGTGTCAGGGCAACATGCAGTATTGGCGCTTCCTAAGTCTGCCCGGCCTTAGACCGGTCAGCCGCTATCAGCTTGCGCTTGCGATCGTGATGTTCATCGGGTCGCCGGCATGGATTGGCATGCTGGTGCTCGGCACGCTGTCACTGGTCGCTGCTGACGCGCCCGCCAATTTTATCCGAATGGACGCGGGCATGGTGCTGTTCGTCTGCGTGTTAGTGATGTGGTTCTCGCCGAAGATTACAAGCGTGATCGACATTCTGCTTCGACCGGAGTTTTGTCGCGAGTTCGGCGGCGCCGGCCGCTTCCTTGTCAACTTCGTAATCGAAACCGTGTACTCGATCCTTCTGTGTCCGATTCTCTGGGTCGGCCATACGATCTTCCTGTCTGGCCTGCTTTTCGGTCGCGAGATCGGCTGGATCGGTCAGATACGCGACGATCACGCGGTTCCTTTCACCCTTGCGCTGCGGAGTCTGTGGCCGCACACGCTGCTCGGCTGCACCACCCTTGGAATCTTGGCGGCGACGCACCCGGGCGCAATCCCGTATGTGCTGTTTCTGGCTGGGGGGCCTGCGCTGGCGATCCCATTCGCAATGATTACCGCGTGGCCTTCTTTTGGCGATCTGTCCGCCCGTATCGGAATTGGTCGGCTTCCAGAGGAGACCATCGCTCCGGCGGCACTGCATGCCCTGGCGCTGCCCGCGTTAGAGATGGCGGCGCCGTTGCCACAGCCAAATTCGGTCTGACGCGGTGCTCCAAGCATTAAGGACCGCGCGCGGTATCGTCCGATCGCTTCGTATCTACTATGGCGATCGGAGCCGCGCCGTGGCCATGGATCGGCTCTACGGCCGCTTCGTGCAGCCAGGCGATTTAGTATTCGATATCGGCGCGCATGTTGGCGACCGCGTTGCCTCCTTTCAACGGCTGGGCGCACGAGTTGTGGCGGCCGAACCGCAGCCCGCTGTGGTCAAAGTGCTCAGGTTGTTCTACTGGCGCAGCTCGGATGTCACTATTGAACCGGTAGCGGTCGGCCGCGCTTCTGGAACCATCAGCATGATGGTCAACCAAGACAATCCGACAGTTTCAACTGCGTCCCATGAAATCGTCGGCGCCGCGCGCGATGCTCCCGGGTGGGAGGCACAGCGCTGGACCCGGACGATTCGCGTACCAGTCACCACACTTGATTCCTTGATTGCTCGCCATGGCATACCGGCTTTCATTAAGATCGACGTGGAAGGCTTCGAACTTGAGGTGTTGGCTGGGCTATCGCGCCCGGTCAAGGCACTGTCGTTTGAATTCACCACGATCCAGCGCAACGTCGCGCTGGATTGCATGGAGCGCTGCGTCGCGCTCGGTCTTCGGCATTTCAACGCCGCGCTTGGTGAGAGTCAGACGCTTGTGCACTCTGGTTGGGTTGGCAGCGTGGACATCGCTTCCTGGTTAACTGAACTGCCGCACGCGGCCAACTCCGGGGATATCTATGCCGCACTCGCCTGAACCCGCTCAGGCGACGTTGCGACGCTCGTATCTGGCGGTCGCCATCCTGATCGCTGCCGGCTACGGCCTGACGTTCCTGGTCTTCTACCCTGGCGTCATGACCTACGATGCGAAATTCGTTTACGAGGACATTGCCAAGCACGCGCTCGGTGATTGGCAATCTCCGGCGATGACCGTGCTGTGGGCGCTGATCGATCCAGTTGTGCCGGGGCCGGGCAGCATGTTCCTGCTGATCGCGACGACCTATTGGGTGGGTTTCGGCTTACTGGCGTTCACGATAGCGCGCCGATCGGTCTGGATTGCGGCGCTCGTGCCCATTCTGGCGCTGGCACCACCGGCCTTCGTCTTTGTCGGCATGATCTGGCGCGACATGCTGTTCGCGACTTCTTGGCTGCTCGCCGCTGTCATCGCTTTCGCGGCGGCCGGTTGCGGTGGGAGGTTGCGTCTGACGGTGCAGGTGGTGGCGACCGTGCTGTGCGCCTTCGGTGTCTTGTTGCGCCCGAATGCGCTCATCGCAGCGCCGATCCTCGGCGCTTACATTGCGTGGCCAACGACGTTTTATTGGAAGCGGGCAGCGATCACTTTCATGCCGGCCATGGCTCTATTCTTTGTGCTGATCCAGCTCGTCTATTACGGCGCGCTGGGGGCCACGCGGCAGCATCCATTGCAATCGATCATGGTGTTCGACCTCGGCGGTATCACCCACTTCACCGGGCAGAACCAATTTCCGGTTACCTGGAGTTCGTCCGAGTCGGCGCTGCTTTTGAACGGCTGCTACCGGCCGACGGAGTGGGACATCTACTGGCGGCTCGAGCCGTGCGAATTCGTCATGCACAAGCTCGAAAGGGACGAAAAACTATTCGGCACGCCTGCAATTCAAAATGCCTGGGCTTACGCCGTCTTTCGCCACCCCATCGCCTATCTTGAACACCGCGCCGGCTTCATGTGGAATTTCCTCGCGGGATCAAATCTGACCATGTGGGTGGCCGACGTCGAACGGCCGAAAAAGGAAGTGTTTGCGGATCGCCCCGCATTTGTCACACTGAAACGCATTCATGACGTCCTGAAGCCGACGCCGTTGTTCCGCGCCGGCACCTGGCTGCTCGGCTGTATCGCCGTATGCGGTCTCGCCTGGCGGCGACGCAAGACCCCCGAAGGCGCCTTTGCCATCGGCATCTGTGGAACGGCCGCAGTCTACGCAGCGACCTTCTTTGCTGTTGGCGTCGCCTCGGACTTTCGTTACGGGTATTTTGCGGTACTCGCCACTATCGCAGGCTGCGTAGCAGCGCTAGCGCCTACGCCTCGACCGGCGTGAACTGTGCCTTGGTGAGCTGTGCAAAACGGCCGCCCAGCCTTTGCAGTTCTTCGAATGTGCCCATTTCCACGATGCGGCCGCGGTCGAACACCAGGATACGTGTCGCATTCCGAATGGTGGCGAGCCGGTGGGCGATCACGAAGGTGGTGCGGTTCTTCATTACCTCGTCGAGCGCCGCCGACACGTGGGTTTCGGTCGCAGCGTCGAGCGCACTCGTCGCTTCGTCGAGAATCAGGATCGGCGGATCCTTGAGCAACGCCCGCGCGATGGATAGCCGCTGGCGTTCGCCACCCGATAGCGAGCGACCGCGTTCGCCAACTTTCGCGTCAAAACCCTCGACATTGTATTCGATAAACTCGAGCGCTTGCGCGCGGGCCGCGGCCCTACGCATCTGCTCGTCGGTTGCGTGGGGTTTGCCGACGCGCAGGTTTTCCGCAATCGAGCGATTGAACAACAGCGCTTCCTGGAACACCACGCCGATGTTGTGTCTAAGCGCGCCAAGCTGAATATCGCGCACGTCGATCCCGTCAATCCGGATACATCCGGATTGCGGATCGAAGGCGCGATGCAGCAACATGAGCGCGGTCGACTTGCCGGCACCGGTCGCCCCGACAAGGGCCACCGTCTCCCCTGGGAGGGCGGTAAAGCTTAGGCCAGAAACTGCTGGACGTGTGCCATCGTAGGCAAATGAGACGTTGTCAAACTCTATTCGACCGGTTAAGCGACCGGGATCAACGGCGTCGGGCCGGTCGTGCATCGCGGGTATGGTGTCGAGTACGTCGAAGAATTCGCGCAGGCGTGCTGCATCGAGTGTCATGCGGTTGGCGAAACTGACCGCCTGCTCGAGACGTGAAATTACCATGCCGGCGAGCGCCATAAAGGTCGCGATCTCGCCGACCGTGATCAGGCCCTTCTCGAACAGCCAGGTGCCAAGGGCGATGATGGATAGAATTGCGAGCGTTGTCGAGGCGCGCGTAAGCACTGTGGCAGCCGCCCACCATGAGAGCACCGGATACTGTGCGGCCAGCAAACGTTCGCTCACCGATCTGAGCGCAGTGACCTCCGATTCAACCCGTACAAAGCTGTGCACCAATGCGATATTGCCGAGCGCGTCGGAAGCCCTTTCGGCGAGATCGGAGTGATGAGTCTGTACCGTGCTTTGCAGCGTTTCGGTCTTGCGCAACGCCAGCTCAGTAAGCGCGGCAAACAGGACGCAAAGAACTATCAGCAGAATCGCCATTCGCCAGTTGAGGAAAAGCGCCAGCGGGACGAGGAGCAATAGCGACACGAAGGCAGCGAGATGCTCGCGGAAAAATCCGAGCCAAAATGCCCACAGAGCGTCCGTGCCCTGCAACATAATCTTCATCAGCCGACCGGAGTGGATTTCGCCGTGATAGGCGAGCGGCAGCTGCAAGACATGTTCGAAATAGCTTGTCAGCACCGCAAGGCGGCGGCGATGCGCCAACCTGTCGGCAAAGAGCGCGTTCAGCGTTCCGCAGAAGATCGTGAACAGGCCGAAACCGGCCCAGGCAAAGAGCAGCAACCAGAGTCTCGTCCAGTCGGTGGATGTGGAATTCGCCTGCGCGCCGGCGAGCACATTGATGACATGGCCGAAAAGCACCGGCTCAGCGAATAGCGCGACGGCCACCGCCACATTGGCGAGCGCCAGAAGCGAGCCCAAACGGCTGTCCTGGCCAAGTTTTGCAAGTACCTGAGCGTAGACGTGCAGAAAACCCATGGAACGGATTGTAGCCGCTTCTCGCCTTATTTGCTTTCTGCGGGTGGGCTGGGTACGGGCGCGACGGTCGGCGGCGTTGGCGTGGCCGCTGGTGCGGCCGCTGGAGGAGCGGTCCACACCTTGTAATCGGCCTCGGAAACGCTCGGCAATTTTTTTAGGAAGGCGACGATTGACCAAATCTCATCGTCTTTCGCGCCCGCCAAAGCGAAACTCGGCATGCCGGTCATGTTGATGCCATTCTTGACCACCCAGAACAACTGGGACGGCGTGCGATGATCGACGACTTCCTTAAGATCCGGCGGATCGGGGTGCAGCCCTTCCGAAAACTTCGCCCAACTGACGCCCGGTGCGCCATGGCAATTCGCGCAGTTATGTGCGGCGAATGCCTTGGCACCAGCTTGCACGCTGGCAGAATCGTTGATGGAGGCGGGGGGGCGATCTTGGGCATGGCGATCGATCGACGCCGTGCGAACCTGGATCAGCGCCCAACGGACGATTGCCGGGTCCTCGACGATACCGGCGAACGCGCACAGCAACTTGTTGCCGGTGCGGTGGCCGGCCCGCTAGGCCGCCTGTTCGCTTTCAACGCGGCTGCCTACCACCATGTCAAGCCGACCCTCGAGCAATCGTTTTACCATCAGTCGGACGCTCGGCGCATCGTACGTCGCATCTCCGTCCACCAACACGTAG
>Ga0307304_10000311_pt1 | contig 11311 bp, 13 predicted proteins | sample ER_DNA_185_FD_194503 | JGI IMG/M metagenome (GOLD analysis project Ga0307304, IMG submission 194503) | Bulk soil microbial communities from the East River watershed near Crested Butte, Colorado, United States - ER_DNA_185 | ecosystem: Environmental > Terrestrial > Soil > Floodplain | place...
CGGTCGCGCGCAGCCGGTCGCTGGCGACGGAGTAGCGCAAGGCGCGGAGCGCGTCCTCGGTCGGCTGCTCGGGCGCCGGTAGCTCAACGACCTCGGCGCCGAGCACTTCCTGGCAGAAGCGCGCGTCCTCCGCCGACTCCTCGCCGCGCAGGCCGTGGTCCACGTGCAGCGCGGAGACGCGGTAGCCGAGCGCGTGCAGCGCGTGCCAGAGGCAGGTCGAGTCGGCGCCGCCCGAGACGAGCGCGACGACCTCGCCTCCAGGCGGGATCAGCTCGTGCGCGCGGACGTGCTCCTCGATGCGCGCTCGCAGCTCGTTGCTCACCGCCACAGTCTTGCAGCGGTGGCGATCGTCAGAGCAGCGGCTGGACGTCGCAGCCGAGCTGCCCGAGCGGCCGCTCCGCCTGCAGCAGCACGGTGTGCGCGAAGTTCTCGAGCCCGTACGCGCGGTACATCGTCGGGCCGGCATCGCGTCGGCGCTCGTGCAGCTGCACGCCCTTGGCGTACTCGCTCAGCATCCCGATCACGAGGCGCTGGGCCTGCCGCAGCGAGAAGTCCGTCGGGCCCGTGCCGCGCATGATCTTCGCCGCGGTCTTCGCCTGGCCGACCACGTCCTCGGCCGAGGCGTCGCCGCTCTGGTACTGCTCGCTCCAGAGCTCGAGCGCCGTCATGTTCGTCCGCGCGGCCTCGATGAACTGACGATCGGTGGCCGAGCAGGTGTGAACGAGGTGGTTTGGCCGCGCGCGTCCATTGGTCACGACCGCAAGGGCAATCGTGACCACGACGAGCAGGCCAGCCGCAGTGAGGCCAAGTCGCACGCCCACATCTTCGGCAACCGCTGCCTGGTGTTCCTCCCCCGTTCGGGGCTTTTCTCAGACGAAGACGAGGCTGCGATACGAGATCGTGTGCCGCATCCCGACGTTCTCGTAGACCCGGATCGCCGGCGCGTTCTCGGCGCGGACGAAGAGGCAGACCGCCGGAACGCGCTCGAGCAGGAGCCGGCAGAGGTCGCGCATCCCGCGCTGCGCGTAGCCGCGGCTGCGGACGCTCGGGTCGACCCAGACCTGCTGCAGCTGCACGGCCGACGGCGTCCAGGCCGAGGCTTCGGCCTTGAACAGGATCGTGCCGCTCTCGGTCCAGAGCCAGGAGCGGCCGTCTTCGATCTGCATTCGCGTGCGCCAGCGGAAACTCTCAGGGTCGCGTGCGAGCGGGTCGATCCCGAGCTCCTCGCGATGCGCGGCCGCACACGCCGGCACGAGGACCTCGAAGTCGTCCTGCGTCGCCGGCCGCAACCCTGTCTCGCCGGGGTCCGGCGGTTCCTCGAGCACGTAGACGGGCTGGCCCGGCCGGTCCTCGCGCGGGGTCGAGAGCCGATGCTGGGCCTCCGCCCAGAAGTCGCCGACCGCGTTTTCCTCGCCGATCACGAGCCGCGCCCGCCGGGCACCGTCGACGCCCGCGAAGATGGCGCAGCCGCTACCGGAAGGGACGAGGTTCGTGCCGACGTGGCAGAGCGCGCGCAGCCGCCCGTCCTCGGCCAACCCGGTGAAGCGGCCGAGCCCGCGCCGCGCGACGTCCTCGAGAAACACGCGCTCGATCGGGTCCTCGGCGCAGAAGGCGAGGATCTCGTTCAGCGCCGGTTCGATCAGCGCGGCCACGGTCGCAACTTTAGGGTCCCGGGAATGCCGATTCACGTTCGCGCGGAGCCCGGCGAGTACGGGGAGGCCTGTCTCCTCCCCGGCGACCCGCTGCGTGCCAAGTACATCGCCGATACCTACTTCGACAACCCCGTGCAGCGAAACGGTGAGCGTGGGATGCTCGGGTACTCCGGCGAATGGGAAGGGAAGCCGGTATCGGTGCAGTCGACGGGCATGGGCTGCCCGTCCGCGGCGATCGTGATGGAGGAGCTCGTGCAGCTCGGGGTCAAGCGCTTCCTGCGCGTCGGCACCTGCGGCGGGCTCCAGCAGTACCTCGAGCTCGGCGATCTGATCGTGGCCGTCTCGGCCGTCCCCGCCGACGGCACGGCCCGGCACTACGTCGGCGGCGAGCCGCACGTGCCGACCGCCGACTGGGAGCTCGTCCACTCGGCCGTCCACGCGGCCAAGGGGCTCGAGCAGCCGCTGCGCGTCGGCGCGATCGCCTCCAGCGACACCTTCTACGACCCCGATCCCGAACGGCACAAGCGCTGGTCGGCACGTGGCGTGCTCGGCGTCGAGATGGAGGCGGCCGTGCTGTTCACGATCGGCGCCCTCCGCGGGGTCAAGGCCGGCTGCCTGCTGACCGTGAGCGACATCGTGATCGGCGAGGAGTTCACGCGCATCTCGGACGACGAGCTGCGCGCCGCGGTCGACCGCATGACGCGCGTCGCCCTGGCCACGGTCACGGGCTCTCATTAGCGACTGCGTCTTCCTGGTCAACCCCGCGGCTGAGAACGGCGCGGCCGGGCGGGACTGGCCCCAGCTCGCGCACCGGGCGGCCGCGCTCGGGCTGCAGGGCGACGCGCTGCTCTCGGAGCGGCCGGGCCACCTGACCGAGCTCGCGCGCGAGGCGGCGGGCACGGCCTCGCTGCTGGTGGCGATCGGCGGCGACGGAACGGTGAACGAGATCGTCAACGGGATCGCCGGCCTCGACGTGGAGCTCGCCGTGATCCCGCGCGGGACGGGCTGGGACTTCGTCCGCACCTACGGCATCCCGCGCAAGCTCGAGGCGGCTGTCGAGGTCGCCCTGCGGGGTCACACGCGCGTGATCGACCTGGGGCGGGCGCGCTACCTCGGCTGGGACGGCGCCGAGGGCGAGACGCTGTTCGCGAACGTCGCGAGCGCAGGCATGAGCGGCGCGATCGCCAAGCGCGCCAACGACACGTCGAAAGCGCTCGGCGGCAAGGTCTCGTACGCCTGGGCGACCCTTTCCGTCTTCTCGCGCTGGCAGAACGGCGAGGTCACGGTTCTCATCGACGGCGATGAGCACCGCGGGCGCATGCACGACGTGATCGTCGCCAACGGGCGCTACCTCGGAGGCGGGATGAAGATGCTGCCAGAGGCCGAGCCCGACGACGGCCGGCTGGACGTCCTCCTGATCGGCGACCTGACGAAGCGCGACCTGTTGCTGACGCTGCCGAAGACCTACCGCGGCACGCACCTGCCGCATCCGAAGGCGACCGCCGTGAGTGGCGCCGTCGTCGAGGTCGAGGCGGCCGAGCCCTTGCCCGTCCAGCTGGACGGCGAGCAGCCGGGCACGACGCCGGTCCGCTTCGAGATCGTGCCGCAGGCGCTGCGCCTGCGGGTCCCGGCCTAGGGCTTCGGCTTGGGCTTCGGCTTGGGGGCTGCCCGCTTGGGTGCGGGCTTCCGGGTCGGCTTCGACGCCTTCGAGAGCTCGTGGACCTTCTTCTCGAGGACGTCCACCCGGCGCTCGAGCGCGTCGAGGCCACGAACCTTCTTCTGCAGGTCGTCGACCCGCTCTTTCAGCTGGTTCGCGTTCTCGACGAGCTTCTGCGCGCCCGGCATCTCGCTGATGCGGCCGATCACGTCCTCGCCCCGCTCGGCGAGCCGGGCGAAGATGTCCTGTCCACGCTGTTGGGCCATGGAGGCTTTATACCCGACTGAGCGCTTCGTTACCCCTGGACGCGGTCGACGCGGAACTCCAAGCTCGTAGCAGCGAACGCTTTACCGCCCGGGGTGAACGGGGGTACGCTCCGCGCGGTTGCGCCCGAGGGGCGCGACAGAAGGGGGAGGAATGAGGCACATCAAGCTGGTCGCCGCCGCCGCGTTGGCGGTGGCGCTCTACACGGGAGTCACGGTCACGGCCGCAACGGGCGCTCGCACGCTGGCCCAGGCAACGCCATGCGTCCCGGCGATGGCAGGCGGCGACGTGTTCTCGGTCTACTCGAAGCTCACTCCGGCCGAATACGGCCGCGGCTTCGAGCAGCGTGAGCCGGCCGGCGGCAGTCTCGACAGCGATCTGCCGGCGTCGGCGAAGGGCAAGGCAGGTGCGAACTTCCGGGCCAGCGTTCCGGTCTACTTCCACGTCGTCACCGACGGCTCGATCGGGAGCCTGACGAGCACGCAGATCGCGGATCAGATGACGGTGCTCAACGACAACTACGGCGGCTCGCGGACGGGCTTCAGCTTCACGCTCGCGGGCGTGACCCGGACTGACAATGCGGCCTGGTTCTACGCCGGGCCCGGGGGCACCGACGAGCACTCGATGAAGCATGCGCTGCACCAGGGCGGCGACAACGCGCTCAACCTGTACTCGACGACAGCCGGCCCGTACCTCGGCTGGGCCTACCTGCCGGACATCACCACGAAGCCGGGGCAGGCCTACCTCGACGGCATCGTCTTCAACTGGGAGACCGTGCCTGGTGCCTCGACGACGTACGCCGGCCGCTACGACCTGGGCAAGACGGTCACGCACGAGACCGGCCACTGGCTCGACCTCGAGCACACGTTCTACGGCGGGTGCAACGCGAAGGGCGACTTCGTCGACGACACACCGGCGGAGAAGACGCCGACCTCGGGCTGCCCGGTCGGCAAGGACACCTGCTCCGCGCCGGGGCTCGATCCGATCCACAACTACATGGACTACTCGTACGACAGCTGCTACACGGAGTTCACCGCGGGCCAGGTGCAGCGCATGCGCGACGCCTGGTTGCTCTACCGCGCGTCGTAGGCAGCTCTCCAGGGCGGGGCGCCTCGGCGTCCCGCCCTGGTTACGCTCGCGGGCAAGCGGCGCATCACTGCCGGATCACGACGGGCGTGCCGGCGGGCGTCACCTTGAACAGCCGCCGCAGCACCGGGTTCCGAAGGCGAATGCAGCCGTTCGAGACCGCATGCCCGATCGACCAGGGCTCGTTCGTTCCGTGGATCGCGATCGGCCCGCCCTGGGCCCAGCCCGTGAGCACGTTCGAGTACGCCGAGATGCCGATCGCCGCCGGGCCAAATGGCCCACCCGAGTCGGACGGGATCAGGCGCTGGTTGACGTAGTAGCGCCCTGTGGGCGTCGGCGTGGCAGACGAGCCGACCGCGACCGTCGTCCCGAACACGCGGCGCCCGTTTCGGAAGAGCGTCAGGCGCTTCGAGGAGAGGTCGACGACCACGCGCGAGCGCACCCGGCCGGTGTCGACTGCCTGCGCGCGAACGTAGCCGGTGACGCCGTTCGGCTTGATCGGCAGCTGGACGCGGAGCCAGCGCAGGGCGCAGTCGGGGCCTCGCACCATGCTCAGCACCCTGAAGAAGGTCGGAAAGCCGTTCACGTTCAGGCGGCCGAAGCGGGCGAAGGGCCTCGCCCCCGGCCGGCGGTAGGCCCGTGCGCTCGAGCGCACGACGACGGCGGCGACCGCGACGTTGGGGCTGCCCGCGCGCACGACGCCGGGCCGGCACTTGGGCGAGTCGACCGGCGGCAGGGTGCTCGAGGCGACGTTGGCAGTCGTGCCGCAGCCGACGAGCACGAGCAGGAGTGGAGACCAGGCCAGCGCGCGTCTCACGCCTACGAGAGTAGCCGCCGGGCGCCGTTCCCGAACCGTCACAACTTCATCACCCTTTTGAGCGTCGTATCTTCCGACGACGAAGCTACGGTTGAAAGGGATATGGGTCAGTTGTCCATGCATCGCGGAAGGCTCCACCGGCACACGAGCGTACGGACGTACGTGCTGCTCCAGCGGCTCGGGATCCCGTACGAGGTCGAGCGCACGGTCTGCTCCGAGTGCAGGCGCGTGCTCGACGAGCGCCGGCTGAAGCGCGCCGCGGCCTAGCTTCTCAGGTCGTCGGCGGCCACGGCGAGCACCTCACCGGCGCTGCCATCGATCCGCAGCGTCGCCCGCGCGTCGTACGGCGTCGGCCCGCGGTTGACGATCGCCAGCGCGCCGCCGGCGGCGAGCGTCTCCTCGGGCAGCCCGGCCACCGGGTAGACCTCGAGCGCCGAGCCGACGACGAGCAACAGGCCGGCGCCTCGCGCGAGTTGCGTGGCCCGCTCGATCGCCTCGACCGGCAGCAGCTCGCCGAAGAAGACGACGTCGGGCTTGAGCAGCTCGCCGCACGAGGGGCAGGCGGGCGCCTCCGCCTCGGCCAGCAGCTCGAGCACGCGCTCCAGCGGCTGCCGTTCGCCGCAGCCCGGGCAGGTCGCGCTGCGGATCGAGCCGTGCACCTCGACGATCTCCCGGCTGCCGGCGCGCTCGTGCAGCAAGTCGATGTTCTGCGTCACCACCGCCTGGACGAAGCCGAGCCGCTCGAGCTCGGCGAGCGCCACGTGCGCCGCGTTCGGCACAGCCTCGGTGAGCATCGCCACGCGCGGCTTGTAGAAGCTCCAGACCTTGAGCGGTTCGGCGCGGAAGGCGTCGATCGAGCCGTACTCGAGCGGGTCGAACTTCGCCCAGAGCCCGGTCGGCGAGCGGAAGTCCGGGATTCCGCTCTCGGTCGAGACGCCCGCGCCGGTCAGGACGACGCACGGCTGGCGGGCGCGGATCAGCTCGGCCAACGCCTTCACCCGGCGATCGTAGAGACTGCCTCGCCGTGGACTTCCACTTCGAGACGGAAGTGCGCGTGCGCTTCGCCGAGACCGACGCGCAGGGGATCGCGCACAACTCCGTCTACCTCGTCTGGTTCGAGGTCACGCGCATCGACTACCTGGCGCGCTTCCGCGGCGGCTACCCGGGCCTGCGCGCCGACGGGATCGAGGCGCTGACGATCGAGTCGCACGTCCGCTACCTCGCGCCGGCGCGCTTCGACGACCGGCTCACTGTTCGCGCCCGCTGCGGCGACCTGCGTGGCGCGCGCTTCCGTTTCGACTACTCGGTCGAGCGCGACGGCGAGGCAGTCGCGGACGGCTGGACGCGCCACGCCTGTGTCGACGCGACGACTCACCGGCCAACGCGCGTGCCGGACTGGCTGGCGGACGAGATCGCCGCTACGGAGAAGTGACGCCTGTCGGCCCGGTCGGGCCGCTAGGGCCGCTCGGGCCCTTCTTCTTTGGCGGCACCGGACGCGGCCTCGTCCCGACGTGCACGACCCTCGGCTCGCCGCGGTAGGACGAGTACCACGTGTTGTCGTAGAGCAGCGCGCCCGACGGCGTGTAGACCTTGCGCTCCACGCTCGTCGCCCGCGACGGCTCACCGGTCTCCTCGACGTACGTCGACCCGACGAACAGGGAGCGGTCGGGGACGCGCTGGACCGGCGCCGCGCCCGTGTCGACGAGCGGCCTGGTCTCGCTCTCGACGCGACGGTTGATCGCCGACCCGTAGAGCTCGACGTCGAGCGAATAGGAGCCGACGTACGTGCGGAGCAGTAGCCAGTGCGGCGTGTCGTTGACGAACTTCAGGTCGACGTCCGGGTAGTTGACGGTCGCGTCGCGGCCCTGCGGATAGTGGCTGATGTAGAGCGCGTGGTTCGTCCGCTCCGTGATCTTCAGGCCGGCCTCGTAGGCGGCGTTGAAGACGGTCGTCGAGACCTGGCACACCCCGCCGCCGAGGCCGGACGTGACCTCGCCGTTGATGATCACCGGCGCCTCGCGGAAGCCCTTGTCGGCCGTGCGGGCGCCGGTGGCGCCGTTGAAGGAGAAGGTCGCGCCGGGCGCGATCAGCTTCCCGTCGATCAGCCGCGCGACGAGCTGGACGTTGTGGATGCGGTTGGGATCGCCGCCGTAGATCGTCTCGTAGCGGCCGACGCGCGTCGTGATCCCCATCGCCTTGGCCTGCGCGGTGGAGCGCTTCGGCTGGGCGTAGGTGACGACGACCCGCGCCGTGCGAGCCTGCGGCGCGAGCGCGGCGGCGAGGATGTGACGGCCGGTCGCCCCTGCGGCGACGACGCGGCCGGGCCGCGCGGGCGCCACCACCACACGACCGGAGGCGAGCACGCGGAAGGTCGCGTCGCGCGCGGGCTTGTCGATCCCGCGGCCGAGCCTGGCGAAGTACCGGTTCGCGCCGGGGCCGCCGACCGACAGTGCCTTGGTGCCGTCGTGCGGGACCGCCAGGATCGCCGCGAGCTGCCGCTTCGGCAGCCACCACGAGGCGGCGCCGAGCTGCATCCGCACGGGCCGGGCGAGCGCGCTGCGCACCTGGGCCGCGACGGGCGTTAGGTCGGCGGCGCGCACGCTCGGCGAGTCAACGCGGACGGGCAGTGCGATGCGGCCGCGCTGGAAGCCCGCGAGCGCGTGCACGATCGCGTCGCCGGCCTTTTCCCGGTCGAGGACTTCTCCGCTGCGCGCGGGCAGCACGACGGGCCGCAGGCCGCGCAGGACGATCGCGGCGTCGCTGTGCGAGCGGTCGATCACCTTCGCCATGCGGCCGACCTCGTAGACGAGCGCCCGCTCGAGCACGCGGGTCGGCGGCGAGACGTCCGCGCCGAAGACGCGCACGCCGATCCGGCGGAAGCCGCGCAGCGGGCCGACCCCGTTGCCCTGGTCGAGCGCCAGCTTGACGGCCGCATTCCAATCCGCCTGGACGCCGAGGCTGACCGGCCGCAGCTCCCACTCGTGCCCGGCGGCCGTGAAGGTGACAGGCACCTGCGCGAGCGCGGCGGCGCGCCGCTCGAGCTTCGTGCGGGCTTCACCGGCGGTCAGCCCGCCGACGTCGACACCATCGATCTGGACTCCGGCCGCGATGCGGCTAGGCGAGCCGGCGAAGACGAAACCGAGCACGGCACCGCCCACCGCAGCGACGACCGCCAGCACAACCAGCCGCTGAACGAGCAGCGTCCTGGAACGGCTGCGACGCCGGCCGCGGACCCGGACCGAACCAGTCCCTGCCTCGACGCGCAAGGCGCGAAGTCTAGCGGCGCTGCCAGCCGGCCTAGGCGTCTCTCGGCAGGAAGATCTCGCGCGCGATCACGAGCCGCTGGATCTGCGAAGTGCCCTCGTAGATCTGGAACAGCTTCGCGTCGCGCATCAGCTTCTCGACGGGGTACTCCTTGATGTAGCCGTAGCCGCCGAAGATCTGCACGGCGTCGGTCGTGACCTTCATCGCCGTGTCGGCCGCGAACCGCTTCGCATAGGACGACTGCAGCGTCGCCCGCTGCCCCTGGTCGAGCAGCCACGCGGCCTGCCAGACGAGCAACCGCGCCGCCTCGATCTCGGCCGCCATGTCGGCCACGAGGAAGTTGACGCCCTGGTTCATCGCGATCGGCTGTCCGAACTGGATGCGCTCGCGCGAGTACTCGACCGCGTGCTCGAAGGCCGCGCGCGCGACGCCGACCGCGCCTGCGGCGGTCCCAGGCCGCGTGTGGTCGAGCGTCTGCATCGCGATCTTGAACCCCTGGCCCTCCTCGCCGAGCCGGTTCGCGGCCGGCACCTTCAGGTCCTGGAAGGCGAGCGCCGAGGTGTCGGTCGCGCGCTGGCCCATCTTGTCCAGATGCTTCTCGACGGTGACGCCCTCGGCATCGCTCGGGACGACGAACGCGGTCAGGCCGCGGTGACCGGCGTCCTTGTCGGTCGAGGCGAAGACGGTCACCCAGGACGAAGGGCCGGCGTTGGTGATGAACATCTTCGACCCGTTGATCACGTATTCGTCGCCCTGTCGCACGGCCGTGGTCTGGATGCCCGAGACGTCGGAGCCGGCGTTTGGCTCGGTCAGCGCGAACGAACAGAGGATCGGCTCCTCGAGCAGCGGCGCCAGCCACTCGCGCTGCTGCTACTCGGTGCATGCGAGCAGCACCGGGAGCGCGCCGAGGATGTTGGCGATGATCGACGTCCCGATCCCGGAGCAGCCCCAGCAGAGCTCCTCGCCGATCAGCGCGCCCTCGAAGCCGCCGAGGCCCGGACCGCCGAGCTCCTCCGGGAGGTGCGGGTTCATCAGCCCGACCTCGTGCGCCTTCGCGATCACGTCGGACGGATGAGTCTGGTGTTCGTCGTACTCGGCCGCTCTTGGCCTGATCTCCTTCTCCGCGAACTCGTGCGCTAGCTCGCGCAGCGCCTTCTGCTCGTCGGTCGGCGCGAAGCAGACGCCGGTGCCAATTGCCCCAGCCGTAGCCATTTCTACCCCTTGATTGACTGATCAGTCAAAGGGTAGCGTCGGCTTCCCGCCACCGAAAGCCCACGTCTTCCGCGGCTGCCTCGAGCGGGCTCGCAGGCAGGCCGGGCCGCGGATCGGGGTCGTTGTAGGCGCGCGGCGCGACGTCGTTCGGGCCGTCCGGATGGAAGAGCGAGGCCAGGTACTGGATCTGCCCGCGGCCGGGGCCGAGCTCGAACATGCCCCCGCCGTAGAGCGCGATCCCGTGCTCCTTGCAGTAGGCGTAGAAGTCGAGCACGTCTCGCAGGCGGCCGAAGCGCGACGGCTTCGAGTTGAGCACGCGCGGTGGGAAGGCGAGCGCCTCGACGTCGGCGACGGAGTGGATCGGCGCGTCCCACGTGACGCGCTCATGGTGCGGCTCCAACACCGCGTCGGTCTCGTCGGTGAGAGCGGGGTCCTCCAGGTAGGCGTCGGGAAAACCCTCCGCCACGCGTCGGTACAGCTCCGGGTCCGGCGGAGGCCCGTCGTCCGCGCTGTAGTAGGCCTTGTAGTCGGCCGTGACGACTGCTCCGGTGCCGGCGAGCTCGGCGAACAGCTCCACGCTCCAGTTCGCGCCGGGGTCGAGCTTGAAGCGGTGGCTCGGCTCGAGCTCGAGCCAGCGCAGGACGGTTCGCGCGGTCGGCGGGTCGCCGAGGCCGGGCGAGATCACGAACGACACCGGGCGCGGCTCGCGTCCGACTGCCTCGGCGAAGCTCGTCCCCGCCTGGCGCAGCGCCAGGTCGAGCGCCGCGCTCTCGTACGCCCAGCGGTGGTGCGGGGACGCGATCTCGAGCGCGTCCGAGAACGACTCGAGCGTCCAGGTTCCGGCGAGCGGCCGCACCGGGCCCGCCGTCTGCTCGGCGTCGTGATGCTCCGCGTACCAGGTGATGTCCTCGCCGAGACCCTCCTGGCCGCCGCCGTGAAGGTGGATCACGGTGCTGACGCGGGTGAAGCCGCGGGTGACGGGCTGCTCGAGCCGCTCGAGCTCGTAGCGCTCGACTTCGAGCGGGGTCGGCGCCAGGCGCTTCCATAGACTCTCGGGCATGGACTTCGACCTTACCCCGGAACAGCGTCTGATTCAGGACACGGTGCGCACGTTCGTCGACGAACGCGTCCTGCCAAACGCGATCGAGAACGACATCAACCACCACCTCGACATGGATGCGATCGCGGGAATGGCCGAGCTCGGGCTGCTGGGGATCGTGGTTCCCGAGGAGTACGGCGGCGCCGGCCTCGACTTCGTCTCCGAGGCGCTCGCCTGCGAGGAGATCGAGCGCGGCGAGGCGGCCTTCAGGACGCTGATCTCGGTGCACGTGGGGTTGAACTCCCTCTCGCTGCTGCGCT
>Ga0307304_10000312_pt1 | contig 11308 bp, 11 predicted proteins | sample ER_DNA_185_FD_194503 | JGI IMG/M metagenome (GOLD analysis project Ga0307304, IMG submission 194503) | Bulk soil microbial communities from the East River watershed near Crested Butte, Colorado, United States - ER_DNA_185 | ecosystem: Environmental > Terrestrial > Soil > Floodplain | place...
GCTGAACCAGCTCACCACCAGGCATCGAGCGGAGACTGATTCCACCCTTCGCGTTTACCACCCGGTGCCAAGGGATGGCAGTCCCGCCCGGCAGCGCGTGCAAAGCGTAACCGACCTGGCGGGCGTGACCCGCGAGACCCGCGAGGGAGGCGACCTGCCCATACGTAGCGACGCGACCCTCGGGGATCCGGCGGACGACGGCATAGATGCGCTGGTAGCTGCTGGAGCCCACTGGGATCAGGCGCGCTTCTTCATGCCGCCGGCAATGAGGACGACACCGGCAACGATGGCGAGACCCCCAGCCCAGGTTGGTACAGCATGCTTTTCTTCGACTGAAGCCTTGAGATCACCGACCTTGAGCACCTCGTCCTTGGACTTGTAGGTCATGCCCCGGAACAGAATGAACGCTCCAAGCGCGAGCAGGAGAATCCCTACCAATGTGAGCGGACGCATAATCGACTCCGAATCGTGAGGGGAGACTGCGCTGAACAGTTCAATCCCTGGACTTCCAGAACGAGCGAAGGTACAAGCTTGCCGCCAGAACGATCAGTCCGGCGATGATGGGCCCCGGACCACCGTAGTTCTCGAAGCTGAACGGCCGGCCGGTCGGGCCGCTCATCCCGCGGACGATGGTCAGAATGCCGAGAGCGATACCCGCCACGCCGAGCAGCGCGAGGAAGGCGAAGAGCGCACGCATGGGTTGCCTCGCAGTGTTTGGAATCTGCTTGCGTCATAAAGGTACTCTGGCCCGATAAACCCGACGACAGTGCGGACGTACATTACATGGATCAGCCATCTCGAGGCACGCCGTGCAACTGAATATCCTGGCGAACGGACCGGCACAAGCCGACTCGACCAGCCAGCAATCCGAGTCCCGGGTGGCAGTGCCGGAACCGAGCCAGCTCGCGCTCCAGTATTATCGGAGCGGCAACCTGCTGTGGGCAATCGAGCTGGTGGTGGGACTCATCATCCCTGGGTTCCTGCTGTTCTCCGGTGCCTCCAGCCGCCTTCGCGATCTTGCATACCGTATGGGACGCCGTTGGCTCCCGGCGGTGCTCCTCTACGCGGTGCTCTTCGCCATCACCTACGCGCTCCTGACCCTGCCGCTCGACTACTACGAGGCCTACGTGCGGCAACACTCGTACGGGCTGTCGACGCAGAGCTTCGACAAGTGGCTGAGCGACTGGCTCAAGGGGCTGGCGCTCAGCGGTGTTGGACTCGCTCTGGTGCTCTGGATTCCCTACCTCCTGCTGCGGCGCAGCCCCAGGCGCTGGTGGCTGTACGCGGGTCTCGCAACCGCTCCCATCGCGACGTTCCTGCTGGTGGTGTCACCCGTTTGGATAGACCCGCTCTTCAACGACTTCGGCCGGATGCAGGACCGGGCGCTCGAAGCCCGCATCCTGGTGCTGGCGGCACGCGCCGGGATCCCGGGCAGCCGCGTGTACCAGGTCCGGAAGAGCGTGGATACCAAGACCGTGAACGCATACGTGGCGGGCATCGGATCCAGCAAGCGCATCGTGCTGTGGGATACCATGCTCGCAAAACTCAATCCGGACGAGATTGTCTTCGTCATGGCGCACGAGATGGGACACTTCGTTCTCCATCACACGCTCGCCATCATCCTGGGAGCAACCCTCCTGGTTACCGGGTCGCTGTATCTGGTTCACCGGGTAGCCGGTACCCTGATCGCGCGATTCGGCACCAGGTTCGGGTTCGACCGGCTCTCGGACATCGCGTCTTTCCCCCTGCTGCTCCTGCTCGGCACGCTGGTTTTGCTGATCACCACGCCGCTGGCGCTCGCCTTCAGCCGGCACCAGGAGCACGAGGCCGACCGGTTCGCCCTCGAGCTGACCCGGAACAACCACGCCGCCGCAACGACATTTGTCCGGCTGCAACAGGAGAATCTGTCGGTTCCCCGCCCGGGCCCGTTCTTCAAGCTCTGGCGGGGGAGCCATCCCTCGCTGGGCGACCGGGTGGACTTTGCCAACCGTTACCGTCCATGGGAAACAGGCAACCCGCTGCGGTATGGGCACCTATTCCGGTAGTGAACCGCCCTGTGTCGCTCATCACGGCGGCAGAGCGACACCGGCGGCATATAGATCCGCCAAGAGATCCACCACCCGCTGCCCCGAGGAACCCTATGAAGGCTCAAGCCGCGGTCAGTCTAGCCCTTGCCGCTATTGCCCTGGCCTCATGTGGCGGCCACCAATCGGTCGAGATCAATCCTAACACCGCACCGGTAGCTGGCCGGTGGAACGGCGTGCTGGCCACGCCACCGGAGCTCGCCGGCATCGTGCAGGTCAGCGGTCAGGCCTGGATGGGACCGGACCCAAAGGATCTCGATAAGACCCAGGCGAGCGTCAGCATCTCGAACGCGGTGCCCGGCGGCCGGCATCCCTGGCATGTGCACCGGGGCCAGTGTGGAACAGACAAAGGGATTCTGGGCCCACCCGATGCCTACCCGCCGCTCAAGGTAGAAAAGGACGGGCGCGCCAGCACCACGACCACCCTCCCGATCGGGTTCCCCAAGACCGGCGAATTCTTCGTCAACGTCCACGCGTCGTCGAAGAACATGAGCACAATCGTGGCCTGCGGAAACCTCGCTCCGCCGGCCCGCTAGATCCCCAGCGATTTCTTGATCACGGCCGCCAGCCACTCGGCCTCGCGCTTGTCGCGTACCGAGCCGCCGGCGGTCGTCTTCTTGCCGTCCTTCCGCCGAATCACGACGTCGTAGTACACCGTCTTCCCCGCCTGCATCCCGATCGCGGCTACCACGTCGGCAACCTCGGCGGCGGTCAGGCTGCGCCCGCGGCCCGGTTCCAGATACCCGGTGGCCACCGTCACGGTGCCGGCGTCCACCGTCACCCGCGAGACTTTGAGCCAGAGGTCGAGCACGCCGATCAGGAGCAGCAGGCCGAAGAGCGCTGTCACGATGGGGAAGATGATCGGCGCGTGCAGGTACAGCTGTATTCCAACGGTTCCCCACCAAATCAGCGCGAACACGGTGAGGCCGGTGGCGGCACCGGGGTTTCGCGCCGCCGGGAACACGATCTCAGTCCCGCGCCGGCGGGTGGTCACCGCGATACGAGAGTCGGCCGGTTGGTGGTACGCCGTGAGAGGAGGAGCGTCTGACACCAGCAGCTCGGTCGATGGAGGCTGCTCGCTGGCGGGCGTGCGGAACACGGGTACTTCGAAGGAGGACTCGTAGTCGACGCCGGGAACGCTGGCAGAGACCTCCAGCCGCCAGAGGACTCGGTTATTGGAGTTGTCGGGATCACTGGCTACCGCATCAGACGGAAGCGCGAAGCTTACCGGGATGTTGGTCCCCATCCCCGCGTAGTCGCGGTGCTGCTCGCCGCGAACTCGGCGCTCCTCCTGCCACAGGGTGCTCTCCGAAGTCGAGCTGTTCTTTCCGCTTCGGGTGGTCACCCGGCGGACACAGGTCAGGGTGAGCTGAAAACCTTCAGCCGGCTGGAGGTCGAGAGAGGCGCGGACACTGCCGGCAAGGCTGTGCCCGATCACGCCCGGAATGGTGGAGAGCTCGAGCCGGGAGATACCGTATCTCCGATAACGCAGCGTGGCCTTGATGGCCCGAACCAGCAGCCACGTACCGGCGAGCGGGAAGAGCAGAACCAGGAAGGCCGCGGGCTTCCCTTCATACAGCGCAGCGCGCACCCCAAGGTAGGCGCTCGGGAGGCTGATCAGGTTCCACAAGGTGGCGAAGATCCATGCGGCTAGCAGGGTGTTCTGGCTGGTGTCTTCGATTCGGCCGGAGGCCCAGTCCCGCCGCCAGAGCCACGGCTCCTTCGGGTGTGAGGCCTGCAGCGCCTCCGCCTCTTTCATGCGTCGATACGCTACCCGCATTCCCGCGAGCCCACCGAATCCGACACCACCGAACGTGAGCGCCCCGACAGCGAGGAAGATGGCGTCGGGCCAGACGCCGGCATGGGCCAGCCGCACCGCCTGCACCGCGCAGAACGTCCCCGCCGCAGCGAACGGCACGAGAAAGAGCACGACGCAGCCGGTGGCCTGGCGGGAACTGATCTGCACAGTGGCACTGCGACTTTGATCGGTGGGGAGCTTCGGCTGAGCCATCAGACCTCCGGCGAGGAGCCCGATTCAACCGGGGTGTCGGACCGGCCGCCCCATTCGGCCCAGGCACCGTCGTAGACGGCCGCCCGCCGGCCAAGCAGATCGAGCGCCAGGACCAGAGTACATGCGCTGGTACCCGAACCGCACGTCGCCACGATGGGCCGGGCCAGATCGATGCCTGCCGCTTCAATCCGCCGCCGCAGCTCGCCGGGGGGCAGCATGGTTCCGTCGGGACCGGCCAGCTCGGTAAAGGGAAGGCTCTGGCTCCCGGGTACGTGACCGCCGCGAAGGCCTGGTCTGGGCTCCGGCTCGACCCCGATGAAGCGGCCCCTGGACCGGAGATCCACCAGCTGTTCGGCGCCGTTCTCGAGGTTGCCACGCACCGCGGCGAGATCCCGGACCGATGCCGGATCGAGCCGGGCAGTAAAGTGGCCCGGAGGTAGCTGGACCACGCCGCGTTCAATCGGGCGATTTTCGCGGCGCCACTTCTGCATACCGCCATCCAGCACCGCCACCCGCCGGTGCCCGAACGTGCGGAAGGTCCACCAGACCCGAGGCGCACTGAGGTTTACTCCGGACCCATCGTACACGACGAGGTCATCGGACTGATTTAAACCCAACCGCATCATTCGGTCAGCGAAGTCAGATGCCGGGGGGAGCATGTGTGGCAACGGCGTCGTCTGATCGCTGGTTGCGTCCAGGTCGAAAAATACCGCACCCGGAATGTGGCCGGCCGCATACTCGGCCGCGGGGTCGCGACCACTTCCCGGTAAATACCAGGACCCGTCAACCACCCGCAGACCGGGTGAGCCCAGTCGGGACGCCAACCACTCGGTCGATACCAGCGCCGGAAACTCGCCGGTCACGGAATCAGCAGCAGTTTGCCTGTCGTGCGCCGGGACTCGAGCTCACGATGAGCCTCCGCCGCGTCGGCAAGAGGAAACTCCCGTTCAATTCGCACGTCGAGCGTGCCGTCGGCCGCCCAGCCGAACACAGCGTTGGCGTGCTCGAGCAGCTCGGCCCGGGTCGCTACATAGTGATGCAGGGTGGGCCGGGTGAGAAACAGCGAGCCCTTTTGATTGAGCATCTGGGGATTGAACGGATCCACCGGGCCGCTCGACTGTCCAAAGAGCACCATCATGCCGCGGCGAACCAGGCAATCGAACCCTTTGAGAAACGTTGTCTTGCCAACCGAGTCATAGATCACCTGAACCCCGGCTCCCCCCGTCAGTCTATTTGTCTCGGCGACGAAGTCCTGGCTGGTATAGAGAATTATTTCATCGGCACCGGCCGCGCGGGCCAGGGCAGCCTTCTGTTCGGTGGAGACGGTCCCGATCACCCTGGCACCGCGCCGCCGTGCCATCTGGCAGAGCAGCAATCCCGTGCCCCCGGCCGCCGCATGCACCAGACAGGTGTCGCCGGAGGACAACGCGTACGTCGAATGGCTCAGGTAGTGCGCAGTCGTTCCCTGGAGCATCACCGCCGCACCGATCCGGTCGGTGACTCGGTCCGGCAGAACAACCAGCCGATCGGCCGGAGCGAGCGCGTACTCGGCATAGGCGCCCAGAAAGCTCACCGAGGCCACTCGCTGGCCCACCTTCACACTGGCGACGTCGCTTGCTACCTGCTCGACGATACCAGCGGCCTCGGATCCTGGAATGAAAGGGAGTGTTAGGGGATAGAGTCCGGTCCGTTGATACACCTCGATGAAGTTCACCCCAACAGCACTTACCCGCACGAGAGCCTGTCCCACGGCCGGAGATGGCTTGGGCAGTTCCTCGTATCGCAGGACTTCAGGACCACCAGTCTGGTGAACTCGGACGGCTTTCACATTCCCCACCGTGTTGTGGCTGGTATCGAATCTAAAGAACAGCGGGGGAGGTCGCCTGAGCGCCTCCCCCGCTGGTGATCGCATTGGCCGATGTCAGACGCCTATGAGGCGCCGTTCCGGGCCCGCGTATGCGGCATCGAAACCGGACCGCCGCTCCTGGCCCTGATACTGATCCGAGCGTTTCGAGGCTCGCGATTTGGACGGACCCAGATCGGCGCCGTGGCGCTCGAGGATCGCGACTGCTTCGGCTGCCCCCGCCGTCCCACTCACCGTCAACATAGTCCTGCCCTCACGGAGCCCGGCATCGAAATACCTGGCATCCTCCTCTGGCACCCCCATTCCCACCAGCGCCCCGATCAGCCCGCCAGTTGCCGCGCCGACACCCATCCCCATGAGAGCCGATGCGAGTACTCCTCCGACTAACAGCGGGCCCAGGCCCGGGATCAGGAGCGAGCTGACCAGCCCCACCAGGCCGCCGATGACACCGCCGGTAAGCGCGCCGGCCGCGGCGCCTTCGGCCAGCCCACTCGCGGTTTCCTCAACAATTCGGTCCGCCTCGTCATCGACGGCACTCCTCTCGCTACGAGCCTCTCCCGCGTCGATCCTGCCCTGGGTAGCAACACCGATCTGCTCGTTGGTGAATCCGGCATCCTTGAGATCGCGGATAGCGTCTTCGGCCTCGGAGCGTTCCTCGAACAACGCCACCACGATCACGCCAGTCGTCCCGGCACCGCTCGACGAGCTGGGTCCATCAGTTGACGCCGCCATGTCACCTCACCTCCGCCCTGATGTAGAAATCCGGCACCTTGCGCTCTCGTGCGAGCGCTGCGTTGGGCCGGAAGCTGCAAACGAACCTATAGTAAGGCGGAGTACAGGTCGGATTGGTGACCACGCTCACAGGAACGCCGCGGGAGCTGAGGGAGATCAGGCCGCGATTGCTGCCTCCAGCAGGTCGTCGGCAGGGGAGCGGCCCCGGCGAGTGTACCGCTCGAAGAACGCGGTCGCCTGCTCTAGGTCGGAAGGATGGAAGTACCTGGGGCCGAGGCCGCGGCAGCCCTGGAGGGCAACCTCGAAGAGGTCCGTGGCCATGCGGGCAATCGCAGGATCGTGCAGCCCGCAGCGTCCGGCGCGCTCGAGCAGCCCGAGATCGGGAGTGCCCAGCAGATCGGCCGTGGCCCGGAGCGCAGCGGGATCGTAAAGGATTCCCGCTGTGAGTGCGAGTGGAGCCGCATACCAATGCGGTGCAATCGAATCGGCGGACCGAAGCTCCAGATGCCCCCGGGGGCGTACTTCAGGGAAAAGCGTGCTGAGATGGTCCTGCCACTCATCAGGCGTCGGGTTGGCTCGGGCCAGCCACTCGCCGAACGGCCGGTGTTCCCCCTCGATTGCCGGGTACAGGATGGCCGGCGCGGCCAGCGCAAACTCCAGATACGCGCCGACCGGATCTCGCTCGTCGTAGGGAATGCCGGTGCGCGTGGGATCGAGGGCCCGCCAGACCTGGGCCCGCGTGCTCTGGTAGTCAGTGCGTTCGCCAGCGTAGATCGGAGAGTTGGCAAAGATCGCTATCACGTACGGCGTCGCCGCGTTGAGCACCCGCCAGCGGAGCCAGGGTTCGTCGTCGAAATCCAGACTGACCTGGAACGCGGCGGTCTGCCGCATCATTGTCGCGCCGGCGGGTCCCCGCCGGCCCAGGTACTCGGCCATTCGCGCATAGCGCTTCGCGTGAATCAGCAGCGGAGCTTGTTCCGCGGGGTTGATGGGGTCGATACCGACCGGCAGAAGATCGATCCCCTCGCCGGCGGCGGCCGCGCGAAGCGGAAGAACCACCGCACGGAGCAATGCGAGCAGGGTGCTGGCCGAACGGCACGGTGGCGAGCTGTACTCCAGCTGGCCCCCGGGCTCAAATGTGAGCGATCCGCCGACCGGCAAGCTGAAGCAGGGGGTTCCCTTGGAGGTACAGCCTTCGTGCCAGCCTTGCCTCAGCCCGTAACGGCGGAGGAACGGAAGGGTGGCTAGGGCGCCCTCTTCCTCGATCGGGCAGCGCCGCCCGCTGAGCGACTCCACTGGTATGAACTCGACCTCCGCGCCAATCCGGCGCGGCGTGAGCGAGCCGCTGACCGGGCCCGCGAACGTGCTCTCGGCCAGTTGTGTGGCCAGAACCGCGCGGGTCAATGTGCTCATACCGCAGCTCCCACCACGAGTGCGAAGAGCGCGCCGGGATCGGGCCGCCAGATCTCGATCCGGAGCCCGGCTGCGGCGAACAGGTCGCCCACGCTCCGGCGATCGTGCTTGCAGCTGATCTCGGTTCGTATCGATTCGCCCTGCCTGAAGGCCACCAGCCCAATCCCCGGCACCCTGACCTCGTGTTCCACCTTCGAGACCAGGTGCATCTCGATCCGGTGGGTCACCGGCTCGTAGAAGGCCAGGTGCTCGAATGCATCGGGATCGAAGTTGGCTCCCAGCTCGTGGTTCAGCACCAGCAGCATGTTCCGGTTGAATTCGGCCGTGACCCCCTGGGAGTCGTTGTAGGCCGCCTCGATCAGCCGCACGTCCTTCCGGAGATCCACCCCCATGAGGAAGCGGTCGGCGGGGTCCATCGCGGAACGCACGCGTCGGAGCAGCCGGATTGCCGCTGGTGGATAAAAGTTGCCGATGGTGCCGCCGAGAAAGGCGTAGAGGGCAGGATGAGGAACCGCCCGGGAGAGGTCGAACTCCTCGGCGATATCAGCCACTGCAGGCTCCACCCTCAAGCCCGGATACTCACGGCGAAGCCGGCCGGCCGTCTGTTCCAGAAAGCTCGCGCTGACGTCGATCGGCACGTACAGACCGGCCGTGCCAGCCGCTCGCATCGCACTGAGGATGATGCGGCTCTTCTCCGCGCTTCCGGCACCGAGCTCGACCAGTGTCCGGGTACCGAGGTCGGATATGAGCGCAGGCATCCAGCTTTCGAGCAGCGACCGCTCGGTGCGTGTGGGATAGTACTCGGGCAACCGGGTGATCTCCTCGAACAGCTCGGAGCCACGGTGGTCGTAGAAGTACTTGGGTGGAAGCTCTTTCTGCGGAGCCGCCAGCCCCGCAGCGACTTCGGCCAGCATGCGGGGATTCGGGTGCCGCTGTGCCCGGACTACTGTGCGGCCCCACTTGGGTTGGATCGAGCTACTCATCGCGAGCACACCGGAAGCCGCTGAAGATCTGGCGGCGGATAGGGTAATCCCAGTTCCGAAAGGTGTTCCGGATAGCGCCCGGCCGCGTGGCCCACGAGCCACCGCGGAGCACTTTGTATTCGCTGCCGAAGAACGCCTCGGAGTACTCTTTGTAAGGAAAGCTCTCGAAGCCCGGATACGGCTGAAAATCACTCGAGGTCCACTCCCAGACATCGCCGATCATGCCGGAACACCCGATGGGCGACAGGTTCTTCGGATAGCTCCCCACGGGTGCTGTGCCGAACGACAACTGATCGATGTTCGCCAGATCCTTCGAGGCGGGTTGGTCTCCCCAGGGGAAGGCCTGCTTGGTACCGGTCTCGGGGTTCCAGGACGCGGCGGCCTCCCACTCCTGCTCGGTCGGAAGCCGCTTGCCCGCGTATCTCGCGAAGGCTTCGGCCTCATGGTAGCAGACGTGACAGACTGGGTGAGACGCCGGCACTGGGCCGGCCCGGTCCATGGATCGGGTCGCCCAGGCATGGTCTGCCTTGGTCCAGTATTTCGGAGCGGTAACGGCCGATGATTGCAGCCAATCCCATCCTGCATCCGACCAGTACTCACGGTTCGAATATCCGCCGGCCTCAATGAAGCCCTCGAACTCACGGTTGGTGACCGGGTGCACGTCGATCCAGAACGGAGCCAGCCGAACGCTATGTCTGCTCCGTTCGTTGTCGTACGCCGAAGCGCGATCGTCCGTGCCGATCTCGACCGGACCGCCGGGAAAGCGAGTCATCCCGGGAGATCCCGGTTCCTCGACCGGGACGTCGTAGCGCAGCGCCGGCGAGTACGGCCGACCCTGCTTGAGCTGGAGTGTCTGGAGGATGGTCTCGTTGTGCTGATACTCGTGCTGGAGCACCATCTGGTAGACGTACCCATCCCGTAGCAGAGGATTGGTTGAACCGAAGTCGGTGATGGCCAGGCGGCCGAGCACCCGGCCCCGGATCTCGTCCATGATCTCGCGACAATGAGCCAACCCTGGGAGGGCCAGCTTTCCCCGCTCGCTCCGGGGGTGCTCGAAGGGATTGAAGAGCCCGGGCATCTCGACGAACTCTATGGGGCCCTGAAGGTTACGAGTGAGCCACAGCTCCTCGAAATAAGCGATATGCCCCAGGTCCCATAGGATCGGGCTCATCAGGGGGCCGTGTTGCGCCCGAAGCTCCTCGTCGGTGAGCGGCGCCAGGAGGAGCAACGTCCGGGCGCGTGCTTCGAGGAGCTGGTCGGCTATAAGGCGAGGGTCGATGCTGGGGGTGGCAATTGCAGTCATGGAGTCTCCGGGGGCTGTCCGGCTCGGCCCTCGAGAGGCCTTTCCCTATGATACGGCGGTTCCAGCAGGTCCGCGAGTTAGCGCGAGGCGGTGCTAGTCACCTGTAACGACCGTCTGGCTCAGGAAGTTCCAGCGCAAGAATCGGGTAGTGAGAAGCGGCGCCTCATAGTACCATCATGGTACGAGGGAGGAGCCATGTCTGTGACGGAACACCACCCGGCCTCAACGGCCGATCAGAGACGATGGGAAGCGGTGCTGGGGAGAGATCCCGGCCAGGACGGAAAGTTCGTCTACGGGGTGGCTTCCACCCACATCTACTGCCGGCCTTCCTGCCCGTCACGCCGGCCTGCCCAGCGCCGGGTGAGCTTCTTCCCCACCCCGGACGCGGCCGAGGCCGCGGGATATCGAGCATGCCGCCGTTGCGAGCCACGCAGCGGCCGGCGCACCTCCGATCGGCAAGTACAACGTGCCCGTGCGTATCTCGATGAGCACTGGGACCAGACTGTTACACTGGACCAGCTCGGCCGGGTCGTCCAGATGAGCCCTTACCACCTCCAGCGCACGTTCAAGCGGGTGCTCGGTGTGACACCCAAGGCCTATGCGAGCGCCCGGCGAATGGAACGAATGAAATCGCGACTCAGGGAAGGAGACACGGTGAGTAGAGCGACCTACGAGGCTGGCTACGGGTCCGGCAGCCGCGCCTACGAGCAGGCTCGGTCAGGCATGGGAATGACGCCGGGCGCCTACCGAAACGGCGGCCGGGGAATGCGGGTCCGGTATACCATCGTACCAACCGAGGCGGGGCATCTGCTGGCCGCCGCCACCGACCGCGGTCTGTGCGCCGTCATGCTGGGCGACGGCCCCGAACCGCTCGAGTCCGCCCTCCGCCGCGAGTACCCGGCCGCCGCCTTCGAGCGG
>Ga0307304_10000314_pt1 | contig 11248 bp, 7 predicted proteins | sample ER_DNA_185_FD_194503 | JGI IMG/M metagenome (GOLD analysis project Ga0307304, IMG submission 194503) | Bulk soil microbial communities from the East River watershed near Crested Butte, Colorado, United States - ER_DNA_185 | ecosystem: Environmental > Terrestrial > Soil > Floodplain | place: USA...
CGATGTTCTCACCCGGCCCAGCGGTGTATATGCAAAAGCTCGTGGTGCCGGGGTACGCAGCGGCTGCCGTTGATCTTGATGCGCCGATCGCAGACAACTTGGCCAAGATCGCCGAGGCAACCGACCGCACTGTTTCCGACCTCACGGTCTGCGTCCTCGATCGCCCCCGACATGCCGATCTTGTGGCAGCAATCCGCGCTGCGGGCGCCCGGATTAGGTTCCTGCTCGACGGCGATGTGGCCGGTTCGATCATGGCGGTCACCCCATCGACGGGAGTGGATCTGCTGGTTGGCGTCGGCGGCACGCCTGAGGGGGTTCTCGCCGCGTGCGCGCTCCGCTGCCTCGGTGGCGAGATGTTCGGGCGGCTGATCGCACGCAATGACACTGAACGGGCTGCGATCGTGGACGCGGGCTACGACCTTGATCACACGCTGACCACAACAGACCTGGTCTCTGGCGACAATGTCTTCTTCGCCGCGACAGGTGTTACCGACGGCTCATTGTTGCGCGGAGTGCGCTTCGAGAGCCACCGCATCGTTACCCAGTCACTGTCAATGCGATTACGCTCCGGCACGATCAGGCTGATCGAAGGTCGCCACGACCCCGAGCGGTCATTCTTGGTCAACCCCTGAGCGCTCCGATGTTCTCCACCACGTCACCAATCGGACCCGCCGCCCGCGCGGTGGCGCTCGACCGGCTGGCAAGCGAGGATTTGGACATCCTTGTCATCGGCGCCGGCGTCACCGGCTGCGGTTGCGCGCTCGATGCCGTTACCCGAGGACTGCGCGTCGGCCTGGTCGAAGCCCGCGATTTCGCGGCTGGTACCTCGAGCCGGTCCAGCAAGTTGTTCCACGGCGGCCTGCGCTACCTCGAGCAGCTCAACTTCGCCTTGGTTTTCGAAGCACTTAAGGAGCGCTCGCTGGCGCTCAACAAGCTGGCTCCGCATCTGGCCAAACCCGTGCCATTCCTTTACCCGCTGGTGCGATCGGTGGCCGACCGCGGCTACGCAGGTCTCGGCATCGGCGTGTACGACCTCATGGGCGCAGGCCGAGGAGTGCCGCATCACATGCGCCACCTGAGCCGGAAGCACACCTTCGAGACCTTTCCATCCGCGAATCGGCGGAGAGTGGTGGGCTCGATCAAGTTCTACGAGGGTTTGGTCGATGACGCCAGGCACACCATGATGATCGGCCGCACTGCCGCCCATTACGGTGCGGCTGTTGCTACCAGCACCAGAGTGATCGGCTTTCTGAGGGAAGCCGACCGAGTCGCGGGCGTCGAGGTTCGTGATCTTGAGTCGGGCCGCACCTTCACCATCCGCACGAAGCAGACGATCAATGCCACTGGGGTGTGGATCGACGAACTGCAGCAGATGCTTGGCGGGCGAGGGCAGTTTCAGGTCCGGGCGTCCAAAGGCATCCACCTCGTCGTGCCGCGCAACCGGATCAACTCCATGACGGGACTGATCACACGTACCGAGAAGAGCCTGCTGTTCATCATTCCCTGGGGTAGCCACTGGATTATCGGCACGACCGACACCGACTGGCAGCTGGATCGGGCGCATCCAGCAGCGAGCCAAGCCGACATCGACTATCTGCTGAGACACGCAAACACCTTGCTGGCAGACCCGCTGACACGTGACGACGTCGTAGGCGTCTACGCCGGTCTTCGACCCCTGCTAGCCGGCGAATCCGACTCGACATCCAAGCTCTCCCGAGAGCACGCAGTCGCCTCGCCGGTGCGTGGCCTGGTGGTAATCGCCGGCGGGAAATACACCACATACCGAGTGATGGCGCAGGATGCCGTTGACGCCGCAGTCCGCGACTTGGACCAGAAGGTGCCCGCATCCTGCACCGAAGATGTGCCGTTGCTGGGCGCCGATGGCTATCACGCTTTGTGGAACGCGCGGCCCTTGCTGGTCGATGAATCCGGACTGCGGGATATCCAAGTGGAGCATCTGCTCAACCGCTACGGCTCCTTGCTGCCCGAACTGCTGGACATGATCAAGTCCTCGCCAGAACTCGGCCATCCGCTGGACGGCGCACCGGAGTACCTGAAGGTCGAAGCGGTCTATGCCGCCTCCCACGAAGGTGCGCTGCACCTGGACGACATCCTGGCGCGGCGTACCCGCATCTCCATCGAGACCTGGGATCGGGGTTTGGCGGCGGCGCGCGAGGTTGCCGCCCTCGTCGCACCTGTTCTGGGCTGGGGCGAGGCAGATGTGGATCGGGAAGTGGAGCACTATCACAAGCGCGTTGCAGCGGAACGCGAGTCGCAGCACCAACCAGATGACCTCTCCGCCGACGCTGCCCGACTGGGCGCTCCAGACGTACGAATGGGCCGGGTTCACTAACGGAAATACCGGCCACAAGAGGTGGTCCGCCGGCCGCTACCGGCCTGTTTCCCGACACTTCGTTACGTCACGGGTAGACGTTGCCAACTCGGCGTAAGGTCGCCGCATGCCCTTCAATTCGGCCATGTTTGCTTATCGCGCCCAAGGCGCACAGTCCACTCGGACGATCGCGGCATGAACAACAGATCTACCACCGCGCGCGAGGTCATCGGTGACTATTTGGCAGAACAGTGCACCGTGATCATTGACTCCGAGGCTGAGCTGCGCGCCGGTGAGAACGTCATTCACAAGGTCCGAGTAGCGGTACGCCGATTCCGCAGCACAATCCGGGTGTTCGCCGACCTCTTCGATGCCGAACAGGCAGCGCGAATGGAAGAGGAGCTGGTGTGGTGGGCAGGCTTGCTCGGCGAGGTGCGGGATATGGACATCCTGACCCAGCGTCAACAGGCTCTGCTGGCCGAGCTGCCACCTGAACTCATTCTCGGACCGGTCGAGTCGACCATCCAGGAGGAGTTGGCTGTCCAGCGAAAGCAGGCCATGGATGACATGCTCGAGGCGCTGAACTCGGAGCACTACCGAAAGTTCATCGGCATGGCACACCATTGGCGCAGTGACCCACCATTCACCGCCGCTGCTGAGGCCTCCGCAGACTCAATCGATCTCGCGATCAAAAAGGCCAAAAAAAAGGCTGGCAAGCGGCTCACCAAAGCAGCTGCAGCCCGCCGCGCCGACGAGCCGTCGGATGAAATGTTCCATCGGGCTCGCAAGGCATCCAAACGCCATCGCTATGCGGTAGAGGCCGCCTTGCCAGTCTGGGGCAGCAAGGCGGACAAGATCATTTCGCAACGCAAGGATCTACAGGATCTGCTAGGCAGTCATCAGGACAGCATCGTGAGCGCTGCCTTCCTTCGAGAGTTGGGCGCTCGGCGCGGGATCCGTTCCGGTCAAAACGGCTTCACTTACGGAGTCCTGTACGCCCGTGAGCTCGCCGCGCGCGACGCGCTGCTCGACGAGCTCAAACCGTTTCTTTAAGACTCCCGAGACAGCAGAAGGGAGAATCCGCACTCAATGGCCAGAACGTCGGCACCACCAGAGGACGACTTCACCGAGCGAATCGTCGATATCGATGTCTCCTCCGAGATGCAGACCAGCTTCTTGGAGTACGCGTACTCAGTCATCTACTCGCGAGCACTCCCGGACGCCAGAGATGGGCTCAAGCCAGTGCAACGCCGGATTTTGTACTCGATGGACGAGATGGGCATCCGCCCGGACCGCAGCCATGTCAAGTGCGCCCGCGTGGTCGGGCAAGTTATGGGTCAATACCATCCACACGGCGACACTGCCATCTATGACGCGCTAGTCCGGATGGCTCAGCCGTGGGCCATGCGACTGCCGCTGATCGATGGTCATGGCAACTTCGGGTCGCTTGATGACGGTCCGGCCGCGATGCGTTACACAGAGTGCCGAATGGCGCCGGCCGCGCTGGCGATGACCGACGGCCTGGACGAGAACACCGTCGACTTCAAGCCAAACTACGACGGCAAGGACGTCGAGCCGACCGTGCTGCCGGCAGCCTTTCCTAACCTGCTCGTCAACGGAGCAACAGGCATCGCGGTCGGCATGGCAACCAACTGCCCGCCGCACAACCTCGTGGAAGTCATTCAGGCCTTGCGTCACCTGATCAAGCATCCCGGCGCCGAGATCGATGAGCTGATGCGGTTCATTCCCGGACCTGATCTGCCGAGTGGGGGCAAGATCATCGGGCTCGACGGTATTCACGATGCCTACCACACCGGAAAGGGCTCCTTCCGGATGCGCGCGACGGCCCGCATCGAGCAAGTGCATCCACGCCGCAAGGGCATTGTGATCACTGAACTTCCGTACCTCATCGGCCCGGAGCGGGTGATCGAGCAGATCAAGAGTCTGGTCAACGCCCGCAGGCTGCAAGGCATCGCCGACGTCAAGGACCTCTCCGACCGGGCGAATGGGACTCGGCTGGTAATCGAGATCAAGAGCGGCTTTAACCCCGACGCGATCTTGGAACAGCTCTACAAACTGACCAAGATCGAAGACAACTACGCGATCAACGCCGTCGCCCTGGTGGATGGTCAGCCGCGCACCTTAACGCTGCGAGACCTGTTGACCGTTTACCTCGAGCACCGTTACGAGGTGACACGGCGCCGCACCGATTTCGCCCGATCCAAAGCCCAGGAGCGTCTGCACCTCGTGGAAGGGCTGCTGGTCGCAATCCTGGATATCGATGACGTGATCGCGATCATCCGTTCCTCCGACGACACCGCCCAGGCCCGCTCGCGCCTTATGGAGGTTTTCGAGCTGTCGGAGACTCAAACTAACTACATCCTCGAGATGCCGTTGCGGAGACTCACTCGATTCAGTCGGATAGAGCTCGAAGCCGAACGAGGCAAGCTGGAAGCGACCATCGCAGAGCTCACCGAGATCTTGGAAAACCCCGATCAGTTGCGTGCTCTGGTCGGCAACCAGCTCGCCGAGATTGCTCAACGGCACGGCACTCCGCGCCGCACCATCTTGCTGGCCGCAAGCGGCGTTGCGGCGACCGCGGCGGCCGCTCCACTGGAAGTCGCAGATGATCCGTGCTGGGTGCTACTTTCCTCCGCGGGCCTGCTGGCGAGGACCAATCATGCGCAGCCGCTACCGCCGGTGGGCATCCGCGCCAACCATGACGTCGTCGTCTCCAAAATCATTTCTAGCGCACGTGGGGACTGCGGACTTATCACCAGTGGTGGCCGGCTGATCAAGATCAGTGCACTCGATCTTCCGACGGTTCCGATCACTGCGCATGCGCCGAATCTCCAGGGAGGCACCCACGTCAGCGAGCTCGTCACCTTGGACCCCGGAGAGAAGATCCTTTGCCTGACAACGCTCACCGAGGATTCGCTGGGCTTGGCGTTGGGCACCGCGCGAGGGATCGTGAAGCGGGTCAATCCTGAGGTCCTCGGCAAGGACTCATGGGATGTGATCCGGCTCGACGCCGGCGATCGAGTGGTCGGTGCAGTGGAGCTCACAAGGGCGCAAACCGAGCTGGTCTTTATTACCAATGACGCCCAGCTGCTGCACTTTCCGGCGTCGGCGGTACGCCCGCAGGGACGCTCTGGCGGAGGCATGACCGGGATCAAACTCGGCATCGGTGCCAGCGTCATCTACTTCGGCGCGGTATCTGCAGCTGATGCTGTGGTGGTCACCGTATCGGGCAGCTCGCGCGCGCTGCCGGGGACGGATGCCGGTTCGGTCAAAGTCACTGGCTTTGAACACCATCCTGCTAAAGGCAGGGCAACCGGCGGGATACGCTGCCACCGGTTCCTCAAAGGCGAGGATTCGCTGCTGCTCGCTTGGGCGGGGCAGGCACCTGCCGTCGCCGCTGCGGCTAGCGGCAGTCCCGTTCCGCTGCCGGACCCCGATGCCCGGCGAGACGGGTCAGGAATCCCCGGTACTCAGCCAATAACGGCGATCGGCTCTGCCGCTGGCAGCTGATCTCCCAGTGGAGCCGATACACATGGAGCATGCACCAGGTCCCAGGCCCGATCATGATGCCCCCGATCATGAGGGCACTGATGGCGCCTTCGACGACTTACTTGCGAACAACAAGAAATTCGCTGAGCACTTTGATCAGCACGGATTCGACGGGGTGGCTCATGCAGGCGTTCTGATGATCACTTGCATGGACTCCAGAATCGTGCCCCTTGAAATGGTCGGTCTGACTTTCGGTGATGCCAAGATCATTCGAACCCCAGGCGGTCGAGTGACAACCTCGGCGCTGGCGGGCTGCATTGCCGGAGTTCACCTGCTCAACGTGAACCGCATCATGGTAATCCCGCATAGCCGCTGTGCTATGGCGGCTGCCGATGACGACGTGATCATCCAGAAGATCCGAAACGCCAGCGGTGCCGACGCTTCCTGGGTCAGGTTCGGCGCCTCCGCCGACCAGCGGCGCACGCTGCACCGCGATATCGAAAAGCTTCGCAATCACCCGCTCATCGGTGATCGAGCAGCCGTCGGCGGCTTCTATTACGACGTTGACACTGGCCTCTTAGAGCGCTGGGGCTGAGCGCGGAGATGGCAATACTCGGTTAGGCGTCGATGGTGGCGGTGTCCAGAGCGTACGCGCCATCGATGATGAACTCCTTGCGCGGACCCACGTCGTTGCCCATCAGCATCTCGAACGTGGTCCCGGCGATCAGGCCATCATCCACCGTCATCCGGCGCAGCGTACGGTGCCGGGGACTCATCGTGGTCTCGGCCAGCTGATCAGCATCCATTTCCCCAAGACCCTTGTAGCGCTGCGGTTCCTTGAAGTGCAGACCCTTCTTGGTCAGCTCTGCTGCCTTCCGCTGGTACTCGGCGTCGGAATAGGTGTAGATGTACTTCTCTTGTCCTTTACGAGGATTGGTCAGCTCAAACCGATGCAGTGGCGGAACTGCTGTGAAGACGCGGCCAGCATCCACCAGCGGCCGCATGTACCGGAAGAACAGAGTCGCGAGCAGACAGCGAATATGAGCACCATCGGAGTCCGCATCGGCCATGAAAATGATCTTGCCGTAACGGGCCGCATCGAGATCGAAGCTGCGGCCGGAGCCTGCTCCGACAACTTGGATGATCGAGGCACACTCAGCGTTCTTCAGCATGTCGCCGATCGAAGCCTTTTGAACATTGAGGATCTTCCCGCGGATCGGCAACAATGCCTGGAATTCGGAGTTCCGAGCCAGCTTGGCCGTACCGAGCGCCGAGTCGCCCTCGACGATGAAGAGCTCCGAGCGGTCCACATCATTACTGCGGCAGTCGACCAGCTTCGCCGGCAGCGAAGACGATTCGAGCGCGTTCTTACGGCGCTGGGCCTCCCGATGCTGCCGGGCAGCTACCCGAGCCCGAGAGGCGCCGACGACCTTCTCCAAGACCCCGCGGGCCTGCGCGCGGGTCGCCGCCTTGGTGGACCCCAGGAACTTGGCAAGTTCACCTTCCACCGCTTTGGCAACCAGCCGCGACACCGCGGGTGTCCCGAGGACCTCCTTGGTCTGACCCTCGAACTGGGGCTCGGCCAGCCGCACGGTGACGACCGCCGTCATGCCCTCGAGGACATCCTCTTTCAGGACTTCGTCGCCGTTCTTCAGGAGCCGGGTGTTTTGCAGGGCATTGCCGAACGCCCTCGTCAACCCGCGCTCGAAGCCAGCGATATGGGTACCGCCTTTCGGCGTAGCGATGATGTTCACGAACGACTGGGTACGCGTCTCATAACCGTCCCCCCAACGGATCGCAACATCGATGTCGAGGTCCCGCTCAACGTCTGCGGGCTCCATATGGCCGTCGTCGTCCAGCATGGGAACCGTCTCGGTAAACCGATCCATGCCTTGTAGCCGGATCACATCAGTGATCGGCTGATCGGGAGCAAGGAACTCGCAGAACTCCGAGATCCCGCCCTGGTGCAGGTACGTTTCCTCGACGACGTCCTCGCTTCGAACATCATTAACATGTAGCGCCAGTCCGGGAACCAAGAAGCTGGTCTGCCTGGCGCGATCCTGGAGATCCCGCAGCGACAGTTGGGCGTCATGGAGGAAGATCTGCCGGTCAGGCCAGTAGGTCACCCGAGTGCCAGTCGTGCCTTTGGGTACCCGGCCGATCTTGCGCAGGGTGCCTCCGGGCGTGAACTTGGCCGTCGGTCCGGGACCGTCGAAAGTTCCGGGAACGCCGCGCCGGAAAGACATCGCCCAGGTTGCGGAATTTCGATCCACCTCGACATCGAGCCGACTGGACAGGGCGTTGACAACGGAGGAGCCGACGCCGTGCAGTCCACCTGTCGCGTTGTAGGAGCCGGCGCCGAACTTGCCCCCAGCATGGAGTTTGGTGAAGACCACCTCGACACCGGACAGGCCGGTGCGAGGCTCGATGTCTACCGGGATACCGCGGCCCTGGTCCCGCACCGAGATGCCACCATCGGAGCGCAATGTGACGAAGATCTCCTTGCCATGACCACCAAGCGCTTCGTCGACGGCGTTGTCGATGATCTCCCACACACAGTGCATCAACCCTCTGGTGTCGGTGGAGCCGATATACATCGCGGGGCGTTTGCGAACTGCCTCGAGCCCTTCGAGAACCAGCAGATGCCGCGCCTCGTAGTCACGGTTTTCCGTTGCAGCGCTGGCAGTTGGCACGGGCTGAGAGTACCTCGCGCGAGGCGTCGAAGCCGCGCCAGAAGCTACCAATCCAGCGCTGTGTCGGACACGAAAACCTCATGAGGACCTGAGGTCCAGGTCAGCTGGCGATTCACAGGATTCGTTACACAACAGTCATTGCTCCGAGATGCAGAGCCGGAACAATCAGAGGCAGGCGAGATGTTGAGGTATGCGGGGCCGTGTATCAGCAACACGGTGCAACGGTCCTAAGCACAGACGAAATCATCTGCCAAGATCATCTGCCAAGAGATGGTCGGATAGTGAAAGCGAGGCCGCCGTGAACGCAGTCATCGAAGGTCCCGCATTGAACGCCTCGGATCGTTGCGATCGGTGCGGCGCACAAGCCTACGTCCGAGTCACGATGGCCAGCGGGTTCGAGCTTTTTTTCTGCTCGCACCACAGCAAGGAGCACGCTGACAAGCTCAAGCAAGTAGCTCTCGAGATCCACGACGAGTCACAGCGGATTGGCTAGGCCGCCCGTACACACTTGCTGAGCTCGAGGCGAGCTTCCACGGGATCCGACCTAGCGCCGCGTTCGAATGCCGTCAGTCCAGATAGTCCCTCAACACTTGTGACCGCGACGGGTGCCGCAACTTGCTCATGGTCTTGGACTCGATCTGACGGATGCGCTCGCGAGTTACGCCGTACACCTTGCCAATCTCATCAAGCGTCTTGGGTTGGCCGTCGGTCAATCCGAAGCGCATCGAGACGACTCCGGCCTCTCGCTCGCTGAGGGTATCCAAGACGTCGTGGAGCTGCTCTTGGAGCAGAGTGAAGCTCACCGCATCCGCAGGAACGACGGCTTCGGAATCCTCTATCAGATCACCGAACTCGGAGTCGCCATCTTCACCCAGCGGCGTATGCAACGAGATGGGCTCGCGGCCGTACTTTTGAACCTCGACGACCTTCTCGGGAGTCATGTCGAGCTCGCGAGCCAGCTCCTCGGGCGTCGGTTCCCGGCCGAGGTCCTGCAACATCTGGCGCTGCACCCGGGCGAGCTTGTTGATCACCTCGACCATATGCACCGGGATCCGGATGGTACGCGCCTGATCGGCCATCGCCCGGGTGATGGCCTGCCGAATCCACCATGTCGCGTACGTGGAGAACTTGTAGCCCTTGGTGTAGTCGAACTTCTCGACCGCCCGGATGAGACCGAGGTTGCCCTCCTGAATGAGGTCGAGGAAGAGCATGCCGCGCCCGGTATACCGCTTGGCCAGCGAGACCACCAGCCGGAGATTGGCCTCCAGGAGGTGGTTCTTGGCGCGGCGACCGTCCTCGGCGATCCATTCGAAGTCGTCAAGCTGCGACGTTTTGATCTTGGTTCGATCGTCGTTCAGCTTCTCGTCGGCAAACAGGCCGGCCTCGATGCGCTTCGCTAGCTCCACTTCCTGCTCAGCATTCAGCAGGGCGACCTTGCCGATCTGCTTCAGGTAGTCCTTGACCGGGTCAGCAGTGGCGCCGGCGGCCATGACCTGCTGCTCGGGCTCATCCGCGTCGTCGGCCTCCGACAGTGTGAAGCCCTCATCCTCGGCAAGCTCCTCTTCGAGCTTTGCCTCCTCAGCCGGTTCGAACGATGACTCGTCGACATCGTCCAGCGTCCGCTTCTTGCCGACCGTGAGGACGACCTCCTCACTTTCGAGATCAACAACCACATCAGCGGTCAGCTCTGCACTCTCAAGTTCGACATCCAGCTGCTCTAGAGCAAGGTCCTCAAGCTCAACCTCCTCGACTGCCTCAGGCTCAGCTACATCGGCATCAGGGACATCTGGCTCTGCAGTCAGCGTCACGTCATTGTTGACTACAGGTTCATCTTCGACGACAGGCGGCGGCGGGGCGGCCTGCGTGGCCGGAGCGCTATCGACTGATTTCAGCTGCGCCTTTTTGGCGGTGGCTTTCTTGGCGGTCGTTTTGTTCGCTGTCGTCTTGTTGGCTGCGTTTTTGGCGGCTGCGTCTTTGGTGGTTGGGACGGCCTTCTTGATCGGAACGCTTTCTTGCCGTGCCCGGCTAGTGGACGCGGCCACCGCGCGGGCCGATCGGTGCAGTTTGGAGGGGGGTGTCACAAAGAGCCTCTCGGACTGACTTGTTGGGGCAAGCGAAACTAGGGCAAGCAACGCCCATCGGATGTCAACAGGCGCTCCACGGGTATTCTGGCACGAATCTCCAAACCCTCAGTTCCACGACGATTTCGTGTCGGAAGTGCGGACGGCACGGTCCGATGAACCTAGACCGCGTCAGGCTCGGCCTTTACCGCCAGGACCGGACATGCCGCATCGAGGAGGACTCGCTGGGCGTTGCTGCCCAGCAGCAGCTTGCCGACTGGGGATCGGCGGCGGAGCCCAATGACAATGAAATCGGCCGCGGTCGTCTCAGCGATCCTGATCAGCTCGTCTGCTGAATCTGCGGCGTCCGCTGCGCTCCTGATCTCATAGTTGAGGCCGGATGCGGCCAGCTGCTCAGCCAGGCCGGCAGTCTCCGCGTCCGGTGAGGTGTTTACCACTACCAATGACGCGGCGCGTAACCGGGCCTCGCTCAGCGCGCGCTTGAGGGCGGCGCGTCCCTCGGGCCGTGAGGAATACCCCACGACGATGCACGCCGGCGCACCGGCCGTCAATGGCTGCTCGGGCAGCTCGGCCGGTCCGGCTCCAGCGTGATCTGACGGGGCCTGATCTGATGTGGCCTGATCCGATGGGGC
>Ga0307304_10000317_pt1 | contig 11183 bp, 10 predicted proteins | sample ER_DNA_185_FD_194503 | JGI IMG/M metagenome (GOLD analysis project Ga0307304, IMG submission 194503) | Bulk soil microbial communities from the East River watershed near Crested Butte, Colorado, United States - ER_DNA_185 | ecosystem: Environmental > Terrestrial > Soil > Floodplain | place...
TACGAAAGCGGCCCGAAGCTCGTCTGCATCCTGCGCACGGCGATCTGCTTGCCCTGCTCGAGCCAGGCCCGCGGCGTCGAGTACGCGAGCTCGAGGCCTTGCGGCTGACCCGTCGAGTCGGTGGTCTCGTGGACGAGCGTCAGCCGCAGCGTCTCGAGGAAGAAGGCGTTGTTGGCGCTGTTCGGCGGCCGGTGCATCGCGCGGAAGTACTGGCCCTTGACCGGCCCGATCGTCGACCCCTCGCCGGAGACGAACGTGTTCTCCGTCATCCCCGCGGCGAGCTTGCCGTAGAGGCTGAGCAGGAGCTGATCGCGCTGGTCGTTGTCGGCGAGGAAACGCGCGACGTTCGTGCCGTAGACGTCGTCGGTGCCGGGGCTCTGGTAGCCCGGGTTCGTGACGCCGGTGTGCGGTGCGAAGCGCACGAGCCCGAGGAAGCGGCCGCCGTGGTCGAGCAGGTAGCGCAGGATCGCCGAAGACTCGGCGCTGCCCGGCCGGAAAAAGCCCGAAGCGAGCGCGTAGGGCATGACGAGGTTCCAGTAGGCGCCGCGCTTGGTCGCGGTCAGCTTGTCGTAGGGCCGCTCGAGCCCGTCGACGAGCGCGATGGGGACGAACAGCGAGCCGTCCGGCAGGTATTGCTCGCTCGAGCTGACCGCAGCGCGCAGCGAGGCCTGCAGGCGCACGGCCACGTCGGCCGCCTCGGCCGCGAGCGCCGGATAGCCGGTCTGCTGCCAGACGGGCACCATCGACCAGAGCCCCTGGAGCGCGAGCGCCTGCGCGTGCATGCCGTAGATCGGCTCGGCGATGTCGGAGCCGTAGCGCTCCCGCTGCAACAGGCCGTGCGAGTCGGCCGCGATCTGCCGCGCGAACGAGTCGACCGTGCGCCGGAAGGCGGGCGTGACCTTCCGGACATACGCGTCGTCGTGGTAGCGCCTGAAGTAATCCGCCGCGACGGTCATGCGCTCGCCTGCCGCGCGGTTCGGGAAATAGGTCGGCGCGTGCCCGGCGGCCTTGAGGATCGTGTGCTCGATCCCGTTGTAACCGTAGGCGCCCATCACCTCGGCCACGTCCATCAGCTCCCACGAGAAGCGCCCATATGAGTTGCCCAGGCTGTAGCGCCAGGAGAGCAGCATGTTCTGGATCAGCAGGTTTCGCTCGGCGTCGTAGACGCGCTGCTCGGGGACGACGAGCTGGGCGTTGCTCGCGAGCCGCTTCGCCCAGTACGCGGAGAGCGAGTGCCGGGCATGCAGGTAGCTGTTGCGGCCGAGGACGAACGGCCGTGTTCGCCTGGGCCCGTCGAGCCACGCGACGTAGATCGTGCGCCGCCGGTGCAGCACGTACTCGAGGCCCCGGGCGTCGAAGCGGGCGCCGCTGCTGAAGAGCACCCTCGCACGCGTGCCCTGGCGTAGCTGCGTCCCGACAAGCTTCAGGTGGACCGATGGGGTGAAGCGGACGACCGCGGTGCCGACCTTCGCCTTGGCCGGGTCGACGATCAGCCGCACGAAGCTGACCAGGGCACGCGTCTGCGGGATCCGCGCCGCAAACGACTCCTGCCGGTAGCGGACGCCCCTCGAGTCGACGTACGAGGTCTCGAGGATCGGGAGGTATCCGTCCGCAAGGCGCGGAGTCGACAGGCGGGACAGGCAGGTCCCATAGCGCTCGCGCGCACGGCGGCCGACCGAGACCGTCAGGCTTGGCCCGTTGGCGAGCTGCGAGACGACCTGGCTCCCGTCGGCGACGTGGAGCTGCACCTCGTTCGCGCCGCCGTTCCCGCGCGGCTGTCCGAAGGCGAGGTAGTAGACGCCAGAGTCCGTAAGGCGCCTCGGGGTCAGGCCCGCAGGCCGGCCGACGCCCAACAGCGGGTGAAGGTAGCCATGGATCCCCGCGTAGGTCGGGCCGTCGGGCGAGCCGAGGACGTCGTTCCCCCAGACGTCCTTGCTGGCGGCCAGCGCGCCGAGGACGCCGTCGGTGTAGGCCGAGTCACTGTGGAGCGCCGCGCAGGTAGGTGCGGCCGGGTTGGTGTGGGCCGTAGCCGCGCCGGACACTGCAGCGAGCGAGAGGAGGACGAGCGCGAGCAGCGCCCGCCGCGTCCACGGCGAAGCAGACGCGCGGGTCATCGACCGCAAGTCGAGCTCGGCGCCGGTTGGGGGCTCGCCACGCAGGAATCTTGTCGGAAAGCTCAGACGACCCGCTGTCTGGACCCACGCGCCTGCGCGTTGTGCCGAAATCGTGCCGCCGTTACCCTGGCGAGACGGGCCGGCGTGACCGCAGGCGCTACGGAATAGCCCTTCGCCGAGCCTCGTTCAACGACCGCAACGACCCCAAGGAGGAAGATGAGCCCCGCCGCAGACCGCCGCTGGCTGATCCTCGCGATCGTCGGCGCCGCGTTCTTCATGACCGTCCTCGACGTGGCGATCGTCAACGTCGCGCTGCCCTCGATCGAGCGAGACCTGAAGGTCAACGAAACGACGGTGCAGTGGGTGTTGATCGCCTACTCGATCACGTTCGGCGGCTTCCTGCTGCTCGGCGGTCGGATGGCCGACCTGCTCGGCCGCAAGCGAATCTTCATCGTCGGGCTCGTCCTCTTCACCCTCGCCTCGCTCGTCTGCGGCCTGGCCAACAACATCTCCGTCCTGATCGGCGCGCGCGCGGTGCAGGGCATCGGCGCCGCGATCATCTCGCCCGCCGCCCTCTCGATCGTGACGACGACGTTCGAGGAGGGCCCCGAGCGGAACAAGGCGCTGGGGATCTGGGGCGCGCTCGGCGGCTCGGGTGCCGCGGCAGGCGTGCTCGCCGGAGGGGTCCTGACCAAGTACCTCGGCTGGGAGTGGATCTTCTTCGTCAACGTCCCGGTGGGCGCTCTCGTGCTCGGGCTCACGCTGCCGATCGTCCCCGAGAGCCGTGCCGAGCTCGGCCATCACCGCTTCGACGCGGCCGGCGCGATCACCGTCACCGGCGGGCTGGCGCTGCTGGTGTACGCGATCTCGAAGGCGCCCGACGTGGGCTGGGGGTCTGCACGGACGATCGTGCTGCTGCTCGCCTCGATCGCGATCCTGGCAGTGTTCGTCCTGATCGAGCTGCGTTCGAGCGCGCCGCTGATGCCGTTCCGCATCTTCCGGATTCGGTCGGTGCTCGGCGCCAACGTCGTCGGCTTCCTGCTCGGCGCGGTCATCTTCGCGAACTTCCTCGTGCTTACCCTCTACGTCCAGCAGGTGCTCGGCTGGTCGGCGCTCAAGACGGGCGTTACCTTCCTCGCGACGGCCGGGACGACCGTGATCTGGGCCGGTGTCGCCCAGGCGCTGACGACGCGCTACGGCCCGCGGCCGGTGATCACGATCGGGCTGCTGATCCTGGCCGCCTCGATGGTCTGGTACACCCAGCTGCCGGTAAGCGGCCACTTCTGGCCCGATCTGCTGCCGCCCTACCTGATCTTCGCGCTCGGATTGGCGTTCGGGTTCGTCCCAGTGACGATTGCCGCGCTCTCACAGGTCGCGCCGTCGGACGCCGGGCTCGCCTCGGGACTGATCAACACGAGCCAGCAGATCGGCGGCGCGATCGGCGTCGCGATCGCCTCGACGGTCTTCATCTCGTACGTCAACTCGAACTTGACGTCGACGGTGCGCAGCGGTGGCACCTTGAAGCAGGTGTACACGACCGGCTACCAGCACGCCTTCTGGGCTCTGATCGCCCTCGCCCTGCTCGGAGCGCTGCTGGCGTTCGTGCTCCTGCGCGGGACGAAGTCCGAGGTCGCCGAGGGCGAGCCCGCGCAAGCCGCGGCCTGAGTACGCTTGACGCCGATGGCGCGCGAGTATCCGACGCTGCTCGAGCTGGTCGGCAAGACCCCGCTCGTCCGGCTCCAGAACATCGTCCCCGAGGGCTCGGCGGCCGTCGTCGCCAAGCTCGAGTACCTGAACCCGGGCGGCTCGATCAAGGACCGGATCGCGATCACGATGGTGGACGCGGCCGAGCGCGAGGGGAAGCTGAAGCCGGGCGGGACGATCGTCGAGCCGACCTCCGGCAACACCGGCACCGGCCTCGCGATCGTCGCCGCTCTGCGCGGCTACCGCTGCATCTTCACCATGCCCGACAAGATGAGCCGCGAGAAGATCTCGCTGCTCAAGGCCTTCGGCGCCGAGGTGATCGTCTGCCCCTACGCGGTCGCACCCGAGTCGCCGGAGAGCTACTACTCGGTCTCCGACCGGCTCGCCGAGGAGATCCCCGGAGCCTTCAAGCCAGACCAGTACCGCAACGAGGGCAACCCGCGCTCGCACTACGAGACGACCGGCCCGGAGATCTGGGAGCAGACCGGCGGCGACCTCGACGCGCTCGTGATCGCCGTCGGCACCGGCGGCACGATCACGGGCTGCGCCCGCTACCTGAAGGAGCAGAACCCGGGCCTGACGATCGTCGGCGCCGATCCCGAGGGCTCGATCTACACCGCCGGCGCGGAGAAGCAGCATCCCTACCTGGTCGAGGGGATCGGCGAGGACTTCTACCCGGAGACCTTCGACCCGTCCGTGGTCGACCGGTGGGTGACGGTGAGCGACCGCGACTCCTTCCTGACCGCCCGGCGGCTCGCGCGCGAAGAGGGCCTGCTCGTCGGCGGCTCGGGCGGCACAGCCGCCTGGGCGGCGATCGAGGTGGCGAAGGAGCTCGGTCCCGGCAAGACGGTCGTCACGCTCTTCCCGGACGGCGGGCGCGCCTACCTGTCGAAGTTCTTCGACGACAACTACCTGGTCGAGCTCGGCTTCCTCGAGCGCGGCCAGCCGACGCCGAAGGTCGCCGAGGTGCTGCGCTTCAAGCGACAGAACGGCGACGCGCCGGAGCTCGTCACGATCGAGTCGCACCAGAAGGTCGGCGCCGCGATCGACCTCCTGCAGCAGTACTCGATCTCGCAGCTCCCAGTGCTGCGGCGCGGGTCGAGCGGCTCGCTCGCCGACGTGGTCGGGTCGCTGCAGGAGCGCGGTCTGCTCGAGCTGGTCTTCCGCAACCCGGACGCCCTCAACGAGGAGGTCGCGGCCGCGATGCAACCGCCGCTGGCCGCGGTCGAGGTGGAGGAGTCGCTGGACGAGGTCTTCTCGGCGCTGAGCGGCGGCAGTCAGGCCGTGGTCGTCGCGACCGGCGGCAAGCCGACCGGGATGCTGACGCGCTCCGACCTGCTTGAGTACCTCGCGCACGGACGGGGCAACTCGAAGTGACCGAACGGCTCGAGCAGCTGCTCGGGGACGCCTTCCCCGGCGACGAGGTCGCGGTCGAGGACCGCACCGGCGGCGGCGACCACTTCCAGGTGACGGTCGCCAGCGAGCGCTTTGACGGGCTTGCGCTCGTCGAGCAGCACCGCCTGGTCTACGACGCGCTCGCCACCCCACTGGCCGATGGCACCATTCACGAGCTGAGGATCAAGACGAGAGGAGTCGCGTGAGCGAGTTGAACGAGGAGATCAAGCAGATCATCGAAGGCGAGGACGTGGCGCTGTTCATGAAGGGCACGCCGCAACTCGTGATGTGCGGCAACTCGCATCGCGCGCTCGAGGCGCTGCGACGCGCAGGCGCGCCGGTGACCGCGGTCGACGTGCTGCCCGACCCGCGCATCCGCGAGGAGCTCTCGGCGCTCTCCGGCTGGCCCACGATCCCGCAGGTGTTCGTGCGCGGCGAGCTTGTCGGCGGCGCGGACATCGTCGAGGAGCTCGAGGCTTCAGGCGAGCTCGAGCAGAAGCTGCGCGAGACGCTCGGAGACTCGTACGGCAAGACCGAGGAGCGGGTAGTCACCGTCGCCTGACCGCGATACATTTGCCTCTCCGGGCCGAACACCATCGAAAGAGGGGCAGATGGAACAAGTTGCAGTAGCACCAGCCGCCGACGCGCGCCGTCGCACGTCGATCATCGTCACCTCGGCGATCGCAATCGCGCTGGTCGTCGTCGCGATCATCTTCGCCGCGAACACGCAGTGGTACTTCGTCTTCAAGATGATCCACGTCGGCGCCGCCGTGGTCTGGGTCGGCGGCGGGCTCTTCATCGCGATCTGCGCCGTGCTCGCCGAGTTGGCGCGGAACGACGACCAGCTGCTCCAAGTGGGCTACTGGGCCGAGCACGTGGCCGGCCGGCTGTTCCCGCTCATGTCTTTCGTCGTGCTCGGCTTCGGAATCGCGATGACCGCGAACGGCGACATCGGCTACAACCAGTTCTGGATCGTCTTCGGCCTGATCGCCTGGGCGCTCTCGGCCGCGACCGGGATCCTCTTCCTCGGCCCCGAGGCGAAGCGGTTGAACAAGGCCGCTGCCGAGCACGGGGTCAAGTCGCCGGAGGTGCAGGCGCGCCTACAGCGGATCCTGCTCGTCGTCCGGGTCGACGTGGCGCTCATGTTCGTGATCGTCCTGGACATGGTCGCCAAGCCGTTCAGCTGAGACTCGGTATCTAGAATCGAGCCCGTGGACTTCGAGACGCGCGCAATCCACGACGGACAGGAGCCGGACCCCGCGACCGGCTCGATCACCGTGCCGATCTACCAGACGTCCACCTACGCCCAGGACGCGGTCGGCGAGAACAAGGGCTACGACTACTCGCGCTCCGGGAACCCGACGCGCACTGCCCTGCAGATCTGCCTCGCCTCGCTCGAGGGCGCCGAGCACGGCGCGGCCTTCTCCTCGGGGCTCGGCGCGACGACGACGCTGATGCACCTGCTCAACCCGGGCGACCGGGTGGTGGCCGTGGCCGACGTCTACGGCGGCGTCTACCGGATGTTCAACCAGGTGTACGAGCCGAAGGGCTACAAGTTCGACTGGGTGCCGGCCGGCGAGGTGAACACGAGCCTGGGCGAGCATCTGGACGAGCAGACGCGGATGGTCTGGCTCGAGACGCCGACCAACCCGCTGCTGAACGTGGTCGACATCCGCGCTGCAGCCGAGGCGGCGCATGCGGCCGGCGCGCTCGTCGTGGTCGACAACACCTTCGCCTCGCCGTACCTGCAGCAGCCGCTCGCTCTCGGAGCGGACGTCGTCGTCCACTCGACGACCAAGTACCTCGGCGGGCACTCCGACCTGATCGGCGGCTTCGTCGCCACCAACGACCCCACGATCGCCGAGCGCGTGATGTTCCTGCAGAAGTCGCTCGGAGCCGTGCCGGGGCCGTTCGACTCGTGGCTCGTGTTGCGCGGGCTGAAGACCCTGGCCGTCCGGATGCGGGAGCACTGCCGCAACGCCCATGCCGTAGCGGCCTTCCTCGAGCAGGATGACCGCGTCGAGCAGGTGCTCTACCCGGGCCTGCCGACGCACCCGGGCCACTCGATCGCCGCGCAGCAGATGCGCGACTTCGGCGGGATGGTCTCGTTCCTCGCCGAGACGGAGGAAGAGGCGGTCGCGATCTGCGCGCGCACGAAGATCTTCCAGCTGGCCGAGAGCCTTGGCGGCGTCGAGAGCCTGATCGAGCATCCCGCCCGGATGACCCACGCCTCGACGGCCGACGCGCCGTTCGCGGCCCCGCGCAACCTCATCCGGCTCTCGGTCGGGCTCGAGTCGGCGGACGACCTGATCGCCGACCTCGAGGCCGCGCTCGTCCGCTCGACGGCGCCAACCGGCGCCTGACGCGTGCCACGCGTCCCGGTGCCGGCGGAGCTCGACGAGTTCCTCCGGCTTCCGAACCCCGCAGTGGTGGCCACGCTGAGGCCGGACGGCTCGCCGCACACGGTTCCGACGTGGTACGACTGGGAAGACGGCCGCGTGCTGCTGAACATGGAAGACACCCGGCTGCGGCTCAAGTACCTGCGGAGGGACCCGCGGGCGGCACTCACGGTGCTCGGCGGCGGCGAGGACGGCTGGTACCGCCACGTCAGCCTGCTCGGCCGCGTGGTCTCGATCGCCGACGACGAGTCGCTCGAGGACATCGACCGGCTCGCGCTGCGCTACACCGGCCGGCCGTTCCGCAAACGTGACCAGCCGCGCGTCAGCGCCTGGCTCGAGCCGGAGCGCTGGCACGGGTGGAGCTGATGTCCGAGCCGCTCGACCTGCGCCACCTCGGCCACGAGCGGGTGATCGGCTCGTACCTGCTCGACACCGACGACGGGCCTGCGCTGCAGGACTGCGGACCGACGACCTGCGTACCCGAGCTGAAGGCCCGGCTCGCCCAGCGCGGCCTCGAGCTCGCCGACGTGCGCCACCTGCTGCTCTCGCACATCCACCTCGACCATGCAGGCGCCGCGGGCGTGCTCGTCCGCGAGCATCCCGGGCTGCAGGTGCACGTCTCCGAGATCGGCGCGCCGCACCTCGTCGACCCGAGCCGGCTCGAGCGCAGCGCGCGACGGCTCTACGGCGACGACTTCGACCGGCTCTGGGGCGAGCTCGCCCCCGTCCCGAGCGAGAACGTCCACGTCGTCGGCGACGAGACCCTCGGCCTTGCGACGATTCCGAGCCCCGGCCACGCGAACCACCACGTCTGCTACCTCGATCGCGACGGCACGCTCTATGCGGGCGACGCGGCCGGCGTTCGCATCGAACCGAGCGAGTTCGTGCTCCCGCCCACGCCGCCGCCCGACGTCGACCTCGAAGCCTGGGACCGGACGCTGGACGAGCTCGAGCGGCGCGATCCGCAGCGCCTGGCGCTGATCCACTTCGGCGTCTTCGAGGACGTCGAGCGGCACCTCGAGGAGCTGCGCCGCCGCCTGCCCGAGTGGGCAGAGCGCGTCCGGGACGGCGCGAGCGAAGAGCAGTTCGCCGCCGAGGCCGAGGCCGACCTCGCCGTCGACCGGGACGCATACGAGCAGGCGATGCCGTTCTGGCAGTCGTACGCGGGCCTGAAGCGCTATTGGGAGAAACGTGCTGCGTAACGCCGGTCCATTGGCCGAGCGAGACTTCCGTCTCCTTTTTGCAGGACGGACGGTGTCGTTCCTCGGCAGCTCCTTCGCAACCGTGGCGCTTGCGTTCGCCGTCCTCGACCTGACCGGCTCCAAGGCCGACCTCGGCTACGTGCTGGCCGCACGCTCGGTCCCGACGCTGGTGTTCTTGCTCGTCGGCGGGATCTGGTCCGACCGGCTCCCGCGGCACCGCGTGATGGTCATCTCGAACGTCGTCTCCGGCGCGAGCCAGGCCGCGATCGCGATTCTGCTGTTCGCAGGTCACGCGCAGATCTGGGAGCTGGCCGCGCTCGCAGCGGTAGGCGGTGCGAGCTCGGCCTTCTTCTTCCCGGCCTCGAGCGGGATCATCCCGCAGACCGTCCCCGAGTCGAAGCTGCAGGAGGCAAACGCGGTCCTGCGGCTCGGCCGCAACAGCTCGGTGATCGTCGGCGGCGCTCTGGCGGGACTCGTCATCCATGCGACCAGCCCGGCCACCGGGATCGCGATCGACGCAGCCTCATTCGGCATCGCCGCGCTGCTCGTCGGCGCAATGCACATCCAGAAGACCGAGCGGATGGAGAGCTCGAACTTCTTCGCCGACCTCTCGCTGGGCTGGCGCGAGTTCGCCTCGCGAACGTGGCTCTGGGCAATCGTGGTCCAGTTCGGCGTCGTCAACGCGGTTGAGCAGGGCGCGCAGGGCGTCCTCGGGCCGGCGATCTCGAAAGATCACTTCAGCGGAGCCCTCGGCTGGGGGCTGATCCTGGCCGCAGAGTCGGCCGGGCTGATCGCCGGCGGCCTGATCCTGCTACGCCGTCGTCCACATCAGATCCTGTTGGTGGCGACTTTCGGTGTGCTGCTGACGGTGCCGCTGCTGTTGGCCCTCGCCGCCCCGCTGCCGTTCGCCGCCGTGCTCGGCTTCGCGTTCCTGGCCGGGATCGGGGTCGAGACCTTCGGGATCCTCTGGGACACGGCGATGCAGCAGGAGATCCCGGCAGATCGCCTCTCGCGCGTCTACTCCTACGACGCGCTCGGATCGTGGGCGCTCGTGCCGCTGGGATACGCGATCGCGGGACCGGTCGCCCAGGCAGTTGGGACGAGGCCGACCCTGATGGGCGCCGCCTTGCTGAGCCTGCTTGCGACCGTCGCGGTGCTGTTCGTGCCCGAAGTGCGGAACCTGCGCCGGCGCCGCTCCTCGCACTCGACCGAACCTTCGCTCGCCTCGTGAATCCAGCGGAGCTCGGCGAGCTCGAAGCGTTTCGCGACTTCTATGCCGCCGCACCGCCCGAGCTCGGCGCCGGCATGAAGGCGATCGGCGGCGCCCTTTGTCTGCGGCTCGAGCCGCTCTCGAGCGTGACGATGTTCAACCGCGCGCTCGGGCTCGGGATCGAGGAGCCGGCGACGGATGAGCGGCTCGAGGCGGCGCTCGGCTTCCTGGACGGCGTGCAGGCTTACGTCACTGTGGCGCCCGAGGCCGAGCCGTCAGATCTGGGCGAGCGGCTCACTACGCGCGGCCTTGCGCCCGACCGCGGCTGGACGAAGTTCAGCCGCTCGACGGCCGAGCCGCCGCAGGCGAGTACCAGGCTCCGCGTCGAGCGGGACGAGCGCGGCGACGCGTTCGCCGAGGCCGCCACACGCGGGTTCGAGATGCCGGACCTCTTCCTCGACTGGCTCCGCCGTCTTCCGGGCCGCGACGGCTGGCACTGCTTCGTCGCATTCGACGGCGACGCCCCGGCCGCCGCAGGCGCGCTCTTCGTCACGGGCAAGGTCGGCTGGGTCGGGATCGGCGCGACGGTCCCGAAGCACCGCGGCAAGGGCGGCCAGAGCGCGCTGCTCGCCGCACGGATCCAGGCCGCGGCCGAAGCCGGCTGCGAGGTGCTCGTCACCGAGACCGGAGCACCGGTCGACGGGCAACCGAACGGCTCCTACCGCAACATTGTCCGGGCAGGCTTCGAGCCGCAGTACGTGCGGCCGAACTACCTCTCGGCGACTGCGGCCTCGTAGGCCCGCACGTAGTCGCCCACCATCCGCTCGGGCGCGAAGCTCTCCTCCGCGTAGCGACGGCAGTCGCGAGGGTCGATCTCGTCGGCACGCTCCAGCGCGGCCGGCATCTCGCGCCAGGAGTCGACGATCACCCCGCCGTTTCCGTCCTCCATCACCTCGGGCACCGCGCCGTGCCGGGTCGCGATCACGGGTGTCCCGCAGGCCATCGACTCGATCATCACCAGGCCGAACGGCTCCTCCCACTCGATCGGGAAGAGCGTCGCCCGCGCGTTCTGCAGCAGCTCGACCTTCATGCCGTGATTGACCTCGCCGAGGTACTCGATCCCGTTGCCCAGGTGCGGCTCGATGAACTCTGCGAAGTA
>Ga0307304_10000318_pt1 | contig 11162 bp, 10 predicted proteins | sample ER_DNA_185_FD_194503 | JGI IMG/M metagenome (GOLD analysis project Ga0307304, IMG submission 194503) | Bulk soil microbial communities from the East River watershed near Crested Butte, Colorado, United States - ER_DNA_185 | ecosystem: Environmental > Terrestrial > Soil > Floodplain | place...
CGAGGATCTTGGCCCACGTCGGCGTGATCCGGATCTCGACCATCGAGTCGTAGAGGCCCTTGACGCCTGCCTCCCACTCGGCGAAGTGCTCGTCATCGACCATCTTGTGGCCGGCGTCGACGTACCCCTGGGGCACCCCCGAAACCTCCTCGACGTCGGCCGTGCCCCGAACAAGCAGCACCTTCGGCGGGAAGTCGTTGGTGTCGAGGGTGACTGCCACTCGCGGGTCGCGTTGCAACGCAGGAACTTTGGGCGCGTTCGGAGTCGTCCACATGAACAGTTGCGACCCGTCCCAGTCCCATCCGATCGGGACCACCCGTGGTGCACCGTCTCTGCCGGTGTAGGCGAGTCGCGCCGGGAGCGACGAGGCCAACAGCTTCTGCGCTACGGGGTCCGCGAACAGTGTGTCCAGCTCGGCGTCGGACATGCTCGTCATCGTGTCTTCTCCTCTGACAGGACCGGCGCCAGCCGGTCGAGGGTGTTGTTCCAGCCGTTCTCCACCTCGCCCGCGACGTCGGGCATCGCCGCGGCCAGCTCGTCGAGCTGCTCGTGGACGACGGTCAGCTCGGTTTCACCCGGGCGCGGCTCGGCGAACGTCACCGTGAGTCGCGTCTCGGGCGACAGGTCCTCCTGCCGGTTCGGCCCGGCGAAGCGCCAGGAGATGACGATGCGCTCGTTGGGGACCAGCTCGACGATCCGGTTCTCACTCCCACCCGTCATGTCGCCTTCCGGGTCGACCTGGAAGATCCGGTAGTCGCCCCCGACCCGCTCGTCGACCTCGGCGCGCCCGTCCGTGAACCTGGGGTCGACGAACCAGCGGACCATCGTGTCGGGGTCGAGCCAGGCCCGGTAGACCCGCTCGCGTGGGAACGGCAGGGTGCGCTGGACACGCGCGGCGGGATATGCCATGTGTCAGTTCTCCTCGGAGTCTCGGTCGACGGGCGCGTCCGGGACATCGAGCAGCACCTGCTCGAGAGCGTCCAGACGCTCGTTCCAGTACGTCTCGTAGGTGTCGAGCCAGGCCGCCGCCGACGCCAGCGGACCTGGCGTGAGGCGGCATACGTGCGTCCGCCCGTGGACGGTCCGCGAGACCAGCCCCGCCCGCTCGAGCACCGCTACGTGTTTCGAGGCGGCGGCCAGCGAGACCGGCAGTGGCCCGGCCAGCTGCCCGATGGTGAGGTCGGACCCCCGCAGTCGTGCGAGCATCTCGCGTCGCGTGGGGTGCGACAGCGCGTGAAACACCGCGTCGACGCCGGCCGAACCCTCAACCACATGGTTGACGATATCGGTCGGCGCGAGAACCGTCAACCAGATGGTTGAGCTTCAAGGGCCGGTAGCGCGGCCAGCGCCGAGACCTCTGCGGACATCGACCGGCTGAGCCGGACCAGGAGAGCGGGGATCTCCTCGTCGGTCCATTCATGTCCGGCGATGAGCTCGGTGACGTCGAACAGTTCGGCGGACAGCGCATCCCGGGTCGCCTGGTACTCCGCCAACGCGACGTCCTCGTGGACACCACCGATGACCTCTAGAATCGCCCGGGCCAGCAACTCGGCATCCCGGAGCGCATCGGTGAGGCCGTGCGCGGTGATCGGGTCTTTGAAGTACCCAGCATCTCCGACGAGGGCCCATCCGTTTCCCCACGATCGCCGCTGAAACCCGGGGTGACCGCGGAAGAACCGGACTTCGTGAGGTGCGGACGCCTTCGCGAGACGGCTCGCGAGCTCGGGTGACGAGTCGCGTACCACCCGAATCAGCGTCTCCATCCCGCCACGACCGCTACGGTCGCGCGGGGCGCCCGCGAACACGCAGGCCAAGCCGTCGTTGGTGGGGATCACGCCCGAAGCGGCACCAGGACGGAAGTTCCACTCGTACCCGTTCGTCTCGAGACCCGACCAGTAGCCGTAGCTGACCGCGTTGGCGGTCGTGCCTCGTCGTTCGACCGGCGCATCCACGAGCGCGGCAACACTCGACCAGATCCCGTCGGCGCCGACGACGACCCGGGCCCGCGCACCGAAGCGCTCGCCGTCCCTGGTCCGCCCAACGACCCCCGTGACGACTCCCGCCTGGTTCCGGCAGAGGTCGGTCACCGCGGCGCCGAACCTCGTGTGGACACCGGCGCGGACGGCTGCGTCCACGAGCACGCGGTCGAGGATGGTGCGGCGGGGCGCATACAACGCGTCGACTCCGAAGCTGGGCGCGATCTCGACGGGCACCACGTCCGTGGAGTAGCGGAACGTCGTGAGCCGCACCGGCGGAGTACCGGCGGCGACGATGGCGTCGAGCAGTCCCCAGCGCGACAGCTGGAGGACGCCTCCGCGCATCAGCGCGTGGGTGGACATCGTGTCGCTCCCGTACCGACCGCGGTCCACAAGCAGCACGCGCAGACCCGCCCGGGCCAGCAGAAATGCCGTGGAGGCGCCGGCAGCCCGGGCCCCGACGACGACGACGTCGTATGCGGAGTGGTCAGGCGCAGCGGACATCGACGAGCCCCTCGTACCAGCCTGAGCGTCGACCGGCCCGGTCCGCGCCGAGGATCGGCGCGCATACTTCGGCGGCGTCACGTCCGGTCCCCCAGATCCAGTTCGAGCTCCGATAGTGCTGGAAGCGGTAGCCGAGCACGTACATCCCCGGAACGGGTGTACGGCCGTGGTGCTGCCGGATCTCACCCCGCTCGTCGAGGACGGGGATCGAGAGCCAGGGATAGGACCGGCGGTGTCCGGTCGCCCAAATTACGGTTCGAATGTGGTCGCGCTGCGTGTGAAGTGAGTCTTCGTGGCGTGGGTTCGCGATGACAGCCCGGGGTGCGGCCGGCGGCAGATCGTCCCCGAGCCCGGCGGCGTCGATGTGGGAGTCGATGGCGGAGAGGAGCCGGTCCAGGCGCCGGTCGGCCTGCTCCAGGATGTCACCCAGGTCCGGGCTCAACCGAAGACGGCGACCAGCTGCGGATGTGACGCGACCGACGAGGCGCACCCCGTCCGCGTGCAGGGTGGCCAGGTCAACCGTGCGGAGGTCTGACCGTCCGATGACCTGGTAGGACGGCTCGAACGGTGCCCCGCGGGCATCGCGGACAGTGTCGATGCTCGTGTCGAGTATTCCGAGGCGGAGGAGCCACCAGTAGACGTCTCGACCTCTGTAGGTCCGGGGCATCCGTGCGTGCCGACCAACCGCGATGGTCACGTCACGGCCGGCCTCACGCAGCTCCTGAGCAAGCTGCACGCCGGTCGCCGAGGCGCCCACCACGAGGACACCACCGTCCGGAAGCGATGCGGCGTTGCGGTACTCGTGGGGGGTGAGCTGAGCGACGCTCTTGTGGAGGTCTTGAGCCAACGACGGGACGCGCGGCAGGTCGCACCAGCCGGTGGCGAGGATGACGTGGCGGCTCCGCCACGCGCCGACGGCGGTGGTGACCTCGAACGTCCCTCGGACGATGCGCAGGTCCTGGACCCCGGCTCCTTCAACGACGGGGGCCTGGAAGGACTCCGCGTAGCTAGCGAGATTGGAGGCGAAGTCCGCGGCGGAAGCGAACCCGTCGGGGTCCGCACCCTGGTAGCCCCAGCCGGGCAGCGAGTTCATCCAGTTCGGGGACAGCAGCCGCAGCGAGTCCCACACGCCCGAGCGCCAGCGCTGACCGACGCGGCCCCGTTCGAGGACCACGTGATCGTGACCACCGCCCACAAGCAGGGAAGAGGCGGCCAGCCCGGCCTGGCCGCCTCCAATGACGACGGTGTCGGTGACGTTCATAGGAGTTTCCTCCAGGGGAACGGCGAGGTGCCCTCAGGCCGCGTCGACGTCGATTGACACCGGCACGCCGTGGGTGAGCACGTCGAACACGGCCGACCGCCGGCGGGACTGCTCGACGACGGCGCGCAGCTTCTCGGGGTCGTCTCCGCGGATGACGAAGCTCACCCGCAGCTGCTGGTAGCCGTTGCGGACCGAGTCGGAGAGCCCGAGGATTCCCAGCAGGTCGATGTCACCCTCGACGGTGGAGGAGACCTCAGTAAGCGTCACGCCTCGCGCTGCGGCGACGTTGGCCACCCCGGCGGTGAGGCAGGCCGCGAGGGCATGCAGGAGGAACTCGACCGGCGTGGGGCCCTCGTCGGTGCCGACCAGCACCTGAGGGTGGTCGGCGTCGAAGGCGAACGGCCGCTGGTGCTCCATCTCCTGCTTGGCGCCGTAGAAGCCGTGGAGCGTCGACCGGCTGTGAGTTCCGTTCAGCCAGGTGTTGGTGGCGCGGAACTGGAATCCGGCAATCTCCGGGTCCGCCTTGACGGCGTCGATGGTCGCGAACAGGGTGGCGGTGTCAACGCCGTTGCGCATGGCGGGCAGGGTGTCGGTCATGAGTGGCTCCTGGGTTGCGGTGGAAGAGAGGCAGATCGGCCCCGTTCTCCAGGTTCCGCACCACGGCCGCCGACGTCGTGAGTCGGCTGTACTCAGAAGTGGCTACTCAGATACCCAGTTCTCGGCCCCGGGCGACCGCCTCTGCGCGGCTGTGCACGCCGAGCTTGTCGAGGACGGCGGCGACGTGGTTGCCGGCGGTACGCACCGAGACGACGAGCCGGTTGGCGATGTCTGCGTTGCTCAGTCCGTCGGCCAGCAGCCCGAGCACCTCGGCCTGGCGCACGGTTAGGCGGCCTGGGTTCTCCCGCGTGGTGACCGCGGGTCCTCGAGGAACGCTGACACCGCGAGATCGCAGCCGTCGCCGAAGCCGCTGAGCGAGGGGCACCGCGCCGAGGGCGTCCAGGTCCGACAGCGCCGCGAGCTGCTCCACCGGCGAGGGGCTCTCGCTTCGTGCGGCGGCCGCCTCGTACGCATACCCCCGTGCTGTCCAAGCCTGCTGAGCCTCTCGCCACCGTCCTACGGCGAGAAGCGTATGCGGGTTGTCCGGCGGTGACCCGGTCAGGTCGACAGTCTCGCCCGCCCGGACCAACCACAGGCCCAGCTCCGCCTCGAGAGCCGGAACACCTCGCCGTACCGCCTCCGCCCAGACCGGTGCCGCCAGCGTTCGGATCCGGTCCAGATCGTCGCGCAACCATGCTTCTTCGCAGACGAGGGCGGCCGCCGGACCGGTGCGCTGCAGCTCCCCCAGAGCGTGAGCCAGCTGCCAGGTCTCCTCGATGGATTCCGGATCTGCACGCCCGGAGCGGAGCCGGGCCCGGTTGAGGAGGATGAGCGCGGGGCAGCGGACCGTGTCAGAGGCGTTCAGCCCGACCTGGGCAGCCGCGATCGCCTCAGCCCACTGGGCACCGGCCAGAGCCACCATCCCCTGCTCCACGGTGAGGTACTGCAGGAACCCGAGGTGCTCGGCCCGATCGGCGAGCGCCATGCCGGCGGCGGTGTAGCGCCCGGCCTCCTCCGGTTCCAGGTCGTCGAGCAGCATCCAGGCAATGGCGCTGTATGCCCGGCAGGCCTGCTCCACGTCGTCGGCGTCGAGGGCGAGCCGTAGGCTCCGCTCGAGCGCGTCCCGGCCGGCCCGGTCACCGACCCGGCACCGGGCCGCACCGAGGTTGTTCAGAGCGTGTGCCAGCACCGCCCTATCGCCCATCGGGCCGGCCAGCGCGATGGCCCGCTGGGCCGCCTCGACGGCTTCCCCGTTGCGGTCCGCCAACATCGCCAGTTGCGCCTCGTTGCTGTAGGCCATCGCCAATAGCAGCTCGTCACCGGCGCCTTCCAGGACCACCGTCGACTCGACGGCCGAAGCCTCCGCGCCCGAGCGGTCACCGCTCCACCACAGGGAGCGAGAGAGCCAGCGCAACGTCGAACCGAGCGCTACGGGGTCGCCCAGCCGTCGGCGCAGGGCGACCGCCTCGCGCAGGTGGCCGGCGGAACATCGGTCCTCGTCTCCGATGAGGTAGCACTCGATGGCCGCCTGCTCGAGGAACTCCGCCCGCTCGGCGGGGCTGAACTCCTCGTCTCCCCCGTGCATCAACAAGCGGTAGATGCCGCTCGCCTGCCGGTGGGCCCCCGCCGCAGCAGCACCCCGGGCGGCGGTCGGACCGTATGCGACGAGAGTCGCGCGGTCCCCGGCCCGCACGGCGTGATAGACGATCCGCGCCACGTCCGAGGCGGGATCCCGAGTGAGCACCTCGAGGACCCTCCGGTCCAGTTCGGCACGACGAGTGACCGGAAGAGCGTCTTCCACCGCTCGACGGGTGAGCTCATGCCGGAAGGTGACCTGTTGGGGCGTCACGGTGAGCAGCCCGGACTCCTCCGCGGGGGCCAGGGCCGCCAGTCCTCCCGCGACCAGCGCGTCCACCAGGCGGCGGTGGATAGGTGTCGGGATGACGCACAGCTGCTCGACCGCCTGCCGCCCGGCCGCGTCGAGGACGTTCAATCGGGCCAGGACCGCGTCCTTCACCGTCGGCGGAATCCTGCTGCCGGAGGTCAGCACCTCGTGCACGAAGAACGGATTTCCGGACGTCACCCGGAACACTTCGTCGGCGTCCGCGCCGGCGGCGACGCTCAGGCGAGCGACCGCGGTCTCAGACAGGCGTCGCAGGGTGAGTCGGTGTGTGGTGACGCCGCCCGCTGCGAAACTCAGCAGCTGGTGCAGCGGGTGGGTGTGACGTAGCTCGTCGTCCCGGTAGGTCAGAACGAGAACAACCGGCATCCGGTCGACCCGACGAACCAGGAACCGCAGGACGTCCAGAGTCGGCTCTTCCGCCCAGTGCAGGTCCTCGACGGCCAGCACGGTGGCGCGCCGGGGCGAGCTAAGGTCCGCCTGCAGCGCCGTCAGCATCTCGTCCCTATCCACGGGATCACGCAGCGCCGCCGTCAGCTCCGGGCCGACCGCACCGACCAGATCGCGGAACGGTCCCAGGATCCGCGGTAGGGCCAGGTCGTCGCACCGCCCGACCAGCAACCGAGTCCTGTCTCCGAGCCGGTCGCGTAGCGCGGCGATGAGGCTGGACTTCCCGATCCCCGCCTCACCCTGGACAAGGACGACCGAACCCTTGCCCTGGCCCGCCTCCTCGACCGCTGCCGTGAGTACGGCAAGCTCGTAGTCGCGCTCGAGCAACGGCAGCCCCATCCCGCTGATTGTCCACCTGGACCGCGCGCGCTCCTAGATCTCACCGGCCGAAGACGAGAACCGAACAGCCCCGCCGGTGCGACAGTCGAGGTATGGAAGCCCGTGACCGTTCGGACGAGCAGTTGCTGCTCGCCGTCTCGGACGGTGACGTCACAGCGCTGCGCGACCTGTATGCGCGTCACGCGCCCTGGCTGTCGGTGCGCCTCCGCGGGCGGTGCAACGACGCCGACCTGGTCGCCTCCGCGATCCAAGACTGCTTCGCGGCCGTGTGGAGCCACCCGAACCGCTGGCGCGGCGACGGCGAGATCTCCGCCTGGCTCTGGGGCAGTGCCCTCCGCCGGCTCATCTCCGGCCTGCGGAGCCGCCGCGTCGTAGAGCTGGTCGCGCGGCGCCACGACGAGATCGAGCAAAATGCGGAGGAGCGCGTTCTCGAGGCCGTGGAGTACGGAGACCTCGGCGTGGCCTTGCAACGTCTCACCCCCGAACTGCGCGCCGTCATCCAGGCGACCCTCCTGGACGGGCTGACCAGCCGTGAGGCGGCCGTATTGCTGGGCATCCCGGCCAACACGGTCAAGACCCCGGCGCCGGAGTGATCATTGTCGCCCTGGCGACGGCCTCTCTGGCAGGACCTCGGGGATGGCCGAGCCCGGAACGCTCGTCGCCCCCATGGTCCGGCTGTTCGTCGTACTGGTCGCCGTCGCCCTGCCGTTCATGTTTCCGGAGGTTCGACTGCTCTTGGCCACGGAGGTCTCCCGGCGCGACCTCACGTTATGGGTCGTGCTCGCCACCCTGGCGGTCGCCGCAGTTGGACGGGCCGGCTCGGATCCCTGGCGCCGCCGCCGCCGCAGCTGACCGCGACTCCCCGGCCGAGCCATAGGCTTGGCGGCCGTGTCCAAGGTCCTCACCTCATTGCCGATCGGCGAGCGCGTCGGCATCGCGTTCTCCGGCGGGCTCGATACCTCTGTGGCCGTCGCATGGATGCGTGACAAGGGCGCCGTCCCCTGCACCTACACGGCGAACCTCGGCCAGTACGACGAGCCGGACATCGAGTCGGTCCCCGGCCGGGCGGCGCAGTACGGCGCCGAGATCTCGCGCCTCGTCGACTGCACCGAGGCGCTCGCCGAGGAGGGCCTGGCCGCGATCGCGTGCGGCGCGTTCCACGTGCGCAGCGCTGGCAAGGTGTACTTCAACACCACGCCGCTCGGCCGTGTCGTGACCGGCACGCTGCTCGTCCGGGCGATGCACGAGGACGACGTCTCCATCTGGGGCGACGGCTCGACCTACAAGGGCAACGACATCGAGCGGTTCTACCGCTACGGCCTGCTCGCCAACCCGAACCTGCGCATCTACAAGCCATGGCTCGACGCGGACTTCGTGGGCGAGCTCGGCGGCCGGCACGAGATGTCGGAGTGGCTGCTCGCCCACGGCCTCCCCTACCGCGACTCGACCGACAAGGCCTACAGCACCGACGCCAACATGCTCGGTGCCACCCACGAGGCCAAGAGCCTCGAACACCTCGACGTCGCGCTCGAGATCGTCGAGCCGATAATGGGCGTCAAGCACTGGGACCCCTCGGTCGAGATCGCTCCCGAGGACGTCACGATCGAGTTCCGGGAGGGCCGCCCGGTCGCGGTCGGCGGCCGCCGGCTCGACACCGCCGCCGACGTCATCCGCGAGGCCAACGCCGTCGGCGGTCGTCACGGCCTCGGCATGTCCGACCAGATCGAGAACCGGATCATCGAGGCCAAGAGCCGCGGCATCTATGAGGCCCCCGGCATGGCGCTGCTCTTCGCCGCGCACGAGCGCCTCGTCAACGCGATCCACAACGAGGACACCATCGCGACCTACCACCAGGAGGGTCGCCGGCTCGGTCGGCTTCTCTACGAGGGACGTTGGCTCGACCCCCAGTCGCTGATGCTGCGCGAGTCGCTGCAGCGCTGGGTCGCCAGCGCGGTGACCGGCGAGGTGACCCTCCGGCTGCGGCGCGGCGACGACTACACCATCGTCGACACCCGCGGACCGAACCTCTCCTACCATCCGGAGAAGCTGTCCATGGAGCGAACGGAAGACGCCGCGTTTGGTCCGGTCGACCGGATCGGGCAGCTCACGATGCGCAACCTCGACATCGCCGACACCCGCTCCAAGCTGGAGCTGTATGCGACACAAGGCCAGCTCGTGGGCGGCCACACCGCCACCCTCATCGGCGAGCTGGAGGCGGGCGGCGCGTCGGCCATCGCGGCCGGCTCCGACCTCGACGACACCGACATGGCCGAGTTCGACGAGGCGCAGGAGCGCTCGGCGCTGGACGCCGGCACGGACTGAGCGACACGCATACCGGCGGGTGGTTGCCATGGGTCGGGGGTCGGCCGTAACTTAATGAATTTGGATTGTCTCAGTGCGGAGGAATCATGCAGCCGACCCGTCGTTCCGTCCTGGGCGGAGCCGCCGCCACCCTGACCCTGGCCTGGACTGCGCCGCGGGCCGGGGCCGAGACGGCCGCGCCGATCCCCGCGTCGTGCATTCTCGACCCGCGCGCCGACAAGACCGACCTGCGCGGCATGTGGATCGCGTCGGTCGTGAACATCGACTGGCCCAGCGCCCCGGGGCTCTCACCCGCGCAACAGCAGGCTGAGCTTGTCGCCTACTACGACCTCGCAGTCGCCAACCGCTACAACGCCGTGGTCGTCCAGGTCCGGCCGACCGCCGACGCATTCTGGCCCTCGCCGCTGGAGCCGTGGTCGAAGTACCTGACCGGAACCCAGGGCGGTGACCCGGGCTACGACCCGCTGGCCTTCGCCGTCGCCGAGGCGCACCGGCGCAACCTCGAGTTCCACGCGTGGTTCAACCCGTTCCGGATCACGATGAACCTCACGAGCGATGTCGCCGGCCTCGCGGCAACGCATCCCGCGAAGGTGCACCCCGAGTGGACCGTCGCCTACGGCGGCCGGCTCTACTACAACCCCGGCGTCCCTGAAGCCCGCGAGTACTGCCAGGCCGCGATCATGGACGCGGTCACGAAGTACGACCTCGACGCGGTCCACTTCGACGACTACTTCTACCCGTACCCCGTCGGGACCGAGGTCTTCCACGACGAGACGCAGTACGCCCAGTACGGAGCGGGACGGTCGCTCGCGGACTGGCGGCGCGACAACATCAACGCGCTCATCACGGGGCTGGGTTCGGCCATCAAGGCGGCCAAGCCGTGGGTCAAGTTCGGTGTGTCGCCGTTCGGGGTCTGGATGAACGACAACGAGAACGCGCTCGGCTCGGCCACCAGGGCCGGCGTACAGACCTACAAGGATCTGTACGCGGACACCCGCCGGTGGGTTCTCGAGGAGTGGATCGACTACATCTGCCCGCAGGTGTACTGGGCGGAGAGTCTCGCCGTAGCGGACTACAACCTTATCGTCGACTGGTGGTCGGGCGTGGTCGACGGCCACGACGTGCATCTGTACATCGGCCAGGCGACCTACAAGATCGGCGCCTCGACGCAGTCGCCGGAGTGGAATCAGTTCCCGGGCGAGATGACCCACCACCTGCTCTACAACGCCACCAAGCCCAACGTCTCCGGCAACATCTACTTCAGCGCCAAGGACGTTCGCGCGAACCGGCTGGACGGCATGGGCATCGTCGGTCGCGACTGGTACAGCCACCCCGCGCTGGTCCCGCCCATGCCGTGGCTTGACGCGACGCCGCCCAACAAGGCGCCCAAGGACCTCTCCGCGACGCTGGGCGCGGCGGGGACGACGCTGCGCTGGCGGGCCGGCGACGCGGACACCGTCTCGTACGCGATCTACCGGATCCCGGTCACCGACCAGCGGGTCAAGGCGGGAGACTGCCGACTCGCCGACGCAACGAACCTCGTGGCGACCGTGCGCGGCACAGCCGGGTACACGACGTGGACCGACACAACGGCGGGCGGCCAGCGGTACACCTACGTCATCACCGGCGTCGACCGTCTCTGGAACGAGTCCATCCCGCAGCAGGTCACTCCGGCGTGACCTGACCCGGCACCCCCGCCCGGCCGGGGCATTTCATCCGGCGAAAGGCCAACTCTGGTCGCCCTCAGCGTGTGAGAACGGCCGAAGTTGGCCTCTCGCCGACTTCTTGGGCTGAGCAGCTTCGGACTCTGCTT
>Ga0307304_10000325_pt1 | contig 11043 bp, 7 predicted proteins | sample ER_DNA_185_FD_194503 | JGI IMG/M metagenome (GOLD analysis project Ga0307304, IMG submission 194503) | Bulk soil microbial communities from the East River watershed near Crested Butte, Colorado, United States - ER_DNA_185 | ecosystem: Environmental > Terrestrial > Soil > Floodplain | place: USA...
ATCCGCGCCGTACTCGAGCAGCAGCGCGGTCAGCTCGGGGTCTTTGCGAACTCCGGCTGCACCGTACAGCGCCGACATCGGCCCGTACTCGTTGCGGAAGAAAGCGTTGGGGTCAGCGCCTTCGCGCAGCAGCTCGCGCGCGAGGGCGACGCTAGAGAAGCACGAGTGGCAGACGTAATGCAAGGGCGCCCAGCCACGTGGGCCTCCCACTTCATCCACTCGACCGTCCCAGCCACGCCCGAGTACCAGTCGTGCCCAGCGATCGTCGGCGATGTCGGGCCGTGCCGCGAGCAGCCGGTTTGCCCGTTCACAGCGTCCATCCGTCGCGGCCTGGATGAACGAGGCGATGTCGGCCTCGAGGTAATGCACCAGCGCGGGCCAGCTCAGAAAACCACTCTCGCGCGCGAGGACGAGCTGGGCGCTGGCCAGCTGCAGCGGAAGATTGCCTAGGCGGGTCTGTGCGGCTGCGTCGCCGGAGCGCGCCGCGCGCACGAGTTCTTTGGCCTGCTTGCGGAGTTGCTCGAGATTCACGTCGATCTCCTTCCGTGAGACCCGTGTCCGCGGCGGGCCGGAAGGTATGACGTGTTCGAGCTCATCTGCAATAGAGGTGGGCGCTGCCCTTCCCGCGGACCGGATGCACCCTCTGCGCAGCGTCGAGCCTATACCCGAGCAGCCGGGTGACTCAGGGCGTGCCGGCCAGGAGCGCTTGCTGGCCGGCGAGTCCGGTACGGCGCCGAGTCAGTCTCAACACACGGTCCCGCGCGGTACGTGTCAGCCCGCGGGCACTATCGCGGCGATGGGCCTGCGACCGAACCCACGCGATGCGCTCAGCCCGCAGTTGCTCGTACGCGGGGAGCGCCTGGTGGACCGGAAGACTGCTGAGTGTCTCCGCCAGCACCAGCGCGTCCTCGACTGCCAGCGCGACACCCTGGGACATCGAGGGCGACATCGCATGAGCCGCGTCGCCGATCAACACCGTCCTGCCAAGGAACGCGTACGGCTGATCAACTTCCATGATCGGGTTGCCTGGCACCTGCCCGGCCTGAGCCATCAGGTCGGTGATCGGCTTGTCGAGATCATTGAAGTAGTTTCGCCAGTCCCCGGTTGGCCGGCCATTAGCGCTGGCGATGTCGGCGTAGCAGAAGACGGCTCCTTCGCCCAACGGCATGGTGAGCAGGCTGCGATCGGGTGCCAATCGAGCCTGCCAGGTGCCTTCCTCGCCGTCCCAGCCACCGGCGATGAAACTCCAGGCCCAACGGCCGGTGTAGGTCGGCTCGCTGCCGCCGATGCCGGCCGTGCGTACCACGGAATCCACTCCATCCGCGCCTACCAGCACGTCGTAGTGTTCGATCGTGCCATCACTGAGCTTGACGGCGTTATCCCGGAGCCGGACGTCGATGGTGGTGCCGAGACGGATGGGAATGTCGGTCGTTGCCTTGAGCAGCAGCTCATGCAGGCTGTCACGACGGATCGCCGCGCAGCGACTCTGTTCACCCCAGACAGTCGACACCGGGAGGTCGGCCAGTACCCGCCCACCAGCTCCGGTGACCCGTTGCCGGCTGATGGGGTGAGCCGCAGCGGCGACCGCCTCTCCGAGCCCGAGTTGGTCCAACGCACGTATCGCATTAGTGGGTAGGTAGTACGCGGTGCTTGTCGCAGGCCACTCTTGGCTGCGCTCGATCACCAGCGGGTCCTGCCCGGCGTCCTTGAGTGCCCGAGCCAGGCTCAGCCCGGCGATGCCACCGCCGGCTATGAGTACGCGCAGTCCCGAGTGCGTCTGTGGAGTGTCGTTCTTGATCATGGTGTCCTGCAATTGATTCATTGTCATGATCAATTTCTACGGCAGCAGGCACGCGCGATCATCGGCAAGCGCTACTGACATCGGTATGAGCAACTACCCAGATCGGCTGGAGCCCTTGGAGCAAGAGTGGGTAATCGGGCCACGAGCGACCTCAAAAAGTCCGCAATGGTCGGATAATCGACCACCGAGCGTCGCACTTCATGTCGAAAAGTCCGCAGTGGTCGGAAATTTGAGTACGCGCTACCGGCCCTGAGCAGCGATACCCAATGAAGCGGCGCGAGCGGCCGCTGCACGGCGGGAAGTCACCCCCAGCTTGGCCAAGATCTCGGCAACGTGCCGGTCGACCGTACGCACCGACAGCACCAGCTGCGTGGCGATCTCGCTATTGGTCAAGCCGGCGGTCAGCAGCCGCAGCACTTCAAGCTGCCGCTCTGTGAGGCCGGCTGGATTCTCCCGAGTACCTGCCATCGGACCACGCGGCACGTTCGGCACGCCAAGCTGACGCAGTCCAGCTCTCACCTGCCGCGCCAGCGGGATGGCACCGAGCGAATCCAAGATCGGCAACGCCTCCAGGAGCGCATCTGGATCCTGGCTCTCGGCAAGCGCGACGGCCTGATGGTAGGGACAGCCACGCTCCTGGAAGATGCGCGCGGCCGCCTGCCAATCGCCGCGAGCCAACTGTGCAAAAGGATGATCAACATCAGATGGATCGACAGCCCGCCCAGCCTTTCGGAGCCAGTAAGCCAGCTCGGCTTGCAAGTACAGGTCCCCGAGCCGTACCGCTTCGGCAAAGACTGGTTCGGCAATGGCGATCACCGCCGTTGAGTCACCTCGTAGTGCGGCGTGTTCGCAACGAGCTGCGGCAACTGGGCCAATCCGCTGGAGTTCGTCGATCTGATCAGCGAGTCGACGGGCTTCCTCCAAAAGCTCGGTTGCGCCCGCCTCGCCACGCCGAACCCGTACCGTGGCAAGCACCGTCAATGCCGCGCAGCGCGATGCCGGCTGCGATTGGGACGCCAGATCCGCAGCCGCGACAGCATCGTCCCAATGGCCGCGGGCCAGCTCGAGCCGGCCGTGGCAGACCTGCAGGTAGGCATGGAAGCCGATGAACTCGGCTTCCTCGGCCAGCGCCAGCGCCTTGATCATCAGCGGCTCTGCCTCATCAAGGCGAAACTCGTCAAGGAAGCTCCAGACCAAGCCGACATACGCGCGACAGGCATCCTCGACATCGTTGATGGACAACGCAACACGCACAGCTTCGTGCAGATCTTCATAGCCGCCGGGATCTGCGCTCTGCCACCTTGCCAGACCGAGGTTGGTCAGGGCATGGGAGAGCACCGGGGTCGCGCCTGCGGTCGTCGCCAATGCAATGGCTCTCCTGGCCAGTGTTGCGGCCTCCTCGGTGCGGTGGGCGAGCATGGCGAGCTGCGACTGATTGCTCAACGCAAACGCAAACAGCCCTTCGTCCCCAACACCGCCGAGGATGACTGTCGCTTCCTCAGCGGCCTGCTGCGCCTCAGCTGGTCTGCCGTTGAACCACATGATTCTGGACAACCAGCGCAGGCTCAGCCCGAGGGCGCGCGGATCCGGGAGCTGTCGGCGCAGCGCGACAGCGCGACGTTGAGCAGTGGCCGCATCGATGGCAGACCCGATCGTGTAGCGCTCTACGGCACACTCCTCGAAGAGGTCGGCCAGCTCGGTTGATGTGAAGCGGTCCTCATGGGCCAAGGCGAGTGCGTAGTGGGCAGCAGCCTCACGATGGGCACCGGACGTGGCAGCATCACGCGCCGCAATCGGCGCATACCGTACGAGGGCGTCGACGTCGCCGGCCTCGGATGCGTGATGCACAAGCCGGCTGGAATCGGAGTTGCCAAGGTGTTCCAGAGCGGCCAGTACGCGGGCGTTCAACTCCAAGCGGCGCGCCACCGGCAAAGCGTCCACGATTGCTCGTCGGGTGAGCTCGTGCCTGAAGGAGACCTGTTCAGGCTGCACGGTGAGTAGGCCCCGTTGCTCGGCGGCCGTGATCGCGGCATGGTCGCTCACCAGGGCATTGAGGAGTTGCCGGTCGAGAGCCGACGGGACAACGGCCAGCAGCTCGATGATGTCTTGCTGGGCCGGAGGGAGCCGGCGAAGTCGGCTCAAGACGGCGTCCACTACGGTGAGCGGCACGCTGGAGCCGACCGCCGAAGCGACGAGCTCGCTGACAAAGTAGGGATTGCCGTCGCTTAGCGCGAAGACCTCGTCAACGTCTAATGCGCTGTCGGAGACGAGTTCACGTACGGCAGGCTCCGAAAGGCGTTGCGGGCTTAGGTGATGGACCTGGTCGGCGTGCGAAGCGTCACCCAGCAGTTGGGTGAGCGGGTGATCGCGGGACAGCTCGTCGTCGCGGTAGGTGAGCAGCAAGACGACTGGCAGCTGCCCGATCCGGCGTACCAGAAAGCGCAGCGTGTCGACGGTGGCCTCGTCGGCCCAGTGGACATCCTCAATGACCAGCGTGCTCGGTGGCGGATGGTGCAACTCAGTGAGCAGGGCATCCATGACCTGGTCCCGCTCACCCGACTGCAGGGCTTCGGCCAACCGGGGGCCGACAGCAGCGGTCAAATCCCGAAACGGCCCGAGCGTTCTCGGCGTACTGAGCGCATCACAGGAGCCAACCAACATCCGCGTCCCGTCAGGGAGTTCTGAGCGGAGCGCTGACACCAGGCTGGTCTTGCCGATGCCTGCTTCGCCGTGCAGCAACACAACCGAGCCGCCGCCGCGTGCGGCGTCGCGGGCCGCACCCAGCAGGGTCGCGAGCTCTTGATCACGCTCCAGCAGCCGTCGCGCCACACTGAAGATGGTATTGGCCGGCTGTGACGCCCGAGACCATGAGCTTGCAGCGACGATCGAGAGCCGGACCTGATCGCCCGCCGCGGCACTGGCCGACTTCAGCGCTGCCTTGCTGACGCCGACGCACAGAGACCCTCTACAGATGGTAGACCGGCCATTTGACAGATGGCCTATCCCAAGCTCAGCGTGTCCTCGCGGCGCGGGCTGACCGGTTTTGATCTTGATCCAGTAGGCCTTCGGCCCGCAGCGGCCGTACAGAACGCATGAACACCTCTCGGGGATGCAAAATGCAAAGATAAGTTTGGTATTTTTGATAAGTTAAGTGCGGTAATTTTGCTAAGTTAATGCAGTGGATCTGGTCCAGCGGCTCGTCGAACCCATTGCGCGGGAGTATCTCGGTGCCTTCCGGATCGTTGTCCTCAACGGTCCGCGTCAGTCGGGTAAGACCACGCTCATGCGAGCAATGGCCGGTACGCGCGGCCAGATCCGAAACCTGGATGATCCAACGGAGTTGGCTGCTGCTCACAACGATCCCGTCGGATTTATTTCAGCCAGTGCGCGCCCGCTGTTCATCGACGAGGTACAACGGGGTGGCGAACCGCTGATCCGTGCGGTGAAGGCTGAGGTGGACCGCGACCCGCAGACCGGCAAGTTCGTCCTAGCCGGTTCGACACGTTTCCTCTCTGAACCGACTCTGGGTGAGTCGCTGGCCGGACGGGCCGGGTTTCTCGAGGTGCTGCCATTGAGCGAGGGGGAGCTGAGAGGCCAGGGCAAGATCTTCCTCGACCTGGCCTTTGAGGCTCCCGAGTCACTGCGTGACCTGGTTCCAGCCACACTCGAACGACGCGACTACGTCAAGCTGTTCGAACGCGGCGGCTTCCCGGAACCAGCCCTGATGGCCGGGCAGCGTACGCGGCGCGCCTGGTTCGCAAGCTATGTCCGAGCAATCACCGAGCGTGACATCCGCGAGATGGCTCGGATCAACAACCCGAGTGCCGCGAGCACTGTGCTGCGTGCTGTCGCTGCCCTGAGTGCTCAGTCGTTGGTGATCAACACCATCTCGGGCAAAGCCGATCTTCCCCGGGCCACGGTTGAGCGGTACATCGAATTGCTGGATGCCGTCTTCCTCATCCATCGTCTCTCGCCCTGGTCACGGAATCCGCTCACGCGGGCCGTCAGACACCCCAAGGCGTACGTGGTCGACACCGGTCTGCTCTGTCATTTGCTGGGCGCGAACAGCAATGCGCTGATTAATCCCACCTCTCCGTATCTGGGTGCAGCAACCGAAACCTTCGTGGTGAACGAGCTGCGCAAGCAGGTCGGGTGGTCGGAACAGGCGCCCACCCTTTATCACTATCGTGACCAGCGCGGCCGGGAAGAGGTCGACCTCGTGATCGAAACGCCAGACGGCCGAGTGGTAGCAATTGAGGTGAAGGCGGCGCAGACGGTCAATGATCGCGACATGCACCACCTCATCCGTCTCCGAGATCGGCTCGGAGCTTCTTTCGTGCACGGCTTCGTGGTTTATCTCGGCCAACAACGCCTCTCGTTCGGCGACCGGCTGACTGCACTCCCGTTGGCCGGCCTCTGGCTCACTTGATAGGTGGAAGGTCGGCCGTCGCGAACAGCTCGACGAACTCATGCACGACTCTCTCAGCCTCAGCGCCCGCGGCTACGCTCGCTCCCCACCCATGTCAGCCTCCTCGGACTCGGCCGATCAGTCTGACGAGTCAGCTACACCTTCCGTGTCGACGCTGGATTCTGCCGTACGCGAATGCGCCTCCGTCCGGGAACGTCCCGCGCGCAGGGCTCCTCCGGCGCCTTGGACGGCCCGGCACAAGATCAGCAGATCGAACGTTGGAGCGAACGCCGCGCACGCCGAGGCGGCGGCGAAGATGATGGTCCCGAAGGTGAAGACTCGACGACGGCCCAGCATGTCGCCGAGCTGTCCGCCGAGGACGAGCAGCGCGACAGACTCACCAGGCTGGCGTTGAGCACCCACTGCGCCTTCTGCGATCCGACGTCGTAGGTCCGCATGGTTTCCGCCAGAGTCAGCGGAACGGCCGTCTGATCGACGAGCACCATGGCATTCGCCAGAGTCATCGAGGCTATGACCAACCCCGGATGTTGCGTCCGCCCGGTGGTGCTAGCACTCATGATCAAGGACCCCGTACGTGGCTGCCGCTTGGGCCAACCTCAGGGGCGACAGTGCTCGGGACTCCGATCTGATGGACGCAGCAGATAGGTGTCCATGACCCAACCGCGAGCTTGACGAATCGCCGTACGCCTGGCTCGGAGCTCGTCAAGGACATCGCCCAGCCGCCCCGAGACGAGGACCTCATCCGGCAGACCCAGCTGGGCACCCCAATAGATTATGAGGTCGCCGAACGTTTCGGCTAGACCACCGCAGGCGAGATCGCCATCGAGCACGACGACTACGTCTCCCAGAGCAGGGGAGTATTCTGACAGGAGCCGACGTCCGGTGGTTACGTGGATCGGCTGGCCGACTCGGTTCAGGATGATCTTGTGACGTGCCGCAAGCAGCTGAATGCTGCTGATGCCGGGAATCACGGTCACCTCGAGATCAATCCCAAGCCTCACGATTGACTCTAGGATCCGGATGGTGGAGTCGTAGAAGGCAGGATCTCCCCAGACCAGAAAACCGACCGTGCCAGCGTCTTCCACCTCGCCGGTGATGATGTCGGCATACCGGCGGGCTCGTGCCTCGTGCCAGGCCGCAACACCCACCTGATAGTCCGCCGCGTCACGGTCGCGGTCAGGTCCACGCTCAGGATCGGGTACTTCGACGAAACGGTAGTGATCATGGGTGATCACTGTGCGGCAGATCTTCTCGCGCATCTGCACGAGGTCGTGCTTAGCTGCTCCTTTGTCGGCCACGAGGAAGACATCGACGCGATTGAGCGCCGCCACAGCCTCGCGAGTCAAGTGATCAGGATTGCCGCTGCCGATCCCGATCACCAACGCTTGAATTGTCACAGCCGGATAGCCACTCGAGTGCCGGCCAGTACTAAACCAAGATCGACATGCTGCTCGACAGCATTGGCCAAGGTATTGATCATGGTCTCTCGCCGGACGGCGTATCCGGGGGCACCGGGATCGCTGGACCAATCAGAGCCAACAGCCGACGCGATCTCGGCCAGCCAAGCCCGGCGGAAGTCGTCATTTTCAAAGGCCCCGTGCCACATCGTCCCCCACACCTGACCCTGCCGACAGCCGTCCAGGAACGGCTCGGCCTCGCCCGCGATCTGCGCCACTCCATGATGGATCTCGTACGCCTGAATCTGACGCCCGCGCCACACGCCCAGCGGCCGTCCGAGCATCTTGTTGGCGCCGAAGCTGATCTGCACTGGCAACACATCGAGCCCGGTCACCGGCCCTCGACCGGACTCGATGGCATCGTCGATCCGTCGCGCCAGCATCTGGTACCCGCCACAAACCCCTAGCACGGGCGCACCGCGGCCTACCCGGTCCATGATCACCTTGGCAAGTCCCGTACGGCGCAGCCAGTCAAGATCGCTGACCGTTGCTCGGCTGCCGGGCAGCACCGCCAGATCGGCCGCAGCAACTGCGCGCGGATCGGTCGTTACCTGTACGTCCACGCCCGGCTCGGCTGCCAGCGCCTCCGCATCTGTGCCATTCGACATCCTTGGCAGCCGCACGACCGCTACCCGCAATTCCCCACCGACCGCATCATCACGTCGCCAGCTCGCCACCTCGAGCGTGTCCTCAGCGTCCAACCAGACATCGGGAAGCCATGGCAGCACGCCAGCGAACGGTACGCCGGTCCGCTCCGTGAGCTCCTCCAACCCGGGCTGCAGAATCCCGGCATCGCCGCGAAATTTGTTGATCAAGAAGGCCTGTACCAACCGCCGATCCTCATCATCGAGCAGCGCCACCGTCCCAAACAGGGAAGCAAAGACGCCGCCACGATTGATATCGCCGACGACCACGACAGGCAAGCCCTTCGCCCGAGCTAGGCCGAGATTCACATAGTCCCCGGCGCGTAAGTTGATCTCTGCGGGCGATCCGGCGCCCTCGCAGATGATCACCTCGAAGCGCTCTGCGAGCTCGTCGTACGCCGCGAAGGATGCGGCCGCCAGATGCGCACGTCCATTCACGTACTCGCCCGATTCCAGGGTTCCGCACGGTTCGCCGCGCAGCACGATGTGCGAGCGATGATCAGAACCGGGTTTCAGTAACACGGGATTCATCGCCGATTCGGGAGCAATACCTGCAGCCTGCGCCTGGAGATATTGGGCGCGGCCGATCTCGGCGCCATCGCCACAGACACAGGAATTGTTCGACATGTTCTGGGCCTTGAACGGCGCAACGGCGACCCCTCGGCGCGCCAGCGCCCGGCACAAGCCGGTCACTACCAGCGACTTGCCCGCGTCGGATGACGTCCCGGCGATCAGCACACCGCTGGACATAGCGGACTCGCTCCCCACCGGCGCAGTGTACGGCGTGTCCGCAGAACGGTCGGGTGGTTGCCGGACAAGGATCATCTGTGTTTGGCTATGCCTTTGCCGTTACCAAGTCGTGACCTACTCGGGGGTCGTCGTACGCGATGGAGGCACTGTGACCGGCCTAGGACTACGAATTGCCTCTGCGAGCGCTGCCGTAGTCGTGAGTTCGGCCGTTGTTGGAGCAGCTATCTACGGGGGCACGGCCATTAGTGACCCCGGCGCACCAACCCAAGACGACCGACTGATTGCCGTTCCGGCGGCGGCTCCATCCTCATATCCCACAGACACACCATCGAAGACACCACCTGCCGCTCGGTCGACCTCGCCCGCGGCGACACCTAGCGCTGCCTCGAAGGCGCACAAAGCTCGCCCACATCCCTACGCCCAGAAGTGCAACATCCACCAAAGCGGTAGCGCCTGTTATCGCCCGCTGAAATCCCACGCGCCGGCTACGCCGGTCGCACGACCGAGCCACAGCCCAAGCAGCGCATCGACGACCCCGAAGCGACGGTCGATCCCGAAGCACACCCATCACGCCACGTCGACTCCCACCAAGAAGTCGACAGCGGCCGCCAAGTCAGCACCGTCGAAGGAGGCCTCAAGCACTCCTTCCAGCTACGACACCCGTTCCGACTGGGCGAACGCCGTACTCGACGAGCTCAATTCCGAGCGCGACGCCCATGGGTTGCCATCCTTGAAGCTCAATAGCAAACTTGTCGACTCGGCGCACACCCACAATCTCGCCATGGCCAAGGCCGACACGCTCAGCCACGAATTGAACGGTGAGGCTGACCTTGGCTCCCGGGTTTCGGCAGCCGGCTACCACTGGAGCATGGTTGGCGAAAACATCGCCTACAACAGCAGCCAATCCGAGTCCGGCGTATTGGCCGTGCAGAAGGCGATGTACGACGAGAAGCCGCCGAATGATGGCCACCGCCAGAACATCCTGAACTCCAAGTTCGTCGACGTCGGGATCGATGTGATCAACGACTCCGAACACGGAAAGGTCTGGTTGGTCACCGACTTCGGCAGCTCGTGATCGGGCTTTCGGTTGGATACAGGCTTCATGTGTCCTGAGCTGGTCGAACAGCGCGCTTTTGAAGCGCCGTCCTGAGCTTGTCGAAGGGCTTAGCGCACCCGCGGCCGCTTCACGAGCGCAATTCCGGTCAAGATCAACGCACCACCGACCAGCTGCATGGGACCGGGCTGCTGCCCGAGCAGCACGAACGCAAAGACAACTGCGAAGATCACCTCGGTCAGCGACACGAACGAGGCCAGCGAGCTGCCGAGCCGACGGACCGCGACAATGCCGGTCGGGTACGCAAGCACGGCGCTCATCAAGATCAACAGTGCCGCTGGTAGCCACCAACCGACGGCCTGGTCAGCCAAGATCGTGACGCCGGCGTGAGCGGTCAGCGGAAGAATGCCGACGGCTCCGGCAGCCAGCAAGAGCGCCGCCCCGACGCCCGTGCCAGCGGTCGTCAACAGCAGGGGATTTACGGGCGCGTCGGCTCCGTTGTCTTCGCTCAGTAGGAAGTAGGCGCACAAACAGAGGGCCGCTCCGAGACCCCAAGCGACGCCGATCGGGTTGAGCGTCAGCCCGCCGCGAAGATCCAGGACAAAGGCCAGGCCGACAATCGACAAGCCGGCACCAGCCAGCACCGGAACCGCCGGACGCCGATGGGTGCGAGCCCAGTGCCAGCCGATCAGCATCACTGGCGCCAAGTACTCCAAGAGCAAGGCGACGCCGACAGAGAGGTATTGCACCGCGCTGAAGTAGCAGAGCTGGGCCAGAGCGATTGCAACCGCTCCGTACGCCAGAATGCGAGCTCCCTGCCTGCCGGTCGGCAAGCCGATCCGACGAAGCAGGAACACACACGGGATCAAGAGGACCAGGAATGCTCCTCCGACCCGGGTTGCGACTAC
>Ga0307304_10000329_pt1 | contig 11011 bp, 9 predicted proteins | sample ER_DNA_185_FD_194503 | JGI IMG/M metagenome (GOLD analysis project Ga0307304, IMG submission 194503) | Bulk soil microbial communities from the East River watershed near Crested Butte, Colorado, United States - ER_DNA_185 | ecosystem: Environmental > Terrestrial > Soil > Floodplain | place: USA...
GCTGACGGCACTGCCGGCTCTGCGGAGGCCAAAGAGCGTGCGCCCGCTGATAGTGCTCCAGATCCTCCTGCTCGCGGCCGTGATCACGCTCGGTGCCGTCGGCATGCTCCTGCCGAGCGCCGTCCCAAACGTTCCTGCGCCGGGCAGCCCTGCGGCGGTCAGCGCGCTCTTCATCGGTCTCGCCCTGTTCGGCCTACTGGCTGCGAGGGCGCTCCGGACCTTCCTGCTCACGAGACGTATCGCCGACCTCGTCGTGGCAATCGGAATCGTCTGGCTCGCGTCAGCGCTGCCGCCGGCGATGCTCCTCAGCTTCATGCAGCTCGGCTGGTGGATAGGCCACGGGTTCGAGCTACTCGGGATCGTCGTCGTGGCGGTGCCGGTCGCGCTCGACCTTCGGCGCTCGGCCCAGTCCCGGCCACTCGTCGGAGACGTCTGCGGCGCGGACCTCGTGCAGGCCGAGGAGGCCTTCCTCGGCTCGCATGTCCGCGCCCTCACGCTGAGCCTGGCGCGCAAGGACGAGTACACGGAGGAGCACACGCGCCGCGTCGCGCTCAGGGCCGTCCAGGTCGGCGAGGTGCTCGGCCTGACGGGCGGCCGGCTGCGCGCGCTCGCTACCGGAGCGCTCGTCCACGACATCGGCAAGCTCTCGGTGCCCGACGCGATCCTCCAGAAGCCAGGCCCGCTCACCGACGAGGAGTTCGAGGTCATCAAGCAGCACCCCGAATGGGGTGACCGGATGCTGGTCGACCTCGGCTTCGGGGAGGAGGTCCGGCATCTCGTCCGCAGCCATCACGAGCGGCTCGACGGCTCCGGCTATCCGCACGGCGCGGAAGGATCGCTGATCTCGTTCGACGCACGGATCCTCGCGGTGTGCGACGTGTACGACGCGCTGATCTCGACGCGCGTCTACCGCGATGCCTGGACGCACGAGCGCGCGGTCAAGCTGCTGCGCGACGAGAGCGGGACGTCGTTCGACGGCAAGTGCGTCACGGCGCTGGAACGCGTGCTTGCATCCGAGCGAGCGCCGGTCGCCGCAGCCGTCTAGCCAGTACCATCTGAGAACCTCGAAAGGAGGGACGATGGGCCTAAAGGAGTTCTGGAAGAAACTGACGGGCGGTGACTCGGCCGAGCGAGAGATCGAGGAAGTTCGCGACAACCCCGACGAGGTGCCGCACAAGGTCGAGGACTACGAGGGAATGAAGGACGACCAGCGGATAGCCGAGCGCTACCCGGGCACCGAGCGTTTGTCCGACGACCACCTCTAGCGCAGCGTCTTCAACGCAGCGGTCAACGACTGTTTCGTCGTCAGCACGTCCGCGAACAGATCGCCGTGCTGCTCGACCCGGCGCAGCACCTCGTCCATCGAGAACGCGGCCGGGTCGAGTGACTCGTTCACCTCGTCCCAGCGCAGCGGCGTCGAGACCGGCGCCCCGGCCTTTGGTCGCACCGAGTAGACGGACGCGATCGTCTTCCCCTCGCCGTTCTGATTCGAGTCGATCAGCACGCCGCGCCGCTTCGCCCTCGTCCACTCGGTCGTGACGAGCCCACGGTTCGTGCGCGCGAGCGCGTTGGCGATGATCGCCGAGAACTCGCGCGTGTCCGCGTACGTGTGTCGGCGCGCGATCGGGACGAGGATGTGGATACCCTCGGACCCGCTCGTCTTCACGACGCTCTCCAGCTCGAGCGTCTCCAGCGCCTGTTTGACGAGCAGCGCGACCTCGATCGTCTCCGGGAAACCGACGTCAGGCGACGGATCGAGGTCGAAGAGCACCCAGTCGGGACGCTCGGGCTTGTCGATCCGCGAGTACCACGCGTTCATGTCGATGCAGCCCATGTTCACCATCCAGAGCAGCGCGAGCTCGTCGTTCACGAGCGGCGCGTCGATCCGGCGGCGCTGCCGTGGCTTGTCCCGCGTGGTGACGACGATCGACGCCGTCGGGATCCAGTCGGGCATGCCCTTCGGGGCGTCCTTCTGGAAGAAGAACTTGCCCTGCCAGCCGTCGGGGTAGCGCTTCAACGTGAACGGGCGGTCCTTGAGATGCGGGACGAGGACCGGCGCGACTCGGCGGTAGTACGAGAGCAGGTCGCCCTTCGTGATTCCCTCGTCCGGCCAGAAGAGCTTGTCGACGTTCGACGGCTTGAAGACGCGCTTGCCCTTGCGGATCTCGGCCGGGAACGGCTCGGGCTCCGCCCCCTCGCGCCGCACCTCGGTCGCGTCCTTGTCCTCCCGCAGGCCCTGGTAGGAGGGTGCGCGCAGATGCCCGTCGTGCGTCCATTCGGCGAACTCGACCTCGGCGACGAGCTTTGGCTCGACCCAGACGACATCGCCCTTCCGGATGCGGGGCATCTGCGGAACTTCCTTGAACGCCGGCGTCTTCCGCTCGAGCGGCTTCAGCTTGGACAGGAGCCGATCGATCTCGCGGTCGCTGAACCCGGTGCCCACATTCCCGGCATAGACGAGGTCGCCGCGCTCGTAGGTCGCGAGCACGAGCGAGCCGAGCGTGCCCTGGCGCCTGCCCTGCCCGCGTGTGTAGCCGGCGACCACGAACTCCTGCTCGCCGTGGCCCTTGACCTTGAGCCAGTCCCGTGAGCGCTTTCCGGGGAGGTACTTCGAGCCAAGGCGCTTGGCCATGATCCCTTCGAGGTGTTGCTGCTTCGCCGCCTTGAACAGCGCGTTGCCGTCCTCGAAGGTCTCCGAGAAGCGCACCGTCCTGTTCCGCTTGTCGAGGAGCTTCTCGAGCCGCTTGCGACGCTCCTCGATCGGCAGATCGATCAGCGGCTCTCCGTCGACCTCGAGCAGGTCGAAGACGAAGTAGACGATGGGGGTCCCGGGCTTTCCCTGCTGCATCGCCGAGAAGCTCGGCCGCCCGTCCTCGTCGAGCGCGCAGACCTCGCCGTCGACGACGCAGTCCGGGGTCTTCACCGCCTTGACGAGCTCCTTCGCGACGTTCTCGAAGCGCTTCGTGTAGTCCTGGTCCTTGCGCGTGCGCAGGTCGGGCTCGCCGCCCGCAACCGTGGCCATGATCCGGTACCCGTCCCACTTGATCTCGTACAGCCAGCCGCCGTGGGGTACGTCCTTGGCCTGAGTCGCGAGCATCGGCCGGTAGTGACGGGCCGCGCGTGCCTCGGGCGCGGAGTCGTCCTTCTTTCGCAGGATCAGCCAGTTCTTCGGATCCCCCGAGAGCTTCGCAGGGACGAGCGCGTAGGTGCCGTTGAGACGCTCGCCGTGCAGCCGAACCGTGAGCCCGCCGTTCTTCTTCTCCTCGACGAGCTCATACGTGCCCTTGTCCCAGATCTCGACCGTGCCAGCGCCGTACTCGCCCTTCGGGATCTCCCCCTCGAAGGTCCCATACTCGAGCGGGTGGTCCTCGACGTGGACGGCGAGGTGCTGCTGTCCGGGTTCGAGCGGCGGGCCTTTTGGCACGGCCCAGCTGGCGAGCGCGCCGTTTCGCTCCAGCCGAAAGTCGTAGTGGAGGCTCCGCGCCGCGTGGCGCTGGACGACGAAGATCGGGTCCTTGCCGCGCTTCTTGCCCCCGAACGGCTCGGGCGTCTTCTTCGGGTCGCGCTTGCGCTTGTACTCGGCGAGCTTCGCTTTCGGCACCGGGCTAGCTTGCCTGTTCGCCGATGGGGACGAGAAACGTCGACAAATGTTTCGACCCGAGCACTACGGGAAGACACGAGCTAGAAACAGGACGCGTAGGTACTGAAAAGCTCATCCCTCGACCAGGGGGGTCACACTCGGGGTCGGCCTTTGCGCCGGCCTCGAGGTTTCTCGGAACCGTTGACAACACTGTGGATGCTGTGGACAGCGGGACCGGCGAGAACTGTGGAAAACTGTCAGGAACCGCTTCGTAGAGCGGTTTGTGTGGGACGCGCCGTGTATATCCCGAGTCGGCGGTACCGCTCGCGACGTTGTTCACGAAGTTCCGCACCGGGGACCGCCGACAGCTCGTCGAGGGTCCTGCCGAGCGCCTGCCCGAGCAGGCGAGCTGCTTCGTCCGGGTTCAAGTGCGCACCGCCCTGTGGCTCCGTGACGATCTCGTCGATCACGCCCAGCTCGAGGCAGTGGATCGCGTCCGGCTTGAGCGCGACCGCCGCTTTTTCCTTCAAGGCCCCGTCGCGCCACAGGATGGCAGCGCAGCCCTCGGGTGAGATCACGCTGTAGATCGCGTTCGCCTGCATCAACACCCGGTCGACGAGCCCGATCGCGATCGCACCACCCGAGTTCCCCTCGCCGATGATGCACGAGACGAGCGGGACGGTCAGCCGCGCCATCAGCGCCTGGGAACGAGCTATCGCTCCGCCCTGTCCGTGCTGCTCCGCGGCCACGCCTGGGTACGCGCCCGGTGAGTCGAGGAAGGTGACGATCGGGAAGCCGTGCCGCTGAGCGACCTCCATCAGCCGCATGCCCTTGCGATAGCCCTCGGGGTGCGCCATCCCGAAGTTGCGGCGCTGGCGCTCGTTGAGGTCGCGGCCCTTCTGCTGGCCGATGAGCGCGATCGTCCGGCCGCCGAATCGCGCGAGTCCGGTCACGAGCGCGGGGTCCTCGGCGCGTGCCCGGTCGCCGTGCAGCTCGACGAAGTCCTCGAACAACCGCTCCACGTAGTCGAGCGTGTACGGCCGCTGGGAGTGGCGCGCCAGTTCGACCACGCGCCACATCTCTTCGTCCGAAGGCTCGGCTTCTTCGATCCGGTCGAGCTGCCTTTGCAGGCGCTTCGCGTCGCCTGTCAGCCGCGTTCCCCGCAGGAGCGGAATGCCGCGGAGCTTGTTCAGCCGTTCGCGGAGCTGTCGTTCGTCTTCAGCGGCCATTGGAGAAGAGTCGCAGAGTGCGGCCGAGAAAGGGCCTCAGCTCGGTCCTGGGCAGAATCGCGTCGAGGTGGCCGAAGCGGAGGTTGGACTCGGCGAGCCCGAAGTCGTCGGGGAGCTTTTCGCGCGTCGTCTGCTGCACGACGCGCGGCCCGGTGAACGCAAGCAGCGCGCCAGGTTCGGAGACAATGATGTCGCCGAGGCTCGCGAAGCTGGCGAGGACGCCGGCCGTCGTCGGGTGGGTCATCACGCTGATGAACCCGCAGCGCGCGTCGCGCAAGTCCTCGATCGCGCACACGGTCTTGGGCAGCTGCATGAGGGAGAGGATCCCCTCCTGCATCCGCGCACCGCCCGATGCTGTGACCGCGACGAGCGGCACCCTCCGCTCGACGGCGGAGTCCGCCGCGCGGGTGAGCTTCTCGCCGACGACGCTGCCCATCGAGCCGCCCATGAAGCTGAAGTCCATGACCGCGAGCTCGCACGCCTCGCTCTCGATCGCGGCGCTCCCGATCACCATCGCATCCCCGAGACCGGTCGAGACCTCGGCTTCGGCGAGCCGCTCGGTGTACGGGCGCAGGTCGAAGAAAGCGAGCGGGTCTTCGGACCGCAGGTCGACGGCCTCCTCGTGGAACGTTCCGGTGTCGACGAGCTGCGCGATCCGATCGCGCGCTCGCACCGGAAAGTGGTAGCTGCACTGCGGGCAGACACGAAGGTTCGCCTCGAGCTCGTCGTCGCGGTAGTGCGACCCGCAGGACGGGCACGTGTTCGGGTGCTTTCTCGCTCCGTCCGAGTTGTCGGGGCGATGCTTGTGCTCGATCGAGACGTCTATGCGTGGCTCGGCCAAGACTCCTCGATTATCCCTCAAGCTTCTCGAACACCAGGTTCGTTCGCTCCACGCGCATCCCGGCCCGCTCGTAGACGCGAACTGCGCCGGTCGGGTTCTCCGCGTCGACTCCGAGGCCAACCGCCTTGAAGCCGCGCCTCGCAAACTCGGCGAACGTGTGCTGGAGCAGCGCTTGCCCCAGGCCGCGCTGGCGGTACTCCGGCACCACACCCAGGATGCGCACCCAGCCGAGGCCGGGCTCATTCTCGGGCGCTCGCGAGAGGATGATGCCCGCAACCTCGCCTTCCTGCTCCGCGATGAACCACAGAGAACGGTCGAACGACGGCTCCTCGACCATCCAGTGCAGCCAGCTGTCGTACGGGTCGGGGGCGAACATCCACGTGTCCGCGAAGGACGCCATCTGCGCCTCGTAGACCCGGCGCTCCTCGCCCTCGCGCATCGTGCGGACCGAGACGCCGTCGGGCCACTCGGGCTCGGACTGGTCTCCGTCGAGGTCGATCCGCATGTGGAACGAGTGGCGCGCCCTGCGGTAGCCCGTCCGCTCGAACAGCTCGACGAGCGGGGCGTCGCCGGCGGAGGTGTAGCCCCAGAGCTTCTTGTCCGGCTCTTTCGTGGTCGCCCGCTGCTCGATCGCCTCGAGCATCACGGGCAGGGTCGCGGGATCGGTGCCCCTGACGTCCAGCCAGACGGCGTCTCCGTGGACGCCTAGGTCCGCATAGCCGCCGAGCCGGCCATCCGGGCTCTCGGCGAGCAGGACGTCCTGGCCGAGCTCGACGTCCGGGGACGTCCAGTACAGGAGCAGGTCGGCGGCGGTCATGTCGTCGGTGCCGTGCAGTCGGCGGGAGTGCTCGTTGAGCATCTCCGCGGCTGCCTCGACGTCCTCCTCGCGCGCGGGTCGAACCACGGTCATGCCGGCACGAGCTCCTCGAGGGTCTCCGGCAGATTCGCGAGGTCGGTCAGCTCGCGGTCCGGCTCGGGCTCGGGCTGCTCTTCGAGCCGGTTGATCCAGACCGTGCGCAGGCCGAGCTCGCGGGCCGGCGCGATGTCGTGGAAGAGGCTCGCTGCAATGTGCACGTGCGTCTCGCGATCGGCCGTCGTCGCCTCGAAGAAGCGCTCCCAGTGGCCGGGCGCGGGTTTGTAGGAGCCAACGTCCTCGGCCACGATCGCGAGGTCGACCGGGACCCCGAGCTGCCTCTGCGACGCCTCGATCAGGTCACGGTCGGTGTTGGAGAGAAGCGCGAGCATCCATCCACGGTCGCGGAGCTCGGCGAGCGCGGGCGGCGCGTCGGGGAACGCCGACCAGCCCGGGAGTGACTTCGCGAGCGCGTCGGCCTCGCCCTCGGGGATCTGGACGCTCTCATCCTGAGCCAACCGCTCGAGCGCGAGCGTGAGTACTTCGCGGTAGGTGTGGAACGGCTCGAACTCGGATTCGATCTCGGGCTCGAGCTCGTGGTAGCGCTCGAGCAGGCGCGGCGCTTCCTGAACGCCGAAGAGCCGCTCGAATTGGCCGCGGATCCCCGCGTTCCAGTCGATCAACGTGCCGTAACAATCAAAAGTCGCCCAGCGTTGCCCGTCCATAGGGCTGCACACTAGTTAAGGCGCACCCGGCCTCCTCCCCACGGCGAGCATATTTGGGAAGTTGTGACGTGTCTGTGGCAGTTCCGCGCCGAAACTCAGTCGGCGAACTCGCTCAGCACGATGCACGCGTTGTGGCCGCCGAAGCCGAACGAGTTCGAGACCGCGACCTTCACCTCGGCCTTCCGCGACTCGTTCGGGATGTAGTCGAGATCGCACTCCGGATCGGGCGTCTCGTAGTTGATCGTCGGCGGCAGCGTGTTCGTGGTCACGGCCAGCGTCGTGAAGATCGCCTCCACTGCGCCCGCCGCACCGAGGCAGTGCCCGGTCGCGCCCTTGGTCGACGAGACAGGCGTCTTCCTCGCGGCCTCCTCGCCGAGTGCGAGCTTGATCACCTTCGTCTCGCTCGCGTCGCCGAGCGGCGTCGAGGTCCCATGCGCGTTGATGTAGTCGACGTCCTCGGGTGCGATCCCCGCATCGCCGAACGCCATCTTCAACGCGCGCGCCGGGTTCGTCCCGCTCGGATCGGGCTCGGTGACGTGAGCGGCGTCCGAGGACAGCCCGTACCCGATCAGCTCGGCGTAGATCTTCGCGCCGCGGGCACGCGCATGCTCGAGTTCCTCGAGCACGATTACGCCACCCGCTTCGCCCATGACGAACCCGCTTCGCTCGGCGTCGAACGGGCGGCTCGCCCGCTCGGGGTCCTCGTTCCGCCGCGCGAGCGCTCGCATGGCGCTGAACCCGGCGATCCCAACGGGCGTGATCCCGGCCTCGGTCCCACCTGCGAACACGACGTCGGCTCGGCCGAGCCGGATCATGTCGGCGGCCTCTCCGATCGCCATGTTCGAGGCTGCGCACGCCGTGCACTGCGAGGACAGCGGCCCGCGCGTCCCGAGCTCCATCGAGACCCAGGCCGCGCCCATGTTCGGGATGATCTGCGGGATCGAGAACGGGTTTACCCGGTCCGGTCCCCGCTTGAGCAGCACGTCGTAGCAGTCCTGGAACGCCTTCAGGCCGCCGATCCCGGTCGCGATCGAAGCGCCGATCCGCTCGGCCTCCGGCTCGACCTCGAGCCCCGAATCCGCCTCGGCCTGCCGCGCTGCAGCCACGATCATCTGCGCGAAGCGGTCCATCCGGCGTGCCTGCTTGTGATCGATCCACGTGCGCGGCTCGAACTCCTTCAGCTCACACGCGAACGTCACCGGATACGCGCTCGCGTCCCACTGCACGATCGGCGCCGCGCCGGACTTCCCGGCGATCAGGTTTTTCCACGAGGTCTCGACGTCGTTGCCGAGCGGAGTCACCGCCCCGAGGCCCGTGATGACGACCCGCGCGCGGCCGTTTTGCGTGTACTCAGTCACATTCCCAACCCACCGTCGACGACGAGAACCTCACCAGTGATGAACGACGCCTCGTCCGAGCACAGGAACCGTACCGCTCCGGCGACGTCTTCCGGATCTCCGAGCTTGCCGAGCGGGGTGTTCGTGAGCATTACCGCACGCGCTTCCTCCGGGAGCACATCGGTCAACCGCGAGTGGATGTACCCGGGCGCGACGACATTTGCACGCACGTTTCGGCTCCCGAGCTCGCGGGCGAGCGATTTCGTGAAACCGATGATCCCGGCTTTCGACGCGCCGTAATTCGTCTGCCCCATGTTCCCGCGCAGGCCGACGATGCTCGAGACGTTGACGATCGACCCGCCACGCCGTTTCATCATCGGCCGCGCGACGGCACGGCACGTGTAGAAGACCGCGCTCAGGTTCGTCTCGATCACCGCGCGCCAGTCGTCGTCGCTCATGCGCGCGAGCAGCGTGTCGCGGGTCACGCCCGCGTTGTTGACGAGGATGTCGGGATCGCCGGCCTCCTCGACGAGCCGCTTAGCGCCTTCGGCGGTCGAGACGTCCGCCTGCACGGCACGGCCCCCGATCTCGGCTGCAACCGCTTCGGCCTCCTCGGCGCCGGAGTTGTAGCCGACCACGACCGAGGCTCCGGCCTTCCCGAGCTCGACCGCAATCGCCCGTCCGATGCCGCGCGACCCTCCGGTGACGAGGGCCGTTCGCCCTGACAGCGAGCAAAACTCAGGCAGAGACGGTCTCCTCCGCTTTCTTGAGACCCGCGAGGTTGTTGACCGAGATCGTCTTCACGGTGCGGTCGATCCGCTTGACGAGGCCGCTGAGCACGTTTCCGGGCCCGACCTCGACGAAGACCTTGACGCCCTCCTCGGCGAGCCCCCTCGCCGCCTGCGTGAACCGCACCGGAGCAGTCAGCTGCTCGACGAGGAGCGACGCGAAGCGCTGCGCCGGCTCGATCTTCGCGGTCACCGTGGACATGAACGGCGCGATCGGATCGCGGAAGCGCACACGCTCGACCGCGGGTCGGAGCCGATCCGCTGCGCGGGCCACGAGCGGGCTGTGAAATGCGCCCGAGACCTTCAGCTTGACCGTGCGCCTCGCACCGAGCTCCTCGGCTTTGGCGCACACCTCGTTCACGGCCTCCTGCTCGCCGGAGACGACGATCTGCCCGGGGCAGTTGTAGTTGGCCGGCCACACGCCCTCGATGTCGTTGCAGATCTGCTCGACGAGCTCGTCCTCGAGACCGAGGATGGCCGCCATCGAGCCGTTGCTGATCCTGGCCGCCTCGGCCATCGCGAGCCCGCGCTCACGGACGAGCGCGATCGACTCGAACGGCGTCAGCGACATCGTCGCCGCGAGCGCCGTGAACTCGCCGACCGAGTGGCCGACGACGTAGTCGGGCTCGAGCCCTCGCTTGCGAAGCGCCGCCAGCACGGCGAGGCTCGTCGCGACGAGCGCCGGCTGCTGCACTTCCGTGTGCACGAGATCCTCGAGCGGCGACTCGAAGCAGAGCTTCGGCAGATCCAGGCCCGCCGCCTTGCTCCCCTCGGTGAAGACCGCCATCGCCTCCGGTTCGGCCTCGGCAATCTCCCTGCCCATGCCCGCTTCCAGCGACCCCTGACCCGGGAAGCAGAACGCGACCTTGCTCATCTTTGCCCACCTTTCCCGTTCGCCGTCCACTCGATCAGGGCCGACCCCCAGGTCAAGCCCGCGCCCATTCCTGTCATCAAGACCATTTCACCTGGAACCAATCGCCCGTCGGCCTCGGCATCGCTGAGCGCCAGCGGAATCGATCCAGATGAAGTGTTGCCGAAGCGGTCGACGTTGACCACCGTCCGCTCCTCCGGAATGCCCAGTTTCTTGCGCGCGTGCTCGATGATGCGGACGTTCGCCTGGTGCGGCACGTAGACGTCCACGTCGCCGACGGAGACGTTGCATTCGTGCAGCACCTTCTCGGCGGAATCGACAAGCACACGGCTCGCGAACTTGAAGACCTCGCGCCCGTTCATCTTCGCGAAGTGCTGGCGCGCGGCCACCGACTCGGCCGAGGCGGGCTGACGCGAGCCGCCGGCAGGTATGTACAACTCCTGCCCGCCCGATCCGTCGGCGCCGAGCTCGAAGCCGAGGAAACCGCCTTCGGAGACGCGCTCGAGCACGACCGCTCCCGCGCCGTCGCCGAAGAGCACGCATGTGCTGCGGTCCTCCCAGTCGACGACGCGCGACAGGACGTCCCCGCCGACGACGAGCGCGTGGTCGGCGAGGCCGCTCGCGACCATCGCGTGCGCCTGCACGACCGCATAGACGAAACCAGTGCAGCCCGCGGACAGGTCGTAGGCGGCCGCGTCCTTCGCGCCGAGACGATCGGCGAGGATCGCGCCCGTCGACGGGAAGAGCATGTCCGGCGTCACGGTCGCGACCACGATCAACTCGAGGT
>Ga0307304_10000334_pt1 | contig 10946 bp, 10 predicted proteins | sample ER_DNA_185_FD_194503 | JGI IMG/M metagenome (GOLD analysis project Ga0307304, IMG submission 194503) | Bulk soil microbial communities from the East River watershed near Crested Butte, Colorado, United States - ER_DNA_185 | ecosystem: Environmental > Terrestrial > Soil > Floodplain | place...
ACCTTCGCGGCAAGGTCGACGAGCACACGGCCGGGCTGATGCTGACCAACCCTTCGACGCTCGGGCTCTTCGACGAGAACATCGAGGAGATCGCCTCGATCTTCCACCGCGTCGGTGCCCTCATGTACTACGACGGCGCGAACCTGAACGCCGTCTGCGGCATCTCGCGGCCGGGCGACATGGGCTTCGACATCGTCCACATCAACCTGCACAAGACGTTCTCGCAGCCACACGGCGGCGGCGGTCCGGGCGGCGGGCCGATCGCGGTCGCGAAGCGGCTCGAGCCGTTCCTGCCCGTGCCGGCGATCGTGCGCGACGGCGAGCGCTTCCGGCTCGACTACGACCGGCCGCAGACGATCGGCAAGGTGCGCGGCTTCCTCGGCCCGTTCGGCGTCTTCGTCCGCTCGTACGCGTTCATCAAGGCCTACGGCCCGCAGCTGCGCGAGATGTCGGAGGTCGCGGTGCTGAACGCGAACTACCTGCTCGCCCGCCTGCGCGATGCCTACGAGCTGCCGTACGACCGCCTCTGCATGCACGAGTTCGTGCTCTCGGCGCGCAGGCTGAAGCGCGAGCACGGCGTGACCGCTCTCGACGTCGCCAAGCGGCTGATGGACTACGGCTTCCATCCGCCGACCGTCTACTTCCCGCTCGTCGTGCCCGAGGCGCTGATGATCGAGCCCACCGAGACCGAGGCCAAGGAGACGCTGGACGAGTTCGCGGACGCGATGATCGCGATCGCCCACGAGGCGGCGGAGGACCCGGAGCTGGCGAAATCGGCGCCGCACGGCCGCGCGGTCGGGCGCCTCGACGAGGTGAAGGCGGTCAAGCGCGTCGTCGTCCGCTATTTGTTCGACGAGCATCCGGACCTGTCGGCCGAGCCCGCTGCGGTCGGAGTGGTCGAGGCTCCCAAGGGCGCGTGATGATCGACCTCCGCTCAGACACCAAGACAAAGCCGACGCCCGAGATGCGCGCCGCGATCGCCGCGGCCGAAGTGGGGGACGAACAGCGCCGCGAAGACCCGACCGTCAACCGCCTCGAGGCGATGGCCGCCGAGCTGCTCGGCCAGCGAGAGTCGGTCTACGTCCCGACGGCGACGATGGCGAACGAGATCGCGCTGCGCGTGCTCGGCGAGCCCGGCGACGAGGTGGTTGCGGAGCAGAACTCGCACATCTTCATCTCCGAGCTCGGCGGCCCCGCGGTCTTCGCCGGCCTGATGACGAGGCAGCTGCCCTGCGCGGCCGGCCGGTTCACGCCCGAGCAGCTGCGCGAGACGATGCGTCCGGGCGACAACACGCACACGCCTGCGACCAAGATCGTCTCGGTCGAGAACACCCACAACGCCTCGGGTGGGCGCGTCTGGCCGCTCGACGAGGTGGAGGCGATCGTCGCCACCGCGCGCGAGCTCGAGCTGCGCCTGCACCTCGACGGCGCGCGCGTTCTGAATGCGGCCACGGCGCTCGGGATCCCGGCCGCGGAGATCGGGCGCCACTTCGACGCGGTCACGCTCTGCCTGTCGAAGGGCCTTGGCTGCCCGCTCGGCGCGCTCGTCGCCGGCTCGCCCGAGCTGATGGCGAAGGCACGCCGGCTGAAGCACCAGTTCGGCGGTGCGATGCGGCAGGCCGGGATCGTCGCTGCCGCCGGGGTCTACGCGCTCGAGCACCACGTCGACCGCCTCGCCGAGGACCATCTCCGCGCTCGGCGGCTGGGGGAGGGGCTCTACGACGCCGGCGTGCCGGTCGATCTCGAGCAGGTCGAGACGAACTTCGTCCAGGTCGACGTCGGCCCGCTCGGGCTCGGCCCCGCCGAAGCGTTGGAGCGTCTCGCGCAGCAAGGCGTCGGGCTCTCGATGACCGTGCATCCCACGATCCTGCGCGCCGTCACGCACCTCGACGTCGACGACGAGGACGTCGAGCGTGCCGTCGAGCTGATCCCGCGAGCCCTCGGAGCTCTTGCCCGCGCCTGATCGCTTCCGGCTGCTCGTGCTCGAGGCCCAGCGGGCCGGGCGCCTGCCGAGCATCAGTGCCGCCGTCTTCCGCGGCGACGAGCTCCCCTGGAGCGAGGCGATCGGGCTCGCCGACGTCGAACAGGGCGTCGAGGCATCGCCGGACACGCAGTACGCGGTCGCCTCGATCACGAAGACCTTCACCGCCGCCTCGGTCCTGCAGCTCCGCGACGCAGGCAAGCTCGACCTCGAAGACCCGCTCTCGAAGCACCTGCCCGAGGCGGCGCACGGCACGCCGACGCTGCGTCGGATGCTCGCGCACGCGTCCGGCCTGCAACGCGAGCCGCCCGGCGAGATCTGGGAGACCCTCACGTTCCCGGGCGAAGAGGAGCTGCTCGCCGGGCTCGCGGACGCCGAGCAGGTGCTGCCGCCGATGGCCGCCTGGCACTACTCGAACCTCGCCTACTCGCTGCTCGGGATCGTCGTCGCGCGGCTCTCGGGGATGCCCTTCCGCGACTACGTGCAGGAGCGGCTGCTCGGGCCGGTCGGGCTCGAGCAGACGACCTGGGGCCCGGGCGACCGCGCGGCGCTGCCGTACTTCGTCGAGCCCTACTCAGACGCCGTTCGACGCGAGCCGGTGCTCGAGCTCGGCGGCAAGGGCGGCGAATCGGGGCTCTACAGCACGACCGGCGACCTCGCCCGCTGGGGCGCGTTCCTCTGCGACCCGGACGCGTCGATCCTCGCGGCCTCGTCGGTGGCGGAGATGCACGACCTGAACGTGATGGCGGAGGCCGACTGGACGCGCGGCTGGGGTCTCGGGCTCGAGCTCTGGCGGCGGGGCGAGCGGATCTTCGGCGGTCACACGGGAGGCTTTCCCGGATTCCTTTCGATCCTCGCGTACTCCCGCCGCGACCGTGTCGGCGCGATCATGCTGACGAACACGAGCGACTGGCCGAAGCTGGGCGCGACGGGCCTCGAGCTGGCCGAGGTCGCGCTCGACGAGCTCGCACCGGAGCTCGCGCCGTGGGCACCCGAGGACGCACCGCCTCCGGAGATCGCGTCGATGCTCGGGCGCTGGTGGTCGGAGGGGAGCGAGACGGTCTTCAGCTGGCGCCGCGGCAAGCTCGAGGCGCGCCTGGCCACCTGGGCGCCCGAGCGCGAGCCGTCGGTGTTCGAGCCGGAGGGCGAGGACCGCTACCGCGTCGTCTCGGGGCGCGAGCGTGGCGAGGCACTGCGTGTAGTTCGCGACGAGAGCGGCGAGGTCGTGCGGCTGTACTGGGCGACGTACCCGTTCACGCGCACGCCCGAGGTCTTCGGGCCGTCCGACTAACGGTCGCCGGCGACGTAGAACCCGGCCGCGACGCCCGCGTAGACCGCGACCAGCAAGAACCCCTCCCAGCGCCGCCCCCGGCCGTCGGACACCATCAGCGCGACGAGCGCGGCCGCGCCGCCCATCGCCGCGAGCTCGATCGGCCGGAACGAGAGCGGCAGGGCAGGGCGGACGAGCCAGGAGAGGAGCGCCACGGCCGGGGTCACGAGCAGCGCCACCTGCGCGCTCGAGGAGACGGCGATCTCGCTCGCCAGCCGCAGCTTCCCGCGCGAGGCGATCACGATCGCGCCGCCGTGCTCGGCCGCGTTGCCGACGATCGCCACGATCACGGTCGCGATGAAGAACTCGGACAGCCCGGCCGACTCGGCGAAGGAATGCAGCGAGTGCACGAGCGTCTCGCTGATCAGCGCGGTCACGACCGTCGCCGCTCCGAGCGCGACGAGCGCGACCGGCAGTGTCCAGCCTCCCTCGGCCGCCTCCTCGCCGCTCTCTTCGTGCAACCGCTTGTGCCGGCGCAGCGAGCGCCGGGTGACGATGCCGTAGAGGACCAGCAGCACGATCGCCACCGGGATCGTCAGCACGCTGAGCGTGTGCCGCTCGGGGTTGCCGGTCCAGCTCGGCACCGAGGGGACGAGGAAGAGCGTGGTCGCGATCAGTACGAGGCCGAGCTGGAGCAGGAGCGAGAAACGGTCGAGCGGCCGCCCGTGGCCGCCCTGGCCGCCGAAGATCAGGGCCACCCCGAGGACGAGCAGGATGTTCGAGACGACGCTGCCGGCGAGCGAGCCGCGCACCACGTCGGGCAGCGACGCGTTGACTGCGAAGAGCGCGATGATCAGCTCCGGCGCGTTGCCGAAGCTCGCGTTCAGGAAGCCGCCGATGCCGGGCCCGGTGTGCTCGCCCGCGTGCTCCGTCGCCTCGCCGATCAGCCACGCGAGCGGGACGAGCGAGGCGGCCGCCGCGACAAAGAGCGTCGTGTCGCCGGCGTGGAAGACGAAGCGCAGGAGAAGCGTGATCGGGGCCAGCACGAGCGACGCCCAGAGGAGCTTGCGGCCCACCGCGCTAGCCTAGTTGCGTGGTCGCCTTTCCCGACGTGTCGACCGGTCGTTTCAGACGGAGCACGGGCACAGCCCCCGCTCCTGAAGCCGGCATCGCAAGCGACGCCTGACGACCGTGCTGGAAGCGGTTCTCTTCGACTGGGGCGACACGCTGATGGAGTTCGCGTACTCGCCCGAGCTGGTCGCCGCCGGCCACCGGGCCGGGCTCGCGGCGATCGGGCAGGACGACCGGCCTGAGCTGACCGAGCATTTCCGAGAGGAGTACGAGCCGCTCTTCTGGGTCCCGGGGACGATCGAGGAGATCGAGTACCCGCAGCTCGTGCGCCGGCTCCTTCGCGACTTCGAGCTCGAAGTGGACGACGCGCAGCTCGACCGCTTCCTCGAGGCCGAGCATCGCGCCTGGGATCCCGCGCGCGTGCTCGGCGCACACACGCATCCGCTGCTGGAGGCCCTGCGCGAGCTGGGGCTCAGGCTCGGGCTCGTGTCGAACGCGTTCGATCCAGGCTGGCTCCTGCACCGCGACCTCGAGCAGATGGGGCTTGACGCGCGGCTCGATTTCAGCGTCTTCTCCTCTGAGGTGGGGATGCGCAAGCCGCACCCGGCGATCTTCGAGCGCGCGCTCACCGCGCTCGAGGTCGAGCCCGAGAACGCCCTCTTCGTGGGCGACCGGCTCTTCGAGGATATCCGCGGTGCGGCCGAGCTCGGGATGACGACGGTGCAGGCGCTCTGGTACCGCGCCGACGAGCATCCGGACGGCGCCGAGCCCGATCACCAGGCGTTCACGCAGCTGGACGTGCTGAACGTCGCGCGCCGCCTCGCGGCCTAGCCGCCAATTCCCGTGCTGTCAAGTCTTGCGGAGGGTGGTCTCCAGCACCCACAATCCAGTCATGGAGACACGCGAGCAGGCGGCCGCCCAGCCGACCGAGCTTCCGCTCCGCCCTCAGGACGAGGTCGAATGCCGCCGCTGCGGCGTTCACTGCGACAAGGTCGTCTACCCCGCAGCGTGCGTCGAGCGCGGTTGCTCGTTCAGCTACTCCTACGAGGAGTTCGGCCACACCTACATGGGCTGCCTGATGAAGGTCTTCGCAGTCGAGATCGACTTCGACCTGCTGCGTGCCGCCGAGTCGCGCGGCGGCTTCGGCGCGGTGCGAGCGACGTCGCCGGCGCTGCCGATGTGCCGGGTCGAGGTCGAGGGGTGCTACGAGAGCCGCGGCGACGAGCTCGGATGTCTCAACCCCGAGTTCCACGAGCTGCCCGTCGGCCAGCCGAGCTTCCGCGTTTTCGCGCGACTTGCTTCGTAGCTCGCTCGTGCAGCATTCGTAGCTTCGCCATCTGCTTCGCGTCGGGTCCGTGGCCGTCGGTCCCCGGGACTTCGAGCAGCGCGGGCAGCCCCTGCAGCTTCGGATGGCCCAGGAAGACGGTCAGCTTCTCGCCGATCAGGCCGTCGCCGATGTTCTCGTGCCGGTCGCGGTTCGAGCCGAGTGGTGTCTTCGAGTCGTTCACGTGCAGGCAGCGCAGGCGGTCGAGACCGATCTCGCGGTCGAGCTGTTTCACCACGCGGTCGAGCTCCGCCGGCGTCGTGATGTCGTAGCCCGACGCGAACAGGTGACACGAGTCCAGGCACACGCCCAGCCGCTCGTGGCCGTCGAGCGCCTGGTAGATCGCGGCCAGCTCCTCGAGTGACCGGCCGACCGTGTCGCCGGTCCCGGCAGCGTTCTCCATGCAGAGCCAGGTCTTCTCGTCGCAGTGTTCGAGCGCCTCGGCCAGCGCGGGCACGACTCGCTCGAGCCCGGCCTCGAAGCCGGAGCCGAGGTGCGAGCCGACGTGGAAGACGACTGTCTCCGCGCCGATCGCCCGCGCGGTGTCGACCGTCGAGCGGAGCGTCTGGACGCTCTTCTCGTAGAACTCGTCCTTCGGGCTCGCAAGGTTGAGCAGGTAGAGGGCGTGGATCGAGACGGCCCCGATCCCGAGCTCCTCGCGCCGGGCGCGGAAGGCCTCGAGGTCGGCCGGATCGTGCTCGGGGAAGCGCCAGGTGCGCGGGCTCTGCGCAAACAGCTGCACCGAGTCCATCCCGAAGGAGTGCGCGTTGTCGAGCGCCTTCTTGATCCCGCCCGAGCAGTGGCCGCCGAGGAGCATTGCGTTGACGCTAGCCGAGCCAGGCCGCCAGGCGTGCGGCCTCGTCCTCGAGCTCGCGCCTGGCGGCGGGCGCGAGCGGTGCGAACGGCTCGGTCACGACGCGGCCCTTCTCGACTCGCCAGATCCCGGCCACGTAGCCGTCGACCGTGAAGGTGGGCTGCACGTCGGCGTTCTTGCGCACGACGAGCTTGCGGTACTCCTCGGGCAGGACGCGCCGGCGGTCGAGCAGGACGTTGTCGAACTTGGGCAGGAAGCGCACCGGCGCGGGCGTGTCGGCCGTCGGGCGTGGCGCGCGCGGCAGGTCGAGCAGCTCCCGGTCGCGGTCGTCACGGAATACTGAGAGTCCCTCGAGCAGGTCGGCGAAGTCGCGCACCTTGAGCCCGGACCAGCCGGCGATCTCGGCGCGTGTCGCCGGCCCGAAGGCGGCGAGGTAGCGGCGCACGAGCTCCGTTCGCGCGGCTGTCCCTTCGTGGTCGCCCTGCTTGACGGCGGCGAAGGTCGGGCCGTGGATGGGAGCGCGCCAGAGGCTCGCCGCGGCGGAGTGGCCGATCCGGCCGCGGATGCGCATCGCGTACCAGGCGCGGTTGGTGCCGTCGGATACGATCCCGTGCTCACGCTCGAGCCAGTCGAAGATCTCGGCGCGGGTGCGCGGCTCGGCGGTGAAGGCGCGCAGCGAGGGCGCAACGCGGCCCGCGATCTCCTCGTCCTCGGGCGTGAGCCAGGCCGGCGAGGCCACGTCGAGCGCCGCTCCGAAGAGCGCGTAGTCCCGCGTCGAGACGACGTGAACCGTGCCCCGCATCAGCAGGCCGCGCGAGACCTTCCCGGTGAGGAGTGCCCGCTCGAGCGCCTGCGGCCGAAAGGCCTCGAGTCGTGTCCAGAGGCCGACGTACGGCGTCGAGCCGAGTTGCGCCTGCAGGCCTGCGACCCGCTCGACCGCGTTCACCACGGGCAGCCTCGCCCGCTTCAGCAGCAGCTGGCGGGCGAGCGTCGCGCGGTTCAGCTCGCGCTGCGTCAGGACCCGCTCGGCCACGGCAGTACGCTAGTGGGCCATGAGCACGAGAGTCCGCTTTGCGCCCAGCCCGACCGGCTACCTGCACGTCGGCGGTGCCCGCACGGCGCTCTTCAACTGGCTCTTCGCGCGGCACGAGGGTGGCGAGTTCCGGCTGCGGATCGAGAACACCGACACGAGCCGTGAGGTGGCCGAGGCGGTCGACCAGATCCAGGGCACGCTCGCCTGGCTCGGCCTCGATGTCGACGACGGCGTGACCTTCCAGATGGAACGGATGGGCGAGGCGCAGGAGGTCGCACGCCGGCTGGTCGACGAGGGCAAGGCGTACGAGGACGACGGGGCGCTCCGTTTCCGCATGCCCGACGAGGGCGTGACCGCCTGGGAGGACCTCGTGCTCGGCCGGGTCGAGGTCCCGAACGAGCAGCTCGAGGATCTCGTGCTTCTGCGCTCGGACGGCCGTCCGACCTACAACTTCGTCTCGCCGCTCGAGGACGCGCTCGACGGGATCACGCACGTGATCCGCGGCCAGGACCACGTCTCGAACACGCCGAAGCAGCTGCGGATCCTGGAGGCGATCGGCGCCGAGCTGCCGGCCTACGCGCACGTGCCGCTCCTGAACGGTCCCGACGGGCGCAAGCTCTCAAAACGCCACGGCGCGATCACCGTCGAGGACTTCCGCGAGCAGGGCTACATCCCCGAGGCGTTCGTCAACTTCATGGCGCTGCTCGGCTGGAGCTACGACGACCACACCGAGGTGATGAGCCGCGAGGAGCTCGTCGAGCGCTTCACACTCGGGCGCGTTGGCAAGAGCGCGGCAGTGTTCGACTACGACAAGCTCAAGCACCTGAACGGCCTCTACCTGCGCGCGCTCCCGCCCGAGGAGTACGCCGACCGGCTCGTCGCGTACCTGCGCGAGCGCGGCTACGAGTGGGACGAGCAGTTGATCCGGAAGGCGGCGCCGCTCGTGCAGGAGAAGATCGAGACGTTCGGCGACTTCCCCGCCTTCGCCGGGTTCCTCTTCGCGCGTGTCGAGCCCGGGACCAGCGTGGATGGGGAGGTGCTGCCCGCGGCAGCCGACGTGCTGGCCGAGGTCGAGCCGTTCGAAGCCGGGGAGATCGAGGCGACCCTACGCGGGCTCGCCGAGCGGCTCGGGCTCAAGCCGCGTGACGCGTTTCAGCCGATTCGCCTGGCGGTGACCGGGTCGAACGTATCGCCCGGCCTCTTCGAGAGCCTCGAGCTTCTCGGCCGCGAGGAGTCGCTCTTGCGGCTCGCAGGCAGCCGCCGTGGCGGTGCCAGCGGGTCGAGCGCGCGCTGAAACACGAGCCATGCCCGACGCCGGAAGATGGGTGTTGGCCGAGGGAAGCCGTTCGCAGGATTTATCATTTCTGAGTGATAAAACGTTTGAAAGGGGGAAACAGATACGGCTGTGTCCGAAACGGCCGACCCGAGCGGCATGCCGACGGTCCTGATCGTCGACGACGACGCCTCGCTGCGTTTGCTCTGCCGGGTCAACCTGGAGCTCGACGGTTACAACGTGCTCGAGGCACCCAGCGTTGCGGCCGCCGAGGCCGCGGTCGTCTCCGACGTGGTCGATCTCTTCCTGCTCGACGTCCACATCGGCGCCGACGACGGCCTCGCCCTGATGCGCTCGCTGCGCGACCGCGAGCACACCGCGCCGGTCGTCCTCTTCACGGGCAGCGCCCAGCTCGACTCGGCCACGATCAGCGAGGCCGACGGCATCGTCCCGAAGCCGTTCCGGCTCGAGCAGCTGCTCGACGTCGTGCGCGAGCTGGCACCTCGCAGGTAGATTCCGCCCCCGATGAGCGTGACCCCCTCCGTCCTGCGCCCGGCCGACTACGAGTCGCGCCTGCAGCGCTACCTGGCCGAGCGCGCCGAGGAGGGCCGCGCGGTGCGCGTCGGCGAGAAGGAGGTCTCCGAGCGCGCCGAGATCGTCGCGCGCTATGCCGAGCTGTTCACACGCGACCAGCTCTCCGCGCTACGCGATGCCGAGTCCGAGGCAGCTGAGGGCGAGGAGCGCGAGCGTCTCTACCGGTTGCGCAAGACGTGCGAGGCCGGCCTGATCTCGGCCGAGCTGGCAGAACGCGAGGATGCGCTCGAGAACGCGATCCTGGCCGCCCGCGTCGAGTTCAAGGGCGAGCAGCTGCCGCTGCGGACGGCGCAGGCGAAGCTCGCGGTGCTGACGGGCTACGAAGATCGCGACGAGCTCGGCCGGCTCGCGAACGAGGTCTCGGCGACGTTCAACGACGAGCGGCTCGACGTGCTGCGCGCGGGCGAGAAGCTCGAGGGCGACGTCAGCGGGATCGACGACGCCATCGAGCGGAACGAGGAGGAGAAGGGCATCTCGATCCGAGAGCTCGAGCATGCTCTTGCCTCCGCGAGCGAGGCCGTCACCGACGTCTACGGCAGGCTGAAGGACCGCTGGCTCGAACGACTGCTCGGCCCCGATCACGAGGAGGTGCCGAGCTCTTCACATGTCGCGTATCTGCGCCGGCTCTCGCCCCTCGAGGCGATCTACACGAAGGAGCAGGCCGTCCCGACCTGCATGGACACGCTCTCGCGCCTCGGCTTCGACCTCGAGCACGAGCCGAACATCAAACTCGACCTCGACGACCGGCCGCAGAAGTCGCCGCGTGCCTGCGTGATCCCCGCCGACCCGCCGAAGGTCGTCCACCTGATCACGCGCGCGCAGGGCGGGCTGCACGACTACCAGGCGTTCCTGCACGAGGCGGGGCACGCGCTCCACTACGCGGGCTGCGACCCTTCGCTGCCGTACACCTTCCGCAACATCTCGCGCGACCACGCATTGACGGAGATCTACTCGTACATCGTCGAGGCGATCTCGCGACAGCCCGGCTGGCACGCGCGCTACTTCGGGCTCTCGGACGAGGAGGCGGAGCAGAACGCGGAGGCGACCGTCTTCATGGAGGCGCTGCTCTTCCGCCGCTACGCGGCCAAGCTGCAGTTCGAGCTCGAGTTCTGGGGCCGCTTCGCGCAGGACGGCGGCTCCGAAGGCGCCTACGCGGAGCGTCTCACCGCCGCGACCGGGATGGAGTACCGGCGGGAGGGCTACCTGGCCGACATGGACGCCGGCTTCTACTCGGCCGACTACCTGAGGGCGTGGATCCGCGCGGCTCAGCTACGGACCTACCTCGAGCGTGAGGTCGGCGAGGAATGGTGGGCGAGCAAGGAGACGGGTGACCGCCTGCGCGAGCTCTTCCGTGAGGGAACCAAGCCCTCCAGCGAGGAGATCGCGGCCCGGATCGGCTTCGAGCCGCTCGACACGGGCCCGCTGCGCGCCGAGCTCGGCGCCTGAGTCGCCTTGTTGACTCGCCTCGGCGGCGGGTCGTACGATCGGCGCGAGCACGATGGGGAAGCGTGGGGGAATCGTCGCGGTCATCGCGTTGGCGCTCGCCGCCGCCATTGGCGTGCTCGCGCACTCGAGCGCGCGGAGTG
>Ga0307304_10000337_pt1 | contig 10912 bp, 8 predicted proteins | sample ER_DNA_185_FD_194503 | JGI IMG/M metagenome (GOLD analysis project Ga0307304, IMG submission 194503) | Bulk soil microbial communities from the East River watershed near Crested Butte, Colorado, United States - ER_DNA_185 | ecosystem: Environmental > Terrestrial > Soil > Floodplain | place: USA...
ATCGATGCCGTTCGCGCAGCACTGGGTGTTCCGAAGATCGGCCTGATGGGCGTGTCGTATGGAACGAAGCTCGCGCTCGCGTACGCGCTTGCGCACCCCGGCAACGTGGAGCGACTGATCCTCGACTCCGTGGTTCCACCGCAGTTTCCGGATCCGTTCGATCGCAACGTGTTGAGTCAGATGCCGGACACTCTGAGCTCACTCTGCGACGGTGGCCTCTGCCGCGCGGCGACGCCGAACTTCTCGGGTGAGGTGGCCACGCTCGCGAACAAGATCGAGGCGAAGCCGATCTCCGGAAAGATCGTCGCCCCGAACGGCGCACTGAAGACGGTGCGGATGGACGGTGAGCAGCTCCTTTCGATGATGATCGACACGGATCTGAGCCCTGGCCTCGCTGCCGAGGCTCCCGCCGCCGTGCACGCCGCCCTCAAGGGCAACGTGCGACCGCTACTGCGGATCTACGACCTCGACCTCCGCACCAGTGAGCTCTCGTCGGAGGATCTGAGCTTCGGCCTCAACGCCGCGACGAACTGCGCCGACGGTCGCTTCCCGTGGTCGCCCGGCACGGATCCCTCCGCGCGCCAGGCCGCGATCGACACGGCTGTCGCCGGGCTTGCTCCAGGCGCACTCGGCCCGTTCGGAAAGTGGGCCGCCCGCCTCGGGACGGCGTACTTCTGCGAGCAGTGGCCCTCGCCGACGGGCAACACGCCGCTTGGGCCAGGTCCATATCCGAACGTGCCCGTTCTCGCCGTCAGCGGCGGTTACGACCTGCGCACGCCGACGGCCAGCGCAGTCGCAGTGATCAGCCAGTTCCCGCAGGGTCGGCTGATCGTCGTTCCAGGCGTGGGTCACAGCGTGCTCACGGCCGACTTCTCGTATTGCTCGCAGCGCGCAACGCGCCAGTGGATCCTCGGCACGCTGGAGGCGCCGATCCAGGCTGCGTGCCCGCGCGTGCCGCCGCTCGTGAAGATCCTCGGTGCGTTTCCGGCGAAACCGGCGAACCGGACGGCGAAGTCGACGCTGGCGCTCGCGTCGAAGACCGTGCGCGAAGCAGAGGCGACGTGGCTGCAGCTGCTCTTCTCCTCCGTCAGCTTCACCCCGCGTGGCGTCTACGGTGGCAAGCTCGCGAACACGAAGAACGGCGACGGCTTCATCCTGACGAAGTACGCGATTGCCCCAGGCGTCTTCGTGACCGGGAAGATCACCTTCGTCGACATCGGCCCGCCATCGACCTACAAGGGCACGATCAAGGTCTCGGGGTCGGCGGCCACGGCCGGAACGCTGAAGTTCACGAAGAATTCGGTCTCCGGCAAGCTCGGCGGCCGCACCGTCAAGGGCACGTACTAGAGGCCTGATGTGAAATTCCGCCGGGCCGGATGACGCACCAGACACTGCGCCGGATCAGCACGTTCGCCCGCGGCACGTAGCGCCGCTACGCACCGCGAACGACCGCTCTGCCCGGCTTGGTCTGGAGCGCCCCCGACGTCGGCCGAATTTCGCATCAGCCCTCTAGGCGATTTGCGACCCGTCCGGCCCCGCCCCTAAACTGCCCGGGCGATGCCGATGTACGAGTACGTGTGCATGAAGTGCGAGAAGCATTTCGAGGAGCTCGTCCGGGGGGATCAGGAGGTTGCGTGCCCGCAGTGCGGCGCGACCAACGTCGCCCGGCAGCTTTCGACGTTCTCGATGGTCGGCACCGCCGGGCAGACCGGCGCGTTCAGCAGTGGCGGCGGCTGTTGCGGCGGAAGCTGTGGCTGCGGTCACTGAGCTGACCCGCGCCGACGAGCTTCGCGCCTTCGGCGAAGTCGTTGCCGGCTGCACGAAGTGCGCGCTCGCCGGAGGACGCACACAGGTCGTGTTCGGCTCGGGCGATCCGAATTCCGATCTGATCTTCGTCGGCGAGGCGCCGGGCTTTCACGAGGACAAGCAAGGCGTGCCGTTCGTCGGGGCCGCCGGGAAGCTGCTTGACCAGCTGCTCGCGGGCATCGGCCTCACGCGCGAAGACGTGTACATCGCGAACGTTCTCCTTTGCCGTCCTCCCGGCAACCGCGACCCGCTGCCGGAGGAGATCCAGGCGTGCGAGTCGCACCTGTGGCGTCAGATCGAGCTGATCGAGCCGCGCGTCGTCGCGACACTGGGAAACTTTGCGACGAAGCTTCTGTCGGGTCGGCCGACCGGAATCACGCGCGTGCACGGACAGGAGCAAGAAGTGACGCTCGGCGGGCGGCGGGTACTGCTCTACCCGATCTACCACCCGGCTGCCGCGCTTTACACGCCGCGCATGCTCGAGGTGCTCAAGGACGACTTCGCGAGGCTGCCAGAGCTGATGGGTCGCGAGGCTGCTCCGCCCGCACCGGTCTACGTCGCACCGGTGGCCGCCGAGCCGGCGGTTCAGCTCGGGCTCTTCTGATCGAGACACACTCGCCCGAAGAAACCGAGCAGCTCGCTGCCAGGCTCGCCGCCGACCTGCGCCCGGGCGACGTCGTGACGGTCTCGGGCGAGCTCGGCTCCGGCAAGACGACGTTCGTCCGCGGCGCCGCTCGCGCGCTTGGCGTCGAAGGTCCGGTCACGAGCCCGACGTACACCATCGGCCACAGGTACAAGGGCCGAGTCGACGTGTCGCACCTCGACCTCTTTCGCTTCCGAAACGTGTCGGCGGCCGAGTGGGGCGATCTCGAGCCGTACTTCGACGACGCGGTCGTCTTCGTCGAGTGGCCCGAGGCAGGGGAGGGAGTCCTGCCACCGAGACGCATCGGAGTGCGGCTCGAACATGGCGGAGAAGGGCGCCGGCTTGTCACGATTCTCGGTGATGCTGATCCTGGCCTTCGACACGGCGACTGATGTAGCGACGAGCGCGCTCGTCTCCGACGGCGAGGTGCTCGGCGAGCGCTCATCGCGGGCGTCAACGGTGCTCGAGGACGTCGATGCGTTGTTGCGTCAAGCGAGTGCGCAGACGCGTGAGATCGAAGCGCTCGCGGTCGGGATTGGGCCCGGCAGCTTCACCGGTGTTCGCATCGGTCTCGCGACCGCGCGTGGCCTGGCGTTCGCGCTCGGCATCCCTGCGGCCGGCGTCTCGACACTCGACGCGCTCGCCGCAGGCTCTCCCGGCGCTTTGCCGGTCGTCGATGCGCGGCGCGGTGAGGTCTTCGTGCTGAAAGATGAGCCGAGAGTGCTCGATCCGGGAAAGCTCGAGGTGGCGAACGGGACGATCTGCGTGGGGAGCGGCGCCGTCCGCTACCGCGCCTTGTTGGAAGCTGCCGGAGCGGAGATCCCGCCGGACGGAGACGAACGGCACCTGCCCCGGGCCCGCTTCCACGCCCAATTGGCGCACGACTTCGGGCCCGCCGACGAAGTGGAGCCGCTCTACCTAAGAGTCCCCGACGCTGATAAAACCAGACAATGAGCGCGACGGCCAACAAGGTGGATTTCCGGCGCCTCGAACTGCGGGACCTCAATGCGATCGAGACGATCGAGCGCGCCTCGTATCCGACACCGTGGTCGCGGTCGATGTTTGCGGGCGAGCTCGCGAAGCCGTCGTCGATCTCGCTCGGTGCGTTCGAGCCCGACACGCGCGACCTGCTCGGCTACCTGATCATCTCCCGCTACGTCGACGCCTGGCACGTGATGAACCTCGCCGTCGCACCGGAACACCGCCGCAAGCGGATCGCGACGGGCTTGCTCGAACGCCTCTTCGAGCTCACGGGAGGCGAAGGACGCCGCGGTTACACCCTCGAGGTGCGAGTTTCGAACGACGTCGCGATCCGTCTCTACGAGCAGGCCGGGTTCAAGGCACGCGGAGTTCGTCGCGGCTACTACACAGACAACCGCGAGGACGCGCTCATCATGTGGCGCGATTTCGAGCCGCGACCGACTTGATCCTCGGTCTCGAGACGTCCTGCGACGAGACCGCTGCAGCGGTGATCACGCGGGACGGACAGATCCTCGCGAACGTCATCTCGTCTCAGGCCGATCTGCACGCCCGCTACGGCGGGGTCGTACCCGAAGTCGCGTCGAGGCGTCACCTCGAACTCGTCACGCCCGTCTTGCAGGAAGCGTTGCGCGATGCCGGGGCAGAGCTCGACGACGTCGAGTTGGTGGCGGTCACGGCGGGCCCCGGCCTGATCGGTGCCCTGCTCGTCGGAGTTGCGGCAGCGAAAGCGATCGCCTGGGCGAGGCGGTTGCCTCTGGCGCCCGTGGATCACCTCGAAGGACACATTGCGTCGCTCTATCTCGAGCCGGACCCGGTCGAGCCGCCGTTTCTCTGCCTGCTCGCGAGCGGCGGTCACACGATGCTGCTGGACGTTCAGGATCGTGCGAACAAGGCCCGAGTGCTCGGTACGACGCTCGACGATGCCGCGGGAGAGGCTTTCGACAAGGGAGCGCGCCTGCTCGGGCTCGGCTACCCCGGCGGCGCCGAGATCGACCGCATCGCGCGAGCGGGAGACGCCGGTGCGTACGACTTCCCCGTCGCGAAAGTGCCCGGGCTCGACTTCTCCTTCTCGGGCCTCAAGACAGCCCTGCTCTACGCCGTCAGGGACCTGCCTGCGGACGAGCTCGAACGACGACGTTCCGATCTCGCCGCGAGCTACCAGTCGGCGATCGTGCGCGCTCTCGTCGACAGGGCGCAGCAGGCTGCTGCGGAGCTCGGCGCGTCGAAGATCGCCGTGGTCGGCGGGGTGGCGGCGAACTCGGAGTTGCGCGCTGCGCTTCCCCAATCTACGGCCCTTGCGCCGCTGCCGCTCTGTACGGACAACGCGGCGATGATCGCCTCGGCTGCGCGCTTCACGGATCCCATCCAGTATCCCCGCTATCTTGGGCTCGATGCGTACGCGTCCACCGCGTGAGCCGAGAAACGCGCTCGTGCTTGCGGCTCTGGCGGTCGTCGCGACGGCCGTCCTCATCGCGGCCGGAGGTCATAGCAGCGGCCTGACTACTGAAGGAGAGACGAGTTGGCAGGGTCTTGCCGGGGCCCAGCGTCCGCGCGTCGCGGTGGGCCAGCGCGTGATCGTCCTGCTCAAGGCGCCCGCGCTTGCAGACCGGGTCGGCAATGCCGGAGGCCTGGCGACGAGCGAGCAGGAGCGGGAGTGGACGCAGAGTGCGCTCTCGTCTCAAAAGCTTTTGGTCGCACGGCTGCGCGTCCAGGGCGTCGTCGTCCAGCCCGAGTTCAGTTACACGAGAGCGGTCAACGGCTTCTCGGCCGCGTTTGACGCGCGCGGGATAGCGCTGCTCGAACGGGCGCCCGACGTGGCGGGCGTGTATCCCGTGCGGGCGGCGTATCCCGCGTCGCTGAGCTCGCGTCTCCTGACGGCAACGAGCTTCGGAGAGCGACCGAACATCGGCCTGTCGGACAAGGATGGGCGCGGCGTCACGATTGCGCTCCTCGATACCGGCGTCGATCGGGCGCAGCCCTTCCTGCGCGGGCGTGTCACCGGTGGGATCGACATCGTCGGAGGCGACGCAGGTGCCCTCGCCGCGCCACAACCCGGCGAGCCCTCCCAGCTCGAGCGGCATGGCACAGAGATGGCCGGCCTGCTCGTCGGCTCGGGTGGGCCCGGTGCGCTGGCCGGCGTCGCTCCGGGAGCCACCGTCTTGCCGATTCGCGTTGCGGGCTGGCAGCGAGACGCCTCGGCGGGCTGGGCCGTCTACGGCAGGACCGACCAGGTGCTGGCCGGGCTCGAACGCGCGGTCGATCCGAATGGTGACGGCGATGCGCACGATGCAGCCCGTGTGGCGCTGGTGGGCGTCGCGGAGCCGTTCGCCGGTTTCGCAGACGGGCCCCTCGCCCGTGCCGTCGAGGGCGCTACTCGGCTCGACACCCTCGTCGTCGCGCCCGCCGGAAACGACGGGCCCGCGGGGCCCGGGTACGGCTCGGTCGCCGGCCCGGGAGGCGCACCGGCGGTGCTGACCGTCGGTGCCGTCGACCTGCGGCCCCGCTTCGGTCAGGTGCGGGTGGTTCTCCGCGCGGCTCTTCGGGTCGAGCTCGACGGCATGAGCCCACTCGTCGGCTCGGTAACTCCGTCGGAGCCGCTGGACGTCGGGATCGGCGCACCGCGTGCACAGACGACGGAGCCGGTCGGTTACCGCGGGCCCGTTCCGTTGCTCGACTTCTTCGACCGTCGCGGCGAGAGCCTCGTCGCGGGCCGGGCCGCCCTACTACCGGCCGGGGCCGATCCGAACGGGTCGCTCGCGAACGCAGCCCAGGCCGGGGCGGTTGCGGTCCTGTTCTACGGCGCGGACCTGCCGGCCGGCGGCATCGGTCTCGACGAGAGCGCGCCGATCCCTGCAGTTTCCGTTCCCGAGGCCGCGGCGCAGTCGCTGCTCGCGCGCATTCGCAGCGGCATTCCGGCGACCCTTTCACTCGGCACGGCGCGCACGAGGTCCAACGCCGGCGAAGGTCGCGTCACTCCCTTCTCGTCGACCGGGCTTGCCTTCGACGGACGCGTGAAGCCGGAGCTCGTCGCCCCGGGGATTGCTCTCGAAACCGCCGAGCCCGGAGCCAACGCCGACGGTTCGGCCCGCTATGGCACCGTGAACGGAACGAGTGCCGCAGCCGCCCTGGTCGCCGGCGCCGCCGCGCTGCTCGCCCAGGCTCGACCGTACCTCGACGCCGAGGCGCTCAAGAGCCTGCTCGTCGGTGCTGCCCGGCCTCTTCCCGACGACGGCATCACCGGGCAAGGCGCCGGGCTCATCGACCTCGGCGGTGCCTCGGCGACCGAGGTCGGGGCGAGCCCTGCCTCCCTCGCACTCGGCCGCGCGGACAGCAGGCGTTGGCGCACCGACCAGGTGGTCGTCCTGCGTAACGTTTCTTACCGCCGTCTGATTCTGTCGCTCGACGTGGCAGTCGCCGACGAAGGAGCGGCATCCGTCGAGTTCGATGTGAAGCCTCAACGGTTCTCGCTGGGGTCGGGACGCTCGATCCGCGTGCATGTGCGAGCGCGGGCGACGAGCAAGCTGGAGGGAACTGCCCCGGCCGAAGGCGTCCTGGTCGTGACGCCCGCCGCGGGACGCGCGATCCGTGTGCCGTGGACGATCGTCTTCGGCCGGCGCCGCCCGGCCGAGCTGACCACGGTCCGGCTCTCGCAACGCGCGTTCACACCCTCGGATGCAGCGCCTGCACTGCTGAGCTTCGTGGCCGGATCGGTGCGGCGTTCGGCGGCCGCGTCCGACGTGCTGCCGCTTTCCCGTCTGGACCTTGAGCTCTGGAGCCCAGCCGGCGGCCGCATCGGTTTGCTGGCCCGCCTGCGCGACGTGCTTCCGGGACGCTATTCGTTCGGCGTGACCGGTCGGGACCCGACCGGTGCGGTGCTGCCGAGCGGCGACTACCAGCTCAGGCTTGTCGCCTTCGGGACAGACGCAGGGCCGCCGACAGTGCGGACAATCGGTTTCACGATCAAGTAGGCTCAGCCGGCCCAGCCCGAAATGTCCCCATTTGCGCGGAAAAAGGAGCTGACGTGACCACGGTCGATGCGCCCGTCTCGCATCTGCGCGAGAACCCCTACGAGATCGCGAAGTCGCAGTTGCGCAAGGTGGCGAAGACGTTCGCCATCGATCCGAACCTCGTCAACGTGCTTCAGATGTGCAAGAAGGCGGTGTCCGTTTCGATTCCGGTCGCGATGGACGACGGCACGACCCAGGTCTTCGAGGGGTATCGCGTGACGCACAACGTCGCGCGCGGGCCGTCCAAGGGCGGCATCCGCTATCACCCGGATGTCACGCTCGACGAGGTCAAGTCGCTCGCGATGTGGATGACGTGGAAGTGCGCGCTTTCGGGCATCCCGTTCGGCGGTGCAAAGGGCGGCGTGATCTGCAATCCGAAGACGATGTCCGAGGGTGAGCTGCAGCGGATGACACGCCGCTACACGTCCGAGATCATCAACGAGATCGGTCCCGAGAAGGACATTCCCGCACCGGACGTCGGCACGGACGGGCGTGTGATGGCCTGGATCTTCGATACCTACTCGATGAACAAGGGCCACTCGGTGTTGGGCGTCGTCACCGGCAAGCCGCTGACGATCGGCGGCTCACTGGGCCGCGAAGAGGCGACGGCGCGCGGTGCTCTCTATTGCGTGCGCGAAGCGGTGCGGAAGAAGCAGATGTCGCTGCAGGGGACGAGGGTCGCGGTACAGGGTTTCGGCAACGTCGGCTCGTTCCTCGCGAAGTTCCTGGCCGAAGACGGGGCGACCGTGATTGCGATCTCCGATTCGACCTCTGGTCTCCACAACCCGAATGGGATCGACGTCCAGGCGGCGATCGCGCACAAACGCGAGACAGGCGCCCTGGCAGGACTCAAGGCCGCCGACCCGATCTCGAACGACGAGCTGCTGCTCCTCGAGTGCGACGTGCTCGCGCCGTGCGCCCTCGAGCAGGTCATCACGACGGACAACGCGGACAAAGTCAGGGCGAGGATCATTGTTGAAGGCGCGAACGGCCCGATCACGCCTGCGGCGGACGAGATCCTCGAGGAGAAGGGCGTGCTCGTCCTGCCGGACATCCTGGCCAACGCCGGAGGCGTCGTCGTCTCCTACTTCGAATGGGTGCAGGGTCTCCAGGAGTACTTCTGGAAAGAGGCCGAGGTGAACGCGAAGCTGAACGACATCGTGACGCGCGCGTTCAACGAGACCTGGGCCACGATGGAGAGCCGCGACATCTCGATGCGCCTCGCCGCCTACGGGCTCGCCGTCCAACGCGTCGCCGAAGCGACGACCACCCGCGGCATCTATCCCTAAGTCGCACGGGGGAACCCACGGTTCCTCCGTGGACCCCCTCCTTCGGTGTGGCAACGCGGATGTTCGCTTGCGCTCCGGCATGACGCGGTCACGCCTCCGCGCGCCAACGCCACTCGCCCCGGAACGCCTTTTGACTTAATTTTCGGCCGATGCCGGTCAATCAAGTGAAAGTGGTCCTGTACCACGCGCAAGGCTGCCACCTATGCGAGCGAGCTCTGCGGGTGCTTCACGAGATTCGGCAAGAGATCGCCTTCGACTTCGAGGAGATCGATATCGACGGGGACCCGGCTCTCGAGGCGCGCTACCGGGAGTGGCTCCCCGTCGTCGAGATCAACGGAGAGCGGGCATTCGTCTACTACGTGGATTCCGCCGCCTTACGGCGCAAACTGGCCGCACAAACTTGACCTACGCGGCGGCTCGTCGCCGCGTGATACAACGCGTTCGGGTTGTCACAAACTCTCGATACAAAGGGCGCCGTGGCCGTGTCCGACCGGCTCACCGTCGGAGTAGCGGCTCGTCTGTCCCGCTATCTCCAGGTGCTCACCCAGGCGAAGAAGATGGGCAAGGAGCGCATCTCCTCCCAGGAGATCTCGGACTACACCAACATCAACGCCACTCAGATTCGGCGTGACCTTTCCGCCTTCGGCAAGTTCGGCAAGCGCGGCGTCGGCTACAACATCGACTCGCTGCTCGGAGAGATCCGCAAGATCCTCCGCACGCAGGGTCAGCACAACATCGCGCTGATCGGGGCCGGCCGGCTCGGCCAGGCGATTGCGAGCTCGCCGATCTTCGCGGAACACGGGATCAACATCGCCGCCGTGTTCGACACCGATCCGGACAAGGTCGGCCGCGGGGTCGGTAACGTCCCGGTGAGCGACTACACGCGCCTCACCGACACGATTCGCGAAAAGAACATCATCGTCGGCGTCGTAGCGGTGCCTGCAGACAATGCGCAGAAGGTCGCGAACGATCTCGTCGAGTCCGGGGTCCGGATCATCTTCAACTACTCCGAGGCTTTGCTGGACGTCCCGCAGGACGTGGCCGTCCATACGTCGAACCCTGCGGTCGAGCTCCTCTACGCGCTCTACTTCTACTTGACCTAGCGGCACCATCGGGAGCCCGATGAGGATCCTGCTCTGGCACGGCTACCTCCTCGGCGGCACCGGATCGAACGTCTATACCCGCGCGCTGGCACGGGAATGGAGCCGCGCGGGTCACGACGTGACGGTCATCTGCCAGGAGCCGCACCCCGAGCGCTACGACCTCGGCGGCGCGAAGGTCTTCCGCCCGAACGTGGGACCGCTGTTACCGGTCTTCGTGCTCGATCGCTACGAGGGCATCGAAGCAAAGCTGCTGCAGGACTTCACGCGCGCCGAACGTGACCGCTACGTCGCCCTGAACGCGACGGCGTTGTGCGCGCACATGCCCGCCGATCTCGTGTTTGCGAACCACGTGCTGCTCGGCGCGCCGGTCGGGGTCGCAAGCGGCGTGCCGTTCGTCGTCAAGGCGCATGGCTCCGAGCTCGAGTATTCGATCCGCGGCAACGACGACCTGACGACCTGGGCCAGGGAGACGCTTCCCTACGCGAAAGCCGTGTACGTCGGATCGGCCCATATCCGCGAGGTGCTCGAGGACGTCGTCGGTCAGGTCGACCGCGTCCACGAGGTCCCGCCGGGCGTGGACGTCGACGAGTTTCGCCCCGCGGCGCGCGGGGAGGCGCTACAGGAACTGCTCGCCGAGGCGCGAGCCGATCCTCCGAACCCGGGGAACGCGAACGAGCGTCATCCCGACGCCGGGAATGCGGAGCGCTTCTCGGAGTTCTTCGCGAGGGACGAGCCGACGGTCGTCTACTTCGGCAAGCTCATCTACAACAAGGGCGTCCAGGTCCTGCTGGACGCGCTCTGTGAGGTCGACGCGCGTGCGGTCATCGTCGGCTTCGGCGACTACCGTGAGGAGCTGGAGCGAGCGGCGCCGCCGGGAACGCTCTTCACCGGTCCGCTCGAGCACCGCCACCTCGTCCACCTGTTGCCGCTCGCCGACGTCACCGTCGTGCCGTCGATCTTCCCGGAGGCGTTCGGAATGGTTGCGGCGGAAGCGGCAGCCGCCGGATCGCCGCCGCTCGTGGCCCGTCACTCGGGGCTCGCCGAGGTCGCGCGGGACCTCGAGGCCGGCTATCCAGCCGAGTT
>Ga0307304_10000338_pt1 | contig 10910 bp, 9 predicted proteins | sample ER_DNA_185_FD_194503 | JGI IMG/M metagenome (GOLD analysis project Ga0307304, IMG submission 194503) | Bulk soil microbial communities from the East River watershed near Crested Butte, Colorado, United States - ER_DNA_185 | ecosystem: Environmental > Terrestrial > Soil > Floodplain | place: USA...
TGGGATGAAGCTCATACTCACTGCCCCGGTCGACAAGCTCGGTGGCCCAGGTGACGTCGTTGAGGTCAAGGACGGTTACGGCCGTAACTTCCTTGTTCCCCGCGGGTTCGCGATTCGCTGGACACGCGGTGCAGAGAAGCAGATTGATGGCATCAAGCGCAGCCGTTCCGCCCGGGAGATTCGCGGGCTGGATCACGCCGAGGAAGTGCGTGGTCAGCTGGAGGATATGGCCATCGACCTGCCCGCTCGGGCCGGTGACACCGGCAAGTTGTTTGGCGCGGTGACCGCTGGCGATGTCGCTGCCGCAATCAAGAAGGCCGGTGGACCGTCGATCGATAAGCGCGCCGTGCAAATCGCCAAACCGATCAAGACCGTCGGTTTGCACACCGTTGGCATCAAGCTGCACGACGCGGTGACTGCCCACGTGCGGATCGTGGTAGTCCAAGACTGAACCGCTTGGCCCGCTTGACCTGAGGTCCAGACTGGTCACAGGCCGTCTCGATCAGCTTGGCGAGGAGGGCATGGATGTACCGGCTGACACCCGAAGACATCGGGCATCACCGGCGCGCCCAATTAGGCCGCACCGCTATGGGCGTTTCCGCCTTGCTGCTGATGATCATGAGTGCCGTCGTGCCGCACATCATGGTGGCGGCGGCGACCGTATTGCCCGGTCGTTCTCTTATCCCGGCCAGCCACTTTTTCCTTATCGCTAACCCGAATGCGGAGGCCTTCTCGGGTGCCAGGAGCGTGGCCGATGCCGGCATGGGGATCAGCCTCACCTACCTCGGGCTGGCGTTCCACCAAATCGGTCTGATCAGCGGCCTGGGATCGTTCTGGGTGCTCATTGCCGAAGACGTCGGGAGATGGACCCGTCGGCTGGTCATGGTGTCGGGGGTATGTCTGCTATTGAGTGCCTCAACCGTGGTGCTCGGGTACCAATTGCTGACCCATGTCGGCGTACCGACGTTGCTCGGCTATGCGTGGGTTCCTACCCTGTTGGCGGGGTTGATCATGGTCGTCGGTGCCCGTCTGGCTCGTGCGCGGCTGGTCAGCACGTGGTTCTTGGAAAACCCCGAGATCGTTCAGCCCTGACCTGCGCCCTGAGCTTGTCGAAGGGCTGCTCTTCTCCACAGACTTATCCCCAACATGGGGATGAATTACACGGCTGTCATTAACCAGTGGGTGCGAACAAGCCGGCACGCCCTATCGTCGTCAACATTTCCCGCCTCCAGACGCCTAACGAGCGTCTGAACGAGCCCTTTGCCCCTTGCTGACTGCCTAAGACGGCAAAAGGTGATCGCGATGGCTACCGCCAGAGCGTTGCAATGACAAAGGCGGCGGCCATGCCACCCATGCCAATCAGGATGTTCCAGTTGCCGAGCATGTCCATGAGCGGAATCTGGGTCCCAGCGATGTAGTAGGTGATCAGCCAGGCCACTCCGAGCAGTCCTACTGCGATGAAGGTAGGAGGCACCCAGCGCCGACTTGCCGGAGGCTTGATTTTTTTCGGCTTGGACTCCCGCTGCGCTTTCAGCTTTTGCTTCTCGACGGCGGTCTTACGCGTTCTCGACTCGGGCACCAGGTTCTCCTTGCTCTTGAAGTAGGTAGCGTAGTCAAAGACTCGGGGCGCGACCTTATGTCGCGACACGGGCGTCGAATTCCGCTCGACTAAAAGGACCGCAAACTTGTCCGGACGCACGCCTGCCGATGCCTGGCGCGCGGTTGTCTCCGTACTGCGCCGAGCCCGTGCCGCGCAGCGACGGCGCGACAAAAATCGGGGCGCACTTGCTCGTACGCTCACCGCGGCGATCTGCGCGGTGGCGGGCTTGATGATCACGATCAGCGCTGTACACGCCCAGGGCACCGATCTGCGACCAGCGCGGAACACCGATCTCGTCAGCCTCATCCAGTCTCAATCGCGCCGCAACACCGAACTGGCTCGACAGGCGACCAGCTTGCGCAAAGAAGTGGACGGGCTCGCTGCCCGGGCCGACGAAGAGTCGGATCTAGGCCCAGAGCTGGGCCGCGCGACCCAACGAGTTGGTTTAACTTTGGTCTCCGGACCGGGAGTGACGGTGACGCTCGATGATGCGCCGTCAAGCGTCGCGGCGAACGGCATTGAACCTGATCTGCTCGTAGTCCACCAGCAAGACATTCAAGCCGTTGTCAATGCGCTCTGGAGCGGCGGAGCTGAGGCCATGACGATTCAGCACCAGCGGGTGATCTCGACCACGGCAGTGAAGTGTGTGGGTAACACGGTCGTGTTACACGGCATCCCGTACAGCCCGCCGTACGAGATCAGCGCGATTGGTGATCCGGCACGGCTGCAGGACGCACTGGCGGCGTCCGGGCCGATTGAGATCTATCAGCAGTACGTGGAGGCGTACGGGCTGGTCTTTCGCGAGAAGTCCGAGTCCAAGCTCGACTTCCCGGCCCACGAAGGCTCGCTGAATCTCGTCTACGCCGAGCCGTACCACCGTTTCGGTCTCCGCAGCGACAGTGGTAGCCGGTAGGCGGAGAATTATCGCGTGCCTGCCGTGAAGATCCTCGTCATCGACAATTACGACTCCTTCGTCTACAACCTGGTGCAGTATCTGGCCCAGATCGGAGCCGAGGTCGACGTCTGGCGCAATGACGATCCGCGGTTTGCCGATCGTGACTTTGCGAACGGCTTCGACGGCATCTTGCTCTCGCCGGGTCCGGGTACGCCGGAGGAGGCAGGGGTGTGCGTCGATGTGGTCAGAAGCCACGCGGGCCGCCTACCTATCTTCGGTGTCTGCCTCGGCCTCCAGGCAATCGGCGTCGCGTACGGCGGCGTAGTCGATCGTGCCCCGGAGCTGCTCCACGGCAAGACGTCCCTCATCCAACATCACGGGACCGGTGTGCTCGCAGGTCTGCCGTCGCCGTTCACTGCCACTCGCTATCACTCGTTAGCCATCGAACCAGAGACACTGCCTGCGGAGCTGGAAGTGACGGCAACGACTCGCAGTGGAGTGATCATGGCGCTCCGCCATAGCGAACTTCCGGTCGAGGCCGTGCAATTCCATCCCGAATCTGTGCTGACCGAATGGGGCTATCAGATGCTGGCCAACTGGCTGGCTATCTGCGGCGACCCGGAGGCTCCCGCGCGGGCCGTCGGCATGGCCCCGCTAATGTCAGCACGCTGATCATCACAGCTGCCGCTCATCAGGAGAGAGGAACTCACCATGCCCTACGTCCCCGTCGGAAAAGAGAACAGCGCCGATATTGAGCTCTATTACGAGGACCACGGCTCCGGTCAGCCGGTGGTCCTGGTCCACGGATACCCCCTAGACGGGTCCTCATGGGAGAAGCAGACCGCAGTCCTTCTCGACGCGGGCAAGCGGGTGATCACCTACGACCGACGTGGCTTCGGGAAGTCCGACAAACCGACGACCGGGCACGACTACGACAACTACGCGGCAGATCTCAGCGCTCTGGTTTCGACTTTGGACCTTCAGGATGCCGTGCTGGTCGGTTTCTCTATGGGCAGTGGGGAAGTAGTCAGCTATCTCAGCCGATATGGGTCACACCGGGTGTCGAAGGCAGTGTTCATTGGCGCACTCCAGCCCTTCATGCTGAAGACCGAGGACAACCCCTCAGGTGGTATGTCACAAGAGGACGTCGATGGCATGCTCGACACCATCAAGGCTGACCGCTATGCCTTCTTTACCGGCTTCTTACAGAACTTCTACAACACCGACGAGTACCTCGGCACTCGGATCAGCGAGGAGGCATTGCGAAACAGTTGGCAGCTGGCTGCAAACATGTCGCCGTACTCGTCAGTCTGGGCCGTGGCCACCTGGTTCACCGATTGGCGGGCGGACATAGACAAGATCGACGTACCGACGTTGATCATGCATGGCACCGGCGACCTAAACGTGCCGATTGACATAACCAGCCGTGTATTGACCAAGATGCTGCCCAGCGCCACCTACATTGAGATCGAGGGCGCCCCGCACGGCATGCTGTGGACGCACGGCGATGAGATCAATAAGGCCTTGCTCGACTTCTTGGAGTAAGGCGCCCTGGGCCCTTCGACAAGCTCAGACGGCGCCTGTGGAAGGGCAGCGCGCATTGCCTAACGTACGCCGCTCGGCCGGAACTGGACGCTGATCCGCGGACCCACTGACCGCGTTGTCTTCGGGACCGCATGCTCCCAGGTGCGCTGACATGAGCCGCCCATGACGATCAGGTCGCCGTGACAGAGCTGGTGCCGGATGGTCGCGCCGCCGCCGCGAGGCCGCAGCAGGAACTGCCGCGGTGAGCCCAGCGAGACGATCGCCACCATGGTGTCCTCATTCTTGCCGCGGCCGATGGTGTCACCGTGCCAGGCGACTGAGTCGCGCCCGTCGCGATAGAGGCACAATCCAGCAGTCGTAAAGAGCTCGCCCAACTCCCTCGCATAGTGCGCATTCAGGGCCTCACGAGCCATCACCAGTCGAGGATGGGGGAGCGGATCCTCCTCGCCGTAGAAACAGAGCAGTCGAGGTACGTCGACAACGCGCTCGTACATCTGGCGCCGCTCGGCCTGCCAGGGCACCTGCTCGAACAGATCCTCGAAGAGGGAGCCGGCGCCGCTCAACCAACCGGGCAGCAAATCGACCCAAGCGCCGCGACCCAGCGTCTGGCGGGTGATCATGCCGCCAAGCGGACCCAGTGCGAGTTGGTCGCTGCCCGCTAAGTCGAAGAGGGATGTCTGAACAACACTCGACATGCCCTCACTCTAACACGAATTCGATTATGTATTCGAATCGGACGGGGTCTTCTTCGTCTTCGTCGGGGTCGGTGTTGGCGTTGGCGACTTTGTCGGCGGTTCTGTCGTCGGCGGTTCGGTCGGTTCCTTGGTGGTTGGCGGCGGTTCCGGGGGCGACGGCGCTGTGGCCAAGGTGAGCTTAATGGTGGTGTCGCGGTCGACGTTCGCGCCAGCGCGCGGGCTTTGTGCAATGACTGTCCCAGCCGGTTGCGAACTCTCTTGATCACTGAACACCGGGTCATCAAATCCGGCATCGTTGGCGATCCGGATCGCGGCGGCGCGGCTCACACCCTCGAAGTTCGGTACCTCGGACTTGCCGGTCGCATACCGCACCGTGATCTTGGTGTCCAGAGGCACGGTCTCGCCTTCCTTCGGCGAGATACTGGTCACCTCGCCTGGCTTGGCGTTACTGTTCTCACTCTTGGCCGCGACCTTCTTGACATTGCTGAAGTTCAGATCTTCCAACGTGTTTACGACATCTTTGACGTCCTGGCCCACCAAATTATTGGGGATCGTGGCGGTCTTGGGGCCGTCGTTGACGGTAATTGTGACCGTGCTGTTCACAGGGACGGGTGTGTTTTCGGCGGGGTCTTGGGCCGTGACTCTGCCCTTGCCTTCCTCGTCGCCGTTCACTTTCTTGACCTCGACCTGCAGCTGATTATTTATGAGCTGATTGCGTGCATCCTCCTCGGTGAAGCCGACGACGAGTGGCACTTCCACCGTTTCCGCACTGCTCGGATTGAGCATGCGGTAGAGCCCCCAGCCGCCCAGGGCCAAGGCCGCCACGATCAGTGCCGTGACAAGAATCGCCAAGCCGACGCGACTCTTGCGTGGTTCCTCTTCCTCGTACTCCTCCTCCGGGCCTTCTGGTCCTGACGGCGGCACGAAGGTGGGTGGCGTAGCGACGTGGGTCGCGTCGTCATACGCGTTGGCCGCCATCGCTCCGGCCGCCAGGGGTACGACCGCCGTCGCCTGCTGGGCTGTGGTCTGCTGGCCGGCGAGTAGACGACTGATGTCGTCCTTCATCTCCTTGGCCGACTGATAGCGCTCCGATCGATCCTTGGCCAGCGCCTTCAGGACGACCGCGTCGATCTCGGGACTGATCTCGGGGTCCAGCTGACTGGGCGGCAGCGGAGTCTCGCGTACGTGCTGGTAGGCCACGCTTACCGGGGAATCCCCAACGAACGGCGGTCGGCCAACGAGCAGCTCATAAAGCAGGCAGCCCGTGGAGTACAGGTCGCTGCGTGAGTCGACGGTCTCACCCCGAGCCTGTTCGGGCGAGAGATATTGCGCTGTGCCGATCACGGCAGCCGTCTGAGTCATGGTCGCGCTGGTATCTGCCACGGCCCGGGCGATGCCGAAGTCCATGACCTTCACTCCGCCGTTTGGAGCGAGCATCACATTGGCCGGCTTGATGTCGCGGTGCACGATGCCCGCCTTGTGGCTGTAGCCCAAGGCGTCCAACACACCCTGGGTCAGCTCTAGCGCGCGCTCGGGGAGGATCTTGCGTCCATCCTTGAGCACGTCGCGCAGCGTCGGACCCTCAACCAACTCCATCACGATGTAGGGGACCGCCACGCCGGTCAGCGGATCGACCTCCTCGCCGGTGTCGTACACGGCGACGATGGTCGGATGGTTTAGCCCGGCGGCCGACTGCGCCTCGCGGCGAAACCGCGCTTGGAACGTCGGGTCGGTGGCAAGATCGGTCCGCAGCTGCTTGACAGCGACGGATCGACCGAGCCGTTGATCCACAGCACGGCGGACCTCGGCCATGCCCCCGCGTCCCAGCAGCTCGCCCAGTTCGTACCGGCCCCCGACCGTCGTTGGGCTGCTAGTCATGTCCATGGTCCTCCCTCAAACCCCGGCTGCCATTCTCGGCCATAGGGCGCCAGAGCGTGAAATGGGCATCTCATGTGGACGCGGCGGCCCGGAAATGGGCGCGGTGGCGGCTGACAGCGTACGTTTCCCACCAAACCGGCGGAAACGCACCGGTTTGGGCGCTGGATGCCTACGTTTCCCACGAAACCGGCGAAAACGTACGAGCCCCCGAGCAGTTCGTCAAAGTGCCGCCTGCATAACGGCTTTAGCGATAGGTGCTGCCAGTCGCCCACCTGCGATGTCGTTCCGCGGGATGTCGGCGTCCTCAACGATCACAGCGACGGCAACCGCGGGATTGTCCACCGGCGCAAAAGAGGTGAACCACGCGAACGGCTTGCGCTTGGGATCCGACTGCGCGGTGCCGGTCTTACCCGCGACCTCGACACCAGGGATTTGCGCATTGTGACCGGTGCCCTGGTTAACCACTTGCAACATCATCTGCTGCAATTCCTTGGCATTGTCCGGGGTCATCGCAGTGGACAGCTCTTGTTGCTTGTGCGTTTCGATCGGCTTCAGATCCGCAGACCACACGCTGCTGACCACATAGGGATCCATCAGCACCCCGTCGTTCGCGATTGCCGCCGAAACCATCGCCATCTGTAACGGGCTCGCTGCCACGTCGTACTGGCCAATGGAGCTGAGCGCCAGCTGCGCCTCATTGAGCTTGTCGGGGAACTGGCTGGCTACGCCGCCCAGATCGGGCAGATGCCGTCGATCGAACCCAAAAAGTTGCGCCTGGTCACGCAGTTTGTTTGCACCCACCTCGAGACCCAGGTTGGCGAAGGCCGTGTTGCACGAGACCTTGAGCGCCTGCGTGATAGTGATCTTGGTCCCGCCGCAGTTGGTGGAGTTCGGCAGATACACCCGCGTACCGGGCAGCTTTAGCCGGTCCGGCGACTCAACCGTGGAATCCGGAGTCTTGCCATCCGCCAGAGCTGCCGCCGCGGTCACCAGCTTGAACGTCGAACCCGGCGGATAGATCTCCCGAGCGGCGCGGTTGGACAGCGGATGTTGAGGGTCCGAAGCGAGCCGGTCGTACGCCTTCCCAGCAGCCTCAATGTCGTGACTTGCGATGTCGTTCGGATCGTAGGTCGGGCTGGTCACCATGGCCAGCACTGCGCCTGACTTGGGGTCGAGGGCAACCACTGCGCCCTTCTGGTTGCCGAGCGCTTCAGTTGCCGCCTTCTGAATCTTGGGAACGATCGTGGTCTGGACAGTCGCGCCCTTCGGCGTCTTGTTGGTCGCCATGTCGATCAGCCGGCGTACGAAGAGCGCGTCATCGGTGCCAGCGAGTTGCGCGTTGTACGTGCTCTCCAGAGCCGAGCTGGCACGGTCATAGGAGTAGAAGCCGGTGATCGGTGCGTAGAGCTTGCCGTCCGGGTAGACCCGTTGGTACTTGAAGCGGTCTTTGGATGGCACGGTCTTGGCCATCTCGACCTTCCCGGCAGCCAAGATCGCCCCGCGGTTCTGCGCGAACTCGGCGTCCCGCACCCTCCGGTTCTGCGGCTGGGCGGCCAATGAATCTTGCCGAAAGATCATCATGTACGTGCCATTGGCCAGCAGCAACGCAAACATGATCATGGCGATTAAGGCCACCCGGCGTATTGGCTTATTCATACACCCGCCTTGACAAGCTGGGTTTGCTCCACGTCCGGATTGATCGGTGCGACGGTCGCTGCGGGCTTGCGCACCTGATGGGAGATCACGAGCAACAAACCGGCCACTATCCAGTTGGACACCAGTGATGAGCCGCCCTGAGACATGAACGGTGTCGTCAGGCCGGTCAGCGGCAGCAGCCGCGTCACACCACCGATGATCGTAAACACCTGAAGCGCAAATCCGAACGACAGGCCGGTAGCCAGCAGCTTGCCAAACGGCTCCCGACATTGCAGAGCGATTCGCAGGCCGCGGGCCACGATCAATCCGTAGATCAGGATCACTGCCATCAATCCGGTCATGCCGAGCTCCTCGCCAATCGCGGCGGCAATGAAGTCGCTACGTGCCAGTGGGGTGAGACCGGGACGTCCTAGCCCGAGACCAGTCCCCAGCAGGCCGCCCCACGCCATGCCGAATTGCGCGTTGATCACTTGGTAGTAGGCATCGAAATTTGAGAATGGGTCTAGCCAGGCACCGACCCGGGCCCGGACATGGCCGAAGTTCAGGTAGCCGAAGTACGCGCCGGCCGCGAAGAGCAGCGTGCCCAACACGACCCAACCGGCTCGCTCGGTTGAGACATACAGCATCATCACGAAGAGCCCGAAGAAGAGCAGTGAGGTTCCGAGATCACGCTGCCAGACCAGGATGGCCAAGCTGATCAGCCACATCACCAAAATCGGGCCGAGGTCGCGAGCGCGCGGCAGGTCGATCCCGAGAACGCGATAACCCGCCAGCGCCAAGACGTCGCGCTTCTCGACGAGGTAGGAGGCAAAGGCAATGGCGAGCAGAATCTTCGCCGCCTCAGCTGGCTGGAAACTGTAGGGGCCGACCTGGATCCAGATCTGGGCACCGAACTTCTCGGTGCCCAGGCCAGGCATCATTGGCAGCAGCAACAAGACGATACCGGCGAGCCCGATGGTGTAGGTGAACCCCTGCAGCGGTCGATGATCATTCAGCCATACCACGACCAGGATGAAGAGAACGATCCCGACCGAAGTCCAGATCAGCTGCTGCCGAGCACCGTTGAGTGGCGGGTCGTTGATCAAGTCGATGCGGTGAATCATCACCAAGCCGAGGCCATTGAGCAAGATGACGCAGGGCAAGATCACCGGATCCGCGTACGGCACCCGCCACCGCACGGCGATGTGCGTCAGCGCCGCCATCCCAATGCAGATACCGGCCACGTAGGGAAAGCTTGATGAGATTTGACCAGTGACGTTGAGATCGACGACCGCGTACGCGCCAAGCGTCAGCCCTAACGCGAAGATGATCAGGGCCAACTCGGCTCCGCGTCGCTTGCGAGGGACGACGGCGACGGGTGCAACTTCGCGCATCAACAGCTCGGCTCCACCTGCCCGGTAGCGGGAGCCGAAGGCTTGGGAGTTGGCTTGCTGCCGGGCTTCTTACTGGGTGTGGCGCTGGGCTTCGAATCTGGTGTCGAGCTTGGCCGTGTCGAGGTCGTCGGCTGTGGAGCGCACCGTTCGGCGGCCGCAGTCAGCTCCGCGATTGTGGCACGAGCCGAATCCAGGCTCGGGACATCGATCTTGGCTTTGACCTGCTCCTGATAGAACGGCGGAAGCTGACTGACCGCCAGTTGCTGCACTTCATAGACACGTGACAAGGGCAGGCCAGGAAGGTTGTCCGACAGCCCCTGGAAGATCGCGACCTTGTCGCTATCCGCTCCGACAAAATATTGGGTTCGGGTCCACGCATACGCCGTCCCCAATCCGGCGATGGCAATAAGCACCAGCACAAGGAGTGCAATGAGGGGCCGGCGGAAACGCCGCTGGTGGGGCGCCTGCGGGTCGTAGCGCTCCTCATCGTTACTCGGGGCGTGCTCGAGGTCGGTCAACCTTGTGACCAGAGTGTCTTCGGATTCGTCGTTCTCAGCAAGCTGACGGCGCGGGGCGCCGGGAGCCCGGATGCGCTGATCTGAGGCGGCACCGAGCACCATCACCTCGTCACTGCCCCCAGATTCGACAACATCGGCAACGATCACCGTGATGTTGTCGATCCCGCCCTCGTGAAGGGATTCCGCGACGATGCGCTGGACGGCCTGGTCCAGGTCGGGAATTTGGAGGGCAGCTTCGATGACGTCATCGTCGATTAATCCGCAGACGCCGTCGCTGCAGAACATCAACCGATCACCGACCTGAACAGACACCGTGGTGAGATCGGGGTCGTTGGTGGGCTGACCGTTCAGGACCTTCAGCAGTAGCGATCGGTGCGGATGTATCGCTGCTTCGGTTTGGCTGATCTTGCCATCGTCGACGAGTGACTGCACCCAGGTATGATCATGAGTGAGCCGTTCCAGACGACCGTCGCGCAACAGATAGGCGCGGCTATCTCCGATGTGGGCCAGGCCGAGTTCGACGCCGTCGAACATCGCACCCGTGACCGTCGTTCCCATACCCTCTAGTGAGACGTCGGACTCGATAAGTTCTGCGATCTTGTCATTGGCGTCGCGGATCGCATCAGCAAGCACCCCCAGCATTTGCTTGCCATCAGTAGGCGCCGCGGTCTTGCGGATGGTGTCGATTGCGACGGACGAGGCAAGATCGCCGGCAGCCGCGCCGCCCATACCGTCGGCCACGGCGAGCAC
>Ga0307304_10000339_pt1 | contig 10890 bp, 13 predicted proteins | sample ER_DNA_185_FD_194503 | JGI IMG/M metagenome (GOLD analysis project Ga0307304, IMG submission 194503) | Bulk soil microbial communities from the East River watershed near Crested Butte, Colorado, United States - ER_DNA_185 | ecosystem: Environmental > Terrestrial > Soil > Floodplain | place...
GGGAGGAGCGCAGGATGGACGTGATCGCAGGGATCGACGCGGCTCGGGAGCGCTGGAACGTGCTCGAGCATCCGTTCTACACGCGCTGGGAGCAGGGAGAGCTGACGCGCGAGGAGCTGGCCCGCTACGCCGGCGAGTACCGGCACGCGGTGGTCGCTCTGGCGCGCGCGGCACATACGGCGCGGCTGCATGCCCACGAAGAGGCCGAGCACATCGCGCTCTGGGACGACTTCGCCTCTGCGCTCCCGGTCCAAGAGCAGGCAGAGCCGCTCCCGCAGACGCGCTGCTGCGCCTCGGCCTGGGCCGCGGCCGGCGACGAGCTCGGCGCGGCCGCGATCCTCTACGCGATCGAGGCAGGCCAGCCCGCGATCTCCGAGACGAAGCTCCGCGGCCTGGTCGAGCACTACGGCTTTGCCGAAGACTCGCCCGCGGTCGAGTACTTCGCCGTCCACGGCGAGCGCGACCACGAGCACGCGGCCGAGGCCCGCACGGCACTCGCGGCCGCGGACGAGGAGCGTCTCGTCCACCTGGCCGAGTCCGCGCTCGCCGCGAACTGGGCGCTGCTCGACGGCGTCTCGCAGAACTAGCTAGATCGGCTGCTGCGCTTCGAGAACCTCGCGCGCACGCGTGAGGTTCTCTTCGTGCACGAGGATCTCACGCGGCCCCGCGCCGCTCGAGGCGGCGTCGGCCAGGCCGACCGCGTAGTTCGTCTTCTGGGCGATCGCCTTGATCCCCTCGCTACGCAGGAGCGAGAGCACGATCCCGGCCTCCGCCTCGGACCCCACGACCTGCAGCACCGCCAGCTCGGCCATGGGCCGCACGCTACATGGGGGATCACGGCGAGAGGCGGAACGGCGGGTACTCGTCCGTCACGAGCACGATCGCGTAAGCCGTAACCCGGTTGGTCCACCGCCCGACGCCAACCACGAACTCGAACAGCCCGCGCGGGTAGCGGCCCGTGAAGAGGATCGCGAACCACGCGAAGATGACGACGAAGAACGCGGCGATCCAGAGGAACACCAGCACGATGAAGTGCGGGATCGCGAGCAGCCACTTGACGAGCGGCAGCCAACGGTTGAGGTCCCGCTCGGCGTCGGGGTAGGGCAGCTGCAGCAGGACGGACTGATGGTCGTCGGTCGAGGGGTACCGATCGTCGAGGAGCGCAAGGTAGACGCCGACGCGGTTCTGGAAGCGCAGCAGCTCGAGGTTCCAGTCGAACCACCAGCGCGGGTACTTCTGCCGGAAGAGGATCATCAACAACGGCGCGAACAGGAGCAGCCCGCCGAGGGTCACCCCGCCCTGCCAGTGACTGCCCGCGTAGGACTGGGACTCACCCCCGAGCGCGGCGAGGACGATCGCGATCGGGATCGCCATGAAGATCCGGAACGCAGTCGTGAGCCGGTTGAGCTCTCGCTCCGGGTACTCGACGTCGAACTGCACCGGGTAGGACGGGCCTGTCTCCATCTCAACCTCCGTTCGTCAGAGTCTCCCTGCCTCGATTATCCGCTCCAGGAACTGCTGCGTCCGCTGCTCTGTCGGGTTGGAGAAGATCGCCTGCGGGCTGCCCTGCTCGAGGATCTGGCCGTCGTCGAGAAAGCAGACGCGATTCGCGATGTCCCGCGCGAAGCCCATCTCGTGCGTGGCGATCAGCATCGTCATCCCGCCTTCCGCGAGCTCGCGGATCACGCTCAACACCTCGGCCACGAGCTCGGGGTCGAGCGCGCTCGTCACCTCGTCGAGCAGCATCAGCTCCGGGCGCATCGCGAGCGCGCGGACGATCGCGACGCGCTGCTGCTGGCCGCCCGAGAGCCGGTCCGGGTATTCGCCGGCGCGGTCGGCGAGCCCGAAGCGCGCCAGGAGCTCGAGCGCCCGCGCCTCGGCCTCCGCGCGCGAGAGGCCGAGCACGTCCCGCGGCGCCAGGGTCACGTTGCGCAGCACGGTCATGTGCGGAAACAGGTTGAACGCCTGAAAGACGATCCCGATCCGTCGCCGGACGGCGTTGACGTCGGCGGCGCGCCGGGTGATCTCCTCGCCGCCCAGGAAGATCCGGCCGGCGTCGAGCGGCTCGAGCAGGTTCACGCAGCGCAGCAGCGTCGACTTGCCCGAGCCCGAGGCGCCGATCAAGCAGACCACCTCGTGGTCCTCGAGCTCGAGGTCGATCCCGCGCAGCACCTCGGTCGCGCCGAACGACTTGCGCACGCCGTCGAGGTGAAGCGCGCTCATGCGAACGCACCCCCGGCCTGGCGTTTCTGCCGGTCGCGCGCGATCAGCCAGTCGGTCAGTCGCGCGAGCGGGATCGTGATCGCCACGAACAGCGCGGCAGCGGCGAGATAGGCGCCGAAGGTGAAGGTCGCAGCCGAGTCGATCTGCGTCTGGTTGACCGCCTCTACCACGCCGAGCACGCTGACGAGCGCCGTGTCCTTCTGCAGGCCGATGAAGTCGTTCAGGAGCGGGGGGATCACCCGGCGGATCGCCTGCGGCAGGATCACCCGCCGCAGAGCCTGGAAGCGTGAGAGCCCGAGCGAGCGCGCGGCCGCCTCCTGGCTCGGGTGCACCGACTCAATCCCCGCGCGGTAGACCTCGGCGACGTAGCCGCTGTAGACGAAGATCAGGGCGACGCCCGCCCAGAAGACGCGCGAGCGCGGCACGCCCGTGAGTTGCAGCGCCGGCGCGCCGAGCCCGAGCAGGAGGATCACGAGAATGGTCGGCACCCCGCGCGCAACGTCGCAGTAGACGATCGCCAGGGCGCGCAGTGGGAAGAAGACCGGCCCACGCAGGCTGCGGAGCACGGCGATCAGCAGCGCGAAGACGAGGATGAAGACCTCGCAGACGAGGAAGATCTTCACGTTCAGCACGAAGGCGCGAGCGATGTCGGGGAACGCGTTCGAGATGTCGCCCCAGTCGAAGAACGTCCGCTTCACCTCCGGCCAGCCGGGGGACTGGGTGACCGCCGCGATCAGGATCGCGACGAAGACGGCCGTGCTGACGAGGGCGATCGCGACGCCGCGCGCGCCTTCGCCTTCGAAGTGGAGCCCGCCGAGCAGGCGCGAGCGGCGCTCTACTTCAGGATCGGAGCGCCGGTCGCCTTCGCTAGCCACTGCTGCTGGAGCCGCTTCAGCGTCCCGTTGCCCCGCAGCGTCGCGAGCGCCTTGTTCACGCAGGTGACGAGCGAGTTGCCCTTCTGGAAGACCATCCCGAAGTGCTCGCCGCCTGGCGCCGCCGGGAACTGGCCGAGCACGTTCGAGTTCGGCACCTGCACGGCCGTCACGTAGAAGGCGGTCGGCAGGTCGACCACGAGGCCGTCGATCTGCTTGTTCTTCAGCGCCTGCACGGCCGCCGCGTTGGACGGGAAGACCGAGGGCTGCTTCGAGGGCTTGATCGTGTCTTTGATGAACTGGTAGCTCGTCGTCCCGAGCTGCGCGCCGAGCTCGTACGGCTTCAGCCCGGCGACCGAGCTCACAGACGCGATCGGCGTCCCCTTGTTCACGACGACCGACTGGTTGACGTCGTAGTACGAGTCGCTGAAGTCGACCACCTTCGCGCGCGCGGGCGTGAACGAGATCTGGTTGATGTCGAAGTCGAACGGCTTCGGGCCCGGCGCGTACGAGTTGGAGAACGGGACGTGGATCCACTTGACCTCGGCCTTGTCGAAGCCGAGCTGCTTGGCGACCGCGTACGCGACAGCGCTCTCGTAGCCCTGGCCGCTGTTCGGGTCGCTGACCTGCCACGGCTTGTGCGGCGTGCCGCCGAACCAGGGCGGGAAGGCCGGGTTGTCCGTGCCGACCGTCAGCTGGTCGATCGTCTTCAGGTTGAGCGAATCCTTGTTCGAGCAGCTCGTCGCCGTGGTCGAGGTCGAGCTCGAGCCGGAGGTGCTCTTGCTGGTCGAGCCGCAGGCGGCGGCCAGCAGCGCGATCAGCAGCGCGAGCGCCAGGTAGGCGAGCTTCCTCATGCCGCCACCCCCGTGAACTGCGGGATCACGTCACTGCCGTAGGCGGCCAATGTCTCGTCCGCCTTCTCGGTCATCAGGTAGATGTCGAACTGGTCGACGCCGATGCCCTCGAGCTCGTGCAGCTTCTCGGTGATCTGCCCGGTGTTGCCGAGCACGCAGAAGCGGTCGCAGATCTCGTCGGTGACGAACTCGCCGTGCGCGGCGCCGACGCGGCTGTGGTCCTTGTAGTCGTAGAACTTGCGCGCCTTGACGAAGTCGGTCAGCGCGCTCGGGATCTCGTCGGAGTCCTCGCCGTAGCGCTCGACCAGGTCCATCACGTGGTTCGAGACCATCGCCGGGAACCAGCGCACCTGGTCGCGGGCCTCGGCGAGGTCGTCCGTGACGTGGCTCGGCGCGCAGACGATGCACTTGAGCGCGGCCGGGTCGCGGCCTGCCTCCTCGGCGGCCTGGCGGGCGGTGCTCATGATCCACTGGATGATCTGCGGATCGGCGAGCTGGATGATCACGCCGTCGCCGACGCGGCCGGCAACCCCGAGCGCGCGCGGCCCGTAGCCGGCGACGTGCATCGGGATGTCGGGCAGCTCGTCGCGCACCCACTCGAGCTTGAGCTCCTTGTCGTTCCAGTCGACCTGGCGACCGTTCATCAGGTCCTTGATCATCACGAGCCGGCGCTCGAACTCGTCCACCTTGACCGGCTTGAGGCCGACCACTCGGCGGGAGGAATCGCCGCGGCCGATTCCCATCACCGCGCGGCCGTTGGAGACGTCGTGCAGCGTCGCGTACCAACTCGCGGTGATCGTCGGGTCGCGGATGCCGGGGTTGGTGACGCAGTGGCCGAGCTTGATCGTCTCGGTCTGCACGGCTGCGATCGGGAGCAGCGCGTAGCTCTCCTGCCAGAGGATGTGCGAGTCGTACGTCCAGCCGTGGTCGAAGCCGTTGCGCTCACCGTTCTGGAACACCTCGACGAGGCGCGTGTAGGGCGGATCCGGCAGGGCCGTGACGCCGAAGCTCAGCATGTGCTCCTCCTCCCCGATCGCTGGCAGGGGAATGAGCATACCGCCCCGAAATCGGCCTGAGAATGGCACTCGTGTTCCTCGTGCTCGCCTTCGTGGCGGGTAGCGCGCTTCCAGTGCAGGCCGGGCTCAACGCTCGGCTGGCCACGTTTGTCGGCGGTCCGATTCGCGCTTCGATGATCTCGTTCGGGGTCGGTACGCTCGTCCTGTTCGCGCTCTCGCTGCTCGTCACGCGAGGCGTCGTGAACACCGAGCGCCTCGGCCAAGTCCCGTGGTGGGGGTGGCTCGGAGGCGCGGTCGGCGCGGGCTACGTGGCCTCGACGGTGGCCGCAGCGCCGAGGCTGGGAGCCTTGAACCTGTTCGCCGCGGTCATCTTCGGGCAGCTGGTCTGCTCGGTGCTGCTCGACCACTACGGCGTGCTCTACCGCGAGCACAGCCTGAGCGCGGGCCGGCTGGCGGGCGTCGTTCTGCTCGCTGCGGGAGTCGCTCTCGTCCGTTTCTTCTAGCGAACAGTGACAGTCACTGTGACTGTCACCGGGGTAGACCTTTCTAGCTGGCGGCGACGCGGGCGATCGTCTTGTCGGCCAGGCGGTCGAGGGCCTGGACGGACAGCTCGAGGTGCTCTTCCTTCGTGTCCTCGAGCTTCGTGTGCGAGAGGCCGCGCAGGCTCTGGACGAAGAGCATCACCGTCGGCACGCCCGCGCGCGCGACCTCGGCGGCGTCGTGCAGCGGCCCGCTCGGCAGGCGGTGCCACTCGCCGGTGACCTCCCGGATCGACTCGTCGGCGAGCTCGATCAGCGCGTCGTCGAACAGGATCGGCTGGATGTTCCAGATGCGCTCCCACTCGACCTTGAGGTCCTCCTCCTGGGCGAACCGGCGCGACGCCGCCTCCGCGTTGCTGAGCATCTCCGCGAGCTGATGCGCGTCGAGGTGCCGCTGGTCGAGCAGGCATTCCGCCGTCTCGACCACCGAGGTGACGATTCCCGGCCGCGTGACGACGCCGCCCATCGTGCAGACCGCGCCTTCGCCGGCGCGCGACGCGATCTCGCGAAGCTCGAGCTCGAGCTTGGCCGCCCCGGCCAGCGCGTCGCGCCGCTTGTCCATCGGCGTCGAGCCAGCATGCGCGGCCTGCCCGCGGAAGGTGATCTGGTGCCGCTCGACCCCGAACGTCCCCAGGACGACTCCGAGCGGGAGGCCCATCGATTCCAGCACCGGACCCTGCTCGATGTGGAGCTCCAGGTAAGCGGCGGCGGTCTCCAGCTGCGAGCGTGCCTCCAGCGCGCGGTCGAGCTCGACGCCGTGCGCGGCAAGCGCGTCCGGCAGCGCCACGCCCTCGGCGTCGCGCCGCTGGCGCAGCTCGTCCTGGTCGTCCATCGACCCGCCCGCCGCGGACGAGCCGAACAGCGAGCGGCCGAAGCGCGCGCCCTCTTCGTCGGCCCAGTCCACCAGCCGGACGGTCGTCGCCGGCTGACCGTCCTCGGCGAGCCGACGCATCACCTCGACCCCGGCCAGCACGTTCAGACAGCCGTCGAGCCAGCCGCCGTTCGGAACCGAGTCGATGTGGCCGCCGATCAGGACCGCCCGCTCTTCGACCTGACCGCGCAGCGTCCACCACTGGTTCCCGGCCTCGTCGAGCTCGTGCTCGAGCGACAGCCCGTCGAGCTTGCCCCGTAGCCACTCGCGAGCCCGCGACCACGTGTCCGTCCAGGCGACCCGCTGCGCCCCGTTCTCGTCGCCGGTCAGCTCGCGCAGCTCCTTCAGTTCGGCGACTGTTCTCGCAGGATCGAGCGGCACGGCGCGATGCTAACCCGCGCAGCCGAGTGTGGTAAGCATCCGCGAATGGCGTCGATAGCGGTCGACCAGACGATGACACCGAGGATCGGCCCGGTCCACGGCGCCCGGCGGGTCGGGCTCGTCGTGGCCGGAGTCGCGGTCTTCTGGGCGCTCTGGGAGGGCTATCGCTGGGTCGGCGAGTCGGTCGGGATCACGTGGCCGTTTGCAGTCAACGCGACCAACATGCCGCACATACACGACATGCTGCACGCGTTCGCGCTGCCGCTCCAGCCGGGCGGGCCGACGCTCGCCCACTACGAGTTGCACTGGGCGCTCTTCACGGCCAAGGAGGCGCTGCTCGGCTTCGCGCTCGGCGCGGCGATCGGCTTCGGCCTGGCCGTCCTGCTGGCGCACTCGCTGATCCTGCGCCGCGGCCTGCTGCCCTACATCGTCGTCTCGCAGACGGTGCCGATCCTGGCGGTCGCGCCGATGGTCGTGGTCGGCCTCGGCACGAAGGGCGTCGAACCGTGGATCGCGGTCTCCGTGATCGCCGCTTACCTGACCTTCTTCCCGGTCGCGATGAACACGCTGCGCGGGCTGCTCTCGCCCGACCGGCGCGATCTCGAGCTGATGCGCTCCTACGCGGCCGACCGGCGCTCGGTGCTTTGGAAGCTGCGCGTGCCCGCCTCGCTGCCGTTCGTGTTCTCGGCGCTGAAGATCTCGGCGACGGCGTGCGTGATCGGCGCGATCATCGGCGAGACGCCCGCCTCGATCCAGGACGGGCTCGGTGGGGCGATCGTCAACTTCAACCAGTACTACTCGACCGGCCCGGAGCGGCTGTGGGCGACCAACATCGTCTGCGCGGTGCTCGGCTTCGCCTTCTTCGGCGCGATCCTGCTGGCCGAGCGGCTCGTGCTGCGGCGCGCCCCGGAGCACATCGCGTGAACGACCGCCCGGCCGTCGCGATCCAGGGTCTCACCAAGCAGTTCAAGGCTGGCGTCACGGCGCTGTCCGGCATCGAGCTCGACGTCCAGCCGCGCGAGTTCGTCTCGTTAATCGGCCCCTCCGGCTGCGGCAAGTCGACGCTCCTGCGGATCATCGGCGACCTGATCGAGCCCTCCGCCGGCTCGGTCGAGGTGAATGGCAAGACCGCCCACCGCGCGAGGCTCGACCACGACTACGGGATCGTCTTCCAGGAGGCGGTGCTCTACGACTGGCGCACCGTCTCGAAGAACATCGCGCTTCCGCTCGAGCTGCTGCGCTGGAGCAAGGAGAAGCGCTCTCAGCGCGTCAACGAGCTGGTCGGTCTGGTCGAGCTGGAGGGCTTCGAGGACAACCACCCGTGGCAGCTCTCGGGCGGGATGCAGCAGCGCGTGGCGATCGCGCGGGCGCTCTCCTTCGACCCGGCGCTGCTGCTGATGGACGAGCCGTTCGGCGCGCTCGACGAGATGACCCGCGAGCGCATGAACATGGAGCTGCTGCGGATCTGGGAGGCGAGCGGGTCGACGATCGTGTTCGTCACGCACTCGATCCCCGAAGCGGTCTTCCTCTCGACCAGGGTCGTCGTGTTGTCGGCGCGGCCCGGGCGTGTCGCCGGGATCGTCGAGATCGACCTGCCGTACCCGCGCACCGCGCGGACGCGAGAGGAGCCGCGCTTCTTCGAGCTCGTGACCGAGGTGCGTGAGCGGCTGGCCGGCGGCGAAGTGGCCGCATGAGCGCAGCCGCGGTGCAGCGCCGAGTCTTCGACTGGGGCCCGGCGCTCGCGGTCTTCGTGCTCGGGATCGTCCTCTGGCAGGCGCTGGTCGTCGCCTTCGACGTCCAGGACTTCCTGCTGCCCAAGCCGACCGAGATCGCGCAGACCTTCTGGGACGAGCGCAGCTCGCTCTGGCACGCGGGCATCTACACCTTCAAGGAGGCGCTCGGCGGCTTCGCGCTCGGCTCGAGCCTCGGCATCCTGAGCGCGCTCTTGTTCGCCAACTTCCGCTGGCTGGGGACGGCCTTCATGCCGTTCGCGGTCGCCGCCAACGCGATCCCGATCATCGCGTTCGCGCCGATCATGAACGACTGGTTCGGGCTGCTGAACCCGTTCTCGAAGATGGCGATTGCCGCGGTGCTCTGCTTCTTTCCGGTGATGATCAACACGCTGCGCGGGCTGACCTCGGTCGACCCGCGCGCGATCGAGCTGATGCGCTCCTACGCGGCCGGCCAGGTGTCGATCTTCAGGCGCGTGCGGATCCCGGCCTCGCTGCCGCACATGTTCGCCGGTCTCAAGATCGCGAGCGTGCTCTCGATGATCGGCGCGATCGTCGGCGAGTACTTCGGCGGCCCGACCATGGCGCTCGGGGTGACGATCCTGAACGCGTCGGCCTACTCGAACTTCACCGTCGCGTGGGCCGGGATCGTGCTGGCCAGCGCGTTTGGGATCCTCTTCTACGGCGCGGTCGCGCTCACGGAGCGCTTCGCGACGTCGTGGGACCCTTCGCGGAGGGACTTCCAGACGGAGTGAGAGCGGTTCACAATGGGCCGAACCGGATCGAGGTCGACACGAAAGGGGAACGAATGAAGGGCAGGTTCACGCTCGTCGCGCTGCTCGTGCTGCTGGTGGGCACGATCGCCGCGGGCTGCGGCGGCAGCAGCAAGTCGTCGGAGGGAGACACGGACAAGGGCGAAGGGGGAGCCAAGGCGAAGGTCACCCTCCAGCTGAAGTGGGTCACCCAGGCCCAGTTCGCCGGCTACTACGCCGCCAAGGCGAAGGGCTACTACGACGACGAGAATCTCGACGTCAACCTCAAGGTCGGTGGGCCGAGCATCACGCCCGAGCAAGTCGTGCTCGGGAAGCAGGCCGAGTTCGGGATCGACTGGCTGCCGAGCCTGCTGGCCTCGCGCGACAAGGGCCAGGACCTCGTCAACATCGCGCAGGTCTTCGACCGCAGCGGCATGACCGAGCTGACGTGGAAGGACTCGAACATCACGTCGATCGGCCAGATGAAGGGCAAGAAGGTCGGCGTCTGGTGCTGCGGCAACGAGAACGAGCTCTACGCGGCCCTGAACAAGAACGGCATGGACCCGAAGAGCGACGTCACGATCGTCAACCAGCCGTTCGACATGAACCTGTTCCTGAACAAGCAGGTCGACGCGGCCGCGGCGATGACCTACAACGAGCTCGCCCAGGTGCTGGAGACGACCAACCCGAAGACGGGCAAGCTCTACCAGCCGAGCGACCTCAACGTGATCAAGATGGACGACGCCGGCACCGGGATGCTGGAGGACGGCGTCTTCACGCGCGGCGACTGGATCAAGGACAAGGACCACCAGGAGATCGCGAAGCGCTTCCTGGCGGCCAGCTTGCGCGGGTGGATCTACTGCCGTAGCCACGTCTCCGAGTGCACGCAGATCGTGCTGAACAACGGGCCTACGCTCGGCAAGGGGCACCAGACGTGGATGATGAACGAGATCAACGCGCTGGTCTGGCCGGCTCCCGACGGGATCGGCGTGATGAACAAGGCCGCCTATGACCGAACGGCGAAGATCGCGCAGCAGTTCGGCGTGATCAAGAAGGCGCCGTCGGCGGACGCCTACCGCACCGACCTCGCGCAGGACGCGGTTGACGAGATCTCGGCGGCGGGCACGGACGTGAACGGCAGCGACTACCAGAAGCCTGCCGTCAAGGTCACACCGAAGGGCCAGTAACCCAAGCGATCGGGGCCTCCTTCCGGGAGGCCCCGATTTCCTCTAGATTCGCGGCGAGCGAGACGAGGAGGCCCGATGTCAGTTCTGATCAAGGGCGGCCGGATCATCACCGCCGCCGACGACTACGTCGCCGACGTCCACGTCGAGGACGAGACCGTGTCGCTGATCGGCGAGGCGCTCGAGACCAGCGCCGACAAGGTGATCGACGCAAGCGGCAAGTACGTGTTGCCGGGCCTCGTCGACCCGCACACCCACCTCGACATGCCCTTCGGCGGGACGGTCACGATCGACGACGTCGAGTCGGGCCAGACCGCCGCGGCCTTCGGCGGGACGACCACCCACGTCGACTTCATCATCCAGCCGCCGGGCTCGACCTTCGCCGACGCGATCGCCGACTGGCGCTCGAAGGCCAACGGCAAGCAGGTGATCGACATGGGCTACCACATGGCCGTCACCGACCTGCAC
>Ga0307304_10000341_pt1 | contig 10852 bp, 14 predicted proteins | sample ER_DNA_185_FD_194503 | JGI IMG/M metagenome (GOLD analysis project Ga0307304, IMG submission 194503) | Bulk soil microbial communities from the East River watershed near Crested Butte, Colorado, United States - ER_DNA_185 | ecosystem: Environmental > Terrestrial > Soil > Floodplain | place...
CGAGATCCAGGCCTCCGCCTGGGACCTGGCGCTCGCCGCCGCCGAGGAGGGCCTGGTCGACGACCAGATCCCGTCGCTGCAGCGCCTCGGCCGCCTCGGCCAGCTCGGCGACATGCCGACCTTCATCAGCGAGCTCGCGCGGGAGCTCGTCGACCCGCAGCCGGAGCGGATGCGCCGCGGCAGCCCGCTCGCCGCGCAGGCACGCGAGCATGCCCGCGAGCGCGAGGCCTTCGGCTTTGCACCACGTGAGATCGTGACCGAGTTCCTGATCCTCCGGCGCGTGCTGTGGGCGTTCGTCGCCCGCCGCTCGGCGGAGCTCGAGCTCGACGCCGACCTGCTCGCAGTGGAGCAGCGGCTGAACGCGACCGTCGACCGGCTCGTGACGGAATGCGTGGTCGCCTACTTCGACCGCGCGACCTCCGAGCTCGCGCGCCAGGCGCGGCACGACCAGCTGACCGGTCTGCTCCATCACCAGGCGTTCGTGCGCGAGCTGGAGCTCGAGCTGGCGCGCGCCTCGCGGTACGGGCACGGCGTCTCGCTCGTCTTCCTCGACCTCGATCGCTTCAAGGAGATCAACGACACGCTCGGGCACCCCGCGGGCGACCGGGTGCTGCAGCGGCTCGGGGCGGTGCTGCGCGAATCGCTGCGCGGGTCAGACCTCGCGGGCCGGATGGGCGGCGACGAGTTCGCGGCGTACCTCGTCGAGTCCGACGAGGAGGCCGGCGGGCGTCTGGTCGCCCGGCTGAACGACCGCGTCGACGAGTTGATCTCCGCCGAGGAGCTGCCTGTCCAATGCTCGTTCAGCGCAGGCATCGCGCATTTCCCCGACGAGGCCGCGGACGCGGACGCGCTCTTCCGCCTCGCCGACCGGCGCCTCTACGAGGCGAAGCGAGCCAGCGCGGCCTGAAGGTCGCCCGGCAGCGGCGACTCGACTTCGACCCGCTCCCCACTCAACGGGTGCGGGAACGCGAGGCGCCACGCGTGCAGGAACTGGCGCCTGAGCTGCTCGTCGGGGACGCCGTAGACCGGGTCGCCGACGACCGGCAGGTCGATGGCCGCCAGGTGGACGCGGATCTGGTGCGTGCGGCCGGTCTCGAGCCGGACGTCCAGCAACGCGTGCCGGTCGAGCAACCGCTCGACCTCGAAGTGCGTGACCGCTTCGCGCGGTGTGTCGGTGTCGAGCGAGTGACGGGTTGGCTCCCGACGGTCGCGGCCGATCGGCGCCTCGATCCGCCCGGTCCACGAGCGCGGGCGGCCGCGGACGACCGCCTTGTAGCGCCGCTCGAGCTCCCGGCCGCGGACGAGCTCCTGCAACTTGGCGTAGGCCTCCTCGCTACGGGCGACGACGAGCAGGCCGGAGGTGTCGCGGTCGAGCCGGTGGACGATTCCGGGCCGCTCCTCGTCCTCGCCGCCCGCTGCCAGCCCGACGAGCCCGTGCACGAGCGTTCCGCTCGAGTGCCCCGGCGACGGGTGGACGACGACGCCGGCCGGCTTGTCGACGACCAGCACGTGCTCGTCCTCCCAGGCGATCCGGAGTGGTACCTCCTCTGGCTCGAGCACGCTACGCGTTCCAGGATCACGCACGGTCAGCTCGACTTCCTCCCCGCCCTCCAGCCGGTGCGACTTGGGACGTGGCTGACCGTTCAAGACCGCGGCTCCCTCCTCCAGCAGGCGCTCGGCCGCGGCGCGCGAGCCGACCTCCGGCAACGAAGCGAGGAAGCGATCCAGCCGCGCGCCCGCGGCCTCGGCGGGAACGACGATTCTCAGCGTGGTCGCGTCTCGCCGATCAGCAGCGCGACGAAGAGGATCGCGACGCCGACGACGATGAAGCTGTCCGCGAGGTTGAACGCCGGCCAGTAGCGCAGGTCGAGGAAGTCGGTCACGTGCCCGAGCCGGATCCGGTCGATCAGGTTCGACGTGGAGCCGCCGATCAAGAGGCCGAGCGCGACGGGCAGCACCGGATGGCGTGCTCCCGAGCGTGCGAAGTAGACGAGCATCCAGCCGACCGCGAGCGCGGTCAGCGCCGTCACCGCCGGCGTCGCGCTCGAGAAGAGCCCGAAGGCAATGCCCGAGTTCTGGACGTGGTGAATCGAGAACGGCCCGACCACGTGCAGCGACTCGTCGAACGCAAGCTGCGTCGAGACGATCAGCTTCGTCAGCTGATCGGCCGCGATCGCCGCGATCACGACGGCTCCGAGGCCCGCCCACTGAGGCGCACGAGCCGCCAGCGACCGCTCCGCGACCGAGACCGGCGTCAGCGCGTCCGTGCTGGAGCCGACGCGGACGTCATAGGTCCGCGACGCCGGCTCGTTCACAGCTCCGCCTTCTGACCGACGGCCGTTCGACCGGTCGGTTCAGACGGACGCACCGGCAAGGCCGGCGCGTCCTGACAACGCCGTCGCAAGCGACGGCTCATCCCCGCTCCTCCTTGCGCTTGCAGTCGATGCACTGCGTCGTCCAGGGCACCGCGTCGAGCCGGTCCGCCCCGATGGGCTCGCCGCAGTTGGCGCAGATTCCGTAGGTGCCGGCGTCGATGCGCATCAGGGCCGCGTCTATCGCCTCGATCGCCCGTTCCTCGTTGCCCTCGAGCGTCGCGTCGAGCTCGCGGTCGTAGGTCGAGGTGGCGTCGTCGGCGGGATGGTTGTCGCTCTGAATCTCCTCGTGCTCGTCGTCGATCAGGCCCTGGTTTTCCTGCTGCAGATACTCGAGCGCGTCCGAGGCGCGCTTGCGCTCCTCGAGCAGCCGGTCGCGGAAATGGTCGAGATCGAGGGCCGCGCTCACTGCGCCCCAGTATAGGTTCGGCCGGTTCCCGTCAGGCGGCCTGCGCGTCGGCGTCCGCGTCGTCCACGGCGTCGAGCGCCGCCTCGAGCAGCGCGCGCACCTTGCGCGCCTCGGCGAGCAGCCGCTCGCGCTCTGCGGCGGCGGTGCGCGTGACGGCTCGCGCCTCGGCATGGGCCTCGCCGATGACCAGCTCGGCCTCTCGCTTCGCCTGGTCTTTCAACTCGTGAGCCGAGCGCTCGGCCGTGACGAGCGTCGTCCGCAGCAGCGACTCGAGATCACTGTGGCGCGACAGTTCGCCCTCGAGCTGCTCGATCCGGTCCGCGTAATCGGCGCGTTGTCGCCAGACCTCCTCGAACGAGTCGGCGATCTCGACGATCAGGTCGTCGACGGGGCCGCGGCGATAGCCGAACAGGCCCCGCTTGAGGCCTATGTGGTGAAGCTCCACGGGTGTGATGGTCATGACGTCCTCCTCAGGAGAAGTGGGCGAAGAGCGCGTCGACGATGCGCATCAGCGCGATCAACGCGAGCATGGCCACCACCGGCGAGAGGTCGAGCGCACCGAACGGCGGCAGGATCCGCCGGAAGATCCGCAGGTACGGCTCGCAGACATCCCGCAGGAACTCGGTGATCCGCCGCACCCAGACCGTGTAGGGCATCCGCACCCAGGAGGTGAGGACGTACACGAACAGCAGCAGGATGTAGACCCACAGGAACGTGTCGATCAGCGTGTTCGCCGTCGACGCGGCGGATGCGAGCAGCGCAAGCGTGGCCATCAGACCTGAGTTCGGGTCGGCACGCGCGATTCCTGGCCGCTAGGCCTGGTTGAAGAACCCACGTTCCAACAGGCGGGCTCGTTCCTCGGCGGAGACCTGCACGTTGCGCGGGGTCAGCAGAAAGACTTTGTCGGCAACGCGCTGCATGCCGCCGTCGAGTGCATAGGTGAGGCCGCTGGTGAAGTCGATCAGCCGCTTCGAGAGCTCCTGGTCGGCGCCCTGCAGGTTGAGGATCACCGGGATCCCGTCCTTGAACTTGTCCGCGATCTGCTGCGCGTCGTTGAAGCTGCGCGGGACCACGAGGTGCACCTGTACCGACGGGATCGCGCCGATCGGCCCGGCGGCCGGAGCGGACTGCGAGGAGCGCCGGCTGTTACGGGGCCGCAGCACCGCAGTCGCGGGCGGCGCGGACTCCTCGGGATCCGGATCGGTCCAGTCGTCGAAATCGCGCTGCCGGCCCCTCGGAGTCAGCCGGCGGACGTTCGGGCGCTCGCTGTAGGTGCGCTCGAGGTCCTCCTCGGTGAGGTAGCCGTCCTCGTCCCACTCGTCCTCCTCCTCGGCGATCCCGAAGTAGACGAGCGTGCGGTTCCAAACGTCTGCAAATCCCATGGTTATCGGATGTTACCCCGCATATAGAACGGATCCCAGCCGCACCATCGTCGCGCCTTCGTCGGCTGCCACGGCGTAATCCTGACTGGTTCCCATCGACAGTTCCCCGAGGCCGTGGCGCTCCGCCAGCTCGCGCAGGCGGCGGAAGTACGGGCGTGAGCCCTCGGGATCGTTCGTGGCCGGCGGCATCGTCATCAGGCCGACCACGTTTCCGTAGAGGGACAGGAAATCCTCCAGCTCGGGCTCCGGGATCCCCGACTTCGACTCCTCGCCCGAGAGATTGACCTCGACGAGCGCGGGGATCGTCAGGCGCTTCGCCGCCGACTCGCTCGAGAGCGAGTGGCAGAGCTCGCACAGCTCGTTCACGGTCGCGGCCTTGCGGCTCTGAAGGTGGCCGATGAAGTGCCAGCGGAAGGCGTCGCCGTGCAGAGCATGCTTGGCAGCGAGGTCCTGGGCGCGGTTCTCCCCGACGACCGCGATCCCGGCTTGGGCGAGCGCGCCCAGGTCCTCCGGCGCGAGGTACTTCGTGGCCGCGACGATCGTCACCTCGGGGCCGAGCTCGGCGCGGATCCGCTCGAAGTTGGCGCGGACGGTCTCAGGCGATAAGGCCAAGGACGCCCTGCCTGCCGGTGATCCCATGGTCACGCCGGTGCGAGAAGAAGCGCTCGGGGGTGCAGGCGGTGCAGAGGTCTACGCGGTCGACCCTCGCGCAGCCGGCGGCCCGGAGCGCCCGCTCGGCCACGGTCCAGAGGTCGAGCTTGCCGTCGCTGACGAGGCCGAGCCCGAACGCGCGACGGAAAAGAGCGGCGACCTCCTCCCCCACCTCGTAGCAGCACGGCCCGATCCCTGGCCCGACGATCGCGGAGACAAGCCCGCCGCCGAGCGCCTGCACGCCGCTCGAGGCGATCCCACCGAGCAGCCCGCGCCAGCCGGCGTGAAGCACGGCCAGGGCCGGCTTGCCGCCGTTTGCCCGCGCAAGCGCGATCGGCAGGCAGTCCGCCGCCAGCGCCAGCAGCGGCAGACCGCGCTCGTCGGTCCAGAGCCCGTCGCCTCGCTCGCCGCGAGAGCCGGCCGCCGCCCGCAGCACGTCGGTCGAGTGGTGCTGGTAGTTCATCGCCAGCGCATCAGGGTCGGCACCGACCTCGCCGCAGAGGCGACTGCGGTTCTCGTCCACCCGCGCCGGCTCGTCGGCCGTCGCGCGGCCCAGGTTGAGCGATGAGAACGGGCCCTCGCTGACGCCGCCTTCCCGGGTCGAGAAGACGACCTCGTACGGCCCCGGTGCGTGCTCCCAGCGGATCACGGGGCGATCAGCTCCCGTGCCGCCGCCAGCTCGGAGTCGCGGCCGTCGAGCTCGCCGTTGAGCTTCCGGCGTCGGAGCTCGGCGAGCACCTCCCCCACGCGCGGCGACTCGCCAAGGCCCAGCTCGGCCAGGTCGGTGCCGTCGACCTCGAGCCTCACCCCGCGCAGCCGCTCGAAGTACTCGCGTAGCGCCGGCGAGTCCTCCAGCGCGAGTGCGAAGAGCGGCGCGTCCGGCGGGTACGGCTCGGCGAGCGCGACCACCTCGGCGGGATCGCGTCGCTCGCGGAGCTGCTCGGCTAGCTTCGGCCCTGCCGTCACCGCCGCCTCGATCGCCCGCGCATCCTGGCGACGCAGCTTCAGGCCGTCGAGCCATACCCGCGGCTCGGCGATGCCGCGCGCGAGAGCAGCGAGACCTAGGCGCCAGGATGGGATCCCGAGGCCGTACCGGTCGCCCAGCTCGCGCAGGCGGTGAAAGAGCGCTCGCGCCTCGTCGTCAGCCGTGAAGTCGGGATGGATGGCCCGATCGGCGCCAAGCTCCGCCAGCCTCGCGAAGGAACGGTCTGCCCGAGGCTCGTCGAGCAGCAACACGAGCTCGTCGCGCAGCCGCGCCGGCGTGAGGCGACCCACGAGGCCGGACTCGATCGCCTCACGGGCCAGGTGAGCGGTGTGCTCGTCCAGCTCGAAGTCGTAGCGGCTCGCGTAGCGAAGCGCGCGGAAGATCCGCGTCGGGTCGTCGACGAACGAGCCGTCGTGGAGCACGCGGATCGTCTTGGTGTCCAGGTCACGCCTGCCTTCGAACGGATCGACGAGGCGGCCGGCGGCCTCGCCCGTCAGCCCAACCGCCATCGCGTTGATGGCGAAATCCCGACGCAAGAGGTCGTCCTGGATCGTCGACGCCTCGACGGTCGGCAGCGCCGCCGGCGCGTCGTAGCGCTCGCGGCGCGCCGTGACCACGTCGACGCGCTCGCCGTCGCCGTACTCGACGACGGCCGTGCCGAACGCGTCGTGAGACTGGGCGCGGCCGCCGAGCTCCTGCGCGAGCGCCTGCGCGAACGCCTGCCCGTCGCCCTCGACCGTAAGATCGACGTCGAAGCCCGGCTCGCCGAGCAGGATGTCGCGCACGGTGCCGCCGACCAGGTAGACGCCCTTGTCCTCCGCGACTGCAACAACGGCGTGGAGCACGGGCCGCAGGCGCTCGAGCGACTCCAGCTGTAGATCGTCTTTCACCCCATCATTCTGCCGCCGGCCCGGCCTGCGAGCTCAGCCGGCGAGTGCGATCGCCTCGATCTCGAGCTTGGCGCCCGAGGGCAGGGCCGAGACCTCGATCGTCGCGCGCGCGGGCGGCGTGTCGCCGACGTGGCGCGCGTAGACCTCGTTCATCCCGGCGAAGTCGCCGAGGTCGGTCAGAAAGACGGTCGTCTTCACCAGGCGGTCGAGCCCGCTGCCGGCCGCCTCGAGGATCGCCCGCAGATTCGCGAAGACCTGCTCCGTCTGCTCGGCGATCCCGTCGCCGACGATCTCCGCGTGGTCGGGGAGCAGCGCCAGCTGGCCCGAGACGAACACGAATCCGTTGGCGCGGATCGCCTGCGAATACGGCGAGCCCTGGAACGGCGCCGGCGCGCCCTCGGTGCGCACTGCTTCCTTGTCCATCAGTTCTCCCTCCGTCGCGGTCGGCAGCTCTGCGCGAGGGAGACCCCCAGCGCCTTGAAGATCGCCTCGAGCACGTGCTCCGGGTCGCTGCCCTCCATCAGCCGGACGTGCAGGGTCAGCCGCGCGCCTTCGGCCAGCTCGTTCAGGAACGTCGCCACGATGTCGCGGGCGAGGCCGGCAACTCGGGCGTCGCTGAGGTCGACGTTCGAGACCACCAGAGGCCGGCCCGAGGCATCGACCACGACGTGTGCCAATGCCTCGTCAGCTGCGACGACCGCCGAGCCGTGCCCTCGCACGCCCTCGCGCTGTAGCGGAGCGGCGAGCGCGACGCCCAGCGCCCGACCTGCAGCCGCGACCTCCGCCTCGGCGTCCCCGGGGGCGACCTCGAGCGCGAGGTCGAACGAGGCGTACTGGGCGAACAGAGCCAGCAGGTGGTCGAGCACCGGCAGCCCGGTCGCGACGCTCGCCTCGCCGCTCCCGGCGACGTCGATCCGCGCGTGCAGCTTCCCGGCCTCCTCCGCCTGACCCAGCCGCCTGGCCACTAGACCTCGATGCGCTCGATTCGGGCGCCGAGCGAGCGGAGCCGCTCGTCGATGCGCTCGTAGCCACGGTCGATCTCACCGATGTTCCCGATCGTCGAGGTGCCCTCGGCGCAGAGCGCGGCCAGCAGCATCGCCATTCCGGCGCGGATGTCCGGGCTCGACATCTGCTGCCCGTACAGCTTCGCAGGGCCCGTGACGACTGCCCGGTGGGGGTCGCAGAGGATGATCCGAGCGCCCATCGAGACAAGCTTGTCGACGAAGAAGAGACGGCTCTCGAACATCTTCTCGAAGATCAACACCGTCCCTCGGGCCTGCGTGGCGACGGTCACCGCGATCGAGGTCAGGTCGGCCGGAAACGCGGGCCACGGGCCGTCCTCGATCTTCGGGATCTGGCCGCCGAGGTCGTCCTGGATCACGAGCTCCTGGTCGGGTGGGACGCGCAGGCTCGTGCCGTTGAGCTCGACGCGGATGCCCAGCCGCCCGAAGATCGGCATGATCGCCGCCAGGTCGCGCGGCTCGACGCCGTCGATCGTGACGTCGCCGCCGGTGATGGCCGCGAGCCCGACGAAGCTGCCGACCTCGATGTGCTCAGGGCCGATTCGCCACTCGCCGCCCGCGAGAGCGTCGACCCCTTCGATGCGTAGCACGTTCGACTCGATCCCCTCGATCCGGGCGCCGAGCGTGACGAGGAAGCGGCAGAGATCCTGGATGTGCGGCTCGCAGGCGGCGTTGCCGATCACCGTCTCGCCCGGCGTCAGCACGGCGGCCATGACCGTGTTCTCGGTCGCCATCACGCTCGCCTCGTCGAGGAAGATGTGCGTCCCGCGCAGGCCGTCGGTGCGCAGCTCGAAGCGCTCGCCGATGTCGATCTCCGCGCCCAGCTCGGCAAGAGCGTGGATGTGCGGGTCGAGCCGGCGCCGCCCGATCACGTCGCCGCCCGGAGGCGGGACGCTCGCCCGGCCGAGGCGCGCGAGCAGCGGGCCGGCGAGCAGGAACGACGCGCGGATGCGGCTCGAGAGCTCGGCGTCCAGCTCGTGCGACGAGACGTCGGCGGCGTGGACGCGGACCTCGTTCTCGCCGGTCCAGTCGGCCTCCGCGCCGAGGGCCGAGATCAGCGCGATCATCGTCTCGACGTCGCGGATTCGCGGCACATTGCTGAGCACGACCGGCTCGCTCGTGAGCAGGCACGCGGCCAGGATCGGCAGGGCGCCGTTCTTGTTCCCCGCGGCGCGAACGCGGCCGCTCAGGGGCCGGCCACCTTCGATCACGAAGGACTCGGCGAGCACGTCGGTGACGGCAGTCTGGGCCACGGCGAGGGGCTATCGTAGGTGCGGTGAGTGGTTACCGGCAAACGTGTCGACCTGTCGGTGCAGACGGATGCGCGGCTGGGCCGCGCATCCTGAAGCTAGGCATCGCAAGCGACGCCTAGGCCCTCCTTGGAAGCGACTCGTGAGCAGGCCTGGGAGACGCTGAACTGCTACACCAAGAGCGAGGCGCTGCTGCGTCACGCGCTTGCGGTCGAGGCCGCGGTGGGCGCCTACGCGCAGCGCTTCGGCGAGGACGAGGAGCTCTGGCGGGCGACCGCGCTGCTCCACGACTTCGACTACGAGATGCATCCGACGCTGGACAAGCACCCGCAGGACGGAGCGCCGCTCCTGCGCGACGAAGGCTGGTCGGAAGAGGTGATCGAGGCGGTGCTCTCGCACGGCTCGCACCTCGGCCTGCCGCGTGACACGCCCTTGAAGAAGACGCTCTTCGCCTGCGACGAGCTCGCCGGCTTCATCCACGCCTGCGGCCTCGTCCGGCCCGACGGAATCGCGACGCTCGAGCCGAAGTCGGTCAAGAAGAAGCTGAAGCAGCCGTCGTTCGCGGCCGGCGTCAACCGGGACGACGTCTACGAAGGTGCCGAGCTGCTCGACGTCGAGCTCGACGACCACATCCGCTTCGTCACCGAGGCGATGCGCCCGATCGCCGGCGAGCTAGGCCTGCGGGAGAGCGCTGACTAGCCGCTCGAGATCGTCCTCGCTCGTCCACCAGCCGCACGAGACCCGGATCCACGGCTCGCCGGGCACGTTGCGAACGACGACGCCGGCCTCGTAGAGGCGCTTGACGAGCTCGGCCGTATCCCCTTCGGCGCGGAAGGTGACGAGCGTCCCCTGGCCCGACGCAGTCACGACGCGCTCGCCGAGCAGCTCCCGGCAGCGCGCCGCCATCTCGAGCGCCCGTTCGAAGCGGCCTTCCGGCGCGACGTCCAGCGCTGCAGAGAGACCGGCGAGCGAGGGCACCGGCGTCCAGTTCGAGTCGTACCGCGCCGCGCCCTCGCGCGGCGTGAAGGCGCCCGTCGGCTCGTAGGCCTGCTGCGAGAGGTAGCTCGGTGCAGTAACGCGAAGCCCCTCAGGGTCGCGGACGACGAGGCCGCCCGTCGCGTCAGGCCCGCAGAGCCACTTCTGGCACGAGAAGGCGTAGAAGTCGAACGCCGTCGCGTCGACCTCGATCGCGCCGGCCGACTGCGCTCCGTCGACGAGCACCGGCAGTCCGGTCGCCTCACGCAGTTCTTCGACCGGGAAGCCGTTTCCGCTCATCCAGCAGACGTGCGAGAGCGCGAAGAGCCGCGTGCGTGGAGTCACCTCGCGCAGCAGCACCTCGAGCGACTCCTCCGGCGGCAGCTGGCGGACGGCCGCCACGCGCACCTGGGCCGGCGAGGCCGCCAGCGCCCCGAGGAGCCCGAAGTGCTCGCCGTCGGTCGTGATCACCTCGTCATCGGGCCCGAGGCCGAGGCCGGCGAGGACAATGTTGCAGCCGTTCGTCGTGGAGGTCGCGAGCGACATCAGCTCCGCCGGAGCCCCGACCGCGGCGCCCAGCTTCGCACGCACCTCATCCCGCAGCTCGAGCGCCCGCTCGAAGTACGCCGAGCCGCCGCGGCCGCGCTCGACGTCGAAGCGCTCCTGCTCCGCCATCGCCTCGGCGGTCGCCCGGGCGAGCGGGCCGTTCGTGCCCGCGTTCAGGTACGCGTAACGCTCGAAGACCGGGAACTGCGCCCGGGCCTCCTCCCACGTCATTCGATCGTCACCTCCACCGGCGCATGGTCGGACAGCAGCCTGCCGTCTACGCGCCGCCGCTCGTCGGGCCAACGGTGCGCCGGCCCGGAGCGGGCCCCACGGACGAGCACCTGGTCGATCCACGAGATCGGCCTGGAAA
>Ga0307304_10000346_pt1 | contig 10795 bp, 10 predicted proteins | sample ER_DNA_185_FD_194503 | JGI IMG/M metagenome (GOLD analysis project Ga0307304, IMG submission 194503) | Bulk soil microbial communities from the East River watershed near Crested Butte, Colorado, United States - ER_DNA_185 | ecosystem: Environmental > Terrestrial > Soil > Floodplain | place...
GAGGCTGATGCCTCGGTCCGGCCGGTCGGCCTCGACGGCGATCACCGAGGGGTGCACCGGCTCCTTGCTGCCAGTCAGATAGCGGACGTAATCGATCAATCCTTCGTCGTAGCGGAAGGTATCGGCGTACGCGTTGCCGTCCTCGTCCTTGTGGTCGGGGCGCTCGTCCACGATGGTGATTGTCAGGCCCTTGTTGAGAAAGGCCATTTCCCGAAGCCGCGCGGCCAACGTGTCATACGAGTAGTTGGTGGACTCGAAGATGTCCGGGCTGGCGTAGAAGGTGACCGTTGTACCGGTGTCCTCGTTGGGCTCCAGCCGCTCCAGCGGGCCGTCGGGGTCGCCGAGGCTGAAGCTCTGCGTCCACCGGTAGCCGTCTCGCTTCACCTCCACGACGAGATGGGCCGACAACGCATTCACCACCGAGACGCCGACACCGTGCAGGCCGCCGGATACCTTGTAGCCCCCGCCACCGAACTTGGCGCCCGCGTGCAGCACGGTGAGCGCCAAGGTGACCGCCGGAATCTTCTCCCGCGGATGCTCCTTGACCGGGATGCCGCGCCCGTCGTCGACGACCTGTATGCCACCCTCGGGCAGGATGCGGACCAGGATCGAGTCGCAGTATCCGGCCAACGCCTCGTCGACCGCGTTGTCGACCACCTCATAAACCAGGTGATGCAGGCCGCGCTCCCCTGTGGAGCCGATGTACATGCCCGGCCGCTTGCGTACCGCGTCCAGGCCCTCCAAGACGGTAATGGAGTCGGAGTCGTACACACCCGGCTCAATGTGGTTGAGCACCTCGCGGGCCACCGGATGCGAGTTCGAGTTCGTCGTTATGGGGTCGGTTCGGATCGGGCTGTCGTCGGGCTGGTCAATATGCTGCACCGGCGCTGGGCTCCTGTTCAGACGTGCGCCGCCCGGACCTCACCTGGTGACCCAGGTGACGCAGGCGGCACGCCAAGGTTGTTGCTCGCTTCGTTCTCGATGGTCATGTTGACGAATACGATGCTTAACAGTTGTCTTGAACGACCGTCGTAGCAGCGCTCTGTCGAGCAGCCGAACGAGGCTGTCGACCCGTCTTGTGACCTCGTCCAGTTTAGCGCGCTGGCATGCCTGACCGGGCCCGTCAGCGGACCTCCGACTGCAGAAAAATGCGTCTGGCAGGCTCTGGATGGCCAATTTGCGGCTGTACCAGCGGGCTGTTAAGTCCCCCTACGTATCCCCGGCCAATTCGGCACTGTGACTGCCTACACTGAGGCGGTGCAAACGGCCCCAACTGAGTCCCAGCACAGCGCCGCCTCCGCCGACCCGGGCACCGTCGTTCCCCACTGGACGCCACCCGAGCATCCTGCCAAGACGGGCACGCCGGCACCACGTAAGACCATTCCGGCAACAGCACTGTACGGATGCATCCTGCTCGCTCTCGTGCTGTTGGTGGTTGCGATCTGGGGATTTGGTGGCTTCAAAAAGCGGACCGACCTTCTCAAAACCACATCGCCAGGCACGTTGATCACCAGTGGCCCGTACGAGTTCCGCTTCACCGAGGCAACGGCGCAGCACAAGAAAGACTTCGGCGGCGCCCCGTACTGGGAGGTTGTGATGATCGGCGAGGGCCGTACCACCGGCACCGAATCCAGCAGTCCCAAGTATTTCGGCGCCGACAGCATGTTCGTGAGCAAGGACGACGTGACCCAGCAGGTCGTTGTGTCGGAAAGCGTACGGATGGGTGAGGGTCGCAGCTACGACCGACATCAGTTCACTCCGGGGCTGCCGCTCAGCGCGTACGCGGTGGTGTTCAAGTACGCCGACAACTATCGGCCTGGCCCGACCATTCGCTTCGGCGTATCGGAGCTGGTCTATGGGACGCATTACCTCACCAGCGATGAAGAGGGCTGGCACAACGGAACGTATAGCTACCACTTCTATCTCCCGGTGCGGGTGCTGCCCCCGGCAGAGTCATAAGTACCGGCGCCTCACAGACGAACAAGCTCCAAAAAGCGGCTCGATGTAACTCGGCAACCGCCCAAATTCGCAGAATCGCCCCCGAGCGGAGGCTGCTTGTCCAATTTCACGCTCAGACCCCTTCGTGATCCCTCCGCTCGGGGGCGATTCTGCGAAAAACCCTCCGCGAGCAGCTCAAAAATCAACTCAGCTCAATCAAATGGGCGTGATCACGGGCGTAAGGGCGGCAGTGGAGTCGTCTACCAGCGCGACGCCGGCTAACTGATCGGCGTAGCGGATTGGCACCAGGAAGACTGCCTCGAAGCGTACGGGCCGATCTATTGCGAAATCGTCCGGTAAGCAGCCTGGAATGGCCCTCCCGACCCCTGTGGCCGCCCGAGCCCACAACCGCCGCTGCGGACCCAGCAACTCGATGTCGCAATAAAAGGTCTTCCCCGGATCGTGCCGCACAGCTTCGAACTCGGCGACGATCCATACGCCACCAGGGTCAGGAAATTCTGACTTGCCTGATTTGTCTTCCGACGTATCGACCAATTGCTCGGCGCGGGTCAGCGACAACAGACGCACCGATGTGCCTTGCACCTCGCCCGCGACACCCGGCGGACGGACAGCGTAGCGAGGGGTGTAGTGGATGCCGGCATAGGTCACCCACCAGATGAGGCAGATCAACACAGCTGCGAGCGCTCCGACGGCAAACAGCATCCGTCGCATCGGGAGCGTCCTCATGGGATGGGCCTGGTGCTATTGCTCAACGAGACGTCGATACCCCAGCCGCGCGCGGCGTCGCGCCACTGGTTGGCGTTGGCTGCGGTGATGCCCAGGGGGATCCGTACCCGTTGCTGGTACCCCGAGATGACCTCGTTCCGCCACATCTCCAGCGTCAGACCTTCGATGCGCGGGGGGTCGACCTCGAACACAATGTCCGCGGACGTCTTGAAACCCGGCGCGGCGACGACCGAGGTGAGACCGTAGGTCTTGTAGTGCACGTCCTTGCTGACAAGCTCGGCAGACCCGAGGCTGAGCTCCCGAGAACCGGTGGCCGCTCCGGTCACAGCAACCGCCACGAACATTCCGGCGCTGCGGTCGCGCACCTCGTCGTTTTGCGTCAGGACCGTCCCGACTCGTACCCGATCAACACTTAGCTCACCATCATTGATTGTGACCGGCTTACCGGGAACGCCGCTGACCATATCGATGGTGCCTTTGGGATCGCTGAGCCGAAGCCCCACTGCCGACACCGCAACAAGTGCTATGGCAGCGAGTACGCCGGCGAGTTTGGAGCTGGGAAACCTTATGGGAAACCTCACGTGCCGGTCTCCGCACTTGCCAGCACCGGCAGCCTGGATTCCGGGCGCGCCGCCGCACCCGGGCGGACTGTCGATCGCTGCACAAAGATCTCCAAGCAACGCCGGAATGCTACGGCCAGGAGGCACAGCCGAACCGGCTCGACAAGGGCATCTTGCACCAAGCTGAACACCGGTTCCCACCGCACCCAGAACTGACCCTCATGCCCGCCGACGATCAGATGCAGCAGTCTCTCGAGGTAGTTCTGGGCAATGAGCGCCAGGTTGTACACGAAGACGTAGCAGCCGAGAAAGATCGGGCCCGCGCGCAAGACCAAACGGAGGGAATGCAGTGCTGGCAAGTACTTGTCGTCGATATCGCCGAAGAAAGCCACTTGTACGCGAGACGCGGCCAGCCGCACACCACGCGGCGCCGGTCCGATACGCCGGAACGCTCGCTTGTCGCGGTAGCGCGCGAAAGCCGTCGCGCCCGGAATGCGTGCGGCGTACGGCTGACCCTGGCGCCACAGCTCAGCAAGCGAGAGCACCCGTGACCCAAATACCACGGCTGCGACAGCCAACCAGAGCAGCGGCTGGGCCAGAACATCGACAATGACCGGCCAGATCTGGTCGGTCACGAATGCCCACGCGCGGCTCACGATCTCAGGCACATTGATTCTGACGAGGGCGCGCGAGAATGTTTTGGATCTCCACCAGCCACTGCGTCACCGCCCGGTCCCGAAGCCAGAGTCGGAACGTCTGAAAGACCCGGATGCCGCCCATGATCACCATCAGCATGAAGAACGACTCGATCAGAACCACGACGAGACCGAGGATCCGCGAGCCGGTGCGCTCGGCTAGGTGGTCAAGCAACCGGCGGCCCATGTAGATGCTGACGAGGAGCAGGATCAACCAGCCAAGATGCTTGCTGGCGAGGTCATAGAGCGCGCCGAGCACAGTCTGCTGATCGCTGAGGAAGCCGTAGCGAACCCACTGCTGGGTCACCAGCCGATTGGCGGCATGCTCCACTTGACCGAATGCAGCGTACATGCCGAGGAACGGCAGCAACGTAATAGCAATGAGTCGGGTGAGGCTGGTGTCCCGGTCGTCGACCTCGCGCTCACCTTCCGGCAGCAGCTGCCGAATGCCCAGCTCGCGGCCGGCCAGAGTCAAGATCAGGATCGCAGCGACAAGGGTCCAGACGAAGCTGAAGGCGAACAACGCCAGGGCCAGCCAGGGGCTGATGTCACCTGCGATCACCGCCACTCTGACGGTGAGTTCGGTGCCGAGCCAACCGAGCAGATACACACCCATGATCATCGGCAACAGCCGCCACCACACTCGTCCGGTGTCGACGATGAGGATTCTGAGCTCGGTCAGAAACACCCGAGCATCCTAAGAGCAGCCGGGTTCGTGCGCTGCGAGCGCGTCGAAGAGGGCAAGTGGGTGCCCCTCAGGGCACATATCGGTCAGCCGTAGGTGTCCCGCGGTCCACGACCATCGCGGACTGAGCGGCGGCCCTTCTTCCACGAAGGAGCATCCGGACCAAGGACGGCGATTCGCGTCACCGTTCCGTCGCCCAGTTGCTCGTTCAGCATCGCGACAAGCTGAGGCGCCATATAACGCAGCTGGGTCGCCCATGCCGTCGAGTCGGTCCGGACGGTCAAGACCGTGTCCGAGTACCCCTCGGGCTGAGAGTGGGCAGCGTTGGTAGCGCCAACCAGCAGCGCCCAGCGCGCGAGCAAGGTATGAACATTGATCTCAGTCGTCCACCCTTTGGTTTCCACTAGTCGCTCGACCGCATCGGCGAGCAGCTTGGGATCACGATCATCGGCCCGCGCTCCCGACACCTGCGGTCCGACCCGCGGGGACCACCCTTTTCGTCGCCGGCGGCGGGCCTGAGCGCCGAGCGAGCGGGCAACGGTCTGGGCGAGTTCGAGCCCGGTTGGATCGTGCTCGCTAGGGTCGCTCGAGGCGCCTTCACCTGACTCGTCCTCAGACATCGGGCGTCACCTCCCCGCCAGCCACCCGGAAACGCTGACCCGCCAGCAGTTCGGGAACATCGGCACCGACAGCCGCCGTGACGAACACCTGCTCGGCAACCCGTACGGCGGAAGCAAGCCGCTCGCGGCGTACGGAGTCCAGCTCGGCGAATACATCATCCAGCATCAGCACCGGCTCTACGCCGTCGGCGCGGAGCAGATGAAAGCCGCCCAGCCGGAGTGCCAGCGCGAAGGACCACGACTCACCGTGGCTCGCGTACCCCTTGGCGGGGAGCATGCCCAGAGAAAGCACGATGTCGTCGCGATGCGGCCCCACCAGCGAGACACCACGCTGGATCTCCTCAGCCCGCCGCTCGGCCATTCCGGCGGCGAGTGCGGCGCTGAGATTTGCGCGGGCGGTGGGCTGATCAGCATCTCGGGTTGCATCCAGGTCGACAGATGCCCGATATTCCGCCGCGGCGTCGTTGTTCGTGGGCGCGATGTCCGCGTACGCCTTGCTCACGTGCGGCGCCAGATCGGCAAGGGTCACCAACCGCGCCTCCAGCAGTTCACCGCCAGTCCGCGCCAGATGGGTGTCCCATACCTCGAGTGTGGCCTCGGAATCAGCGGATGGCGCGCCGCCGCGGAATCGACCGCTGAGAGATTTGAGTAGCGTGTTGCGCTGCTTCAATATCCGCTCGTAGTCAGCGCGTACGCCGGCCAGCCGCGGCCAGCGGGCAACGATGAGGTCATCGAGGAAGCGACGCCGTTCACTGGGATCGCCCTTGACAATGGCGATGTCCACCGGCGAAAACAGCACCGTCCGCAACACGCCGACGATCTCCCGAGCCTGACGCAGCGGGGACCTATTGAGTTTGGCGCGGTTGGCCTTCCCCGGATTGATTTCGAGTTCCAGCGTCAGCTGCCGGGGATCATCGAGCCCCGCCACCACCTTGGCCCGCACCACGGCACGGATAGCCCCGGACCGGACCAATGGCACCTCGGATGCAACCCGATGCGAACTCATGGTTGACAGGTACTCCAGAGCCTCAACGAGGTTGGTCTTGCCCTGGCCGTTGGCCCCGACGAACGTTGTCACGCCCGCCTGAAGGGGCAGGTCGACCGACTCGTACGACCGGAAATCGGTCAGCTGCAGGTGGTCGACGAACATGTGGCTCCTCAGCGACTGGCGTGCAGCAGCCTAGCCGCCAGCACCGTCGCGCGGACTCGCCGGCCGTTGGGCTTAGGTGACTGTTCGGCAGCGGCATGCCAAGCTGGCTGCGGCGAGAATTCAGACGAGGAAGGACACCATGACGACAAAGAGTGACTTCACCGAAGAGGAATGGGTACGCGTTCGGCGGGCTCCATTCGTGGCTGGAATGGCAATTTCCCTTGCCGACCCCGGCGGTCCGATCGAGCTGGCCAAGGAGACGAGCGCGTCGCTGAAGTCGGCGACGAATCCACCTAGCCGGGAGCAGCTGCTCGCCGAGATCGCCTTGGACATTCAGGCGATGACGCAAGAACGACAAAACCCGCTCACCGACTTCAAGCCGACGCAAGGGTCGGATCCACGTCAACAGATGCTTGAAGAGCTCAATGCTGTGAGTGCCATCGTCAGCGCCAAAGCGACCGCTGAGGAAACAGCTGCATTCAAGCAGTGGCTCTTGACGACCGCGCAGGATGCTGCCGACGCCGCTAAGGAAGGCGGCTTCCTCGGCTTCGGGGCAGTACAGGTCAGCGAAGGCGAGCAAAGCATGCTCGAGCAGCTACGCGTGACACTCGGCGCAAGTTAGCAGGGCCTTTTCCTAGAGCTGCTCGCAGGTTAAATCGACGCTTGCAGCTAGCTGGCGGGCCCGCCGATGACGGTCGCAGCTACTTAGCTTGCGCGGTGGCCTCGACCTTGTCTGCCTTCTCGCCGCCGGCCTCGAGCTCGCTGCCCGCCGGAAGCTCTTGGTGGCCGCCGAACTGCTGCCTCATGGCGGAGAGCACCTGGTTGGCAAAGTGGTCCTCACCGCGGGATGCGAAACGCTCGAAGAGCGATGCCGCGAGTACCGGCGCCGGAACGCCAATGTCGACAGCCGCCTTGACGGTCCAGCGACCCTCACCCGAGTCCGATACCCGGCCCGCCAGGCCCTCGAGAGTCGGATTGGCTTGCAGAGCGGCCGCCGTCAGATCAAGCAGCCATGAGGCGATCACCGACCCCCGGCGCCAGAGTTCGGCGACCTTGGCGGTATTGATCTGGAACTGGTAGTACTCCGGCTCCTCCATCGGGGCGATCTCGGCGGAGTGCTCCGCCGCCTCGATACCCGCATCGGCGTTGTCCAGTATGTTCAGGCCCTCGGCGAAGGCCGCCATGATGCCGTACTCGATGCCGTTGTGAACCATCTTCACAAAGTGGCCGGCGCCGGATGACCCGCAGTGCAGGTAGCCCTGTTCCTCGGGCGCCAGCTCCCCGCTCCGGCCCGGCGTACGTTCGATGTCGCCGACGCCTGGGGCGACTGACTTCAAGATCGGGTCGATGATGGTGATTGCTTCTTCGGGGCCGCCCACCATCAAGCAGTAGCCGCGCTCCAGCCCGAAGACTCCACCGCTGGTCCCGATGTCGACATAGTGGATGCCTTGCTCCTTGAGCTTGGCCGCACGACGTACGTCATCGCGATAGTTGGAGTTGCCACCATCGATGATGATGTCGCCTTGCTCCATCAGGCCGGCGAGCTGATCGACGGTCCTGCCGGTGAGGCCGGCTGGGATCATGACCCAGGCCACCCGCGGCTTTTGCAGCTTGCCGACAAACTCCTCAAGGGTGGATCCGCCGATCGCGCCTTCCCCCTCGAGCTCCTTGATCGAATCCGGACTTACGTCATAAACGACACATTCATGTCCGTCCCGCATTAAGCGGCGAACGATATTGGCACCCATCCGACCCAGACCGACCATTCCCAGCTGCATGGAAACCCCTTACGCTCGATGGTTTCGTCAACATAACAGAGGTAGATCAGCAGACGATAGGTCCCACTCGGCTGCGCTCAGGCACGCCCTGATTTCGCATCGCCAGTGAACGCAACACCGCCCAAATCGATCAGTATGGATACGGCCGTGATGCGTTTTCAGGGTCGATCCCGAAACACGTCAACTCGGCAGGCGCATGAGCATGATCACATGGCGATAATCGGTCAACGGGGTACCGTCAAGTGTGGCCAGTCCGGTGAGCTGGCACGGCTTGCTGGGCGCGGTGAAGGCGAAGTTCACGTACGGCGTATCGAAAGCCCCCAGCCCGTCCAGCAGGTAGCTCGGGTTGAAACCCGCGGCCGTCACCACCTGGTCACCGCCGCCGGGCTGATCAATGATCGCTTCAATGGATTCCGACGCCTGAGCTTGATCACCTGTCGCGGCTTCCAGAGTGACGAAGCCGTCACCCATCAGCATCCGCAGCGAGGTGTTGCGCTCGGCAACCAAGGCGACACGCTTTGCAGCCGCAATCACCTCAGCAGTACCCACCCGGACATTCATCAGCGCCGCCGTATCCATGATGTGCCGGACCTTGGGGAATTCCCCGTCCAGCAGCCGGGTCGTCGTCTGGCGCTGTCCGGCTGGACCACGACCGTCGAATCCCATGATTCCGTCGCCGACACCACCGTCGGAGAGACTCAGCATGATCTCTTCGCCGGCGGTCATCGACCGTGACGTCTCGCTCAACACTCTGGCAGGCACCAGAGCGGTTGCGGAGCTTTGCGGCCTGCTCGGATTCCAGGTCAGTTCCTTCAGCGCCATCCGGTACCGATCGGTGGCGAGCAGCGAGATGGTGTCGTCATCGATCTCAACCCGTACGCCGGTAAAGACGGGCAACAGCTCATCGCGCCCAGCGGCAACGACCACCTGCGCGACGGCCTGGGCGAAGGCGGCACTCGGCACAGTGCCGGTGGCTTCGGGCATAGCGGGAAGCGAGGGGTAGTCCGCGACCGGCAGAGTCTGCAGAGTGAAGCGTGCGCTGCCGCAGATCAGCTCCATCTTGGTGTCATCGGAGGTGATATCGACCGGCTTCGGCGGCAAACTCCGAGAGATGTCGGCGAGCAGCCGACCAGAGACCAACGCCTGACCCTCGTCGGCGACCGCCGCCGTGACGTGGATCTGAGCCGACGTCTCATAGTCGAAACTGGAGAATGTGACACCGTCGGCGTCGGCCTGTACGAGTAAGCCAGCCAAAATCGGCACGCTCGGGCGTAGCGGCAGGCTGCGTGCGGCCCATTGCACCGCCTCAGCCAAAACGTCGCGCTCGAGTCGGATTTTCACGCTACCTCCTCTGTGACCTCAGCTGATGAGGTCATCCGGCCCAGCTTGGGCACCGGGAATGATACCGACGCCCAGCCCCTGAGGTTGTCGAAGGGCACCAGAAACCTCGCGCCTCAGCAGGTCGGCAGACGCCACACGCCTCGACCAGCTCCGTACGCATTCGAGCTATTTGGCGCCCTTCTCACCAGGAAGCAGTTGACGCAGATCATCGGCTGCCGCCATCACGTCATCCTGAAGCGGCCCGCACTTCTGCATTCCGTCCGGAATCGGTCCGGTGAACAGCGGGCGGACCTCGAACACCAGATCCAGCACGCTCTCGCGGGTCGGGGTGCCGCGCCGCAGCCCCATCGCATCCCCCGCCAGGCGGCTGTACTCGTTGATGCGTTCCCGCCATGCCGGATCGTCCGTGGTGTGATCGACACGCATCTCAGCGGCAAGGGAATCCAGGGCACGTTCCAGGCGAAGTAGTTGCTCCTTGCGGCGTTCGACGTCCAGGGTGATCGGAACGTCTTCCCGTTCCTCACGGCCGAACCACCTGCGCAAAAAGCTCACCGGTTCCTCCTTCGCTGGGCAGCTGGGCACTGTGCTGCCTCTTTTCACAGAGCTGAGCCATGCAGACTTAGACCCTCTTTACCTTATGTTTCCCTTGGTCGTAGTCGTAGCTGCTGTGGATGCTGTGCACAACGTGTCTTTGTCCCAGTCAGAGCCCGTTCGCCGACCCGCGTACCCCTGTGCAGAACAAAAAACTACACGGGGAGGATCTTGGGATCAGCTGACAGCGTGGCGACCGTATCCCCTGATCGTCCCCAGCACCCTCAGTGCATGATCAAGCGTTGTCCACAAGGTTGTCCCCACTTGTGTGCTCAGCACATTCCGCATGCTTGGCGGCGGCCGCGTCGAAGATCGTTTCGACGCTGGTGATCAAGAACGAGGTACCGAGATGTCAGCGACCCGAGGCCTGCTGCTTGATCCGGTTCGTTAGCTCGGTGACCTGATTGAAGACGCTACGACGCTCGGCCATCAGGGTGCGGATCTTACGATCGGCGTGCATCACCGTCGTATGATCACGCCCGCCGAACTGCTGTCCGATCTTGGGCAGCGACAGATCGGTGAGCTCTCGGCAGAGATACATGGCAATTTGTCGCGCAGTCACGAGCACGTGGGTGCGACTCTGGCCGCAGAGATCATCGATCGTGATGTCGAAGTACGATGCGGTCTGGGCCATGATCATCCCCGTGGTGATCTGTGCCTCTCCGCCCTCAGGAATGAGATCCTTCAGGA
>Ga0307304_10000348_pt1 | contig 10783 bp, 5 predicted proteins | sample ER_DNA_185_FD_194503 | JGI IMG/M metagenome (GOLD analysis project Ga0307304, IMG submission 194503) | Bulk soil microbial communities from the East River watershed near Crested Butte, Colorado, United States - ER_DNA_185 | ecosystem: Environmental > Terrestrial > Soil > Floodplain | place: USA...
CGTGACTGAGTCCGAGTCCATGACGCCCGCCGGGCAGCTCGCGTCCGCCACCGGCGAGCCGTTCACCGGGTTCTCCGGGATCGGCGGGTTGAACGTGCTGCCTGGGGTCGCCGTGTTCGACCACACGGCGGGGCCCGGCGTCGGCAGCGGGATCGGCGCCGCGCTGGAGCCGACCCGGAGCCCCCAGTAGTTGTTCCGCGCTGCGACCGGAGTCGCCGTGTTGTTGGCACGCCCGTTGAGCGTCGTGTTGAGGACGCCGAACGCATTGTCCGTCACGTTGCTCTGCATCACCGACGAGGCCGCAGCGCAGACGAGGCGGACGGCCGCGCCGAGGCGCAGGTTCTGGTTGTTCTCGGCGTGGTTGCCCAACGGGAACGGGTCGTTGTTCGGGGTGGGCGCGAGGACGCTGCCGATCGGCGCATGCGCGCCGTGCACGAGGTTCGAGGAGATCGTGGACCCCGTGACCTGGATCGAGGCACCGGCGGTGACCCGCACGCCGTCCTGGCCGAAGTCCGGCCCGACGTACAGCGGCAGCGGCGGGCGGACGCCGGTGGCGCCGCTGCCCGACGGTTGGCAGTCGCCGACGATCAGCCTGCCGACATCGGGGTCGGTCTGGCCCCCGGCGGTGAAGTCGTTGTAGTGGTGGCACGAGTTGCGCCCGGCGATCACGTCGGCGATCAGGACGCCGCGGTTCGGAACGCCGGAGGCGGTGAGCGGGGAAGTCTGGCTCGGCGAGTAGTCGCCGGTCGCGCCGTCGATCAGGATCCCGACCGAGTTGTAGTGGTCGACGCGCGTATGGTCGATCGTCAGGGTCCGCGGCGGAATCGGCGGCCGGTTGCCTGGGTTCGGCTTGACCCGCGTGACGTCGGCGATCCCGATGCCGAACGGCCCGTTGCGGAAGCCGCCCGGGACCGTGTAGCCGTTCTTGCCCTCGTCGGTGACCAGCCCGGTCACGTGCGAGCGGGAGATCGAGCCATCTGCGTCGATGTAGACGATGCCCGCGGTCGCGTCGACGCCGTTCGCGTCGACCGTGACGCCCGAGATGTTCACCGTGACCGGGTTGTTCTTGCCGCCGATCACGGCGACGATCACGCCTAGGCCGTCGCGCAGGTCCGGGTTGTCGGCGGCGATCCGCGTTTCGCCGACCGACCTCGGCTCGATCGTGACCTGGTCGGCTCCGGCCCCGCGCAGCGTCAGGTCCTTGTGAATGGTCAACACGGAGGTGCCGGGCGTTCCCGGCCCTTCGGCATACGTGCCCGGGCAGATCGCAATCGTGTCGCCGGGTGCGGCGTCCTCGATTGCGTCGCCGATGCGCTCGTAACCCGGGTTCGGACAACTCGCGCTCTGCTGCCCGACCGTGAGCGTCTTCGGGTGGCTGCCCTTTGCCGCCGCAGTCGTCATCAGCGTGGCCAAAGCCGCCACTAGCACCACTGCCAGCTTGCGTGCCATCTGGCTCTCCCCTCGTCGAGCGACCCCGCGGGTCGCTTCTACTCCTCCAGTCTGAACGAGTCAAGCGGCCGCGGCGCCGGTACCCTGGGCGCGCTTGGAGAGGTGTCCGAGCGGTCTAAGGAGCGCGACTGGAAATCGCGTATGGGCTGAAAGGTCCATCGCGGGTTCAAATCCCGCCCTCTCCGTCTTGGAACGCGTGGGCCCGGGCGACCGGGCCCATAGATTTCCGAGATGCGGATCGGGCGCTACGAGGTCGCGATCACGAACCCGGACAAGGTGTTCTTCCCCGAGCCCGGCCTGACCAAAGGTGACCTCGTCGACTACTACCTCGCCGTCGCGCCGTGCGCGCTGCACCACATCCGGCGGCGGCCGTTCCACATGAAGCGCTACCCGAACGGGGTCGAGGCCGACTTCTTCCACCAGAAGCGGGTGCCGCCGCACCCGGACTTCGTCGGCGAGCAGTTCGTGCAGTTCCCGAGCGGCCACTCGACGGTCTTCGCGGTGGTCGACAACGCAGCCGCCCTGGCCTGGGTGGTCAACCTCGGCTGCATCGAGCTGCACACCTGGCACTCGCGCGTCGACGACATCGAGCGGCCGGACTACCTGCTGATCGACCTCGACCCGAGCGAGGGCAACCCGTGGGAGTTCGTCCGTGAGATCGCGCTCGTGGTCAAGGAGGTGATGTACGAGCTCGGGCTCGCGTCCTACCCGAAAACCTCGGGTGCGACCGGCCTGCATATCCTCGCCCCGATCCGGCCGGAGCTGCCGTTCCCGGAGGTGCGGCGGTTCGCAAAGGCGCTCGCCGAGGAGGTCGAGCGGCGCGTGGGCGACCAGGACGTGGCGACGACGACGTGGAAGGTGGCCGACCGGCGCGGGGTCTTCGTCGACTTCGGCCAGAACGCGCGCGACCGGACGATCGCCTCGGCCTACTCGGTGCGCCCGACACCGGACGCACGGGTGTCGGCTCCGCTGGACTGGAAGGAGGTCGCTCGCTCCGACCCAGCGCGGTTCACGGTCAAGACGATGCGGAAGCGGGTCGAGAAGGTCGGAGACCTGACCGCCGGGATGTGGCGGCGCAAGGCCAGCCTGCTCCCGCGCTTCGAGCAGCTCGGCCTCGAGCCCGGAAACCCGGAGCTGGTCAAGCGCCGCAGCAGCCGCGGCCGCGGCGGCCGGGTGTGGAAACAGTGACAGTCACAGTGACTGTCACTGTGGGGTAGTCAACAGCTTCTCGACGGTCGGGTCGTTGCGCTTTCGCTTCGGCAGCACCTGATCCCAGTTGCAGGCGCTCGCGTCCTTGTCCGGCCGGAAGCGGATGAACTTCGTGCCATGCCGAAAGCGGTTGCCCTCGAGCTTGTCGAAGCGCACCTCGCAGACGAGCTCCGCTCGCACCGGGTTCCAGTCGAGCTCCTTGCCGCGAGACCAGCGGCTCTGGCCGCCGGGGATCCGCTTGTCGCTGAGCTTTCCCGGCGCCAGCATCTTCGGCAGCTCGGCCTCGAGCTCGCGCCGCACGGGTGCCGGGAACCCCGAGCAGTGCCCGACGAAGTCGAGCGAGCCGTCGTCGGCGTAGAGGCCGAGCAGCAGCGTCGAGATCCGGCCATCGGCCTTGTCGCTCCAACGGAAACCGACGATCACGCAGTCGGCAGTCCGGTACGGCTTCACCTTGACCACGCCGTCGCGCGAGCCCGGCAGGTACGGCAGCTCGAGCCGCTTCGCGATCACGCCGTCGAGCCCCGCCTGCTCGAGCCGGTCGAGCCAGCGCTCGGCCTGCTTGCGGTCGCCGGTCGCCGGCGAGAGGCGGAACTTCTTCGCTTTCTGCTCGAGCTCGCGCCTGCGTTTCTTCAGCGGCAGCTCGTGCACGGGCTTGCCCTTCCAGACGAGCAGATCGAAAGCGACGTAGTCGGCCGGGATCTCCGCCGAGAGCCGCTTGATCCGGCTCTCCGCGGGATGGAGCCGCAGCTGCAGCTGGTCGAATTCGAGCCGCCCCTCGCGCGAGATGATGATCTCCCCGTCGAGCGCCGATTCGGCCGGCAGGAGCGCACCGACCTCCTCGAGCTCAGGGAAGTAGCGCAAAAGCGGCCGCCCGTTGCGCGACCAGAGCCGTAGCCCGCCGCCGAGATTCTCGAGCACGCCGCGGAAGCCGTCCCACTTCGGCTCGTACTGCCAGTCGCCGCTCGGCAGCTCCTCGACGAGCTCGGCCTCCATCGGGGGAAAGGGCAGGTTTCGCGGCGGCATCGAGCGACAACGCTATCGCCATGGCCGAGCTCGACGGGGAGTGGAACGTGCGGCGGCTCGGAGGACTGCTGCCACCGCTCATGGGCGTCCGGAAGCACATCCATGGGGCGCGGGGCGAGACCCGCGTGGGCCCGCTGCCCGGCGCAGCGTTCGACGTTGTCGGGCTCGAGCTCCGGTACCGCGCTCCCTTCGGCGGGTTCGTCGACGTGCTCGAGCCGGACGGCGACGGCTACCTGGGTCGAGCGATGTTCCGCGGCCTCGAGTTCGGCCGGTTCGCACTGGAACGTCTCTAAGCTCTGCCTCGTGGGCAGGCGAGTCGTCGTCACGGGCCTCGGGGCTGTCACTCCGGTCGGGAACACCGCGCCGGAGACCTGGCGTGCCGCTGTTGCCGGCGAGAGCGGGATCGACTGGATCCGCGCCTTCGACGCCGACGGGCTGCCGGTGCGCATCGCGGCCGAGGTCAAGGACTTCGATCCGGCCGGGCTCGCGCACCCGAAGGAGCTGCGCCGGCTCGACCGCAACGTCGTGCTCGCGCTCGGCGCGGCCAAGGAGGCGCTTGCCGACTCGCGCCTGAACGGTTTCGACCCGCACCGCGTCGGGATCGTCTTCGGCTCCGCGATCGGCGGGTTGATCGGGATCGTCGAGCAGGCCGACACGCTGCGCGACCGCGGGCCCGACCGCATCTCGCCGTACTTCATCCCGAACGTGCTCGTCGACTCGGCGAGCGGACAGCTCGCGATCTCGCTCGGCATCCGCGGCCCGAACTACGCGCCCGTCTCGGCCTGCGCGACCGGCTCGCACGCGGTGGGGGAGGGCGCCGAGACGATTCGCCGAGGTGACGCCGACGCGATCCTCGCCGGCGGAACCGAGGCGTGCATCCACCCGCTGATCCTGGCCGGCTTCACGGCGATGCGCGGCCTCGCCGTCGAGGAAGAGAGCCCGCCGCGCGCCTCGCGGCCGTTCGACGCGACGCGCGCCGGCTTCGTGATGGGCGAGGGCGCCTGCGCGCTCATGCTCGAGGAGTTCGAGTCTGCCCGCGCGCGCGGCGCGACCATCTACGCGGAGGTGCTCGGCTACGGCGCCTCCAACGACGGGTACCACATGGCCGCGCCCGAGCCCGAGGCGGTCGGGGTCGCCGAGATGATGCGAACGGCGCTCGAGCGGGCAGAGGTCGACCCGCAGCGCGTCGGCTACATCAACGCGCACGGCACCTCGACGCCGCTCGGCGACGCGGCCGAGACGAAGGCGATCAAGGACGTCTTCGGCGACCATGCCTACGAGCTCGCCGTCTCCTCGACCAAGTCGGTGATGGGCCACTGCTTCGGGGCGGCCGGCGCGATCGAGTCGATGATGTGCGTGCTTGCGGTGCGCGACGGCCTGCTGCCGCCGACGATCAACTACGAGAATCCGGATCCCGTCTGCGACCTGGACTACGTCCCGAACGAGTCGCGGCAGGCAGAGGTCGACGTGGCGCTCTCGAACGCGATGGGCCTCGGCGGGCACAACGCCTGCGTGCTCGTCGGTCGCGCGCCCTGACGCGCGCTTGAGAGTAGTCAGGGGCCGTGGTATATCGAGGTACGTAGTTTCACGAGGAAGGTTGGGGGAGTACCGATGCTGAAGAACGGCGGCCGGCGCGCGATCGTTCTCGGAACGATCCTGGCGCTCGCGGCTTCGTTGACGCTGACGGCGGCACATGCCATCGGCCACTCACGGCAGGTAGCAGCCCCTGGCCCCGTAACCGCCGCCCAGGACAGCCTTCTGCGCGGCGGCGCCAGGCGCGCGGGCGTGCCGAAGCACCTCGCCGTGGCGCGGCCGGGACAGCTGCCGCGCCCGGTCGAGCTCAAGCGCCCTCGCATGCTCCACCTGACCAGGGCTCACGGCGCGGTCTTCGACGTCCGCAAGTTGAAGGGCACGGTCGTCAAGCGTGAGCGCCCCGACCGCGACGCGCCCGGCTTCAGCGCCTCCGAGGTGCTCGAGGCGACCGCGCAGCGCGCGCCGGTCGTCCTGTCCCGGGTGATCCACCCCGACAGCCTCAGCGCGCCGGCTCCGGCCCCCGACTCGAGCTTCGCCGGCCTCGACTTCGCGACTTGGGGCGCGGGCCACCCGCCGGACGAGAACGGCGACGTGGGTCCGAGCTACTACATCCAGACGGTGAACACGTCGATCGGCATCTACGACAAGTCGAACGGCAACCGCGTCGCGGCGTTCACCTTCGACAGCTTCATGAGCCAGGGGAACTTCGGGAACCTCTGCGATACCGACAACTTCGGCGACCCCGTCGTGGTCTACGACAGCTTCGAGGATCGCTGGTTCCTCACCGACTTCGCCTTCAAGCTCGACAGCGGGGGCAACGTCAACCCGCAGCACGTCTTCCAGTGCTTCGCCGTCTCCAAGACCGGCGATCCCGTCAACGGCGGCTGGAACTTCTACTCGATCGAGTCGCCGGGCGGGCTCGACGACTACCCGAAGTTCGGGGTCTGGCCGGACGGGATCTACATGTCGGCCAACATGTTCGACTACTCGGCCAGCGGGGGGTACCAGGGCTACCACGTCTGGGCGCTCAACAAGCTGCAGATGTACGCGGGCAACCCGAGCCCGCAGGTGGTCGACTTCGCCGGCGACGCCTCGGACTTCACCGTCATTCCGGCCAATTCGCGGCTCCAGACCGGAACACCGCCTGCGGGATCGTCGGAGTACTTCGTCTCGACCTGGAACTTCCTGAACGCGCTCTCGATCTACAAGTTCCACGTCGACTGGAACAACACCTCAGCCTCGACGTTCAGCGGACCGGAGATTCAGTTCGCGCCGAACTGCTGGCCGAATGCCGGGGTGCCCAACGCATCGACACCGGCCAACTCCGCCGACACGCTCCAGATCCGCGCGATGGCCCAGGCGCAGTACTCGAACCTCGGCGGCGCCGAGTCGCTTTGGGTCGATCACACCGTCCGGCGCGGGGTCAGCGCCAACAACACAACCTGCAACGCACCGACCACCGGCAACGCCACCGTCCGCTGGTACCAGGCGAACGTGACCGGCGGCACGGTCGCGGCGAACGTCACTCAGGGCGCGACCTTCGACCCGGACGCCGCGAACACGTATTTCCGCCTCATGCCTGCGCTGGCGGTCGACCGCAACGGCGACCTGGCGATCGGCTACACGAAGTCGAACGCGACCACGAACCCGCAGATCAAGTACGCCGGTCGCCTGTCCGGCGACCCGGTCAACACGCTCGCGCAGAGCGAGCAGACGCTGATCGACGGCAGCGGCTCGCAGAGCGGCAGTTGTGGTGGCACGTGCACCAGGTGGGGCGACTACAGCGGCATGGCACTCGACCCGAACGGCTGCACCTTCTGGCTGACGGGCGAGTACTACGTGACGACCGGTCTGAACGACCAGACACGGATCGGTTCGTTCTACTACCCCGGCTGCGCAGCTGTCGGCAACGGCACGCTCTCGGGCACGGTCACCGACGGATCGAATCCGATCTCCGGCGCCACCCTCGCGCTAGGCAGCCGGGCGGCGAGCACGAACGGCAGCGGTCAGTACTCCTTCACGGTTCCGGCCGGTACGTACCCGACGCTCACGGCCAGCGCCGTGGGCTTCAGCCCGGCGACGGTCTCGACGATCCCGGTACCGAACGGCGGCAACGTGACACGCAATTTCACGTTGGGCGCGGGACCGCCGCCTCCGCCGCCTCCGCCTCCACCTCCACCTCCACCTCCACCTCCACCTCCACCTCCACCTCCACCTCCACCTCCACCTCCACCTCCACCTCCACCTCCACCTCCACCTCCACCTCCACCTCCACCTGTGCGGACGCTGACGGTGACCAAGACCGGCGCGGGCACGGGCACCGTCACGAGCTCACCAGCCGGCATCAACTGCGGCGGTACCTGCGTGGCGACCTTCGCGAACGGCACGAGCGTGTCGCTCTCCGAGCGGCCGGGCGCACGGTCTCGCTTCATCGGCTGGTCGGGCGACTGCTCGGGCCGCTCGGCCTGCGTGCTCTCGATGACGGCCAACCACTCGGTCAGGGCGACGTTCGCCAAGGCGCTGGCGCCGCCGAGCTGCGTCGTCCCGAAGGTGATCGGCAAGTCGCTCGCCAAGGCGAGGACCGCGATCACCAAGGCTCACTGCAAGCTCGGCAAGATCACAAGGAAAGCCTCGAGCGCCAAGAAGAAGGGCAAGGTGCTCGGCCAGAGTCCGAGGGCCGGCAAGCGCATGCAGACCGGTGCGAAGGTCAACCTGACCGTCGGGAAGGGGCCAGCGAGGAAGAAGTAGCGCCCGTTGAGGGTCGCCGGGTGCTGTGCTATACCCCGCCGGGGGCGGGTTTCGGTACGTGCCCGGGGCTGGGTCAAGCGAGAGGGGAGCATCGATGACAGTGCGGCGTGGGGGCGGCGGCGCCGAGCGAGGGCTCGGGCGTGAGATCTTTGGACGGTTCTACCGGCGCGGAATCCTGATTCCGGCCCTCTTCGGGCTGGTGGCGATCGCAACCGTGGTCGGCGTGCGGGCGACGACGCACGTGTCGGCTAATCAGGTGGCGGCTACGCGCGCCTCGCTGCAGCCCTCGATGGCGGGCGGCGGCTCGAAGAGCGCAGCGTCCTTCAAGCACCGCACAGCTGTGCGCGGGCATCTGCCCAAGGCGGTCAAGCGCTCGCACCCGCGTGAGCTGCACCTGAGGGCGGCCCACGGCAAGGTCTTCGACGTCCGCAAGCTGAAAGGCGTCGTCGTGAAGAAGGAACGCCCGGAGCGCACCGCCCCGGGCTTCGCCCCGGCCGGCACCCGCGCAGCCGAGGCGCTCGAGAACCCCACCCGCACCGTTCCGCAGCTGCCGAAGGTGATCAAGAAGAGCCAGATGGTCGCCGCGGCGGCTCCGGCTCCCGACGCCAGCTTCGCCGGCCTCGACTTCGCCACCTGGGGCGCAGGCCACCCGCCGGACACGAACGGCGACGTCGGCCCGAGCTACTACATCGAGACCGTCAACACGTCGATCGGCATCTACGACAAGTCGAACGGCAACCGCGTCGCGGCGTTCACCTTCAACAGCTTCATGAGCCAGGGGAACTTCGGGAACCTCTGCGACACGAACAACTTCGGCGACCCGGTCGTCCTCTACGACACCTACGAGAACCGCTGGTTCATCACCGACTTCGCCTTCAAGCTCGACGCCTCGGGCAACGTCGTCAACCCGCCCGGCGCCTTCCAGTGCTTCGCCGTCTCGAAGACCGGCGACCCGGTCAACGGCGGCTGGAATTTCTACTCGATCGCCGCTCCCGGGGCATTGAACGACTACCCGAAGTTCGGCGTCTGGCCGGACGGGATCTACATGTCGGCCAACATGTTCGGCTACTCCGCCGGCGGTTCGTTCCAGGGCTTCCACACGTGGGCTCTGAACAAGCAGCAGATGTACAACGGCGAGCCGAGCCCGCAGGTGGTCGACTTCTCCGGCGACACGTCCGACTTCACGGTCATCCCGGCGAACTCGCGCCTGCAGACGGGCACGCCGCCCGCCGGCTCGGCCGAGTACTTCGTCTCGACCGAGCAGTTCCTGAACGCGCTCTCGATCTACAAGTTCCACGTCGACTGGGACAAGGTCTCGACCTCGACCTTTACCGGCCCGCTGACGCAGGCGGCTCCGACCTGCTGGCCGAACGCGACGCCGGCCAACGCCTCGACGACCGCGAATTCGGCCGACGTGCTGGCGATCCGCGCGATGGCGCAAGCGCAGTACTCGAACCTCGGCGGTGCGGAGTCGCTCTGGGTGGCGCACACCGTGAACCGCGGGGAGTTCGCGATCGCTAGCTGCGGAACTGCGAACACGAACAACGCCACGGTTCGCTGGTACCAGGCGAACGTCACCGGCGGCACCGTCGCGGCGAACGTCGTCCAGGGAAAGACCTTCGACCCCGAGGGCGCGAACACGTTCTTCCGCTTCATGCCGGCGCTTGCGGTCGACCGCAACGGCGACATGGCGGTCGTCTACAGCAAGTCGAACGCGACCACGAACCCGCAGATCAAGTACGCCGGCCGCCTCGCCGGCGACCCGGTCAACACGCTCGCGCAGACCGAGCAGACGCTGATCGACGGAACCGGCTCGCAGAGCGGCAATTGCGGCGCCTCGGCGTGCACCCGCTGGGGCGACTACAGCGGCATGGCGCTCGACCCGAACGGCTGCCAGTTCTGGATGTCGAACGAGTACTACGCGACCACCGGTCTGAACGACCTGACCCGAATCGGCGCGTTCCACTACCCGGGCTGCACCGCGATCGGCAACGGCACGCTCTCGGGCACGGTCACCGACGGCTCCAATCCGATCTCGGGCGCGACGATCGCGCTCGGCAGCAGGACGACGACCACGAACGGCAGCGGCCAGTACTCCTTCAGCGTCCCCGCAGGGACGTATCCGTCGCTGACGGCCAGCAAGGCCGGCTTCGACCCGGGCTCGGCTGCGACCATCGCGGTTCCGGACGGTGGCACTGTGACCCGGAACTTCACGCTCAGTGCCGCTGCTCAGAGCGGCTGCTTCACCGACAACACGCAGAGCACGTTCCAGCGCGGCGTGCCGTCGAACTGCGACCTCGTCACGAATCCGGGCAGCGTCCAGCTCGCGAACCCGGACAACACGGACACGAAGAACACGACCGTCAGCCCGAGCGGTTTCGGCTTCTCGAACACGATCTGGGCCGGCCAGACGTTCACACCCACCGTCACCGGCGAGCTCAAGCGGGTCGACGTCGAGCTCTTCTGCGCCGCCTGCACGGCCAACAGCCCCAATATCACGCTCTCGATCCGTAACACCACGGGAGCGACACCGGTGCCGACGGGCGCCGACCTGGCAACGGCCACGCTGGCCGGCTTCAACGACGGCGGCGCCGGCGGCCTCAAGACGTTCAACTTCGCGAGCCCGATCACGCTTACTGCGGGTACGCGATACGCACTCGTCTTCCGGCTGAGCGCGGCCTTTGCAAGCGGCACGGTTGCCTACACGTGTAGTTGTGCGACGACGGGCTTCTCCGACTCCAATCCGTATGCGAACGGCCAGCGCGTGACGTCGTCCACCAGCGGCGCGAGCTGGACGGCCGACACGACCGTCGGCGGGCGT
>Ga0307304_10000349_pt1 | contig 10774 bp, 10 predicted proteins | sample ER_DNA_185_FD_194503 | JGI IMG/M metagenome (GOLD analysis project Ga0307304, IMG submission 194503) | Bulk soil microbial communities from the East River watershed near Crested Butte, Colorado, United States - ER_DNA_185 | ecosystem: Environmental > Terrestrial > Soil > Floodplain | place...
CGGGTCGTGGCCGAACAGGGCCTTGTGGAATTCAGGTCGGGCGAGGCTGGTGCGGTCCGTCATGGCGCCCACGATTCTAGGGTCCACGCGCCGCCAGTCAACGCCTCGGCGAGCATCAGTTCGGCAGTATCCCGTCGGTGTCAACCCGAACCCCCATAGCCCGCGCTGCGGACGCTCTGCTCTGCGTCTTCGAACGTCACGGGATGCGCCGTGGAAGCGGCCTTACCGGGTCGGCATCTCGGATCGAATGACCTGCAGATCATCGCGACCGTATTCGGTGGGGCCGCCGGACAGCTGTTCCGGTGACGAGCAAGCTTCTCGACCTCCAGGACCTGAGACCGCGTCACTCCACGGCGAATGGCCCGGTTCTCCCGGGCGTCCGCTGGCGCGATGCGTGCGCCTATGGCTGACCAGTCTGACGTGCCCACGGTGGCAGTTGCTCTGGGAACGCGGTCATCCAAGCGTCAGGCAGGAGGTCACGAAGCAGCTTCCACACCACTGCCACCGGGTCGGCTATCGACGCGACCGCAGCCAAGACTTCAGGCCCGTACACCGATAACCGTTCACGGCACACTCCGCAGGGGCTCAACACGACCAGGCGCCCGCCTGGGTCCCGGTGAAGGCAGACTGAAGCAGCTACGGGCTGGCGCATGCGGTATGCAGCGCAGAATGGCTCGGTCTCGTGGCACAAGGCGACAGAGTGGTTGTCCACCCGCGGACTCGTCCCGGTCACAATCGTGCCGTCACCGAGCACCATCGCCGCCGCGCCATGCTCGGACCCGTCTGGAAAACGGGTCGCGATCAGAGATCGGCACGCCATGACCGCGGCATCGAGCAATTCGCTGTCCACACCGCCGAATCTAGGCGCCGAGGCGTCATAGACGGATCGCTGGGCCGCCCTTGCGGAAGTCAGGCCAGGTGGCGGGCGAGGAAGTCGGCGGAACGGCGCGCGATGGGATCTGGATCCACACCGAAGAAGGCATGCCCCGCACCGTCGATCCACTCCAGCTCACTGGTAGCGCCAACAGCCTGCAGAGCCTGATGCAGCAGCGCGCTCTGCTGCGCCGGGATGAGGTCGTCTTGGAGGCCGTGGACCAGCAGGATCGGCGCGGCGCCGGTATGCACGTGGCTGACCGGGCTGGCGAACGCTGCATCCTGACGACGTTCGCGCGTAGGGCCGCCGATCAGGAGCGCTTCCGGCGTGCCCGGATCGGGCCACCCCGTCCGGTCCGGGCCCAAAGCGAGGAAGTCGGTGGGCGCACACCAAGCCACCGCGGCGGCGACGTTCGACGACCATCCGGTGGCCCCGACCGTTCCCTCGAGCCTTTGATCCAGCGGTTCATCGGGCCGGTCGTCGGTGCCGCTCATGGCCATCAGGGCCGCAAGGTGTCCTCCGGAGGACACGCCCCACACTCCGATGGCAGCACCGTTGATGCCCACGCTCGCACCGAACCGGCGCAGCCAGCGGACGGCTGCCTTGATGTCGTGAAGGCAGGCTGGGAAGTGTGCTTCACCGCTGAAGCGGTGCTCAACCAGCGCGACGGCAAGGCCCCGTTCGAGCAGCGCCCGACAAACCGGTTCGGTCCCGGGGCCGTGGAGTCGAGAGCCGAAGAGCCAGCCGCCGCCATGGATCCAGACCACCACCGGGACCGGGATGGAAGGCGTAGCCGGGAGCAGCAGATCCATCCGCAGAGGCCGGTAGCCCATGACCCTCGCGTACTCGACGTCGGCGTACCGGACGCCGCCCGTTGCCCGGTCCGACACCGGAGCAAGGATCTCATCCGGCATCGCATATGGACCCGGCGGCCCTGGTCGCTGCTGCGACTGCACGGCTGGCAATGTATCCCGCCCGGCTTTCCACTCGACCACGCAAATGCACGAGAAGCGCCGACAGGCATCGGTGGCTGAGTTGATGGTCAGGGGGCGCGGTTGCCATCGGACTGTAGGGCGTACCAGTTGCCACCGTTCAGGAAGACCTTGTGGCACTTCACCTGGTGCTTGCCCTCATGTGCGTAGAAGTACAACGCATGTCCGCCATAGGTGACTTGGGTCGTGCCATCGGCGCGTGGCGTGGTACCCAGCAACGAATCCTTCACGCCCTGACCGGCTTGCGGGGCTGCCGGGGTCAGAACCGGCGGCCACGCGTCGGCGCAGGCGTCATAGCAGAGCGGCTTGGTCGTTGTCTCGACGTCGAAGATGTAGATGGCTTGCCCCGCTGCGTCGAAGAGGATCGTGCCGAAGGTGCTCTCGCCGGTAACTACGGTCGTCCCGGGCGCACGTTGCGTCGGTGACTTTGACCCTGACGGCTCGGAAGGGCGCGGGCTCGACGTTGCGGTCGACGGACTTGCCGAAGCGGTCACCTCGCCGGCGGTCGAGACCGGCGCCTGTGCGCAGCCGGCTAGCAGCCCCAGCACAAGGGCGCCCATCGCCCATCGACTCCGCACCGGGCCAGTCTGCTTGATCCCAGTGATCACTCGCGAGGGTCAGCCTCGAAGCCGCGGTGATCGCTCTCCGCGAGAACGGGAGCAACGACATCGCACCAGCCGCAGGTGCGTCCGCTGGCGAGGTCAGGTTTCTCGATGAGGTTTCGCGAGCTTGATGGTCGGATCACTTCGTGGATCTGTAGGTGAAGCAGCCACGACAACGCCCGATCATCCGATCACCCCACTCCGCCGCGGTTGACCGTCGCGCTCGGCCTGCCCGTTCACGCGCTCCGCTGTACCACCCACGACCGCACCAAACCTTGCAGCGCAGACGTCCTCGCCACCAGGTCGTCGTGGTCGACGATCTTCAGCGATCGCGATGTCTCCCCGTCGCCCTCGAGGATGCCGTGGGGGTCCGGAAGCGCGGCACCGGTGTGGAACATCAGCGCAACGTGCTTCTTGGACTTCGGAAAGAAGGAAGCGATGTTGCCTCGATAGGTGAACGTCGGCGCCTGCCACTTGATGCACTCGGTCACCCGCGGATCGGCCCCGAGCACAACATCGCGGACCGCCATCACCAACGTCTTCTGCGGATTCTCGTACCGGTCGAACCAGGCATCCACTGTCGGGTCGTGCTGTACCACCGAGCCATCGTCATCCCTCGCCGCATCTCCGACAAGCCCCGCCGACCCGTTGGGGGGATGCGATGCTCCGGATGCGCACCCGCATGTCAGTCGCAGGTTGTGCCTTGGCGACCGACGCGACAGCCGCCTTCAACCTGCCGCGGATGGGCAACTAGGGCTCTTGCTTACCGGACCCCTGGCTCGTGACATGGCGGTCGTTTGCGCAGCCGACAGCGTGGAAGCTGTCATGCAGAAGCAGAAAGGCGCCCTGCACCACGACGGCAACCCCCGCACCCGAGACTCGAGATCGCGAATCCCGAGCCATCTTCATCCCCAGCGCCACATAGCCGACATCCGCGACCGCGTTGACCATCAGAATGCGCCACAGCTTCCTCCGCTCCGGCTCCTGAGGCTGGGCCGCATACGGATCGGGCAGCAGGCTCATCCGCCGGCCCTGCAGGCGCAAACCCACCGCTGCGATCCCGAGGTCGACTGCGCCCCAGCCGGCGGTCTGCAGTCCGAAGGAGCGCCGCCAAGGCGTCCCCGTGGCTGCCACGAGGCCAAGGCCGGCGACCACACTGGCCATTCCCCATGCCACCTTCGTCCGCGCCAGGGCCTCCTCGCGCTGCCAGATATCCACGGCATGATCAGAACACGAGTCGCCGGCCCGGTCGGGGTTTGGCCGGCAGGAAGAATGCGACGGGGCCCAACGCTGGATCCGGCATGGGAAGCACTGGTATCTCGTGGCAGCCGGACTTCTCCTGTAACGCCAGGGGCCGTGAGCAGATCGTCCAGGCGAGAGCGCCGGGGCCCCCTATACCGCACAAAGCCACACATCACCGCACCGGAGGAGGGTTCACTCATGTCAAGCGTCGAGATCCCTGAGCGTCTCAGCATCGAGCCAATTCAGGTCGCTCGCTACCGCGCCTTCCAAGAGACGGCCGGCGGGTTCACCTTGCCGAGCGCCCAAAGCACCGACCGCCATGTCTTCTTCTCCCTCCCCGGGGTGGTCGCGCTGCCGGCCATGATCTACTACCGGACCCGTCACTTCGGAAAGCCGGCCTTCTCGGTCAGGATCAACGACTTCACGGCGACCCAGTACACCTTCGTCGACGGCGACGAAGCCGAACGCACCTGGCACGAGATCATTCCGGCGAGCACCAATGCCGGCCCCACCCTGCGTCCCGAGAACAACGAACTGGTCTTCTTCGCGCGGGACGGGTCCGTCGTGTTCGGGGACGTGGTCATCCTCTACACGTCAAACCAGACCACCATTCCGGCTCCGGTCGCCACCAGTACCGCTTGACGCCAGCCGCCGGATGGCGTTGCCGACAGCCGCGCCGCGCTTCCTTGCCGGGATGCCAAACCTCTGCACTGGGTCACTCGCCCGCGCGTGGTCCGGTCAGGTGATGGCCAATGGCTCTTGGTTGGTGGACGTCAGCAGACCGGCGCGGCGGGGCCCTGTGCTTCCTCATCGAACCTCATGACCCTTCGCGATGCTCACGGCACTGCCGTGGTGCGGACGCTCGATGCCGCCGGCGGCAAACTCGGCGTCGACAAGGCGCATGTTGGCCACCGCCCAGTCGGCGTCGGTGAGCACCGGCTGCCGCTCGCCAGCGCGTCGGCGAGCGCCTCCAGCTGGTACGTGTACCTCGTGCGGGTCCCCAGGTGCTCGACGACGTCGTCAACTCCGGGGCGCCGCAGGATCAGCAAGTCGCCTTCGTGGGGGACAGGGAACATCGGCACCTCGATCTCCCCGCGTGTCCCCCGCACGACGAGCGCCATCTCGCGAGCCGCCGCGTCCATGTCACTGCCGCTTCCCGCACTCGGCCGACCTGCACACCTCGATCGAGATCGCCGCGCTGCTCGGCGTGAAGCGCGTGGTGACGATGTCGGGTACCCCCGGCGGCGAGCTCGGCACCAGGGTCCCAGTGTGGAACCCGCTCCCCTGGTGGAGCCCAGCAGCGCGAGTCGGACCGACCAGCGCGATCGGCGAACCGCCCCGCCCGGCCCCGCCTGGACGACGTCGCCTCCCGCGCCGGCGTCTCCACAGCAACCGCGTCCCTCGTCCTGAGCGACCGCCCGGGTCCCAGTCGGTCCACCCGGGAGCGGGTCCTGAGTGCCGCCGCGGAGCTCGGATATCGCGCCGACCGAAGTGCGAGCCTCCTGGCCCGACGCCGGACCTTTCTGCTCGGCGTCACCATGAGCCTCACGAACCCGTACCATGCCGAGCTCGTCGAGGACATCCACCTGGCTGCGTCTGAACGGGGCTACGACGTCGTCGTGTCGCCCCTCACCGGCGTGACCGACGAATGGCACACCGCGCTGCGGCTTGTCGACCAACGGTGCGAGGCGCTCGTGCTGCTCGGGCCTGCGCTCACCCGGCGGCAGCTCAAGTCTGTTGCCCAGCACACGCCGATCGTCGTCGTCGGTCGTCGGGTCTCCGCCCGCGGAGTCGCCGTCGTGCGCGCCGTGGACGACAAGGGCGTCGCGGCGGCGGTGGAGCACTTGTCGCTCCTCGGGCACCGGCGGATCGCCTTCGTCGACGGACCACCCGGACCGATCAGCACGCTGCGGCGCGAGGGCTTCCGCCGGGCCATGCGGCAGCTGACCGGTTCGTCGGAGCCGCTCGTCGTCACCGGAGGTGACACCGAGATGGCCGGCATGCAGGCGGACCTGCCCCGCGGTCCGGGAGCACCGACCGCATACATCGCGTTCAACGATCGGTGTGCGCTCGGGATCTTCGACCAGCTCCGCAACGCCGGCCCTCACCACGGTGAGCCAGTCGCCGGTGGCCATGTCGACCGCGGTGGTCGCTGCGGCCGTCGATCTTGTCGAAGGCGGCAGCGAGATCACGCGCCGAGACGTCGTGCTTGACCCGCCACTCGTCGTGCGGTCGACGTCGGGTCGGGTCAGTGGCTGAGCTGAGTTTCCCGTTGCGCCGCAAGCATTCTGGCCAGTTCCTCGACGGTCGACCCGGCGGCCACCGCCTGCGCGAGGAGCTCGGCCTGGCTCGGCGGAGCCATGCCGTCAATCGGCTGGGCGCGGTCGAGGTTGGTCGGGAAGGGATATCCCTCGGCGCTCGCGGCAATCACGTTGGCCACCCGGGCCGGCGAAAGGCCGGCGTCAGCCGCTGACCGGAGTGCCGGATAGACGGCAGTGCAGACCCGCTCGCGGTCGATGGTCTCCATGGCGCGACCGAAGGCGGAGGAGATCTGCAGGAGGTTGGCCATCCTCCGGATGTCTGTGGAGTGGTTGGAGCCGGCCGCGTGCAGCAGCGCCGGGTTGAAGAAGACCGCATCCCCCTTCTCGAGGGGCAGCTGCACGTGGTGGGACTCGAAGTACTCCTGGAACTCCGGACGGCGGTAGGCGACGTACCCGTGCGAGTACTTCTGGCTGTGCGGGAGGTAGAGGGTCGGACCGGAGACGACGGGCATGTCGCCGTGGGCCACCGCGCCCTGCAGCGTAAGCACCTGTGAGAGCTGGTGCACGTGCGGCGGGTACTGCCCGCACCGCTCGTCGGACTGGAACCCGAGGTGGTAGTCGCGGTGCACGGTCTGCGCCGCGCCGCCGGGGTTGACGACGTTGACCTGGGATGTGATCTGGTATGCGGGTCCCAGCCAGCTCCGAGCGGCGAGGGCGACGACCTCATTGGCGTAGTAGTCGACGAAGACGTCCGGCGCCTCGACGGCCAGCTTCTCCAAGGCGTTCCAGACGCGGTCGTTGGCGCCGGGCTTGGCGAAGTGGTCGCCAGCGGCCGCCCCGGACTCGCGCTGTGCGGCGATCATCGCGACAAACGCCGCCGTCGCCCGGTCGACCACGGCGGCGTCGAAGGCGCGCCGGAAGACGACGATCCCGGGACCGGTACGCAGGGCCCGGGCGATCTCGCCGTGGAGTGAGACGGCCTGGTCGCCGTCGAGTCCGGCGATGGTCGACGAGTCGTAGACGAGGACCTGTTGCGTGACGTCGATGGCGTGGGGGTAGTCCGCGAGCTGAGTCTGCTCGGCGAGGACGTCGACGAGGTCCTCGAGCCGGGCGTCGGCGGCGGTGATCCGCTGAGAGGTGAATGGAACGGCGGCGGTGGCGCTCATGGGGTCTCCTTCGATGCTGGTATGCCTGGCGACCAGCATCGCCCGCCGCCCCGGCTTCCAGCGGCCCGAATTCGCCTCAGAAACGCCTCATCGAGACAGCGGCTCCCTACGCTGGCGACGTGCCGAGGGAGCACCGCGTGGACGACATCGCCTCGCAGGCGCAGCTGTCGAGGGCGACCGTCGACCGGGTCCTCCACGGGCGTCCTGGCGTCAGCCCGCGGGCGGTCCGAGCCGTGGAGCAAGCCCTTTTGGACCTGGATCGCCAGCAGTCCCAGCTGCGACTCGGCGCTCGCACGCTGGTCCTCGACGTCGTCATGCAGGCGCCGCAGCGGTTCTCCTCGGCCTATTGCGAGGCGCTCGAGGCGCAATTGGGATCAGCGCGACCCGCCGCTCTCCGGGCGCGGTTCTGGTTCGGCGAGCACGCCGACGTGGACGACGCGGTAGCGACCCTGAACCGGGTCGGGACGCGCGGTCGGACCGCCCACGGAGTCCTGCTCAAGGCGCCGGACGAGCCACCAGTCGCTGACGCGGTGCGCCGGCTCACCGGCCGCGGCATCCCGGTCGTCACCCTCGTCACGGACATCCACGACAGCGGGCGAGTCGCCTACGTCGGACTGGACAACCGCTCGGCCGGCGCCACCGCCGCATACCTGGTCGCGAGCTGGCTGGGTGAACGACCTGGCGACGTACTGGTGACCTTGAGCCGCTCGACGTTCTTCGGCGAGAGCGAGCGATACCAGGCGTTCCGCGGCGAGCTGCGCGCGCTGGCGCCGCGTCGACAGATCGTGGCGATAACCGAGACCGAGGGCCTCGACGCCACGTTGCGAACTCTCGTGGAGAAGGAGCTTGGCGCCCATCCCTCCGTGGTCGGCACCTACTCGATCGGAGGTGGCAACCGCGCGATCGTCGAGGCGTTCGCGACGGTTGGACGTGCACGTCTGGTCCACGTCGCCCACGACCTCGACCAGGACAACCTCGAGCTGCTGCACACACATACGCTCACGGCCGTCCTCCATCACGACCTGCACGCCGACGCGCGCAACGCGATTCGACAGATTCTGCGGTACCACCGGCTGCTGGCCGGCGCCCCGACATCGTCGCCCGCGAACGTCCAGGTCGTGACCCCGTTCAACATTCCCGGCCGGCTTAGCCCGTCGTGACGGTCAGCGCTCGTCGACGACCATGTCGAGGGCGTAGTCCTCGGCTCGGTAGCTGTGGTCGCCGAACTCGACCGCCTTGCCAGCGACATCGAAGGCCATCCGGGTCATGGTCAGCACCGGCTGACCGCCGCGGAGGTTGAGATGCCGGCGCTCCGCCGGGGTCGGCATCCGCGCCCCGATGCTCTGCCGAGCGACGACCGGCTTCGCCCCGCGAGTCCGGAGGGCGTCGTAGAGGCCCGTCTCCTCCAGCTCCTCGCGGGTCAGGTCGAAATACTCGGGCGGCAGCCAGTTGTGCAGCAGCGCGAGCGGCTTGTCCTCGACGAGCCGTAGTCGGAGGATCGACAACATCTCGGTGTTCTCGGGGAGGTCGAGCGCCGTTGCCGCGCTGGGCTCTTGGACTCGTTCCAGCTGGAGAACGGTCGTACGCGGCGTTCGCCCGGCCCGCTTGAGCTCGTCGAACAGGCTCGACAGCTCGAACCGCCGGTGGACCTTGCGGTTGGCCACGGTGGTGCCCACTCCCCGTCGGCGGACGAGCAAGCCCTGGTCGACCATCTCCTGGATCGCACGGCGGACCGTCGGCCGGGAGAGGCCCAGCCGCTCGCACATCGCCAGCTCGTTCTCGAACGGGTCCCCGGGCTCCAGCTGGCCCCCGCGGATGGCACTGCTGAGCTGCTCGGCGAGCTGGTGGTACAGCGGGACAGGTGACCCGCGGTCGATCCGCAGGTCGACGAGCTGCGCGGTCATTGACACAGAGTAACGAAGAGCAGGTCAGCAAGTAACAATGTCACGACAAAATCTGGGCAGCGAACCCCCGGGGCTGACGTCCGTCCGGCGCCCCTACCGCCGGCTGAGCGCCATCCAGGTGTCGACGACGGTGTCGGGGTTGAGGCTCATGGTGTCGATGTGCTGGTCGAGGAGCCAGGCGGCCAGGTCGGGGTGGTCGGATGGTCCTTGGCCGCAGATGCCGACGTACTTGCCCTGCTTCTTGCAGGCGGCGATGGCCAAGGACAGCATGTGCTGCACGGCGGGGTCGCGTTCGTCGAAGCCGGCGGCTACGAGCCCGGAGTCGCGGTCCAGTCCCAGGGTCAGCTGGGTCATGTCGTTGGAGCCGATGGAGAACCCGTCGAAGTGCTCGAGGAACTGCTCGGCGATGACGGCGTTGGAGGGCAGCTCGCACATCATGATGACCTGCAGGTCGTTCTCGCCGCGCTTGAGGCCGTGCTCGGCCAGCAGCTCGACAACACCGCGGGCCTCGGTGAGGGTGCGCACGAACGGGATCATCACCTTGACGTTGGTCAGGCCCATCGTGTCGCGGACGTAGCGCAGCGCCTCGGCCTCCATGACGAAGCAGTCGGCGAAGTCCGGCGACAGGTATCGGGACGCGCCGCGGTACCCGATCATCGGGTTCTCCTCGTGCGGCTCGTAGTTCGGCCCGCCGACCAGGTTGGCGTACTCGTTGGACTTGAAGTCGCTCATCCGCACGATCACCGGCTTGGGATAGAACGCGGCCGCGATGGTTCCGACGCCCTCGGCGACCCGCTGCACGAAGAACTCCCGCGGGCCCGGGTATGCGGCGACGGCCTCGTCGACCTGCCGGGCCAGCTCCGGATCCTCGGCCTCGAGCTTGCCGGCCGCGTGGTCCAGCAGCGCCTTGGGGTGGATGCCGATCTGCCGGTTGATGATGAACTCCAACCGAGCCAGACCGACCCCCTCGTTCGGCAGCATCGAGAACGCGAACGCCTGGTCCGGGGTGCCGACGTTCATCATGATCCCCACGTCGATGTCCGGCATCGAGCCCAGGTCGGTCTCCTCCACCCGGATGTCCAGCCGCCCGTCGTACACGAACCCGGTGTCACCCTCCGCGCACGAGACGGTCACCTCCCGCCCGTCCGACAGCTCCCTTGTCGCCGAACCGGTTCCGACCACCGCCGGGATGCCCAGCTCTCGGGCGATGATCGCCGCGTGACAGGTCCGGCCACCCCGGTTCGTGACGATCGCGCTGGCCCGCTTCATGATCGGCTCCCAGTCCGGGTCCGTCATGTCCGCCACCAGCACCTCCCCCTCGCCGAACTCACGCATCTGCTCGGCCGACGACAGGATCCGCACCGCGCCGGCACCCGCCTTCTGCCCGATCGCCCGACCCTCCACCAGCACGGTCGCCGAGCGCCCGTCAACCGTGGAATCGACCCGGAACCGCTGCAAGCTCGCCCCGGTCCGGCGCGACTGCACCGTCTCCGGCCGCGCCTGGAGGATGTAGAGCTGGCCGTCGAGCCCGTCCTTGCCCCACTCGATGTCCATCGGCCGGCCGTAGTGCTCCTCGATCGAGATCGCCAGCCGGGCCAGCTCCTCCACTTCGTCATCGGTCAGCGAGAACCTCGCCCGGTCCGCGGCATCGACGTCGACGAATTCCGTCGTCTTCCCCACGTTCGGGTTGTCGGTGAACACCATCTTGGTCGCCTTGGCCCAACGCCACGCTT
>Ga0307304_10000361_pt1 | contig 10687 bp, 9 predicted proteins | sample ER_DNA_185_FD_194503 | JGI IMG/M metagenome (GOLD analysis project Ga0307304, IMG submission 194503) | Bulk soil microbial communities from the East River watershed near Crested Butte, Colorado, United States - ER_DNA_185 | ecosystem: Environmental > Terrestrial > Soil > Floodplain | place: USA...
GCCGAAGAGGATCATCGCGCCGAGCACGTGCACGAAGAGCGGCAGGTTCCAGCTGTCGGGGCGGATGAGCGCAAGCATCAGGCGCCCGGCTTCCAGATCATGAGCGCAAGCAGGGCCACCAGGATCAACCCGCTGCCGTAGTTGCAGGCCAACGTGATCGGGTCGCGCACGCGAGCCTGTAGCTCGGCGCTCGGAGCATCGCCCTGCGCCACCAGTTGCTCAGCAAGCTTTGCGGTGCGGGCGTCACGGCTGCCGGCGTACCCGCCGATCGCGTTGCCGAGGATCAGGAGCACGATTGCGCCCACGATCCAGCCCTCGCCGTAGCCGTAGCCGACCTCGTTCACGAGCCAGAGCCCGAAGACGAACGCGAGCACGCTGCCGGCGATGATCGCGGCTACCGCGATCCGGGTCAGCCCGAAGAGCAACAGGATCTCGCTGGGCCGGTCACGGCGCAGGGCCGCCATGTTCAGGGCGGCGGCGACGACACCACCGCCGACGAGCAGGAAGGCCCCGGTGATGTGCAGGAACAGCAGCCAGTCGTACTTGTTCACGGCCGGTAAGCCTAAGGGTCGCGGCGGCTACCTACAATCGGCGCGTGGACGAGACCGCGCGGCACCTGCGCCTGCTGACCGAGACGATCGCCGCCGTCAACTCGACGCTCGACCTCGAAGAGGTGCTCTCCCTCGTCGCGCGGAAGGTGGCCGACGCGCTCGGTGCGGACGCGTGCTTCGTCTACCTCTACGACGAGCAGGCCGACGAGCTCGTGCTGCGCGCGACCCACGGGACTCGGGTCGAGGAGATGACGGGCCGACCTCGGATGCGGCCGGGCGAGGGGATCACCGGCACAGCGGCATCGTTGCGTGAGCCGGTGATGATTCCAGCGCAAGCCCATCTCGACGAGCGCTTCAAGGCCTTCCCGAACCTGCGCGAGGACGAGTACGAATCGATCCTGGCCGTTCCGGTTCTGGCGCGCACGAAGCTGGCGGGTGCCCTCAACGTCCGTACGAAGGATCCACGGGAGTTCTCGCCGGCCGAGATCGACCTCTTGCTGGCGATCGCGGCCCAGGTCGCGCAGACCATCGAGCACGCGAAGCTCTACGCCCAGGCCCAGCGGCGAGTGGTCGAGCTGGAGGCGCTCGCGCGCATCTCGGAAGCGGTGTCGGAGTCGCTCTACCTCGAGGAGTCGCTCGAGGGAATCGTCGCGGCTACGGTGGATGCGCTCGGCGCGACCGGCGCGGCGCTCGTGCTCGAGGACGGCGAGGTCGTCTGGCCGGACGGGCGCGCGGGCAAGCATGCCGTGCGGGTCCCGCTGCGCTGGAAGGGCCGGCAGGTCGGGGAGCTCGTCTGCGACCGGGACACCGCGTTCACGAGCGACGACTGCGCGCTGCTCGGCTCGATCGCGAGCCACGCGGCGGTCGCCCTCGAGCACGGGCGGGCAGTGCTGCGCGGGGTGCTGGCACAGGAAATTCATCACCGGGTCAAGAACAACCTCCAAACCGTGGCGTCACTGCTGCGGCTGCAGGCGCGAGCCGACGACGTCGACGCGGGCAAGGCCCTCGACGACTCGGTGAACCGGATCCTGGCGATCGCGGCAGTGCACGAGGTGCTGACGGAGCGGCGTGATGACGATGTTGCGCTGGACGAGCTGCTCGACCGGTTGCGCGCGATGCTGGTGCAGGGGCTCGGGCAGGCGAAGGCGGTCGAGGCGACGCTCGAGCCGGTGCTGCTGGCGGGCAACCGTGCGACCGCCCTGGCGCTTGTCTTCTCGGAGCTGCTCCAGAACGCGCTCGAGCACGGCGGTCAGTCGGTTCGGGTCGAGCTCGGCCGGCGCGACGGACAGGTCGTGCTCGCGATCGCGGACGACGGAACCGGCGTGAGCGGCGAGCCGGTCTCCGGCACGGGCCTCTCGATCGTTCGTGCGCTCGTACGGGACGAGCTCGACGGGACGCTCACCCTGGAGTCCGACGGTGGGCTACGGGCAGAGGTGGTCTTCCCGGCGTGAGCGACTAGGAGGGCCTGACGAAACATCGGCTGTGCCCTCGGGCCGCCCTGCTCGCCCCGATGCGGCGTCCTCAGTCGCACCGATAGCTATAGCTATCGGCACTCCCTGCGTCCTTGCCTCGGAACGAGCAGAGCACCCCGAGGACGAGCGACGTTCCGCCAAACCCTCCTAGACGCGCTCGAACACTGCTACCCGCCAGACGCGGCTTGCGCGCTCGTGCACGGCCAACCTCAGTCCCTGTGCCTCCGCCGCCCGCAGCACCTCCGCCGGGGGATGGACGAACGCCTCGATTCCACCCGTCATCCGGCACCAGACGTTGACGAGCCGAAAGCCGATGTGTAGCCACCAGGTATCGCGAGGAAAGCTGAGCGCGAGCAACCGCCGAGCATGTCGCGCGGCGGCCCCGACGAGGAGGTCCGGATCGGGGTAGCAGCACACGACCCGATGCATGACCACGACATCGGCAGGGTCGATGCCGGCTTCGCTCTCGGCGAAATCCCCGTGACGCCTCTCGATCCGCTGCTCGGCTCCCGCCTCACGGGCAAGCGCCTTCGCCTCTTCGTCATAGCCGTGTGAGAGCTCGACGATCAGCGCGCTCGCGGCGCCGCGCCGCAAGAGCTCGAGGTCGATCGCGCCCACACCGCCGCCCACCTCGAGCACGGAAGCTCCAGCCACGTCGCGCGTCGCCATCTCGTCGACCAGCCGCTGGGCGGTGCCGTCGAGCCCTTTGCGCCGGTACTTGCGGGCGTCGCGCCGCGCAGTCCGGGCGCCGAAGAACTTCTCGTAGCCTCGGGCGCAACAGGTGCTCACGCCGCGGGAGTCTACGATCCCGCGATGAGGATCCTCGTCGCCGAGGACGAAACGATCATTCGCCTCGACCTTCGCGAACTACTCGAGCGTGCCGGTTTCGAGGTCTGCGCCGAGGCGAAGGACGGCCTCGAAGCGGTCGAGCTGGCTCGAAGCGAGCAGCCTGACCTCGCGGTGCTCGACGTGAAGATGCCGCGGCTTGACGGGATCGAAGCGGCTCGCCGCATCCTCGACGAGCGTCCGATTCCGATCGTGATGCTCACTGCCTACGGGCAGGACGAGCTCGTCTCGCGCGCGATCGAAGCCGGCGTCTTCGGCTACCTCGTCAAGCCCTTTCGCGAGCAGGATCTGCTGCCGGCGATCCACACGGCCCGCGCGCGTCACGAGGAGCTGAGCGCGCTCCGCGAGCAGGCGGACTCGCTCGCCGAGGCCCTGGCCGCGCGCAAGTCGATCGAGCGCGCGAAGGGCCTGCTGATGGAACGCGAGGGGCTGAGCGAGGAAGATGCGTTCTCTCGCCTGCGCAAGGCGAGTCAAGTCTCGGGCCGGCCCATGCGCGTCGTTGCGGAGGCACTGCTCGCGACGTTCGACGAGCCGAAGGCCTAGGCCTGAGCCTCCTCGAACAGACGCTCCCAGCGTGAGATGAGCCCCTGGAGCTCGTCTCGGGCATTTCGGTGCGCGGTCAGGGTCGCCACGTCGGACCAGTCCTCCGAGAGTTTCCGTTCGAGCTCCGCTACCGCTTCCTCTTGCTGCGAGATCTCACCTTCGAGCCGTTCCAGCTCGGATGGGCGCGCCACGCGAGCCCGCTGCGGCTTCGCCTTTTCCTTCTGTGCGCGAGCCGGCTCCGACGGCGCGATCGTCGGCTCGTCTCGTCGCTGCGCGTAGTCGGCCCAGCCGCCTTCGTAGGAGTTGATCGATTTCTCCTCGATCGCCAGCGTCCGCTCGGCAACCGCGTCGAGCAGTGCGCGGTCGTGGGAGACGAGGAGCACGGTGCCCGGAAACGCGTCGAGCGCCGTCTCGAGCGCCTCCCGGCTCTCGAGATCGAGGTGATTCGTCGGTTCGTCGAGCACGAGGAAGTTCGCCCCCGAGGCGACTACGAGCGCCAGCGCGAGCCTTCGCCGTTCGCCGCCGGAGAGCGCGGTGACAGGCTTTTCGTGGGCCTCCCAGCCGGAGAAGAGGAAGCGGCCGAGCAGCGTCTGGGCCTGCGGCCGGGGCAGTCCGGTCGTGCGCTGGGCGCAATCGAGCACGCTTCCGCGCTCGTCGAGCTCGACCTCGTGCTGCGAGAAGTAGGCGGGAATGACCCCGTGGCCGAGCCGGACTGAGCCCTCACGCGGCTCGCGCGCGCTGAGAATCGTCTCGAGCAGCGTCGTCTTGCCGGAGCCGTTCGGGCCCACGAGCCCAACGTGCTCACCGCGCTCGATCGCGAAGGTCGTGTCCGTCAGGAGCTCCTTGTCTCCCGCGCTGACGCCGAGCTTGGTCGCCTCGAGCACCGTCCGGCCGCTTCGGGCGGGCTTGAGGAACTCGAAGCCGAGCGACCGGCTGCGGCGGGTCAGGAGCTCGAGCTCGCCCGTTGCGCCCGCACGCTCCTTCTTCAGGCGCTGGATCTGGGACAGCTTCGCCTGGGCCTGCTTCGCCTTGTTCTTCTTGTACCGGAAGCGCTCCACGAAGCGCTCGAGGCGCGCGATGTCGACCCCGACCCGCTGGGCCGTTTTCGCGGCCGCTGCGGCCCGCGACGCCTTCTCGATGCGCCACGTGTGCCACTCGCCCGGGAAGAACAGCGCCCTGCCGGCCTCGAGCTCGAGCACGCCCGTCGTCACGGCCTCGAGGAACCAGCGGTCGTGCGCGACCAGGATTACAGCCGCATCGATCGACTGGAGCTCCTGCTCGAGCCACTCGAGATTCTCGACGTCGAGGTGATTCGTCGGCTCGTCCAGGAGGAGAAGGTCGGGATCGCCGGCGAGGGCCCGGGCAAGTGAGGCGCGGGTCAGCTCGCCGCCGGAAAACGTGTCGAGCGCCCGGTCCAGGTCGCGCTCCGCGAACCCGAGGCCTCGCAGGGCGGCGGCCGCACGCTCGCGCCAGGTATAGCCGCCCGCGTGCTCGAGGCGCGCCTGGGCTTCGGAGTAGCGGCGCAGCGTTGCCGGGCCGTGGTCGCCGGAGGCCATGGCCTGCTCGAGGGCATGCAGCTCCTCCTCGGTCGCGACGAGGTCGCGAGCGTCGCTGAGCGCGTACTCGCGCAGGCTCATTCCGCTCTGGATCGGAGGCCGCTGGTCGTGCAGCGCGATACGCGTGCCCTTGGCGAAGGCGAGCTCGCCGCCGTGCCGCTCGCTCTCACCGGTGAGCATTCGCAGCAACGTTGTCTTGCCGGCGCCGTTCGGGCCGGAAAGCGCGAGCCGGTCGCGCCGCTCGACCGAGAACGAGACGCCCTCGAAGAGCAGCGAGCCGGCGATCTCCTTGCGGAGGTTGGATGCGGTGACAACGGCCACCGCTTAAGCGTAATGCGGGGCTAGCCCCGCGCCGCGACAGCCGATCCGACCAGAGCCCGCGCTGCCTCGACGATGTGGTCGGCGTCGATTCCCGCCGCGGCGAGCAGCTCGGCCGGCTTCCCGGAGCCGGGCATCTCGCGCACCGCCAGCCGAACCACGCGCGCAGGCGTCTCGCCGTCGGAGAGCGCCTCGAGCACCGCATCTCCGATGCCACCTTCGGACCAGTGATCCTCGACCGTCAGCACGCGCCCGCCCGTCGCCTCCGCGGCCGCGCGGAGCGTCTCGCCGTCGACGGGCTTCACGGAGTAGAGGTCGATCACGCGCGCGGAGACGCCCTCGCTCTCCAGCTGCTCGGCCGCCTTCAGCGACTCGTGCAGCGTGATCCCCGCGCCGACGATCGCGATGTCGTCGCCCTCCCGCAGGACACGCGCTCCGCCGATCGGGAACTCCTCGTCGGCGCCGTAGACCACCGGCGTCGCCGCGCGGGTCGTGCGCAGGAAGACGATCCCCTCGCGGTCGGCCATCTCCGCCACGAGCTTCGCCGTCTGGTTCGCGTCGCAGGGGTAGAGCACCGTCGAGCCGTGAACGGCACGCATCATGGCGAGGTCCTCGAGCGCCATCTGCGACGGCCCGTCCTCGCCGATCGAGACACCCGCATGCGAGCCGCAGAGCCGGATGTTTGCCTGGCTGATCGCCGCCATGCGGACGAAGTCGTAGGCGCGGCTGAAGAACGCGGCGAACGTCGACGCGAACGGCACCCACTCGCGCACTTGCAGGCCGACCGCCGCCGCGACCAGCTGTTGCTCGGCGATGAACATCTCGAAGTAGCGGTCGGGGTGGGCCTTCGCGAACAGCTCTGCGTAGGTGGAGTTGCTGACCTCGCCGTCCAGAGCGACGACCTTGCCGTTGGCTGCGCCGATGGCCACGAGCGCTTCGCCGTACGCGAGCCGGGTCGCCACCTCCTCGCCGAGCTCCCAGGTGGGCAGCTCGAGCGGGCTCTCGTCGAACGAGTGGGGCTCGCCGTCGAAGTCCGGCTTTGCAACCTCCACCTTGATGTTGCGCTCGCCGCCGAGTTCCTCGATCGCCTGCTCGGGGTCGTCGAGCGCCTTGCCGTGCCAGCCCGGCTGGTTCTCGACCGCTTTGACGCCCTTGCCCTTGATGGTCTTCGCCACGATCACGGTCGGGACGCCTTCGGTCGAGATCGCCTCGGCGTACGCCTTGTCCACGGCCTCCACGTCGTGCCCGTCGATCTCGATCGCGAGCCAGCCGAAGGCGCGGGCGCGATCCGCGTACGAGTCGAGGTCCCAGCCGTGCATCGTCTCGCCGCGCTGCCCGAGCCGGTTGACGTCGATGATCGCCGTCAGGTTGTCGAGCTTGTAGTAGGCGGCGTGCTCGAAGGCCTCCCACATCGAGCCCTCGGCCATCTCGCTGTCGCCGCAGAGCGCCCAGACGCGGTAGGGCAGCTGGTCGAGCTTCTTCCCGGCGAGCGCGATGCCGACGCAGAAGGGCAGGCCCTGGCCGAGCGACCCGGTGGCGACGTCCACCCACGGGATCTCGGGCGTCGGATGTCCCTGGAGTCGGCTGCCGAACTTCCGGAAGGTGAGGAGCTCCTCGTCGGTGACCGCGCCCGCCGCCTTGTACATCGAGTAGAGCAAGGGAGATGCGTGTCCCTTGGAGAAGACGAGGTGGTCATTCCGGGGGTCGTCCGGGGCGCCGAAGTCGTAGTGGAGGTACTTCGCGAGGAGCACGGCCATCAGGTCGGCCGCGGACATCGACGAGGTGGGATGGCCCGACTTGGTTACAGCGCTGCTGCGGATGGAATCAACACGCAGCTGCTGTCCCAGTTCCCGCCAGAGCTCGGTGTCGTTCATGCGGCCGGACCTCCCTTGGATAACGACTCCCGGGTAACGTAACGGTCCTGATGAAAGTCGCGGTCGCCTTCGACCATCGCGGCGTCAAGCTCCGCGAGCGGCTGCTGGCGGAAGTGGCCGCGCTCGGGCACGAGACGGTCGATCTGGGTACGGACAAGCCGGAGCCGCGGATCGACTATCCGGACAAGGCGCGCGAGGTCGGCGAGGCGATTCGGAGCGGCGACTCCGAGCGGGCCGTGCTGGTCTGCGGGTCGGGCGTAGGCGCTTCCGTCGCTGCGAACAAGCTTGCGGGGATCCGTGCCGCGATCTGCCACGACACCTACTCCGCGCACCAGGGCGTCGAGCACGACGACATGAACGTGCTCTGCCTGGGCTCGGAGGTGGTGGGGCCCGAACTGGCGGCCGAGTTGACCCGGGCCTTCCTCACCGCCCGCTTCGACGGCGGGGAGCGCTACGTGCGCCGGCTTGAAAAGATCGAAGAGATGGAAAGGGAGAAGAGCTATGGCTAAATCACGCCTACACCAGGTTTCCGAGCTCGGGCAGAGCGTCTGGATCGACTTCCTCTCACGGAAGCTCGTTCATGGCGGGGAGCTCGCGCGGATGATGGAAGAGGACGCCGTGGTCGGCGTCACCTCGAACCCGACCATCTTCCAGAAGGCGATCTCCGAGGGCGACGCCTACGACGAGCAGCTGCGTGAGGTGCTCGCCGAGGAGGACGATCCGAAGGAGGTCTTCCTCAAGCTTGCGATCAGGGACGTCCAGGACGCGTGCGACCTGCTCCGCCCGGTCTGGGACGGGGGCGCCGGCCAGGATGGGTACGTCTCGATCGAGGTCGACCCGAACCTCGCCTACGACACCGAGGGGACGATCGCCGAGGCGCAGCGGCTGCACGAGCTCGTCGACCGGCCGAACTGCTTCGTGAAGATCCCGGCGACCGAGCCCGGGCTGCCGGCGATTGAGGAGATGATCGCCCGCGGGCGCAGCATCAACGTGACGCTGATCTTCTCGCTCCAGCGCTACGCCGAGGTCGTCGAGGCCTTCCAGCGCGGGCTCGAGCGCCTCGTCGCGAGTGGCGGCGACCCCGGTCCTGTCGCCTCGGTCGCGAGCTTCTTCGTCTCGCGCGTGGACACCGAGGCCGACAAGCGGCTCGAGGAGCTCCGCGCGCCGGACGAGCTGAAGGGCAAGCTCGCCATCGCCAACGCCAAGCTCGCCTACCAGCGCTACGAGGAGCTGCACTCGGGCGAGAGCTGGGAGGCGCTGGCCGCCAAGGGCGCGCGCACGCAGCGCTGCCTCTGGGCCTCGACCTCGACCAAGAACCCGGCCTACCGCGACGTGATGTACGTCGAGGAGCTGATCGGGCCGCAAACCGTGGACACGATGCCGGAGGAGACGATCCGCGCCTTCCAGGATCACGGCGAAGTAGCGCTGACCCTGGAGCGCGACATCGATGAGGCTCGCCGCGTCTTCGAGCGGATCGCGGAGGCGGGCGTGGACTACGACGACGTGGTCGCCGTGCTCGAAAAGGAGGGCGTGGACAAGTTCTCCGACTCCTTCAAGGAGCTGCTCGAAGGGGTGCGGGCCAAGCGCGGCGAGCTGGTCTCGGCCTGAACGTCACGGCCTCGGATCTCTACGTCGAGGCCGCCGGGGAGGGCCCGGCGGTCGTCCTCATCCACGCGGGGATCTGCGACAGCCGGATGTGGGAGCCCCAGTGGGACTCGTACCAGCGGTCGCATCGGGTCGTCCGTTACGACCTGCGCGGCTTCGGCCGCTCGCCGATCGAGTCCGGCACCTTCTCGCACGCGAGCGACCTGGTCGATCTGATCGAGCAGCAGGACCTGGGGAAGACCGCGATCGTGGGCGTCTCGATGGGAGGCCGCGTCGCGCTCGAGGTGGCGATCGCGCGGCCGGAGCTCGTTGAGGCGCTCGTGCTGGTGGGCGCCGGTTTCCCCGGCCACGTCTGGTCGGCGGAGATGAACGCGGCAGACGAAGCGGAAATGGCAGCCCTGACCGGAGGCGACCTGGACGCGGCGGTCGAGGTGACCCTGCGCACGTGGGTCGACGGCCCTCGGCGGAGCCCCGACGACGTCGACCCGGAGGTACGTGCGCGGGTCGCCGAGATGCAGAAGCGCGCCTACGAGCTCCAGATCCCGGTCTGGGAGACGGTCGAGGAAGAGCCGCTCGTGGGAGACCTGGCGGAGCGGATCGGCGAGGTTGGCGCCCCGACGCTTGTTCTCGTCGGCGAGGAGGATGTGCCGGACATGCACGAGATCGCGGACCGGCTCGAGCGCGAGCTCCCGAACGCTCGCCGCGCGTCGATCGCGGATACCGCGCACGTTCCCAGCCTCGAGCGTCCGCGCGAGTTCGACCAGCTCGTGCTCCCGTTCCTCCAGTCGGCGCAGTGACAGCCGTCGCCCCTGCGGAGGTGGTCGAGCGCATCTGGGCCCGCGACGCCACGCTCTGGACCGGCCACGACGAGGCGAAGTGGCTCGGCTGGCTCGACGAGCCGATGCGCATGCGCAGCCGCGTCGGCGACCTGCTCCGGTTCGTCGAAGATCTGGCCGCGCCCGGGATCATCGACACCTTCGTCCTGCTCGGGATGGGCGGGTCGAGCCTCGCGCCTGAGGTGTTCAGGCGCACGTTCGAGTTCGACAACTTTCGGGTGCTCGACACGACGCACCCGGCAGCGCTGCGCGACGCCACGGAGGCACTCGACTTCGACGCAACGCTCTTCATCGCCGCCTCCAAGTCCGGCACGACGCTCGAGACGCGCTGCCACCTCGACTACTTCTGGGACAAGGCCGGCAAGCGCGGGGAGTTCTTCGCGGCGATCACAGACCCAGGCTCGGAGCTCGAGACGCTGGCTCGCGAGCGTGAGTTCGCCGGCGTCTTCGACGGGGAGCCGACGATCGGCGGCCGGTACTCGGCGCTGTCGGTCTTCGGCCTCGTCCCGGCCGCGCTGATGGGCGTCGACCTCGAGCGCCTGCTCGAGCGAGTGGAGGAGATGGTCGAGGCCTGCCATTCGGAAGAGGGGAACCCAGGCCTCGAGCTCGGGCTCGAGCTCGGCCGCGGTTGGCAGGACGGGCGCGACAAGGTGACGATCAACCCGAACACGGGCGGTTTCGGGCTCTGGGCCGAGCAGCTGCTGGCCGAGTCGACCGGCAAGGAGGGCAAGGGCTTGATCCCCGCGCCTGGAGAGTCGCCGGAGGGGCCCGACCGCCAGGCGCCTGAAGTTCGACTGCCCGCGCCGTACGAGCTGGGGCAGGAGTTCTACCGCTGGGAGTTCGCGACCGCCGTCGCGGGCTCGGTCCTCGAGATCAACCCCTTTGACCAGCCGAACGTGCAGGCGGCCAAGGACAAGACGAGCGAGGTCCTGGCCGCGGGCGGCGATCCGGACGTGGGGCCGCGCGGCTCGCTGGACGAGCTCTTTGCGCAAGCGGAGCCGGGCGACTACGTCGCGATCCAGGCCTTCATCGACCCGACGCGCGAGGCGGAGCTCGAATCGCTGATCGAGCGCGCGCGCGTCGAGA
>Ga0307304_10000376_pt1 | contig 10540 bp, 8 predicted proteins | sample ER_DNA_185_FD_194503 | JGI IMG/M metagenome (GOLD analysis project Ga0307304, IMG submission 194503) | Bulk soil microbial communities from the East River watershed near Crested Butte, Colorado, United States - ER_DNA_185 | ecosystem: Environmental > Terrestrial > Soil > Floodplain | place: USA...
CGGCACGACGCACGTCGTGTACGTGCGACGGCCGCTGCCCTCAACGCTTCCTGCCGCGACAACCTCGACTTCCACGAGTCCGAACTCGACGCGAGCGGGTTTCTCGAGCGGTCGCCGTGGCGTCGCAGGCCCTCCAGGCCTGAGCGGCCCAGTCGGCGCGGCCGGGCTTCCGGGCCCGACCGGCCCGAGCGGCGCGACCGGCGCGAAGGGCGCCACCGGCGCCGAAGGCCCACAGGGGATCCCGGGCACGGCAACCAATCGCGGTGCGACCGGGCCTCAAGGCCCTCAGGGCCCATTCGGCCCGCAGGGGCCGAAGGGCGACCGCGGCGCAACCGGCGTTCAGGGCGTCAAGGGCGCCACCGGCTCCCAGGGTGCCAAGGGAACGACGGGTGCCAAGGGAACTACTGGCGCGAAGGGCGGCACGGGCAGCAAGGGTGCGACCGGCACCCAGGGCGTTGTCGGGCCCGCCGGGGCGCGCGGTCCCACAGGCGCGAAGGGCGTGACCGGTGCCAAGGGCGTCACGGGCTCGAAGGGCGCAACGGGCGCCAAGGGGACCACCGGCGGCAAGGGAACGACCGGCGCGAAGGGCGTCACCGGCTCGAAGGGAGCGACCGGTTCGAAGGGTGTGACAGGTCTGAAGGGCGCCACCGGCTCGAAGGGCGTCACTGGCGCCAAGGGAGCGACCGGAGCGAAGGGAACCACCGGAGCGAAAGGCACGACTGGCCTGAACGGTGCGACAGGCGCCAAGGGAGCGACCGGCTCGAAAGGCACCACCGGCGCCAAGGGAGCAACGGGCGCGCAGGGAGTCGCCGGACCTGCCGGCGCGATCGGGCCGACGGGCGCCAAGGGCGCGACAGGAGCCAAGGGCTCGACCGGCGCGAAGGGTGTGACAGGTGTGAAGGGCGCCACCGGCTCGAAGGGCGTCACTGGCGCCAAGGGAGCGACCGGCTCGAAAGGCACCACCGGCGCCAAGGGAGCAACGGGCGCGCAGGGAGTCGCCGGACCCGCCGGCGCGATCGGGCCGACGGGCGGCAAGGGCGCGACAGGAGCCAAGGGCACCACTGGCGCGCAGGGAGCCACCGGCTCCAAGGGGACCACCGGCGTCAAGGGCACAACCGGCACGAAAGGCGCGACCGGCGCAAAGGGCGCAACGGGCTCGACCGGCGCGAAGGGATCGACGGGCGCCAAGGGCGTGACCGGCAACACGGGCGCGACCGGCCTGAAAGGGACAACCGGTGCGAAGGGTGCGACCGGCTCCAAGGGCGTGACCGGCGCGAAGGGCGCAACGGGCACGCAGGGCTTGGCCGGGCCTGCAGGCGCTCAGGGACCGACCGGCGCGAAGGGCGCCACAGGCGCAAAGGGCGCAACCGGCTTCAAGGGCACGACGGGGGCTAGGGGCGCAACCGGGGCCGGCACGACGGGCGCGACGGGTTCCACGGGCTCCAAGGGCGCCACAGGCTCAAAGGGAGCGACCGGCGCGAAGGGCACGACAGGCTCCAAGGGCACCACCGGGTCGAAGGGCGTGACCGGTTCCAAGGGCGCCACCGGCTCCAAGGGCGCGACCGGCGGGAAGGGCGCAACGGGCGCGCAGGGCACGGCCGGGCCTGCCGGCGCGCAAGGGCCGACCGGTGCCAAGGGCGCGACCGGGGCCAAGGGAGCCACCGGCGCGAAGGGAACGACAGGCGCGAACGGAGTCACCGGCGCGAAGGGTGTTACCGGTTCCAAGGGCGTCACGGGATCGAAGGGCGTCACCGGCGCGAAGGGCACGACGGGCGCAAAGGGAACGACCGGCGCCAAGGGTGTGACCGGCTCCAAGGGTGTGACCGGCTCCAACGGGGTCACCGGGGCCAAGGGCGCCACCGGCGCGAAGGGAACAACCGGAGCGAAAGGCGTCACCGGTTCCAAGGGCGTTACCGGCTCGAAGGGCGTTACCGGCTCGAAGGGCGCTACCGGCGCGAAGGGGGCCACGGGCGCGAAGGGCGCGACCGGCGCTCAGGGGCCGGCCGGCGCCATGGGGCCGACCGGCGCGAAAGGCACCACCGGCGCGAAGGGCACGACCGGCGCTCAGGGAACCGCGGGCCCGGCCGGCGCGAAGGGCCCCACTGGGTCGAAGGGCGCTACAGGTGCCAAGGGCGTGACGGGCTCCAAGGGCGTTACCGGCTCGAAGGGCGCGACGGGATCCAAGGGCGCGACCGGCGCGAAGGGCGCCACAGGCGCCAAAGGCCCGACCGGCGCGAAGGGCCCCACGGGGTCGAAAGGCGCCACCGGTGCCAAGGGCGTCACGGGCGCCAAGGGCGCGACCGGGATCTCTGGCGTCCTGGGCGCGACGATCGCCACCTCCGAAACGACCGCGAGCACGACCTACGCGAACCTGACGACCGTCGGCCCGACGGTGACCGTGACCATTCCCGCCTCCGGCAACGCGCTCGTCACCGTCACGGCGTTCGAGTCGAACAGCGCCACGAACGACCAGAACAACATGGGCTTCGCGATCTCCGGCGCGACCACACGCGCGGCGTCCGACGCTCAGGCCTTCTCGGTGCTGAGAGGTGGATCCCAGGCAGCGATCGCGGCCCAGGGAAGCGCGACCTTCTACGTCACCGGCCTGACCGCGGGGAGCACGACCTTCACCGCCAAGTACGACGTCACCGGCGGGACGGGCACCTTCGCCAACCGAACGATCATCGTCGTCCCGCTGCCCTAGATGCACGGGCGCACGGCAGATATGCACCAGTTGCAGGAGCGCCGACGAGGAGCGGGAACGGTTGGAGCCGTGCCCGCAACGAACGTGGAGACCCTGCGCGAGTCCCACACTCCGATCGCCGTGCTCGCAATCGCAACCATGATCGCGGCGGCGATCGTTGCCTGGCTGCTCGTCACCAACCACGCGGCTGCGAAGCCGGTGAACGTCGCTGTCGAACCGGTGCTCGTCTCCGCCGAGCAGCTCGCGAGCGAATCGAAGTCGCTCGGACGCCCGATCTACTGGGCCGGCCCACGAAGCAACTGGTCGTACGAGCTGACCGTGACCGACAGTGGCCGCGTCTACGTGCGCTACCTACCGCGAGGCGCCTCCGCCGGCGACCCGCGTTCGAACTTCCTCACTGTCGGCACCTACCCGGGCGTCGATGCCTATCCGAACCTGAAGAAGGTCTCGACCGGCCCGGCAGTGCACTCGAACCTCCTCCACGACGGCGGGCTGATCGTCGCGCCGAAGCGGCTACCAAAGAGCGTCTACCTTGCATACCCGGACGCCGCGTACCAGGTCGAGGTCTACGACGCAGCGGCCGGCGCGGCTCGCCGGTTGGCGCTGAACGGCCTGATCAAGCAGATCCGCTAACCGCCCGGGCGCCAGAGCGGCTCGTCGCCGCGGTTCGAGACACGCGCCAGGATGAAGAGCAGGTCCGAGAGCCGGTTCAGGTAGACCGGCACGAGCGGGTCGATCTCCACCTCACGTGCGGCGGTCAGCGCCGCTAGCTCGGCGCGGCGGCAAACGGCCCGAGCGACGTGCAGGTGAGCAGCGGCCTCACTCCCGCCGGGCAGCACGAAGCTCTTCAGCTCCGGCAGGCTCTCGTTGTGGCGGTCGCAAAGCCGCTCGAGCTCGTCGACCTGCGGCTGCGTGACGCGAAGCCGGTCGTCGCCCGAGGCGAACGGAACCGAGAGGTCGGCGCCGAGGTCGAACAGCTCGTTCTGGATCCGCTCCAGCGGCTCGCGCAACTCGGAATCGAGTTCGGGCAGCGCCAGCACGAGCCCGAGCTGGGAGTTGAGCTCGTCGACCGCCCCATAAGCACGCACGCGCGGGTCGAGCTTGGAGACACGCGAGCCGTCGCCGAGGCTGGTCTCGCCGCGGTCGCCGCCTCGCGTGTAGATCTTGGTCAGGCGCACCGGCTCGTCGCGCTCGCGCGGGCTCATCGGTTCGGGCCTGGCACCGGCGTGCCGGGCCGGGAAGCCAACGACACGATCTCGGCGCACTTCCGTGACAGACACGTGACATTTTCCGACCTAGGCTGTTGGTGGGCGGGGGTGGTGGGAACCCGCGTCTCGGGCGTGAACATCGAGAGCCTCACCCCTGCGCCGGCTCCCGTTCGCGGAGCCCGAGGATCGAGCGGGCGATCACGAGACGCTGGATCTCGCTCGTGCCCTCGTAGATCTCCGTGATCTTCGCGTCGCGGTAGTAGCGCTCGACCGGAAACTCCTTCGTGTACCCGTAGCCGCCGAGCACCTGGATCGCCTCGGCGGTCTGCCGCCGGGCCATCTCCGACGCGAACAGCTTCGCCTTCGCGCCCTCCTCGGTGTGCGGGCGCCCCTCCTGCTTCAGCCACGCCGCGCGGTAGACGAGCAGCCGCGCCGCGTCGATCTCCGTCGCCATGTCGGCGAGCTTCCACTGGATCGCCTGGAACTCCGCGATCCGCTTGCCGAACTGACGCCGCTCGAGCGCGTACTCACGCGCTGCGTCGTACGCGGCCTGGGCGATCCCGAGCGCCTGTGCGGCGATCCCGATCCGCCCTCCGTCCAGCGTCGCCATCGCAACCGAGAAACCCTTGCCCTCCTCGTGCAGCAGCCGGTCGGGCCCAGCGCTGGCGCCCTCGATCACCAGGTCGACAGTCGACGAGGAGTTGAGCCCGAGCTTCTCCTCCTCGCGCGTGACACGCACCTGGTCGCCATCGAGCACGAACGCCGAGACTCCCTTCGCGCCGGGCGTCTCCGGATCAGTGCGCGCGAACAGGAGCACGGTGCCGGCGAAGGCGCCGTTGGTGATCCACTGCTTGGAGCCGGTGATAGTCCACCCGTCTCCGTCCGCGACCGCCGCGGTCCGAAGCGAGCCGGCGTCCGAGCCGGCCTCCGGCTCGGTCAGGGCGAACGCACCGACCGCATCGCCGCGAGCGAGCGGCGGAACGAAGCGGCTGCGCTGCTCGTCGGTGCCGAACGTGAGGATCGGGAGCGTGACTGCACTCGTGTGGACGGCGACCGTTACTCCGACTCCCGCGTCCGCGCGCGAGAGCTCCTCGAGCACGAGGATGTAGGAGAGAAAGTCCGCCCCGGCGCCGCCGAGCTCCTCCGGGATGCACACGCCCATGAAGCCGAGCTCGGCCAGCTTCCCGAACAGCTCGCGCGGGAAGCCGTGCTCGCGGTCCCAGGTTCCGGCGTTGGGCTCGATTTCGACCTGCGCGAACTCACGCGCCAGCGACTGGATCTCCCTCTCGTCCGCCGTGAGGCCGAAATCCATCGGGCCGCGAGTATAGTCGCGGCCGGCTAAGACTCAGCTGGCCTCTAAACGCCCAGCCAAGGCCCGCGAGTTTGTCTCCTGCGCCGCATCTAAGGAAGTAGAGCCGGGTGGCTCTCCATGGTCCACGTCCAAGGGGCGGCCTTGGGGCGCTAACCGCGGATGGTCGCTCGGCTCCCTAGACGCTCGCGTCCTCTGCTTGTGAGCCTAGGGCCGCGCTGTGGGCGACGCGGCGCGTCTGAGGCCTCCGATTGATGGATCAATCAAACCGCCGTGCATGAACTAGAGGGCGAGGGGCAAGCACAGAGGAAGCCGGGCGGCTCCTCTCTCCACGCGGGCAACGTGTAGCCCGTGTCCTAGGGCCGCCCGGCGCCCTCCTGCTCAATAGATGCGACCGCGGGCGGCGACTTGTGCCTGTGCGCCGGTCACTACCAATCTGCCCTGTAGAGTCGTGGCCGGTTTGGCTTCCGGAACCGGGCAGGGGACGTTGCCGTGGAGCTGGTACTCCGACCCCGAGCTGCTGCGAAGCGAGCAGGTGCGGATCTTTCGCCGTGCTTGGCAGTACGCAGGGCCCGCGGAGCACACAGCCGAGCCCGGCGATTACTTCACGTGCCACGTCGGCGACGTGCCGGTCGTCGTCGTCCGCGACCGAGCCGGAGAGCTCCACGCCTTCCTCAACGTCTGCCGCCACCGGGGCTCGATCGTGGCCGTCGGGCGCGGCAACCGCGAGACGTTGCAGTGCAGGTACCACGCGTGGACCTACGGCCTCGACGGCCGGCTGCGCGCGGCGCCCCGGGCGCAACAGGAGCCGGGGTTCGAGATCGGCGGAATCGCATTGCGGGAGCTCGCCGTCGAGGCCTGGGGGCCGCTGCTCTTCGTGCACCCCGGCCCGGACGCAGCTCCGCTCGCCGAGACGTTCGGCCCCGTCCCCGAGCTGATCACCGCTGGAGGGATCGAGCCCGACCGGCTACGCGTGCGCAGGCGCAGCGAGTCCGAGCTCGCCTGCAACTGGAAGATCGCGGTCGAGAACTACCTCGAGTGCTACCACTGCGCCGTGGCGCACCCCGGTTTCAGTGCGGTGGTCGACGTCTCACCGGACGCGTACGTCCTCGAGACGCACGAGCGCGGCTCCAGCCAGTTCGGCCCGACCAAGAGCGGCGACGGCGTCGTCGAAGGCCAGTTCCACTGGCTCTGGCCGGTGACCAAGCTCTACGCACTGCCCGGCCCGCCCAACCTGGCGGTTGGCCCCGTCCGGCCGCTCGGCCCCGAGCGTACCGCCTCGTTTCTCGACTACTTCTTCCCGGATGAGGTCACGGACGCCGAGGTCGAGGAGTTGCTCGCGTTCGACGACCAGGTCGGGCTCGAGGACCGCGCGCTGGTCGAGTCGGTGCAGGCCGGCGTTCGCTCCGGACTGCTGGACGAAGGGCGGCTGCTCCCCGAGAGCGAGCGGCTGCTCACCCACTTCCAGTCGCTCGTGCGAGAGGCGCTCGCCTGAAACCGGCCTTGCTACTCGGCGCACTGCTCGCGGTGCTGGCGTCCGGCTGTGGCAATAGCCCGCCGTCGACCCAGAGCGTCGTCCGCGCGTGGAGCCAGGCGCTGAACGCGGACGACAACAAAGGCGCTGCCGACCTCTTCGCCCCGGGAGCGGAAGTCGTTCAAGGCCCGACCGTCATCCACCTGCGAACACACGCCCAGGCCGAGGCCTGGAACTCCGCACTCCCGTGCTCGGGCCGGATCGTCTCGATCAAGAGCCACGGCCAGACCGCCCGCGCGACCTTCGTGCTGGGCGACCGGGCGCACAGCCGCTGCGACGGCCCGGGCCAGCGCGCGACCGCGATCTTCCGCGTCGTGAAGGGAAAGATCGTGCTCTGGCACCAGGCGGGCGCAAGTACAGCCCCGCCACCGCCGACCTCGTCGACCTAGTTACTAGGCGACGAGCGCTGCTTCGTGGAGCTCGCGCCGGATGCGGCGCAGCGAGCGCTCGCGCGCCCGGAAGGCGTCCACTACGGCCGGGTCGAACTGCCGCCCCTCTTGCTGCTCGAGCTCGCGTCCCGCGGCGGCCCAGCTCATCGCGCGGCGGTACGGCCGGTCGCTGGTCATCGCGTCCAGCGCGTCGGCGACCGCGAAGATCCGCGCCGCCGGCGGGATCTCGGTGCCGCGGCGCCCGTCCGGATAGCCGCGGCCGTCCCAGCGCTCGTGATGCGAGCGGACGACCTCGAGCCCCGTGCCGTGCAGGAAGGAGACACCACGCAGGAGCTGCTCGCCGAGGGTTGTGTGCGTCTCCATCAGGCGGCGTTCCGGCGAGGTCAGCGGCCCGGGTTTCTGCAGGATCCGGTCCGGGATCCCGATCTTGCCGACGTCGTGGAGCATGAAGCCGTAGGCGACGCTTTCGTCCTCGCAGACCTCGGGAGCGGCGACTTGCGCGAGCTCGACCGCGTAGCGGTGCACGCGCTGCGAGTGCTCGCCCGTCCCGTGATCCTTCGACTCCAGTGCGCTCGCGAGCGCCGTCACAGTCTCGTGGTACGCGTCCTGGAGCAGCCGCCGGTGTCCGCGCTCGAGCTCGAGCAGGTGGCGGAGATCGCGGGCGTAGAGCAGTAGCTGCTCGTCCGGCCGTTGCTTGCTGGTGGCCCTGAACGGCGTCGCGTGCAGCCCGGCGGCCACGCGCTCGACCACGGCCAGCAGCTCAAGCGGGCTGAACGGCTTCAACAGCAACGCGTCCGCTCCGACCGCTTGCGCGGTCGCTTCGTCGGTTCCGTCCGAGCCGGTCAGCAGAACGATCGGAATGCCACTCGTCGCCGGCGAAGCTTTCAGCAGCGAGCACAAGGCTGTGCCGTCGAGGCCGGGCATCGCGACGTCCATCACGATCGCGTCGGGGCGCGCGGCGGCGATCCGCTCCTGGGCGGCGATCGCGTTTGCGGCTTCGTCGACTTCGACGTCGACAGCCTCGAACGTCGTCCGCAGCAGCGCGCGGAACGCGTCGTCGTCATCGACCAGCAAGAGGCGCAGAACCGACCTCCTTCGGGGTTTGCGGCTAGACCTATTCGGTCCTATCGGTCGTGTTTACGAATAGATGTAGAAGCCGGCCCCAGACTTGCGGCCCAATTTCCCTGCACCTACCAGCTCTCTGAGGAGCGGGCAGGGCTCGTAACGATCGTCGTCCAGGCCGTCGCGGAGCACTTCCATGATCGCGACGCAGGTATCCAGGCCGATCAGATCGGCCAGGGCGAGCGGCCCCAGGGGGTGCGCAAAGCCCAGCTTGGCGATCGTGTCGATCGCCTCGGCCTTGGCGACGCCGTCGTGCAGCGCCCAGACGGCCTCGTTGAGGAACGGCATCAGGATCCGGTTCGAGACGAAGCCTGGGCAGTCGTTGGCGACAGCGGGCGTCTTGCCGAGCTCGACCGCCAGCGCAGTGATCGCCTCGGCCGTCTCGTCAGAGGTCTCCTTGCCGCGCACGACTTCGACCAGCTTGAGCACCGGCACCGGGTTGAAGAAATGCATCCCGATCACCCGATCCGGGCGAGAGGTGGCGGCGGCAAGCGAGCTGATCGGGATCGAGGAGGTGTTCGAGGCGAGCACGGCCTCCGGCGGCAGCGCCGCGTCGGCTCGGCGGAAAACGTCCTCCTTGACGGACGCGTCCTCGACGACCGCCTCGACCATCAGGTCGGCTGGGACAAGGTCGTCCGCCGGCTCGACCCGCCCGAGCACCTCGTCCGGGTCGGGACCGCCCTTCTCGGCCAGCTTCGTCAGGCTCTTGCGCATCGCGTCGAGCCCGCGCTCGACCGCGCCGGGTGCCGCGTCGTGTAGCGAGACGCGTCGGCCCGAAGCGGCGACCACCTGCGCGATCCCGCCGCCCATCTGGCCCGCTCCGACGACCAGCACGTGCTCGAATTGCACTAGACCTCCAGCAGCAGCGCGTCGCCCTGGCCGCCGCCGGAGCAGATCGCGGCGAGGCCGAGGCCGCCGCCGTTGCGGCGCAGCTCGTGGATCATCGTCGCCAGGATCCGGCCTCCCGAAGCGCCGATCGGGTGGCCGAGCGCGACCGCGCCGCCGTTCACGTTCACCTTCTCGGGGTCGACACCGAGCATCCTCGTCGAGTTGACCGCGACCGAGGAGAAGGCCTCGTTCAGCTCCACCCGCTCGACGTCGTCGATCGTCTTGCCCGCCTTCTCGAGCGCGATCGCGCCGGCCTTCGCCGGCGTCCGCGCGAGGTAGGCGAACTCGTCGGCGACATAGCCCTGCGCGAGGATCGTGGCCAGCACCTCGAGCCCACGGTGCTTGGCGAACTCCTCGCTGGTGAGAACGAGCGCCGAGGCTCCGTCGTTCACGCCCGGAGCGTTGCCGGCCGTGGTCGTGCCCTCGGGGTCGAAGACCGGCTTCAGGCTCGAGAGCTTCTCGAGCGACGTGTCGCGCCGCGGGCTTTGGTCGACGGCGAAGTCGCCGACCGGGACGATCTCGGTTTCAAAGCGGCCTTCGTCGATCGCCTTCACCGCGCGCTCGTGTGAGCGGAGGGCCCAACGGTCCTGGTCTTCCCGCGAGATCCCGAGCTCGCGCGAGACGAACGACGCCTGCTCGACCATGTGCTTGGAGTCGAAGCTCGAGGTCAGCCCGTCGTGGGTCATCAGGTCGATCAGCGCGCCGTCGCCGAGCCGGTAGCCGAAGCGCGCCTTCTTCAGCGCGTAGGGCGCGTTCGTCATCGACTCCATGCCGCCCGCGACCACGACCTGCACGTCGCCGGAGCGGATCATCTGGTCGGCGATCTCGACCGCGCGGATCGAGGAGGCGCAGACCTTGTTGATCGTGTCCGACGGCAGCTCGACGGGCAGCCCGGCGCCGATCGTCGCCTGACGCGAGGGCGCCTGGCCGGCGCCGCCCTGCAGCACCTGGCCCAGGACCGCGTACTCGACTTCGTCGTTCTCGACGCCGGCCGCGTCGAGCGCGCCGCGGATCGCGATCGCGCCGAGCTCCGTCGCCTCATGTCCGGCAAGGGCTCCGCCGAGCTTGCCGAAGGGCGTGCGGACAGCTGAGACGATCACCGAGCGAGACATCGGAAAAACCCTAGCGAGTGAAGTCGAGGCCGGGCTCGAGCCGCTGCGCGAACGCCGCGACGAGCTGCACGGTCGCCTCGACGTCGTCCAGCGACACGACCTCGCCCGGCGTGTGGATGTAGCGGGTCGCCAGAGAAATCAGCCCCGCCGCGATCCCGGCGCGGCTCGTGTACGCCGCGTCCATGTCCGTGTGCGTGTCGCCGGCCGAGACGTTGACCGTGTAGCGAATCCCCTCCGCCTCGGCCGTCTCGACCAGCAACTCGAAGACCTTCGG
>Ga0307304_10000380_pt1 | contig 10496 bp, 8 predicted proteins | sample ER_DNA_185_FD_194503 | JGI IMG/M metagenome (GOLD analysis project Ga0307304, IMG submission 194503) | Bulk soil microbial communities from the East River watershed near Crested Butte, Colorado, United States - ER_DNA_185 | ecosystem: Environmental > Terrestrial > Soil > Floodplain | place: USA...
TCCGCAACGCGCAGTCGTTCCACCTCGTGCGCGCCCTCACCGTCCCTTGCGCGGGCGTCAACCACATGGACTTCTCTCCAAACGGCAGGTACTTGATCGCGAGCTGCGAGTTCTCCGGCCGCCTCCTGAAGGTCGACGTCCGCAGGTTCCGTGTCCTGGGCGTTCGGACGCTCCCGCGCAGGTTCTCGGTGCCGCAAGACGTCCGTTCCTCACCCGACGCGAAAGTGTTCTATGTCGCCGACCTCGCTGCAGGCGGCGTGTGGGAGATCGACCCGGCCCGCTTCAAGGTGATCGGCTTCATTCGCACCGGGTCAGGTGCCCACGGTCTCGTCGTGGGACGGAACGGCAAGGTGCTCTACGTCGCCAACCGCAACGAAGGTAGCGTCTCCGTGATCTCCTTTCGTTCGCGCAAGGTCATCCACAAGTGGCACATTCCAGGCGGTGGCAGCCCGGACATGGGTGACGTCTCTGCAAACGGCAAGGTGCTCTGGTTGTCCGGCCGCTACAACTCCGCGGTCTATGCAATCAACACGCGCACCGGGAAGCTGATCGCGCGCATTCCGGTCGGCGCGAGCCCTCACGGGCTCTCGGTGTGGCCGCAGCCGGGGAGATACTCCCTCGGGCACACAGGCAACATGCGCTGATGCGAATGCTCTTGCTTCGCCCCCGCGTCGATCTCTTCGGTCCTGCCGTCGCTGCGGGGGTCCTCGCCGCGTTACTCGTCTGGCTCGGCCCCCCGGGGACGGATCTCGCTGCGCACGTCTACCAGCGGACGTTGTTCCTCGAGCACGGCTTCGTGCTCTGGAACAACTTCTGGTACGCGGGGCGCTATAGCTTCGTGAACTACAGCGTCCTGTATTACCCCCTGGCCGCGGCTATCGGCATCAAGCTGCTCGCCGTTCTCAGCGTCACGGTCGCCGTGGTCGCGTTCTCCGCTGTCGTGCGCCACGAGTGGGAATTGCACAGCCGGTGGACGATCCGGGCGTTCGCGGTCGTCTGGGCGTTGCTCGTCGTCTCCGCCGCGTATCCGTTCATGCTCGGCATGGCACTCGCCTTGCTCTCGCTCTGGTCATTGCAACACGACCGCCGCTGGGTCTTCGCGTGCCTCACACTCCTGACTCTCGCCGCGAGCCCGCTCGCCTTCCTGCTGCTCGTCGTGCTGCTGGTAGCTGTGGCGCTCGCACGCCGCGGTGAGCCTGACAGGTTCGTTGCGCCCGCCGCGGCCATTGGCTCCATCGCAGTGCTCGAGTTCTTGCTGCGGCGCATGTTTCCGGGACGCGGCAGTTATCCGTTCTCCCCCGAGGAATTCCTCGCCGCGGGCGCGTTCTGTCTCATCGGAATCGGTCTGACGTGGAGAGTCGCCGGCGCGCGCCTGCTTCGCTGGACGTACGTCGTGTACCTCGTTGCCTGCACCGCTGCGTTCACGATCTCGTCGCCGGTCGGCGAGAACATTGCGCGCTTGCGTTTCGTCGCCGCCCCGCTCGCGATCCTGACGCTCTCGCTCCGGCGCTGGCAGCCTCGGTTCCTCTGCGCAATCGCTTTGACCCTTGCCCTCTCCTGGAATCTCACGCCGCTTGCAGCCAGCTTCGTGCACGAAGTCAACGACCCCGCGGCGCAGGCGGAGTACTGGTCGCCGACCATCACCTACCTGAAGCGCCACCTGCCTCCTTCCTACCGCGTGGAGGCGGTCGACACGGCGGGACACTGGCCCGCGGACTTCCTCGCCCGGGCGCGGATTCCCCTCGCGCGCGGCTGGTTCCGCCAGGAGGACTTTCCGCAGAATCGCGTGTTGTACGGGCAGTTCGGCGCAAAGACGTACGTGGCCTGGCTGCGCCGGGTCAGCGTGCGCTACGTGGTCCTCACATCGGCACGCCCCGACTACAGCTCTCGTGCAGAGGCGCGCTTGCTGAGAAGCGGCCGATCAGGACTGACGCCTGTGTACCGGACGGCGACGACCACGATCTTCGAGGTCTCCTCCCCGCGCCCGCTGATCACGGCGCCGGCGCGCGTCCTCGCGCTCGGGTACACCTCGATCAAGCTCGCCGTCCCCGCCAAGGGCACGTACCGGCTCAACGTGACCTACGCCCCTTACTGGCACACGCGCGCGGGCTGCCTCACCGAAACTTCCGATGGCATGACGCAACTGACCGTGCGCCGCACCGGAATTGTGTCGCTCCGCTTCGCCGTCACAGCGACCCGCGCCATCGAAGCGATGGTCGGCGCCCAGCCTGAGCCCTGTAGTAAGTAGAGCTACGGCTTGGCGGAGATCAGCTTGCCGAAGGGATGCCAGCTGTTGTTCGACCAACGCTGAAGCCGGACCTGTGTCAGCGGGAACCGGCTCGTCGGTGTCGTACGGATGACGATGCCTGGCAGGACGAAGGGATTGCCCTTCTCGGTCAGATGCGTGGCCGCGTTCATCACGCTCTGCCGGGTCAGGTTCTTGCCGGCCTTCTTGAGCGTGGTCACCATCGTGTAGGCGGTCGCCATTCCTGCGGTGAAGTAGCCGTCCTGGAGGTCACGCGAGTTGACGCTCGATCCGTACTTCTTGAGGATCGACTGGAAGAGCTTGATCCCCTTGTCGCTGCGCCAGATCGGTGCCGCGGGATCTTTGCCGAAAACGATCGAGATCGATCCATTCGCAGCCTTCTGCGGCACGATCGCCATCAGCGCGGATGCCGACGAGACGTCGTTGACGAAGATCTGGGGCTTCCAGTTGAGGCGCGAGACCGCGTTGAAGGCCTGCAGCGAGAACTTTCCGAAGGCGAAGACCATCAGGACGTTGGCCTTCGAGGCCCTGAGCTGCGTCACCTGCGGCTGAACGTCCGCCGAGGTCGGGTCGTAACCGACGCTCGCAACGATCGACTTCGTCTTCGAGCCTAGCCCGCGCTTCAGGCCGGCGAGCAGATCGCGCCCGTAGTCATCGTTCTGGTAGAGGACGGCGATCTTCGGTTTCTTCACGTTCTTGACGGCGTAGCGCCCGTAGAGCTCACCCTCCTCCGAATACGGTGGGATGTAGCCGATCGTCCACGGGTACTTCTTGTAATCGCGTCCGAAGGTGGTCGCGCCAGAGGAGACGTAGAGCTGCGGCACCTTCGCGTCGTTCAACAGCTTGCGCACCGCGAGGTTGTTGCTCGTTCCGAGAGAGCTGAACACGGCGAAGACCTGCTCCTGTTGAATGAGCCGGATCGTGTTGTTGACTGCGCGGCCGGGGTCGTAACCGTCGTCGAGATACGTGAACGTGATCTTGCGGCCGAACACGCCGCCCTTGTCGTTGACGTATTTGAAGTACGCCTCGATCCCGCGCGCGACGTTGCCGGCGATGGCGGCTTCGCCGCTCAGCGGGACGCTCGAGCCGAGATGAATCTCGGTGGCCGAGACTCCGGGCGTCGCGACCGGACGCGCTCCGGCGGACGTAACGGCGATCGCGCCGACGATCGCGCACACAAAGATGACCCTCGCGCCAACTCCCACCTAGGACCGAGTGTATATCCGGCCTGTTAGCGGTCTGAAGACGCGGCGCAACAAGCCGCCTGCTCCCGTTGGCAGCAGGAGCATGACGACGATCAGTACGACGCCGAAGATCATGCTCGGGATGCCGGGTTGCTTCGGGTCGAGATTGAGCGCCGGCAAATGGTTGATCCAGCCGGCCACGGTGTCGGCGTGGTTCTGCAGGAAGTAGATGAGCCCGGCTCCCGCGATCAGCCCGATGAGGGAGTCGAGCCCGCCCACCGCCAGCCCCACGACGAGGTAGATGGAGAGGATGATCGGGAACACGTCGGGGTTGACGTACGCATTGGCGATCGCATAGAGCGAGCCTGCCACTCCCGCATAGAACGCGGAGATCCCGAAGGCCATTGTCTTGTACCTGGCGAGGCTGATGCCCGACGAGGTGGCCGCCACCTCACTGTCGCGAATCGCCTTGAGCGCGCGCCCGGCCCCACTTCTGACCAGCAGCGACGCCGCAACGAGCAGGACGAGCGCGATACCCCAGGTGAGGTAGTACATCCAGTTGTTCGTCGTGGTCGAGAGCCCGAAAGGCGGCTTGGCGAGGTTGAGGATCTTGCCGGTCGTACCGCCGAAGAGATGGTCGAACTTCTTCGGCAATTGCGGGAACGACACCGCGATGCCGAAGGTGATCAGCGCGAGATAGAGGCCGGAGAGGCGGAGCGCCGGCACGCCGACGAGCAGTCCAGCGATGCCGGCGATCACGCCGGCGATGGGGATCGTCCACAGATCCCTGATCTGATGCCCGTAGATTCCGTCCACGCTGAGAATTGCAGTGGTGTAGCCGCCGATCGCCATGAACGCGCCGTGGCCGAGCGAGATCTGGCCGCTGTACCCGGTGAGGATCGACAGGCCGAGAAGCGCGATGAAGTACATGCCGACGATCGCCAGCTCACGGGCACGGAAGTCGCTGATGAAGCGCGGCAGAGCCGCCACGATCAAAGCGAGCACCGCGAACCCGAAGAGCTCGAGCACGAGCTTGGCTTTCATACGCGTCGCACCACCACTCGACCGAACAGCCCGCCCGGACGCACGAGCAGCAGGACGAGGATCAGCATCAGCGCGGCCGGGAGCTTCAACGTCGAGCCGATGAAGCCGACGTAGCGGCCGAGCAACGTGATCGTGACGCCGAGCAAGATCCCACCGACGACCGCGCCGATCGGGCTGTCCAGTCCCCCGAGCACGGCCGCGGCGAACGCGTACAGAAGGATCGTCTGCATCATGTTCGGATCGAGGAAGACGACCGGGGCAATCATCATCCCCGCAACCGCGCCGAGCACCGCGGCGATTCCCCAGCCAAGTGCGAGTATCCAGCCGACGCGAATGCCGACGAGCCGCGACGAATCAGGGTTGACGGAGGACGCGCGCAGCGCGAGCCCGAGCTTCGTGAGACGGAAGAACAGCGCCAGCAGAACGACGAGCCCGATGGACACCAGAACGATTCCGATGTCCTGAACGCTGATGGGGACGCCGCCGACATCGATCGTCCGCGTTGAGAACGGGCCGCGGAACTGCCGGTTTGCGCCGCCCCAGATCACGCTCATCAGGCCGTTCAGGAGCAACGCGAGACCGAGCGTCACGATCACGATCGTCAGCACGGGCGCATCCTCGACGGGTCGGATCACGATGCGCTCGATCGCCACACCCCCCGTGAAAGCAATCGCGAGCACGATGGGAAACGCCGTCCAGAACGACAGGCCGTGGTTCATCAGTGACCAGGCGATGAACGTCGTGAACGTCGCCATCTCACCCTGGGCGAAGTTGATGACGCGCGTCGAGCGATAGATGATCACGATTGCGAGCGCGAGGCCCGCATAGATCGCGCCTTCGCGAATGCCCGCCGCGAGCTGCTGGGCGAACTCCGTCCAGGTGAAGGCGCCGATGAGCATCAGTAACCGAGATAGGACTTGCGGACGGATTCGTTCGCGCGGAGCTCGTCGCTCGTGCCTTCGACGACGACGTTGCCGACCTCCAGCACGTAGGCGCGCGCGGCATGCGCGAGAGCCAGGTTCGCGTTCTGCTCCACGACGAGCACCGACATGCCGTCATCGGTCTTCATGCGCGTCAGGGCTTCGAAGATCTGGTTGACCACCATCGGAGCGAGGCCGAGTGAAGGCTCGTCGAGCAAGAGCAGCCTGGGCCTGGCCATCATCGCGCGACCGAGTGCGAGCATCTGCTGCTCCCCGCCTGAGAGCGTGCCGGCCTGCTGATCGCGCCGGTCTTCCAATCGCGGGAAGAACTTGTAAACACGCTGCGCTTCCTTCTTGACGCTTGCACGGCGCGCATAGGCGCCCAGGCGCAGGTTCTCCCACACCGAGAGCTCGTTGAAGGTGCCCCGGCCCTCGGGAACGTGTGCGATCCCCGCGCGCGCCGTCGCATCCGGACGGCGCGGAAGCTTCTTCCCGGCGAATACGACATCGCCGCTGCGGCGCACCGTGCCGGAGATGGCGCGCAGCGTCGTCGTCTTCCCTGCACCGTTCGCGCCGAGCACTGCGACCAGCTCGCCGTCGCCAACCTGGAGCGATACGCCGTGCAGCGCCTTGACCGGGCCGTACCGCGCCTCGACTCCGTGCAGCTCGAGGAGACTCATCTCTCCGGCCTCAGGTACGACTGGATCACGGACGATTTCGGCGTGCCCAGGTACGCCTCGATGACGGATGGATTCGCCTGGATCTCGCGCGGAGTACCTTCGGCGATCTTCTTGCCGAAGTCGAGCACGTGCACTCTGTCGGCGATGCTCATGACCAAAGCCATGTGGTGCTCGACCAGGAGGATCGTCAACTCGAAGTCGTCGCGCAATCGCTTGAGGAACGTCCCGAGCTGCTCGACCTCTTCGTGACTGAGCCCTCCTGCCGGCTCGTCGAGCAGCAGCAGCTGCGGGCCCGAGGCGAGGGCACGTGCGAGCTCCACCCGCTTCTGCGTCGCGTACGGAAGCTCCACGGGCGAGCGGTAGCGGACGGAGTGGAGGCTCACGTAGAAAAGGATGTCTTCGGGGCGCGGTTCGCCTGCTCGAGCATGTGCGCCGACCCTGACGTTGTCGAGCACCGTCATCCCGCGGAAGAGCTCGACGTTCTGGAACGTGCGTGCGATCCCGCGCTGGACGACCCCGCTCGGCGGCGTGTCGAGGAGGGTCTCGCCGTCGAAGCGAACGTCACCCTCGTCGGGTGTGTAGAGGCGCGTGATCACGTTGAACGCCGTCGTCTTGCCGGCCCCGTTCGGTCCGATCAGCCCGACGATCTCTCCGGCCTCCGCCGTGAAGGAAACGGCATCGAGCGCGACGATGCCGCCGAAACGCTTCGAGACGTTGTCGACCTCGAGGAGGGGCAAGAGCGCCATAGCCTACGGCGAAGCGCCGCGTAGGTTCGGAGCGAATCGACCGCCCGGCTCAGCTTCTCCGTCACACCCCCGGCACGGTGTCCGACACCAGCCTGGTGAGCCGTGGCTCCCAGGCTCGGCTCCATGTGCAGGATCGCTGAGTCTCGTCACGCCTTGGTCACACTCAGGCATGGGTGTCTGACACCCTTAGGCGGCAAATGCACCCGACCGCAGAGCGCTACCAGGCACGCCTCCGGGAGCTCGGCCTCGATGTCGAGGTTCGCGAGCTCGCCGACTCCACCCGCACCGCCCAGGAGGCGGCCGCCGCGGTCGGTGTCGAGGTCGGCCAGATCGTCAAGTCGCTGGTGTTCGTCGACGAGGAGTCACCGCTTCTGTGTCTGTGCGCCGGCGACCGACGCGTGGATACGGACAAGCTGGGTGCCGGAGTGCGTCAAGCCAAGGGCGCCGAGGTCCGGGAAGCGACCGGCTTCGCGATCGGAGGGGTGCCGCCGCTCGGCCATGACCGGCCTGTGCGCACGGTCGTCGATGCCTCTCTGCAGCGGTTCGAGACGGTCTGGTGCGCCGGCGGGACTCCGCACGCCGTGTTCCCGGTTGACACCGAAGCGCTGATCGCGGCGATCCCGAACGCCGAGGTCCGAGAGATCGCCTAGAAAGACTCGGTGCAGGTTTCGCTCACGCGGCGGGTCTGCTCCATTGAGGGGGCGCGCCTCCGCGGTTGTCGACCTGCTAGGAAGTCACAGTCGCGGCAGCGCCTCCTCTTATTGCTCGAGCGAGGACTAGTTGTCCTCGCGACGATGTCCCGCGGCCACCTCCTCGAGCGCCTCGCGGTTCAACTCCTCGCCGGGAATGCCGACCACCTTGCCTGCGGTCTTCGCGCGGAGCGTCGCCGTGCGAGGCCCGTCCTCGATCTGCGCGCGCTCGCCGACGATCGCACCTGGGCCGAGCTCGCCGACTACCTCACCGTCGACGACCACCTCGAGCACCCCGTCGAGCACGAGGTAGACGAGCGGAGAACCGTCGCTCGTTTCCCCCTGTTCGACGAGGACGTCGCCCGCGGCAACCGACTCCGGGCGCGGCTTGCTGTCGCCGCCCATGATCTCCAGTGAGAGCTCGCGCTCCACCGCGCTTTCGACGGCGGTGACAACCGCAGGGGAGTCTTCATTCCCCCACGGGGTGTTCTGCTCGTGCGCCTCGCGATACCACTTGTCGAAGTCGATCGCTCCGCTCTTCTGGATGAGCGCCCCGTCCTTGTCGTAGATCCAGTGGCGCGGGAAGGGGCTGGCGCCGGCGAGCTCGTGCTCCGACGTGCCGTCCGCGCGGATCGTGAGCGCAAGGGTCGTCCACGCGATCGCCGAGTTGATCTGGAAGTAAGGCTTGCCCCGCACGCTTCTGGGCGCCGGCATACCGGTGCGACCACCCGCGGTTTGCGTGAAACGCACCCAACCGTCACCGACCTCGGCGTTCTGGAGCGTCGGCATGGCAACCGCGGGAACGGCGATCTCCTTCGGCCCCAGCTTGAGCCTGGTCAGCCCGATGCGCCCCCGGCCCGTCTGACCGTAGTCGGTGATCTTGCCGTCCTCGACCTCGATCCACGCATGGAGCTCGTTCGCCTCGCGGAAGAGATCGGCGCGATGCATGGTCTCGAGATGGTCGATACGGTCGGGCGGTGGGTAGTCGTAGTGCGCGACACCCATCGTGAACGGCAGCTTCGGCAGCCCTTCGACTGCCTCCGACGGAATCCACGAGATAGCGGTGACGGAGGACTGGATCCGCATAGATGCTCCTTTTTCGCAACGTCGCTGAGTTGCGTTTGAGCCTATGCCCCTCCGCTCGTGCTGACAAGATCTGCGGGCTCCGTGACCGGCGCCTGACAGGCGAAGTTCTCGCACACAAAGACCGCGGGATGCCCGTCGACGAAGTCCTTTCCCCGCAGCAATGGCACGTTTTCGCTCGGTCCGAAGGCGACGACCGCGTTCGGGTCGAAGGGGGCGAGAGCGGCGCGCGCGACCTCGGTGTCCGGCCCGCCGATCACCGCCAATTCGCGGGGCGGGGAGAGGTGGAGATCGAGGGCATTCAAAGCGTGGCCGAACGCTGACGGCGCCTGCGGCAGCAGGCGGGCAACGAAGCGGAAGACGCCGACCGCCCGGCGCTCCAGCTCCGGATCGCCCCACAGCCGCGCGAGGCGCAGGAGCACGTATGCGAGCATCGAGTTCCCTGACGGTGTCGGGTGGTCATCGAAATCCTTCTTGCGGCTGACGAGCTGCTCGCCGTCACTCGGCGTCAAGAAGAAGCCGCCGCGCTCATCGTCCCCGAACAACGCGACGGCGAGGATTGCGAGCCGGCGCGACTCTTCGAGCCAGCGCAGGTCTCCTGTTGCGACGTGCAGCTCGTAGAGGCCGTTGGTCACGTCTGCATAGTCCTCGAGCACGCCCGCGTGCTTCGCCTGTCCCGCGCGCCAGCTGCGGAGGAGCCGGCCTTCCGGGGTCGAGAGCGGCCCGAGGAGGAACTCAGCGAGAGCACAAGCAGCTTCGAGGTAGTCGGTCCGGTCGAGTCGGCGGCCCGACTCGGCAAGCGCGGCCAGCGCAAGGCCGTTCCATGAAGCGATCGCCTTGTCATCGCGGAGCGGCTTCGGTCGCAGCTCACGCTCCGCGAAGAGCCGCCCACGGGTCTCGGGATCGAGCTCGCCGCGAATGATGAACCGACCGTGCTCGAAGGGTTGCAGGAGCTCACGGGGAACGTCGTCGGCTTCGGTCCACGTGTACGTCAGTCCCTCGACGCCGTCCGTGTCGGCGTCCTGTGACGAGGCGAAGCCGCCTTCGGGCAGCCGCAGCTCGCGCAACATGTAATCGAGAGTCTCCTCGGCGACCTGCCGGTAATGCTCGTTTCCCGTCACGAGCCAGCCGTGCAGATATGCGGGCACGAGCAGCGCGTTGTCGTACAGCATCTTCTCGAAGTGCGGCACGAGCCACTCTCGGTCGACGGAGTAGCGGTGAAATCCTCCGCCGACGAGGTCGTACATCCCACCGAGCGCCATCGCGTCCAGCGTTTTCGTCGCCGGCTCCAGCTCTCCGCGCCGCAGTAAGAACTCGAGCACGGACGCCGGCGGAAATTTCGGCGCCGTGCCGAAGCCGCCCCAGAGCGGGTCGAGCTGCTGGCGCAGCCCGCGCACCGCGTCCGACAGGAGCGAGGCGGTGAGCGGCTCGCGGGAGGGCTCCGCGGTCCGGCGCAACTGCTCGGTGATCGCGCCGGCATCGCGCTCGATGTCCGCACGCCGTTCGCGCCACGCATCCGCGATCGCCTGCAGCAACTGCTTGAAGCTGGGCAGGCCGTGACGGGGCTCGGGCGGGTAGTACGTGCCGCCGAAGAACGGCTCGCCCGCCGGCGTGAGAAACACAGTCATCGGCCAGCCGCCGTGACCGGTCAGCGAGACAACAGCATCCATGTACACGGAGTCGACGTCCGGCCGTTCCTCACGGTCGACCTTGACCGGGACGAAGTGCTCGTTCATGAGCGCTGCCGTGTCCTCGTCCTCGAACGACTCATGCTCCATGACGTGGCACCAGTGACAGGCCGCATAGCCGACCGAGAGCAGGATCGGCTTGTCCTCGTCTCTCGCGCGCGCGAGTGCCTCTTCTCCCCACGGAAACCAGTCCACC
>Ga0307304_10000386_pt1 | contig 10453 bp, 10 predicted proteins | sample ER_DNA_185_FD_194503 | JGI IMG/M metagenome (GOLD analysis project Ga0307304, IMG submission 194503) | Bulk soil microbial communities from the East River watershed near Crested Butte, Colorado, United States - ER_DNA_185 | ecosystem: Environmental > Terrestrial > Soil > Floodplain | place...
TGGCCGGCAGCAACAGTGAACGACACATCGTGCAGGACCTCACCACTCGGTCGTTGATCGAGCGAAGCAATCGACTCCAAGCTCGCCAGTGAAACCTGATCAGCGGTCGGGTAGCTGAACGAGACATGATCAAAGCTGACCGAAGCCGGCCCCTCGACGGGCTCAGCATCCTCGGCATCACGGATCATGGGGACCAGGTCGAGCACCTCGAAGACGCGGTCGAAGCTGACCAGGGCGTTCATGACATCGATACGGAGATTGGTGAGCTGGGTGAGCGGCCCGTAAAGCTGGGTGAGCAGCCCGGCCAAGGCCGTCAAGGTGCCGATGGTGAGCACGCCGTCGATGGCCAACGACCCACCCACGCCGTACACCAACGCGGTAGCCAACGCCGCGACCAGCCCTAGCGAGGTGATGAAGAAGCGCCCGTTCATGGCGATCTTCACCGAGACATCGCGGACGGCTCCGGCGCGCTCTGCGAAACGATCATGCTCTTCAACGACCCGGCCGAAGAGCTTGACCAGCAAGGCTCCGCTGACACTGAACCGCTCGGTCATGGTCGCCGACATGTCACCGTTGAGCTGCATCTGACGACGCGTCAGGTCGGCAAGCTTGCGGCCGACGATCTTGGCGGGAATGAGGAAGATCGGCAACAGAATCAACGCAGCGAGCGTCAGCTGCCAGCTCAGTACGATCATGGCTGCCAGCACCAGTATCAGACCGATCAGGTTGGACAGCACCGTGGAGAGGGTGGAGGTGAAGGCTTGCTGTGCGCCGATCACGTCTGAATTGAGCCGTGACACCAGCTTCCCGGTTTGGGTTCGGGTGAAGAACGCGACGGGCATCTCCACCACATGGTCGAAGACCTGGGTACGGAGGTCGAAGATCAAACCCTCGCCGATCGTCGCAGAAAACCACCGCTGCACGACGTTCAGCACCGCCTGCAGCAGGGCCAACGCTGCAACCGTCACGCTCAGAATGATCACGACGCGGCGATCACCCTGCAGAATGCCGTTGTCGATGATCTGCCTGAAGAGCAGCGGCGGCGCCACGCTGAGCGCGGACATCAGGATGACCAGGACCACGAAAACGCTGATCAACACCCGATAAGGCTTCGCGAAGCGCAGCACGCGCCAGACCACGCCAGGGCTCAGCTGATGCTCGGCGACGTCGGGATCCTGCGACATGCGCCGCCATAGCATGTACATCGACATGGCTTTCCTCCGGGGCTGGGAACGCTCAGCGCCCCCAGGCTATTCCGGGCCTCCGACAGACAAGGCCGCTAGGAAGGTCCTCGCCCGCGAAGCATAGGCGCAGCGCAAAGGCCCGGCCGCAACGTCGCGGCCGGGCCCTGGGGGAAAGTTGCGGTCAGCGCTTCCTGGCAGGAGCCTTCTTGGCGGTGGTCTTCTTTGCGGGGGCCTTCTTGGCCGTCGACTTCTTGGCTGGAGCCTTAGCCGCCTTGGCGGTCGACTTCTTTGCGGGGGCCTTTTTGGCCGTCGACTTCTTGGCTGGAGCCTTAGCCGCCTTGGCGGTCGACTTCTTTGCGGGGGCCTTCTTGGCCGCCGACTTCTTGGCTGGAGCCTTAGCCGCCTTCGCTGGAGCCTTCTTCGCAGCTGTCTTCTTGGCTGCTGTTGTCTTCCTTGCCGCGCTGCTCGACGCTGTCTTCTTCACACCGCGGGTAGCACCGCCACGGCCGCGCAACTCAACTCCGGCTTCCTTCAAAACGCCGTGCACGAACCCGAAGGAACGACCGGCATCGTCCGCGATCTTGCGGATGCTCTCGCCCGCGGCGTACCGCTTGGCGTACTGGGAAGCAAGCGTTGTCCGCTGCGCCCCGGTGATGCGTGAACCTTTAGCCAATGCCTTGGCCACTGCGCCTCCCTGTGTCTTGATGTCATCGCGTTAAGCGACGACTTAGCCGGACTATTGTCTGTCAGACCAATGTTTGCCAGACCAGTGATCGACAATCCAAGATCAACGATCACCCATTTCTAGCACGTTTCGACTAGGTTTGGGCAGTTTCTGACTGATCAAATTATCTTCAGTATTGATCACGCCAAGGACCATCCAGATGATCTCTGGCCCTGCCGGGGCTGATCACTGTGCACTGAGGTGCGAATGATCAGCGAGGGCGTGATCAGGCCAAGGCGACGATATCTGTGTACTCAGGGCTCCAGAGATCTTCCACGCCGTCCGGCAACAGGAGGACACGATCAGGATCGAGCGCGCGTACCGCACCCTCATCGTGAGTGACGAGCACGATGGCGCCCGGGTAACGCTTGATCGCCGAGAGCACCTCCGCGCGCGAGGCCGGATCAAGATTGTTTGTCGGCTCGTCAAGCAGCAACACATTCGCGCTCGAGCAGACCAACATCGCCAACGCCAGCCGGGTCTTCTCGCCGCCCGACAGCACGCTCGCTGGTTTGTCGACGTCGTCACCGCTGAACAGAAACGATCCCAGCACCTTCCGTACATCGGTATCGGCAAGCTCGGGCGCAGAAGTCTTCATGTTTGCCAGCACCGACCGGCCGATGTCCAAGGTCTCGTGCTCTTGGGCGTAATAGCCGAGGCGAAGCCCGTGGCCCGCGACGACAACACCGGTGTCGGGATCGTCCAAGCCGGCGAGAATACGCAGCAGCGTGGTCTTTCCGGCACCGTTGAGGCCGAGCACAACGACGTGGCTGCCTTTGTCGACGGCGAGATCAACATCGGTGAATACCTCGAGCGATCCATAGCTCTTGCTGAGGTCTGACGCGGTAAGCGGGGTCTTTCCGCAGGGTGCTGGATCCGGGAACTTGATCTTGGCTACCCGGTCCCGGGCACGTTCGCCATCAGTCTCGGCCAACAACTGCTCGGCTCGCCGGACCATGTTGTGCGCGGCCATGGCTTTGGTTGCCTTGGCGCGCATCTTGTCCGCTTGGCTGAATAGCTGATCGGCCTTGCGCTGCGCGTTCAGTCTCTCCCGCTTTCTGCGTTTCTCATCGGTTTCCCGCTGCTGCAAATACAGCTTCCAGCCCATCGCGTAGATGTCGAGCTCGGCGCGGTTCGCATCGAGGTGGAACACCTTGTTGACGCATCGCTCCAGCAGCCCGGCGTCGTGGCTGATCACGAGCAACCCGCCGGAATGGGCAACCAGGAAGTCGCGCAGCCAGACGATCGAGTCGGCGTCGAGGTGGTTCGTCGGCTCGTCGAGCAGCACGGTGTGGGCTCCAGAGAACAAGATCCTGGCCAGCTCGACGCGGCGCCGTTGACCGCCCGACAGTGTCCCGATCGGTTGATGAAGTACCCGCTCCGGCAACCCCAGGTTGCTAGCGATTCGCGCCGCCTCCGACTCCGCTGCGTAGCCGCCCGCCGCTGCAAGCTCTGCCTCAGCCCGCCCGTACGCGGCCATCGCTTTGTCGCGCACCGCGGCCGAGTCGTCGCCCATTGCCAGCTCGGCGCGGCGCAGTCGATCAACTACCGAGTCCAGACCTCGCGCCGACAGGATGCGGTTCTTGGCCAGTACATCAAGATCGCCGGTCCTCGGATCCTGTGGCAGATATCCAACCGTGCCCGCTCTGGTGATCGTTCCGCTGGCAGGCTGCGCCTCGCCGGACAGGATCTTGGTCAGCGTTGTCTTGCCCGCTCCGTTTCGGCCAACCAAGCCGATCTTGTCACCGGGTGCCACCTGGAAGGAGGCATGCTCCAGCAGAAGACGCGCACCCGCGCGCACCTCCACATCCCTCGCGACCAGCATCGAACTCACTCTTCCGTACGTGACTGTGGCGACCAAAGATCGCTTTCTTAATTCCCGGGTCGTTCGCGAGTCCCTCGGACCGGCAAAGAACGACCGCGGTTACCTTTAGCGTTCATCTGCGGTTGGTAATTCCCATGGTTTCAAGCCTCTTACGTTCTTTGCCGGTCCGAGGGACCCGCTCTCTCTTCGCCAGGGGGCGATCTTGGTCGCCGTGTCGTAGGGACGAGTCCGATGCTGGTTGCGAGGGATGTCCGCTGCCTCTTCTGCGGCTGTGTCGGAACTCAGCGCCTTCGGCGCCGGAGTTGGAGGACGGCTGAGTCTACGGGTGGAGGCGGGATGAACGCCTTTCGCGGTACCGGCAGACCGCGGCTTGCCCAGAATCGGCGCAGATCTTTGCGGCCATGGTCCACCACGCGTTCGACGGCAGCTCGCTGCAGAACCAGATCTGCCGCGGTGAGGTGTGTTGAGCGTGCCACAAACGCCAGGACTGCGGCGGTGAGCGCGTAGGGCGGGTTGGCAAGCAAGCGGAACGACCGGCCTGGCGGGATGAAGTCCGCCAGATCACACTCGACGACGGAGGCGGCATGATCACTGAGGTTTGCTCGTAATTGACGCGCACGTCCTGCGTGCAATTCGACTGCGATCACGCGGGCGCCCGCCTGAACAAGCGGCACGGTGAGCGCGCCGGTACCGGCACCTAGGTCGACGACGAGCTCGCCGGGCCGAATGGCTGCGGTTGCGACGACCTGCTCAGCCCAGTACGGGTCCAGCCGGTGCCAGCCCCACGGCCGCCGCCCGGACACGACGCACCATGATGATCATCGTCATGCTGCGAAGGCTAGCCTGTCGGCCGGCCCGTACGCGACGGAATTTCACGGATAGGTGCCAGCTCACGACGTTGCGACCGGTAGAGAATGCAGCAAACGCACGTTGAAGTTGTTGGCGTAGACCAGATCCTCGACTTGGCGGACAGCCGGCCACCGCTCGAACACGGTCTGCAAGGCGACGCGGCCTTCGAGCCTCGCCAACGGCGCTCCGAGGCAGTAGTGGATGCCGTGACCAAGTGCGACGGTTTGTCGGTTTGGACGATCGAAGACGAACCGATCCGGCTCTGGGAACGCTTCGGGGTCCCGGTTGGCGGCCGCGAGGATCAGCAGTACGGCGTCGCCGGCCCGGATGGTGTGATCACCTCGAGCGATGTCCTCCGAGGCCTGGCGTCGGATGAACTGGTTAGGAGTTACCAGGCGCATCAGCTCCTCAATCGCCGCAGGCCAGCGGGTCGGGTCTCGCGCGAGCTCGGCGCGGACATCGGGAAGCTCCAGCGGCATGGCGGCGCCGTTCCGATCAAGCTCGTCGAGTTTTCGTGACCGGCGATGAGCAGTAGCACGGTGTTCGCGAAAAGCTCCTCCTCAGAGAGCCGGTCCTGCGACTCCCCCGCGAGCAGGCGGCCGACCACGTCGTCAGCGCCACTAGCGGTGCGACGGCTCAGAACGGTGTCGACGAATCCATGCAAGCCCTCGCCCGCCGCCTTGACGCGGACCAGCTCAGCTGAGCTCAACGTATTGACGTCACGCCCGAAGGGCAGCAAGAAGTCATCGCACCACCGTTTGAGCTGAGCACCTTCAGGCTCCGATAGCGACACGCCCAGCAACCGCCCGAGTACGGCGATCGGCATCGGTTCCGCCAGGTGCGCGGCAAGATCGAGCGAGCCAGCGTGCTCATCGAGCATCCGGTTGGTGATCGCGGCGATCGGCTCGGCCAGGTTGTTGATCACTGACGGAACGAACGCCGCAATGACAAGGCGGCGGAGCCGCGTATGGTCCGGCGGATCGGTGAAAACCAGACTGGATTTCACAAAGGTGTACATGTCAGCAAGCAAGCCCGATGACCCGTCCGTGGAGTCTGCGGCAGGCGAGGGCATGGTTGAGGAGAGCTTCGGCTCACCCAATGCCCATCGCACATCGTCATAGCGAGTGACCAGCCACAGGCCCATCTGCTCATTCCACGTGACCGGCCCGCGCACCCGCGCGTACATGGCGTACGGGTCTGTCAGCATGTCTGATCCAAATAGCGGCGGAACGGTCGCGGTCATCGCAGGCACCACCCTCACGTCCGGTTGCTGCCAATTATCGCTGCACCTACGCGGTTGCAGGTGCGCTTGTCGACTAGGAAGGTATTCACCAGAGGTCGAGTGAGGAGCGGCAGATGGCGCGGAAGTTTTTCGATCACGAGCAGTTCAACTTCGAATTCCAATGCGCGCTGGGCGGTGTGCATTACGGAGCTGGGGACGTCGGAGAGCTGCTGTCGACTGCCGATCGAGTCGTCGACGGAGATGCTGACAGCTGGTGTCAGGAGTGGATCGCGACCGCACAGCGCCTGGCGACGGTTGCCGAGGGATGCGCATCATCGGGCCACCAGGTGAGTGCGCGTGCGGCGTATCTGCGGGCGGCTACGCATTACGCGATGGCACTGTGCTCGGGTCGACGGCACGAAGGACCCTGCGGCTCTAAGAGAAACTTCCCGGCACCAAGCGGTTGGTCCCCTTCACTGCTGACGAGGGCGCAGACCGGCACTGCGAGCCAATGGCCAGATCCCTTCTGGAGCAACGCATGTTCGATTGGCTAGACGAAACCCTCGCAGCCGCGACCAGCTGAAGATGATCACCAAGTGTGTCCCGATCAACCGCGCTTGGCTACACGTCTGACTGCAACGTGAACTTCAGCCGGAATTGCTCGATGTCCTCGGCGATCTGCTCCGGGTATTCGCCATTGATTGCATGGGACGCGTCCGGGTACACAGTCACCTGCCCGGCACGAAGTGCGCGTTCGCCGACCGCGGCGGCGGCTCGGGAATCGTGCATGCGCGACTTTCCAGCAAGAATGGCCAGAACTGGGAGGGTGAGATTGCTGAGCTGTTGCCTGGTGATCTGTTGCGGGCTGGGGAGTTTGAGCGCGTAACTCTGCATGCCGGCCTCGATCATCTCCGCGACAGGCACGTCCTCAACGGGCGCCCCGTTAGCGGTCCAGCTATTGAAGTCGTCCCGCCAGCTCTTCGGCAACCAACCGACGCTGGCCGGGATCGAGCGAATGATGGCGGCGGTCGATATGGGTCCAAACACGAATACTGGGTCAAGGAGGATGACCGAACGGATCCTGCGTGGGTCGTGAACGGCAAGGTTCGTGGCAGTCCAACCGCCGATCGAGACTCCCAACAGGTCGAGTTGCGGTTCGGCCAGCTGCATCAGGACCTGATTGAGCCACTGGGCTTGCTCGGCGGCGCTATTGATCGGTCGACTCTGGATGCTCATCCCCGGCTCCCCCAGCAAATCCACCGTGTAAACGGGTGCCTGCCGAAGCAGCGTCGGGAGATTGTCGGCCCAAATTGGTGAAGCGGAAGCACGGCCCGGTAGCAGCACAATCGGCACTCGGTCGGTGCTGGCGCTGCTGAAGCGATAGACCCGGACAACGCCGAACTGGGTGCGGAGGTCCAAAGTCTGCTCCGGTGCGGGCAATACCTGCATCGCCTCGTCGTAGGCCGCCAGAAATCGATCTTGCCCAGCTGCCGAGGTGAAATGCCCGACCGGATACGTGTCGCGCGCCGCAACAACCGCCCCGCCGGCAACGAGGCCGGCCGCGACGAAGATGACGCCTCGCCGCCGGCCCTTGCGAGTCATCGCCCCCACCCGCCAATCGTCACCCGATGTACCAAGAAACCCACCCCCAGCCGCGACTCACAGTAGATGATCACCGCCACGTCGCGACCAACGGCGCTCAGCTGCACGCCTGAGCGCCACCTCTGAAAGGTTCGGGGAGGCGTGGGGGCGGGCGTAGCAAACCTAAGATGCTTGAAACCCAGCCAAGCAGGGACTCAGGGTCCATGGACTGACCTGGCCACCACGTTTGCCTAGCCCGCCCGCACGCCTCCCCGAACCGAGAGCCAGCAGAACGAGCGCTCAGACGTTAAAGCCCAAAGCGCGCAGTTGGTCGCGACCGTCGTCGGTGATCATCTCCATGCCCCACGGGGGCAGCCAGACCCAGTTGATCACCCACCGGTCGACCAGTCCTTCCAGCGCCGTCTGGGTCTGGTCCTCGATCACATCCGTCAGCGGACATGCAGCCGAGGTCAGCGTCATGTCGATGGTCAAGGAATCGTCGTCTTCGAGGTGCAGGCCATAGATCAGACCAAGATCGACCACGTTGATGCCAAGTTCAGGATCGACAACGTCTTTCAGCGCTTCCTCGATGTCCTCCAGCAGCCGCTGATCATCCAGCTGCTCGGAGTGCTCACCGCCAACGGCGTCCGGCAAGTCGTCCTTGACCAGATCTGAAGGCCGGCCCTGCGCCTCCGGAGGATCGGTCGAGACGTCCTCATAGCTGCGAGTGTCGGTCATTGCTCCATCTCCTTAACTACGCTCGCTTTGGGCTCACTCTGGGCGCGAAGCACGGCGTCCCGGAAGGCCGACCAGCCGATCAAGGCGCACTTCACGCGGGCCGGGAACTTGGCGACACCGGCGAAAGCGATGCCGTCCTCGAGCCGCTCCTCATCCGGCTCGATCTGGCCCTTGCTCTGCATCATGGTCAAGAATTCCTCATACAAGTCCAGGTCGTAGGCGATGTCGTTGCCGATCACCAGGTCGGTCATCACCGACGTAGAGGCCTGCGAGATCGAGCAGCCCATCGCCTCGTACGACACATCCGTCACGGTGTCCCCGTCCAGCCGCACCCGGAGCAGCACTTCGTCCCCACAGGTCGGATTGACGTGGCGCACTTCGGCGTCATAGGGCTGCCGGAGCCCGCTGTGATGCTTCGTCCGGTAATGATCAAGAATGATCTCCTGGTAGAGATCTTCGACCTTCATCGCAGCCCCCCGAAGAAAGATGTCGTGTAGTCGAGGCCGTCGATCAATGCGTCGATCTCGGCATGGGTCGTGTACAGGTAGAACGAGGCGCGGGTCGAGGACTGTACGCCGAAACGCTCATGCAGCGGCCGCGCGCAGTGATGTCCGGCCCGCACCGCAATACCCCGCGAGTCGAGCAGGTGGCTGACGTCATGGGGGTGGATCGGCTGCCCGTCGGGGGCGGCGAGTGTGAACGAGACGGCGCCGCCACGATCGACGGCTTCGTCTGGTCCGAGAATCGTGAGGCCGGGCAGTGTCCTTAGCCCTTGCAACGCGTACGCGGTGATGTCGCGTTCGTGATCGCTGATCTGATCCATCCCGATGGCGCCTAAGTACTGCGCAGCGGCGGCAAGACCGACTGCCTGCGCAATAGGCGGCGTACCCGCCTCGAAACGATGGGGAGGTGGCGCGTACGTCGAGCCTTCCATGGTCACAATCTCGATCATCTCGCCACCACCCAAGAACGGCGGTAGCGCGGCCAAGAGCTCGTACCGTCCCCAGAGCACCCCAATGCCCGTGGGGCCCACCATCTTGTGCCCGGTGAACGCCACCAGGTCCGCCCCGAGCGCAGCAAAGTCGACCGCCAGCTGCGGAACGGCTTGCGAGGCATCGACCACGACGGTGGCCCCCACCGCATGACCCAGCGCGGCGATATGGCTGATCGGGTTCACCGTACCGAGCACATTGGACACGTACGTCACCGAAATGATCTTGGTTCGTTCGTTGATCAAACCCTCTGCGGCTGCCTTGTCCAGGTCCAGCCGTCCTTGGTTAGTCACGTCGAACCAGCGCAGCACCGCACCGCTGCGCTGTGCGAGGAGTTGCCAGGGCACGATGTTCGAGTGGTGCTCCATAACCGAGATAACGATCTCATCGCCCGGTCGGATGGAGGTGCCGAGCGTGTAAGCGCACAGGTTCAGTGCCTCAGAGGCGTTCTTGGTGAACACCACTTCCTCCGAGCGGTTGGCACCGATGAACCTCGCTAGTTGCGCGCGCGAATCCTCGAACGCCTCTGTCGCTTCGGCCCCCAGCACATGCATCGCGCGAGCAACGTTCGCGTTGTGGTTGAGGTAGTGATCTTCGATAGCCTCCACGACCACCCGCGGCTTCTGGGAGCTGTTGGCACTGTCGAGATAGACCAGGGGCGCACCATCGACCGTCCGCTCCAAGATCGGAAAGTCGCCGCGGATTGCCTTGACGTCAAAGGCGATCGGCTCGTCAACGAGCGCGACGCCGCCTGTCGCGACTTCCGCGAGATCCGTGGTGGCCGGGTACTCCGGCCCACCGTCGATGGACATGATCTGCTACTCCACTCCAGCTCTTGCATGATTTTCAGGCACAGCCGCTCGTACGTAGCGGTCGTAGCCCTCTGCGTCCAGCCGCTCTGCCAGCTCGTGACCGCCTTGCTCGGCCACCCGACCGGTAATAAACACATGCACGTAGTCCGGCTTGATGTAGCGCAGGATCCGGGTGTAGTGAGTGATCAACAACACGCCGCGATCGCCTTGCGCCGAGAAGCGGTTGACTCCGTCGGCGACCACCCGCAACGCGTCGATGTCGAGCCCGGAGTCCGTCTCGTCGAGGATCGCGAAACGAGGGTTCAGCAGCTCGAGCTGGACGATTTCGTGCCGCTTCTTCTCCCCGCCGGAGAAGCCCTCGTTGAGGCTCCGGTTGGCGAAGTCGGTATCCATCTGGACCCGTTCCATAGCGGCATTGACTTCCTTGACCCAGGTACGCAGCTTGGGAGCCTTACCGTCGAGCGCCGTCTTGGCGGACCGCAAGAAATTCGACACTGACACACCTGGCACCTCGACCGGATACTGC
>Ga0307304_10000390_pt1 | contig 10422 bp, 9 predicted proteins | sample ER_DNA_185_FD_194503 | JGI IMG/M metagenome (GOLD analysis project Ga0307304, IMG submission 194503) | Bulk soil microbial communities from the East River watershed near Crested Butte, Colorado, United States - ER_DNA_185 | ecosystem: Environmental > Terrestrial > Soil > Floodplain | place: USA...
CGCAACGTCGTGCATTGACTACATGACAAGCTCAGCTCCATGTCCGAAGACGTGCAAGTGCGCTACGCCCAGCTTGCCGATCGCGATACGGTCTGGCCGCTTGCTTGCGACTTCGCCACCACGTTCGACCTCGACCACGATCGCTACAACTCGTCGTTCGAAAGACGGGTGGCTGAACCAAACACGTTGTTGATCATCGCGCACCTACCTACGGCGGAGGTTGTCGGGTATCTTCTGGCCTTTAGCCACACCACATTCCTTGCAAACGGTCCTGTGGCGTGGGTAGAGGAGGTCATGGTCGCTGAGCAGGCCAGGCGCGGCGGTATCGGACGCCGACTTATAGCCACGGCCGAAGATTGGAGCGCCTCCATAGGCGCGGCGTACATCGCACTCGCAACACGGCGGGCGGCTGGCTTCTACCTCGCTCTGGGATACACCGAATCTGCCGCGTTCTTCCGCAAGCTAACAACAACCACCGAGCCAGGCGTCCGTGCGAAGGGCACATCGGGCCTTTACGGTCTACCCCGACGCCATCTAACCGCACTTCGCGTTAGTTCCTGGCACTTCGCGTTAGTTGCAACTGATGCGAAGTGAGGTCAATTAACGCGAAGTGAGCAAGCAAGGCACACTACGTCGCCCGCTTGACTGCTTCGAGGAGAAGCTGGGCAACGTCGAGCACCTCGGTGGTCTCCGGCGCGGATCCATCCGCCTGCTTGGCGGTCAACCCATCGGTCAGCATGATCCGACAGAACGGGCATCCCGTCGCAATCGCATCGTGGCCATTGCTTCCGGAAGCCGCGAGAGTACGCAGCGCCTCATCGGTCCGGTTCTCATTGATTCGAGTACCGATCCGCTCCTCCATCCACATCCGGGCACCGCCGGCACCGCAGCAGAAGGATCGCTCGCGAGTTCGGGGCATCTCGGTGACCGTGGCACCCGGGAGGGAGCCGAGCAAGTCGCGTGGCGGATCGTAGATCTCGTTGTGCCGTCCCAGATAGCAAGCGTCGTGGTAGGTGATCGTCCGTCCGGCAATCGAGCCCTCGGGTGGCGCGACCGGGGTCAGCCGACCGTCGCGTACCAGCCGGTTGAGCAGCTGGGTGTGGTGCACCACTTCGCAGCTGAGGCCAAGTTGCGGATACTCGTTCTTGAGGGCGTTGAGACAGTGGGCGCAGGTCACGACGATCTTGGTCGCCTGTGCCTCTTGCAGCGTCTCGGCATTTTGCATCGCGAGCTGCTGATACACGAACTCATTCCCGGAGCGTCGAGCCGGGTCCCCTGTGCAGGTCTCACCGTTGCCGAGCACGGCGTAGCTCACGCCCGCGATGTGCAGCAGTTCCGCGACGGCACGGGTCGTCTTCTGCGCGCGATCTTCGTACGCGCCGGCGCAGCCGACCCAGAACAGGTACTCCACCTCGCTGAGGTCGGCCACATCTTCGCCGACTACTGGCACATTGAAAGACAGGTCCTTGGCCCAGTCCATCCGGCCGCGCGGGCTGAGATTCCAGGGATTTCCCTTGCTTTCCAGGCCTTTGAAAAGCCCGTTGAGCTCGGTTGGGAACTCCGCGGACATCATGACCTCGAAGCGGCGCATGTCGAGGATGTGATCAACATGCTCGATGTCAACAGGGCATTGCTGGACGCACGCACCGCACGTCGTGCAGGACCAGAGCACGTCAGGATCGATGACGCCAGGCACCCCGTCGGTCACCTCGATTGGCCCAACCAGCGGTCGCGCGGCCTCTGTTTGGGTCGCTTCCGGCAGCGCGGCACGGGCTGACTCTGCAGCCTGGAGATACGGCGCTTTGGCGTACGCATGCTCGCGCAAATCCATGATCACGAGCTTGGGCGAGAGCGGTTTGCCGGTGTTCCAGGCCGGGCATTGAGACTGACAGCGACCGCATTCGGTACAAGAAGTGAAGTCCAGCAATCCCTTCCAGGTAAAGTCCTCAACCTTCCCGACACCCAATGAGGCGTCTTCGTCGAGATCCTCGATCTCGGCAAAGTCAAGCGGCTTTGAGTCGATCATGATCGGCTGGAGTGCGCCGAGTGCTGGGCGTCCGGACGATTCGCGCTTGAACCAAATGTTCGGCCAGACGGTGAATCGGTGCCACGCGACGCCCATAGTGATATTGAGACCGATAGTGACGAACCAAGCCATCGAGATGATGATCTTGATCGCCGAAACGATCACAATGCCGGTCTCGAGCGCCGGAGTAGAGATCCCTGCCGGGAGCAGGAACCAGCTCAATGGGAAATGCAGCCGTGAGGTCTCCGTGCCAAGGAGTCGATACTCCATTGCGCGCAAGGCTAGAACGCAGATGACGATTCCGAGCACAGTGAGCTCGACGTAGTAACCCTGCCAAGATCGTGAGCCAAAGAATCTTGACTTTCGGCCACGGCCTCGGAGCAGCAGCCGAACCAAGATCAGGAAGCTGATCGAAATGAGGCCAGCCCAGGCGATGATCTCGCTGGCCCATTCGTACACCACCCAGTGCCCGATGAACGGTATAGCGAAGCGAGGATTGAACAGTTGCCCGTACGCGGTGATCAGCGTAAAGATCAAAGCACCGAAGGCGATGAACACGAACCAATGCGCAGCGCCGACCTTGGTCCACTGCAGCATTCGGGTATGCCCGAGGGTTTCAGCGAGCATGTGACGCCAGCGGTCGGCGGGATGATCACCTCTCGCTGGAGCGGCTTTGCCGAGCTTGATGACGTCGACGATCGCTGCAATGGTGCTGACAAAGAGCACGACGCCGACAACCGAGACGGCCAACGCCACGAAGACCGCGGCGATTTTCACGTGCGACTCCTCCTGGAGGGCAATTACTCCTTAGGGGTAGGGCGACCCTCAGCCTAGTGCGGCGCTCATCCGATTCTTGGAGCGCTGGCACCCAACCCGTGCAGACCGTCAGAAACCTGTGCAGAGCTACCGCTCCGAGGGCACCGACAAGCGGCAGTTGGCGGTGCGGAACCGGGGCACGCCGCGCTGCGTACCTCAATTGTCAGCACAGGCGACTAGGGTCTGTGAAAGCTGTTGGACGAGACCTGTGCGGTCCAGATCTATGGGGTTGGCGTGATCGAGTTCGAGTCAGTCGGCAAGACGTTCAAGGACGGCACGGTTGCAGTCGTCGACCTCAATCTCATCGTGCCCTCCGACAAGATCACTGTGATCGTTGGACCATCCGGCTGCGGTAAGACGACGACGTTACGCATGGTCAACCGGATGCTGGAGCCAACCACTGGCCGGATCACCTGGGACGGGGTTCCGCTTCGCTCCAGGCGCAAAACCACATTGCGCCGTCAGATGGGTTATGTCATTCAAAGCGGTGGATTGTTCCCGCACCGCACTGTTCTCGACAACATCGGCACCGTGCCCTCCCTGCTCCACTGGCAGAAGAAGAAGGTCGAAAAGCGCGCAGTGGAACTCCTCGACAGTGTGGGTCTGGAGCGTAAGCTCGCGCACCGCTATCCCGCGCAACTGTCCGGCGGGCAGCAGCAGCGGGTTGGCGTGGCGCGCGCACTCGCAGCCGACCCGCTCGTCTTGCTCATGGATGAGCCTTTTTCGGCGGTGGATCCGGTCGTTCGCAGCGAGCTGCATGAGTTCTTTCTCGGGCTGCAACGTGAGCTCAGCAAGACGATCATCCTGATCACCCACGACATTGATGAGGCCATCAAGCTGGGCGATCAGGTCGCCATCATGCGGGTGGGCGGGCATCTCGCTCAGGTTGGTATGCCACAGCAGTTGTTGGATGAGCCTGCTGACGCGTTCGTGGAAGGATTCGTCGGTCGCGATCGAGGTTTTCGCTCTCTGTCCTTCCAGCCCGCAAGCCAGCTGCGCCTGGAAAGAATCAAGGTGGTCCGGGATGTGGAAACCGCAACGGGCGCGGGACCGATTCTGGTGGTCGATGGCGACGCTCGACCAGTCGGTTGGGCGGTTTCGGAGCGGCCCGGCCAAGTGTTCCCGCTCGGCGCCACCTTCAGCCCCGAGACCGACTCACTTCGGGCCGCACTCGACTCAGCACTCACCTCGCCATATGGGCTCGCTGTTGCTGTAACTGCCGACACGCATCGCTATGCGGGTGTAGTCAGCGCAGACACGATCCTCGACACGGTGAAGGGCCTACGCGTATCGATTGCCGAGTCCATCTCAATTCGCGACGCCGAAGCCGCCGAGAAGGATCTACCCCTCCACGAATCCGAGCCAGGTTACGAGCCGCTGGGTGAGCCCGATTCCTATGAGTCGCACGATGAAGCGGAAGACGCCCACGAGCCAGAGGATGGCAACGGTGAGTCGACGGCAGAGTCGGTCGAATCCGTCTACAACTGGGAGGACGAATCAGCCGGGGCCTACAACTGGGAGGACGAGGGTGCCCAGGCAGAGGAGCCGGAGGACGAACCGGCGGAGCCGCCCCCACCAGCTCAAGACGAATCAGAGCCAGTGAGCGATGCCGGCACTGACGGGGCCAGTGCCGAACACTCGCAAGCTGCTGTTCAGCCACCTCCTGAAGTTGAGGAGGACGAGAGCGGCGACAGCACAATCGCCATCGAGCGTCCAGAGTCGATCATGGAGCAAGCACCGGAGCCAACGCCTCGGGTGGAAGATCACCGTAGGGCGGATCGGCACCAGCAGGACTGGGAGGCCATGGGCAAGGCTCTGTATCACGGCGGCTCGGGCGCACGGCAGTGAACCTCGACTGGGCCTGGATCGAACGCAACCTGCCGATGATTGGCAGTTTGTTGGTCGAGCACATCGTGCTCGCCGTGCTACCGGTTCTCATTGCGTTCGTGGTTTCCCTGCCACTTGGCTTTTTGGTCCATAAGACCAAGCGGGGAGCCAATCTGATTCTGGCGTTCTTGGGCGTCATTTACTCGATTCCATCCCTCGCGCTGTTCGTGATGATGCCGTTGATCTTGGGCACCAAGATCCTCGATCCGGTCAATATCGTTGTCGCACTTGCCATCTATTCGACGGCACTGCTTGTGCGGAGCGTGGTGGACGGGCTGCGCGCGGTGCCACCAGCGGTGAGGCAGTCCGCAACGGCGGTTGGCTACGGCTGGTCGCGGCGACTCTTCAAAGTCGACTTTCCGTTGGCAATGCCGGTGATCTTCGCGGGCCTCCGCGTCGTCACGGTCTCGAATATCGCTCTTGTCAGCGTCGCGGTTCTGGTCGGAAGCGGAGCGCTAGGCAAGCTCTTCGATCTCGGCTTCGCCAGCTACTTCTACACTCCGATCATTATCGCATTGATCTTGATGCTAGTTCTGGCGCTGATCTTTGACGCCCTGATCTTGATCATCCAGCGTGGCACGCTGCCATGGTTGAGGAAGCGGCCGGCATGAGCCTTTTTAGCTATCTTTCCGATCCCGCTAATTGGCAGGGCCCCGACGGGATCTGGAACCTGCTGCTTCAGCATCTCTTCTATACGGTCACGTCGGTAGCTATTGCCGCCGCTATCGCCATACCGCTCGGCATCTTTATCGGCCACACGGGCCGTGGTTCTTTCCTGGTGATCGGCCTGAGCAATGCCGCTAGAGCCATTCCCACGCTTGGTCTACTTGTCCTCGTAGTGCTGCTTCTAGGCACTGGTAAAGGACCAATCATCGGCGTACTAGCCGTGCTTGCCCTGCCACCTATCTTGACCGCTACGGCGGAGGGCGTACGCGGTGCTGATCATGAAGCGGTGCATGCCGCACGCGCCCTTGGCATGTCCCCATGGCAGCTTGTCGCCAAGGTTGAGTGGCCACTTGCCCTGCCGTTAGTGATCTCGGGACTGCGAAGCGCGACCCTGCAGGTTGTTGCGACCGCGACGGTTGCTGCCTACAGCTCCGGGGAAGGCCTGGGTCGGCTGCTCATTACGGGCAACGCAACCCGTAACTACTCCGAAATGTTTGCGGGCGCCTTTATGGTTGCCGTGCTGGCCATCGTTCTGGATATTTTGCTGGGCGGACTCGGATGGGTTGCTAGCCGTCATGCCAACCCGGTACGTCGGTCGATGCTCGGCCGTCGCACCAGCCCGGGAGACGAGATGATCGACCAACCCTCGCAAACCCAACTTAACCTAGTCGGATAGTGGATTTATCCGGAAGCTATATGGAGAGGTTTCCTCAATGAAGATCAGACAATCACTCATTGGTGCAGGAATTGGCATCGCTGCGCTACTTCTCGCAGCATGCGGCGCCAATAACAATCCGCTGAGTGAGGCGACCTCACCGCAGCCTTCCTCATCGGGTTCGGCATCGGGAAGTGCCGCGAGCGGACCGATTGTTGTGGGCTCTGCGGACTTTACTGAATCCAAGATCCTGGCTGAGATCTACTCCCAGGCGCTGAAGGCAAAGGGTCTCGAATCATCGACCAAGCTCGGCATCGGATCCCGCGAGATCTACATCAAGGCGCTGCAAGACGGCTCGATCACCGCCGTACCTGAATACACCGGCAACTTGCTGCTCAACTTTGACACCAATGCCACGGCGACCACCGCCGAAGAGGTCGAGAAGTCGCTGCCAGCTGTGCTGCCGCCGGGACTCAACGTTCTGAAAAGCTCGCCGGCCGTCGATCAAGACGTCTATGTGGTCACCAAGGACTTTTCGGCGCAGCATGGGATCACCTCGCTGCAGGACCTGAAGAAGATCGCGAGCACCTCAACTCTGGGCGGTCCGCCGGAGCTTGAGAAGCGGGCGTATGGACCTCCAGGTCTGGAGAAGATCTACGGCGCCAAGTTCAAGGCCTTCCGCCCGTACGCGAAGTATCCGCCGAAGATCAGTGACTTGGACAGCAACAAGATTCAGGTCGCGACCTTCTTCACCACCGACTCGGTGATCTCGGAGAAGGGTTACGTCGAGCTCCAGGACCCGCAGTCGATGATCCTTCCGCAGAATGTGATACCGCTGGTGCGTTCCGATGTGGCTGACAACGCGACCGCGGCAGCGGCGCTAAACGCCGTCCAGGCGGCGCTGACGACCGATGATCTCGTCCAGCTCGACAAGAAGGTTGATACCGAGCACCAGGATCCTGCACAGGTCGCGGGGGAGTGGCTAAAGAGCAAGGGACTCGCCTAGCAGTTTCGACCATAGGCGCCCTGAGCCTGTCGAAGGGCTCAGCGCGTATGTGCATTGCCGCGAACGGGCATCATTCGGCGTCGGCCGGTGCGGCCTGGTTGTCGCGCTCGTCCCGGTCTGCCCACTCCAGCAGTTCGTCCAGCCGATAAGGGTGGTCGTCGATGTCGGCGTGCAGGTCACCCACTTCGGCGTACCGAGCCGGCATTGTCGCGATAGTGAAGTCCTTGGGGTCTGCGTCGGCGATCTCGTCCCAGCGGAGTGGAGCCGAGACCACACCCTCGGGCGTGCCGCGTACCGAGTACGCGCTGGCGATGGTGTGGTCACGGGCGTTCTGGTTGTAGTCCACGAATATCGAGCCGGGATCTCGATCTTTACGCCACCATGTCAGGTCAACCATTCCGTCCGCTCTGCGCTCCACCTCGCGCGCGAAAGCCCAGGCCGCGCGGCGTACGTCGGGGTGTCCATGATCAGGGAAGATCCGTGCGTAGATGTGCAGACCCTTTCCGCCGGAGGTCTTGGGGTATCCCACCGCCCCAAGCTCATCGAGCAACTCATGCACGATCACTGAGACCCGCTTCACGTCGTCGTACGTAGCGACCGGCATTGGGTCGAGATCGATTCGCCACTCGTCGGGGGATTCGACATCATCGCGACGGGAGTTCCAGGGATGGAACTCCACCGTCGACATCTGCACCGCCCAGATCACATCGGCCACATGATTGACGCACAGCTCGTCGGCGTCTCGATTGAAGCGCGGAAAGTGCACTCGTACGGTTTCGATCCACGGGGGCGCCCCATGCGGCAATCGTTTCTGGTGGACCTTTTCGCCGTCGACGCCATCGGGGAAGCGGTGCAGCATGCACGGCCGGTGATAGAGGGCATTGACGATGCCGTCGGAGACTGAGATGTAGTACCGAGCAAGATCAAGTTTGGTCTCGCCGCGTGCCGAGAAGTAGACCCGGTCCGGATTGCTGATCTTGACGACCCGGTCTTCGACCTCCAGCTCGATGCGCTCCGTGGCCATGTCCGCCACAGTAACGCCTCATCTCTTACGCCGAGTTGTCAGAGTCTGAGAGTGCTATAGCCCTTTGAGAGTCTGACAAGTCAGCGGGCTCGGAGCCAGGCGAGCACAGCCAGTACTCGGCGGTTGTCAGAGCCGACGTCCGGCAAGTTGATCTTGGCGAAGATGTTCGAGATATGTTTCTCGATGGCTCCGGCAGTCACCACAAGACGCTCCGCGATGGCTGCATTGCTGCGTCCTTCGGCCATCAGAGCCAACACCTCCCGCTCCCGAGCGCTAAGGGCGCCGAGCGGATCGGTTCTGCGCCGCGCCACCAGGAGCTGTGCGACGACCTCGGGGTCGAGCACCGTGCCGCCGGCGGAGATCGTTCGCAGGGCGTCAACCAGGGTGTCCAGCGAGGTGACTCGGTCCTTGAGCAGATATCCCACCCCGCCGCGGCCGTCGGAGAGCAGCACGTCGGCGTAGGAAAGCTCGACGTACGCCGACAGCATCAAGATCCCCAAATCGGGCTGCGATTTGCGGGCCTCGACGGCCGCTCGCAGCCCGTCATCGGTCATACCCGGCGGCATCCGAACGTCGACAATGGCAACATCGGGCCGCTGCTCCGAGACCGCCCGCAGGAAGCTCGGCGCATCTTCGACAGCAGCTACTACCTCGCAGTCGACCTCCGTCAGCAGCCGGACGAGGCCCTCCCGAAGCAGCACAGAGTCATCGGCCACCACCACCCGCACGCCGTAAACGCTGCCACAAGTCAGGCCCTGTCGAGTGGAATCGTCGCGGTCAACACCGTGGGGCCACCGGCCGGTGATGAGAGGGTGAGTGTTCCATCCACACCCACCAACCGGTCGACGAGCCCCGACAGGCCATGACCCTTGGCCGCTGAGGCGCCGCCGATTCCATCATCGGTGATGTTGATCACCGCCAGAGCACCGACGCGGCGCACCTCGACCGAAGCGGAGTGAGCTTGACTGTGCTTTTCCATATTTGCCAGGGCTTCGGCAACAACGAAGTAGGCTGCATTCTGCGCCGCGTCAGATAACTGCACATCTTCGACCTCGACGGAGGTCGGTATGGTGCCGCGGGCAGCGAGGGCGGTGATCGCTGCTTCGAGGCCTTGTTCGGCCAAGATCGGCGGGGCGATGCCACGCGACAGCGTACGGATCTCCGCCAGCGCGTCTTGCGACTGCTTCAACGCCTCATCGAGCAGAGCCCGCGCCTGCACCGGATCGTCGTCGAGCCGGCGTTGTGCGGCTGACAAGTCCATTCCCAACCTCACCAACCGCTGCTGCGGACCGTCATGGAGGTCACGCTCGAGCCGCCGCAGGGTATGCACTTCGGCTTCGCCGGCTGCGGTCCGGCTTTGAGTCAGCTCGCTCACCTGCTGCCGTAAAGCTGGCGTTTCGTCGACCAGCAAGGCGTACGCCACGGCACCGTGCAACCGCACGAGTCCGCGCAGCAGCAACGGAGTAGTCAGCAGCAGCACGCTGCCCAGCACGGTGTGGAATGTGACATCGGCGAAGCGACCGGGGTAGCCCAGCAGGTCAGGCAAGCCTCGGTCGTTCTCCGGCAGCCAGCGGCTCCAGAACCAATACGTCACGCCGCCGAGCCCGCCGAAGACCCACGTCATCGCCAGCGAGAAGGTGATCACGCTGAGAATGAAGTTGATCAGGACGTGCAGCAGATCACGCCAGGACTGCGGGTACGCCAGCCGCCGCAGCTTGCCACGAAAACCCGGTCCGGCAGCGGGATAGTGAGTAGGCCGAAGGGTGATCCCGACATAAGAGAGCAATGCCATGGTCATCCGCGAGGACCAGCCTGCCACGATTAGGCAGCCAACCAGGATGAAGAGCCCGACCACCACGACCAGCAGTCCCAATCCGAGACTGAAGAGGGCCGTGCATGCGATGAAGGCCGCGAGTGACATCGCGAACATTCCCATGATCGCCGCGAAGTTGCGACCAGTGTTCTTGATCATGGACGTCAACGGATCATCCTCTGTCTCCGCAGGGCGGCCCTCAGTGCGCTCGGGAAGCACATCATAAAGATCAAGTACTTCGTCGGCACGTTCATCGCGGAGGTTCGAATCGCTCATGCCGTCTACGTTCCTTGATCGGCAGCGCAGCCACCATCAGGCTATCGGGCCAGTTGGAGATCGGGTTATCCCTACCTAATTGAGCAGACATCCACCCGCCTCGAGCAGGTTCGTATGCATCCTAGGCTTGCAAATGACAGTATCGCGATATATCTTGATAGTGTCTTTACGTAGAAAGGAGACATGATGAGATACAAAGCTCAAGGTCCAATTGGAGAATTTGAGCACCGGCGGGGACGCGGCAGGGATGCCG
>Ga0307304_10000396_pt1 | contig 10385 bp, 7 predicted proteins | sample ER_DNA_185_FD_194503 | JGI IMG/M metagenome (GOLD analysis project Ga0307304, IMG submission 194503) | Bulk soil microbial communities from the East River watershed near Crested Butte, Colorado, United States - ER_DNA_185 | ecosystem: Environmental > Terrestrial > Soil > Floodplain | place: USA...
GCCGCGTCGTCGCCCGCAGTGAGAAGTGCGCGGCCTTCGGCGGCGAGCGCCGGGCTCAGCACCTGCGGATCCTTGGCCGTTCGTGCGAGCTCCGTCGTTCGCCTGGCCTCCGCCACGCCCGCGTCGGTTTCCCCGCGTGCCAGCCAGATCAAGGCCCGGACGAACCGGCACGCCACCACCATGTAGTGGCTCAGACCGGCCTCGACCTCGCGAATGAACTCGTCGGCGGTCGTGAGCGCTTCCTCCCAGCACCCGTCCCAGTAGCAGTGCATCGCGTGCTCGCCGCGCTGCCAGTCGATGAAGCCGATCAGCCCGAGTCGGTCGGCAACCTCCTGCGCCTGCACGTGCAGCTCGCGGGCGCGCGGAAGGTCGCCCAGGATCACCATCATCGAATGGAGGTTCGACACCGCCGCGACCTCTTCGTGCGAGTTGGCGGCAGCCGCGACCTCGACCGCACGCTCGAGGTCGTCGACGCCGCCGACGTCGCCTGCGACGATTCGCGCGCAGCCCATCGTGTTCAGGTTGCGGGCGCGCGATCCCTCGAGGCCGAGCTCCTCCGCGATCGCTAGCGATTCGCGCGCGATCCGGATCGAGCGGTCGAGGTGCTCAGCCATCATCAAGATTCGACCGAGCTCCTGAAGAACGAACGCCTTCTCGGCAGAGGGCCCGCGCTCCTCGACTAGCTCGCGCGCGTGCTCCAGGTGCTGCAGCGCCGCGTCTTGGTCGCCACGCAGCATCCAGATCGACCCGAGCCTCGCTTCTGCCTCCGCAGCGGGCTCCACCTTCCCGGCGCGCAGCAGCTCGTCCCTCGCCTCCTCGAAGACCGCGTCGTCCACCGTCTGGTCCTCGACCCGGCTGCGCCCGTAGGCAAGCAGCAGCTCCGGGCGCTCGTCGTCGTCCTCGGGCCAGAGCTCCAGGGCAGCCGCGAAGAAGCGCTCCGCCACGCCGTAAGCGCCGAGCGCGAGCGCACGATCGCCCGCGTCGCGCGCCGCGCGCCGCGCACGTTGCGGGAGCTCCTCGCTCAACTCCGTCCCGGACTCGCGCCCTAGCCGGAGGGCCTCGAGGTAGTGATGAGCGAGCATCTCGCCGTGGTCCTCGGGCCGGCCGAGGGCCTCGATCCACCGCGCTGCGGACTCGTGCCGCTCGGCGCGCGCCGCGCGCGGGACCTGGCCGTAGGCGACGTCGCGCACGAGGAGGTGCCGGAAGGCGTACTCCTCCTCCCCGCCGACCGACGGGCGGCGCTCGCGCCGGACGAACTCCTTGCGCTCGAGGGCGTGCAACGCCGTCTCTACCTCCGGCCGCTTCCGGCCATCGAGCACGCAGACCGCCCCAAGCCAGAACACCTTGCCGAACACGGCTGCGTCCTGGAGCAGCTGCTTCTCTGCGAGCGGGAGACCGTCGATGCGCGCCGCGATGATGCCCTGCACGTTCTCGGGCAGCGCGAGCTGCTCGTGGCTGCCGGACTCCTCGAGCAGGCGCGCGAACTGCTCCGCGTAGAGCGGATTCCCGCCGGCTCGCGCGAGCAGCGTCGCCTGTACCTCTGCGGGTAGCACTGCGCGCTCGAGCAGCTCCCCCAGCAGCCGTGCGGTCTCGTCCTCGGAGAGCGGCGAGATCGACAGTGTCAGCGCGTTCGACTTGCCCCCACCCCAGCCGGCTCGCCGCTCGAGCAGCTCTGGGCGGGCGGTGCAGACGACCAGCAGCGGCACGCCCGAGCCCCAGTCGACGAGGTGGTCGACGAAGTCGAGCAGGTCGTCGTCGGCCCAGTGCAGATCCTCGAAGACCAGCACCGTCGGCCGCTGGTCGGCCAGAGCCTCGAGGAACTGCCGCCAGGCGGCGAAGTGCTCGGAGCGACCCCCTCCGGCATCCGCGTCGGCGCCGGCGCCGACGAGCGGTCGCAGGCTCTCGAGGATCCGGTCGTCGTGCTCCAACCCGAGCCCCGCTACCGCCTCGGCCAGCTTCTGCCCGGCCTCGTCCGGCGTATCGCTCTCGAGGATCCCGGCCTGTGCCTTGGCCATCTCGGCGAGGGCCCAGTAGCTGACGCCCTCGCCGTAGGGCAGCGAGCGACCCTGTCGCCAGTAGGTGAGGTCCGGCTCCGCGTCGATCACCTGCCAGAGCTCGTATACGAGTCGGCTCTTGCCGATCCCGGGCACGCCCACGAGCGTGACGAGCTGCGGCGAACGCTCCTCGCGCGCGCGGGCCAGAGCGCCGGTCAACAGGTCCAGCTCGCGGCGGCGGCCCACGAGCGGGGCCCCGGATTGCCCGAGGTCGACGCCGAAGCGGGAGCGCGCCTCTTGCGCCTCCCAGACGGCGATCGCATCGGTCTTGCCTTTGGCGGTCACAGGCTCCGCCTCCCGGAAGCGAATCACCTGTCTCGTCGCGCGCTGGGTCGTCTCGTCCACGAGCAGGCCGTTCACGGGAGCCGCGCTCTGCAGGCGCGCCGCGGTATTGACCACGTCCCCCGCGACCATGCCCTCACCCTCGGAAGGAGCCGCGTCGAGGGTGACCAGCGCCTCGCCGGTCGTAATTGCGATGCGCACCTGCAGCTGGCCGTCCTCCACGATCGCGTCCCGAATCGCCAGGCCGGCGCGAACCGCACGCTCGGGGTCGTCTTCGTGCGCCACCGGAGCTCCGAAGACCGCCATCACCGCGTCGCCGATGAACTTCTCAACCGTGCCACCTCGCCGCTCGAGCTCGCTGCGCAGACGCGCGTAGTACGGCGAAAGGGTCGCGCGCACGTCTTCCGGGTCGAGCTGCTCCGAGCGCGCAGTGAAGCCAACGAGGTCGGCGAAGAGCACCGTGACGATCTTGCGCTCCTCGCGAGCCTTCGCCGCCGGCGCCTCGAGCCGCGAGCCGCAGGCGAGGCAGAAGCGCGCGTCGGCGGGATTCTCCCGGCCGCACTGCGCGCAGACGATCATCGCTAGCGCAGCCGCTCGACCTGGTAGCCGAGGCTACGCAGCGTCTCGAGCAGCACGGCGCAATGGTGCTCGTCGCGCATCGCCAGCGTCAACTCGATCTCGCTCTGGTAGACGGGGACGTCCATGCCCTCGCGGTGGTGGTCGACCGAGACGACGTTCGCGCGCTCCTGCGCCACCAGCTTGAGCAGCTTGATCAGCTCGCCCGGCCGGTCGTCGAGCCGGCTCCGCACCACGAGGTAGCGGCCGGCCGTGGTCAGCCCATGCCGCATGACCGAGATCAACACGGTCGGGTCGATGTTGCCGCCCGAGAGGATCGCGACCGCCGGGCCGTCGCCGCCGGCCTTGCCCGTCAGCAGCGCCGCGACGCCGACCGCGCCCGCGCCTTCGACCACCAGCTTCGTGCGCTCCAGCAAGAGGACGATTGCGCGGCAGATTTCGTCGTCGCCGACCGAGATCAGGTCGTCGAGCACGTCCTCGAGGATCGCGCCCGTCTTCACGCCGACCTGCTTGACGGCGATCCCGTCCGCGATCGTCGGCCCGCTGAGCCCGGCCTGCACGCCGACGATGCGCGCCTCCGGGCGCACCGCCCGCAGCGCCAGCGCGATCCCGGACGAGAGACCGCCGCCGCCGACCGGGATCACGAACGTCCCGGCCTGCGGGACCTGCTCGGCGAGCTCGAGGCCGATCGTCCCCTGGCCGGCGATCACCCGCTCGTCCTCGTAGGGATGGACGAACGTCGCGCCGGACTCCTCCGAGTGCTTGAGCGCGGCCGCGAGCGCGTCCTCGAAGGTCGCGCCCACGAGCTCGGCCTTGGCGCCGTAGTTCTTCGTCGGCTCGACCTTCGCCATCGGCGCGTCCTGCGGCATGAAGACGGTCGCCCGCACGCCGGCCTCGCGCGCCGCCCACGCGACGGCCTGGCCGTGGTTGCCCGCGCTCGCCGCGACCACGCCCGCGCGCCTTTCGGCGTCGGAGAGCGTGGCGATCTTGTTGACCGCGCCGCGGATCTTGAACGAGCCGGTTCGCTGCAGGTTCTCGGCCTTCAGCGCAACCTCACGGCCGATGAGCTTGGACAGCGTCTCGGAGCCGTAGACCGGCGTGACGCGCGCGACGCCCTCGAGCCGCGCTCGCGCCTCCTGGATCTCCTTAAGCCCGGGTGCCGTCTTGGTCTTCATGGTCAGGTTGGCCGGAGCCAGACTGAAGTCCGGCACCGGAGAGCTTGAATACTTTCTCCATGATCTCTCGGACCGCGCTCAACGGGTCCAGCTTGCGGCTTTGCACCTCGTCGAGCAAGCGTCGCAGCTCCGGATCGCCTTCGACCGCGTGCTGCAGGTGCGCCTTCGCGCGCGCCGAGGCGACGGCGAAGACCTCGCCCGCGAGGTTCTCGCGGCGACGCTGCTCCAGCAGCCCCTCCGACTCGAGGAACGCGCGGTGCTCCTCGACGTGCTGCCACAGCTCGGGCACGTTCTCGCCGCGCGAGGCCTCGGTCAGCACGATCGGCGGCTTCCAGCCTCGCCCCGTGTCGAGCGAGAGCACCGAGCGCACCTCGTTCAGCATCGTCTTCGCGGCCGGGTGGTCCATCTTGTTGATCGCGATCACGTCGGGGATCTCCATGATCCCGGCCTTCAGCGCCTGGATCGAGTCGCCCGAGCCGGGCATCAGCACGAGCACGACCGTGTCGGCGATCCCGATCACCTCGACCTCGCCCTGCCCGGTGCCCACGGTCTCGAGGAAGACGAGCTCCTTGCCGGCCGCGTCGAGCACGAGCAGCGCCTGCAGCGTCGCTTCCGCGAGCCCCCCGAGGTGGCCGCGGCTGCCCATCGAGCGGATGAAGACCTCGGGGTCGAGGAAGTGGTCGGCCAGTCGGATGCGGTCGCCGAGCAGGGCGCCGTGCGAGAACGGGCTCGAGGGGTCGACGGAGATCACGCCGACCGAGCGCTCCAGGCCGCGAACGTGCCGCACGAGCGTGCTGATCAGGCTCGACTTGCCGACTCCGGGCGGGCCGGTGACGCCGATCGCATACGCGCCGCCGGTCTCGGGATAAAGGTCACGAACGACGTCGTAGGCGAGCGGGTCGGAGTTCTCCACGAGCGTGATCGCGCGTGCGAGCGCCCGCCGGTCGCCGGCACGCACGCCGGCGGCGAGCGACTCTCGCGTGAAGTCGCGGCGCGCTGCCACGCCACGATGCTAAAGGGACGCCTGGCGCTCTGGTTCGCCGCTGTGCGCCGCCACGGCGAGCGACTCGGCGTGTGAACGGCTGCCCACGCCCGCCGCGCGCGCGAGCAGGAAGCCGACGACGGCCGAGATCGCGGAGGCGACGGCTGCAGCGCCCCAGACCCAGCGCGGCCCGTAGACGTCAGTGAGGCGGCCCGCGGCGATCATCCCCAGGACCAGCATCGCCACGTTCGAGCTCATGAGCACCGCGAAGGCGCGTCCCCGCAGCGCGTCCGGCGCGCCGCGCTGGACGAGCAGCGCGTTGCAGACGACCGCAGCGCCGTTGCCGGCGCCCGAGATGACGACGCAGGCGGCGGCGACCCAGACGTTCGGCGAGGCGGCGGCAAGGCCGATTCCGATCGCCATCAACCCGAGCGAGAAGCCGTAGACGTTGGCGAGGCCGCGGCGCTCGATCCACTGCCCGGCGAGGTAGGCGCCGCAGGCGAGGCCGATGCCGGCGCTCCCCATCATCACCCCGAGCCCGAACGTGCCCGCGTCGAAGGCGCGGAAGGCGAGCTGCGGCTCGGCGACGTTGACGGCCGCGTTCGCGAACATCGCCACGTTCCAGGCGATCAACACGGTCAGCAGCGCCTTCGAGCGCACTGTCAGCGAGAAGCCGTCCTTCAGGTCCAACCAGTGGCCGCGGCTCGCGGCGGCGGTCGCCTGCAGCAGCCGCTGCGGGATGCCGTAGAGAAAGACGGCCGAGATCAGGAACGTGCACGCGTTGATCCAGTAGGCCGCATCGACGCCCGAAGCGGCCACCAGCGCGCCGCCGGCGAGCGAGCCGAGCGCCCAGGTGAGGTTGTCCGCCGTCTGCAGCAGGCCGTTTGCGCTCGGCAGGTCTTCGTCCCGGACAAGGTTTGGCAGCCCGGCGTAGGCGGCCGGCCGGAAGAAGCCGGTCGCGATTCCGGCCACGGCGGCGAGTGCGACGATCTGGCTCGCGCTCGTCGTGAAGGGCAGGACGGCGAAGACCCCGAAGCGGACGAGGTCGGAGCTCACCATCAGCCGGCGACGCGAGAAGCGGTCGATCAGCGGCCCGACGAGGATGCCGATCGCGAAGGTCGGCAGCATGTCGGCGATCAGCAGCGCGGCGATCCAGCCCGACGACTGCGTGCGGTTCCAGATGTCGACCTCGAGCGCGACGAGGGCCAGCCAGGTGCCTGCCCCCGAGCCGAGCGTGGCGAGAAAGAGGCGCCGGTAGTTGGGCTCGCGGCCCAGAAGCGCTAGCTGGCTACCGGTCACGTGGGGGCGGCCCATCGCCTCGTACACGGTAACACCGACCCCGGCACCCAAACGAGGGGTTTTTTGGCCTGGTCCCTAGGAGTCAGGCCGGTGCGAGCACTCTCGTCAACGCGCTCGCGAGCAGCTCGTGCTCCTCCGGCGTGCCCACCGTCACGCGTACCGCGCCGGGCGCTCCGAAGCCGTGCGTGGGCCTCACGATCACGCCTTCGTGGAGCAGCTGCTCGAAGAATGGCCGGGAGTCCTCGCCCACCTCCGCGAAGAGGAAGTTCGCGACCGCGGGCCCGATCGGGTCGAGACCGTGCTCGCGCAGGATCTGCTCGAGCGAGGCTCTCCCCTCGGCATTTGCCCGCCGGCGGCGCTCGAGCTCGTCCGGCGAGTCGAGGCTTGCGAGGGCGGCCTCCTGCGCAGGCGTGGTGATGTCGAACGCGCGCCGAACCGTGGCGATTCCGGTCACGATCTCGGCAGGAGCGAGCCCGTAGCCGACCCGCAGTCCCGCGAGCCCGTAGATCTTCGAGAACGTGCGCAGGACGACGACCCGGCGGCCCTGCTTCAGGTAGCCCTCGACGCCGTCCGGGTAGTCCGGGTCGTCGATGTACTCGGCGTAGGCCTGGTCGAGCACCGTGACGACGTGGTCAGGCACACGGTCGAACCACGCGTCGAGCTCGGCCCGCGTGTTGGTCGTGCCGGTCGGGTTGTTCGGCAGGCAGAGGTAGGCGATCTTCGTCCGTGGTCCGGTCGCGTCGAGCATCGCGTCGAGGTCGTAGCGGCCCTCGCGCAGCGGCACGGTGCGCGGGACGGCGCCGACCTTGCGCGCGTCGATCACGTAGCTCGGAAACGAGGGCCAGCCGCAGACGATCTCGTCGCCGGGCTCGAGCGCGGCCTGCGTCAGGCAGTCGACGAGCCCGTCGGAACCAGCGCCGACGGCGACCTCCTCGAAGCGGAGGTCGAACCGCTCGGCCAGGGCGGCCCGCAGGCGGTAGGCGCCGCCGTCCGGGTAGCGGTTGAGCTCAGCGATCGAGCGGTCGATCGACTCGCGCGCCTCCGGGAACGGCCCGTACGGCCCTTCGTTCGACGCGAGCTTGACCACCCGCTCGAGCCCGAGCTCGCGCTGCACCTCCTCGACCGGCTTCCCCGGCTCGTAGGGCACGAGGTCGTTGACGGCCGGCCTGAAGAAGCTGTCCGCGATCTCGGCGAGCCGCCCGGCCACGAGGGCGAACTCTACGTCGAAACGGACGCCGCCCGACGCACTAGCATCCCCCCGGCATGCGGATCGGGGTCCCGAGAGAGACGGCGCCCGGCGAGCGGCGCGTGGCGCTCGTGCCGGAGGTCGTCGGCAAGCTCGTGCCGGCCGGCTTCGAGGTGCTCGTCCAGCGCGGCGCCGGCGCAGCCGCTTCGTTCCCCGACACGGCCTACGAGGAGGCCGGTGCACGGCTCGTCGACGACTGGGCCGAGGCCGAAGCGGTCGTCAAAGTGCAGAAGCCGGACGAGGACGAAGCCGGCCGGCTGCGCGAGGGCCAGGTGCTGATCGGGTTCCTGCAGCCGCTGACCGACCCTGAGGGAATCGAACGGCTCTCACAGCGGGGCGTGCTCGCCTTCGCGATGGAGTCGATCCCGCGCATCACGCGCGCGCAGTCGATGGACGCACTCTCGTCGCAGGCCACGGTCTCCGGCTACAAGGCGACGCTCCTCGCAGCCGATCGGCTGCCGAAGTTCTTCCCGATGCTGATGACCGCGGCCGGGACGGTCGCGCCCGCGAAGGTGCTCGTGCTGGGCGGCGGCGTCGCAGGACTCCAGGCGTTGGCGACCGCAAGGCGGCTCGGCGCGGTCGTGACGGGCTTCGACGTCCGGCCGGTCGTCCGCGAGCAGATCGAGAGCCTCGGCGCCAACTGGCTCGACCTCGGCGTCGTCGGCGAGGAGACGGCGGGCGGTTACGCGACCGAGCTGACCGAGGAGCAGCAGCGGCGGCAGCAGGAGGAGCTCGAGGCGCGGCTGCCGGCGTTCGACGTCGTGATCACGACCGCTCTGATCCCCGGCCGGCCCGCGCCGACGCTGATCCCGGCGAGCGCGGTCGCCGCGATGCGACCCGGGTCGGTGATCGTCGACCTGGCGGCCGACGCGGGCGGCAACTGCGAGCTGACCGAGCCCGGCGAGGAAGTCGTGCGCGAGGGCATCACGCTCGTCGGCCTCACGAACCTGCCGAGCACGATGCCGTTCCACGCCAGCCAGCTGTACGCACGGAACGTCTTCGCGCTGTTGCAGCACCTTGCGCCTGAGGGGACGCTCGCCCTCGATTGGGAGGACGAGATCACGGCCGGCACGTGCGTCACCCGCAAACAGGAGGTGCCGGCGTGACCGGCCCGCTCGAGCTTTCGCGCCAGTTGGCCCTGTGGACGAACCGGCACGAATTCGGCGCCAATCCCGCACAGACACGCGCGACGGATCGCGCTAGCGTCTCCGCCGAGGGCGGTGGGACTGCAACCCCCACCCTGGGTGGGGGATATGGGTTCTCGCGTGAACTAGAACCGGCTACCGGAACAGCCGAAGGGAACCGGCTGTGAGCCACGGGCAGCTGCTCGTCTTCGAGCTGACCATCCTCGTGCTCGCGGTCTTCCTCGGCTTCGAGGTCGTCTCGAAGGTGCCGACGCTCCTGCACACGCCGCTCATGTCGGGCACCAACGCGATCCACGGGATCGTGATCGTCGGCGCGATCCTCGTGATGGGTGCCGGCGGCAAGGACACGCTCACGTGGGTGATCGGCTTCGTCGCCGTCATCCTGGCCTCGGCGAACGTCGTCGGCGGCTTCGTCGTCACCGACCGGATGCTCGAGATGTTCAAGCGGCGGCGGCCCGAACCCGCGCCTGCTGACAGCGACGGCAAGCCGCCGCCCGAGCAGTGAGCCGAACCACCAGCGACCTGCTCTACCTGGTCACGATCGTGACCTTCATCCTCGCGCTGCGCTTCCTCTCGCGGCCCGACACGGCGCGGCTCGGAAACTGGATCGGAGCGGCGGGCATGCTGCTCGCGATCGCCGTCACGCTCGCCAAGAGCGAGGTCGTCAGCTACTTCTGGATCGCCGTCGGCATGGTGATCGGCGGCGGCTTCGGAGCGGTTGCGGCGCGGCGCGTGAAGATGACGGCGATGCCGCAGATGGTGGCGCTGTTCAACGGCGTCGGCGGCGGCGCGGCGGCGCTGATCTCGTGGGCCGAGTTCCACAACCGCGCACCCGAGCCCGGGAACCTGAAGCTCGACGTCAGCATCGCGATCATGCTCTCGGCACTGATCGGATCGATCTCCTTTTCGGGCTCGATGGTTGCGTTCGCCAAGCTGCAGGAGCTGATCGGAGGCCGCCCGATCACGTATCCCGGGCAGCAACTCGTCAACGGCCTGGTCTTCGGCACGGCAGTCGCGGCCGGGATCACGATCGCCGCCGGCGGCGAGGAGCAGTGGCTGATGTGGGCGCTGCTCGTGCTGGCGTCGATCTTCGGCGTGCTCTTCGTCCTGCCGATCGGCGGCGCCGACATGCCGGTCGTGATCTCGCTGCTGAATGCGTTCACCGGCCTCGCTGCGGCCGCGACGGGCTTCGAGCTCGAGAACAACGTCCTGATCGTCAGCGGGATGCTGGTCGGCGCCTCGGGAACCCTGCTCACAGTGATGATGGGCCGGGCGATGAACCGCTCGATCACGAACGTCCTCTTCGGCGCGTTCGGACAGGTCTCGTCAGGCGCGGCCGCGACGGCTTCGACCGACGGCGGCAGCGTCCGCTCCGCGGGCGCCGAGGACGTGGCGGTGATGCTCGCCTACGCGCACAAGGTCGTCGTCGTGCCGGGCTACGGCCTGGCCGTCGCGCAGGCCCAGCACGACGTCCGCCAGCTTGCCGACCTGCTCGAGGAGAAGGGCGTCGAGGTCTCATACGCGATCCACCCGGTCGCCGGTCGCATGCCCGGGCACATGAACGTGCTGCTCGCGGAAGCCAACGTGCCCTACCCGCAGTTGAAGGAGATGGAGGAGGCCAACCCG
>Ga0307304_10000397_pt1 | contig 10377 bp, 9 predicted proteins | sample ER_DNA_185_FD_194503 | JGI IMG/M metagenome (GOLD analysis project Ga0307304, IMG submission 194503) | Bulk soil microbial communities from the East River watershed near Crested Butte, Colorado, United States - ER_DNA_185 | ecosystem: Environmental > Terrestrial > Soil > Floodplain | place: USA...
GACGCGGTTCTGCCGTGGGCTCATTCGTCGACCGTAGTCAGCGGCACCGACGGTCATCGAGAGGTCACAACGCGGTTACAGGAATCGGCTGGGTCCGACCGGAAGGGTCGGGTTCATGACGACGAGACGCACCAACCGAGCCATGACCGCCACCCGGCGATGGACCGCGGGTGTCCTGCTCGCGACGACCCTCGCGGTCGGCGGACTGGGCGTCCACCTCGCCGATACGTATGCGAGTCAGCCCGGCACGGTCGCGGTGTCCATGACCAGCGGGTCGGGGACGACGTCGAGCTCCAGCTCCTCCAGCTTCGGGACCACCGGATCGATGAGCGCCTCCTCCAACAGCGCGTCCACGACGACGACGGGTTCCTGATGACGATCCGCCAGCACACGTTCCGGGCGATCGGCTGCACCAACAGCGTGTTGACGACTGACGCCACGACGATCGACGAGGCCGCTCGGTTCACCGAGGCCGTGGTCGCGGAGCTCGACCAGGCGGCATCCCGCTTCCGAGCGGACTCCGAGATCTCGCGCATCAACATGGCCGCGTCGGGAGAGAGCGTGAACGTGGTCGCGTCCGAGCTGCTCGGCGGATGCATCGCCGCTGCGCTGCGCTCGGCCGACATCACCGACGGGCTGGTGGACCCGACCGTCGGACAGGCGGTGATCGCCGCCGGCTACGACGACGACCTCGACGCGGTTCGGGCGCCGAAGGGCCGGTCCGCCCTGGACGCCGATGTCGATGCGACTGTCCCCGGTTGGCGAGCCGTCGCATAGCCCCGCCCGCGCGCTCGCATGGGCGCCGCGCCGCTGATGGTGCGGCATACTGAGGCGCCGCGCAGACGGGCCTCTAGCTCAATTGGCAGAGCTGCGGACTTTTAATCCGTAGGTTGTGGGTTCGAGCCCCACGGGGCCCACCATAAAGTGCAGGTCAGGGACTACGGGACTTTTCCGACCCGGCCGTTGCGCTGGCAGCCTTCTACCGTCTTTCGACCCGAGACGATGAGGCGGCTCCCAGCATGTGTGGGTCCGTGTTCAGAAGCCCGAGGGGTCGGGGCGTTGGTATGTCGTCCTGGAGCTTGACCGCGACCGCGGAACCGGAGCTCGTCGGTGCGAGTGACACTCCGGCTTCGCTCCGAAACGTGACGCGGATCGAGGACTCGCACGACTGTTGGCGCGCTGAGACCAGGGGATCTACATCTGACCGCAGCGACTGACATTCGGCGCTTACCTGACGGACCAATGGCTTCCGGGAATCGAGTCGACAGTCCGCCCAACGTTCCACGGCTACCGCAGCCATGTGCGCTTGTAGCTCGTGCGTGCGCTAGGTGCCGAACAGTTACAGCGACTCAGACCGAACCAGTTGAGCCGCTGCTACCGCGGGCTTCTTACATCGGGTGGCCATGGCGCCCGGGCGTTGTCGCCCAACTCGGTCCGAACAGTTCATTCCACTGCTGGTCGACACTGTGACCCCATCGGGAGCGAAAACGCCTATGTATCAACCCAAATAGTCAGGTACCGCGCTCGGCGCGGGTGACTCTACTCGCGCAACGGCACTGACCTCACGTCGATTCCTGTTGGTGTTGGGGGGCACGGTTCTGGCGTCTGAGCTAGTGGGAGCACTGTTGGCGTGCGCGACAGGTGTCGCTCACGTGTCCTCTTCCGGCTGGCCTCTCGATGGTTGGCGTCATGCGGCGTGCTGGCTTTCATTCGAGGTCAATCCCGGTTTTCTCGGCCAACTCCTTGAGGAGTCGATCCTGGAAGTTGCTATCGCCTGCGGCGGCCGCGATAGGAGCTGGTCGGCGGTGGTGCCAGACTGCGCCGCTGCGTATGGCATCGGGACTGTCGCTGACGGCGAGCCAGGTTTGGGTCAGATGACCTTGTTCGAGATCGTCGGTGGCGGAGGGGCCGCCCATGCGGGTGGGTACCCAGCCGGGATCGACGGCGTGGCTGATGATGTCTGGCCAGCGGCGGGCGGCGGCGAGGGCTAGCGCGGTGACGAAGAGCTTGCTGTCGCAGTAGGCCTGGGTGGCGTTCCAGCGGCGGGTGTCCCAGTCGAGGTCGTTGAGACTGTCGTCGCCACTGACGTGCATGTCGCTGGTCAGGTAGATCAGCCTCTTCGGTCTTTCGATCAGCCCGGTCAGGAGGTAGGGGGCCAGGGTGTTGACCGCCAGCACTCGAGGGTGCCCTTCCCCGTTGGGGTTGCGATCGCGGTCGCCGTAGACGCCGGCGTTGTGGATGACCGCGTCCATCCGGCCGAGCTCGTTGACCTGGTCGGCGAGGTGCCGGGTTTGCTGGGCGCTGGTGAGATCCCCGATGACGACTGCGGCACCGCGGTCGACCAGATCGGTCAACGCGGCCGCTCGGCTGCTGTTTCGGGCGTGGACGACCACTTGGTGACCGTCGGCGAGCAGGGTGGTTGCAGCGCTGCGGCCGAGGCCTTGGGCGGAGCCGGTGATGAGGATGCGGGACATGATCGTGGCGGGTGCTCTCTGCCGGGTCTAGACGAGGAAGCTGTCGACGGGGGCGTTGTCGACCTAGATGCGTTGGTCGGTGAACTCGCCGTCGGCGATGGTGAAGATCGAACACGCGTTGATTCTGATGACGGTGTCGTCGTGGAAGTGCCAGACGCTGGTGACTTCGACGATGGTCACGCCGTCGTCTTCCTGCCAGACGTTGATCAGCGGGTGGGCCAGCGACTTGACCTTGCCGAGGAGGTCGACCATGCGGGCGAGCAGGGTGTCGCTGCCGGTGATGGTCGGGGCGTTGGCGAAGGTCTGGGTGATGTTCTCGGCGTAGTAGGCGCCGAGGCGGTCGAAGTCCTTTGCCTCCATCGCATCGAAGTAGTCAGTCAAGAGGTCGATGGTGGCCTGGTCGGCTTGAGGCATAAATGAGTCCTTCGCTGGTTATGACGGGATGTGTACTCAGTCGGCTGTGGCCGAGCCGGTGGCGGCGGGTGGCCGTTCCGGTCCGGCGCCGGCGTGGTGTTGGAAGGCTGCGGGTTCGGTGGCCAGTGCGGTGAGTGCGTCGAGCTGCGCGGGTTCGAGCTCGGTGTCGGCTGCGGTGGCGTTGGCCCGCAGTTCGTCGATGGTTTCGGCGCCGATGATGGCGGAGGCGACCGCCGGGCGGGACAGCAACCAGGCCAGCGACACCTGGTACGGCTGCAATGCCCAGGCGCGGCTGAGCCGATCGACTTCGCGGGCGATGGCGATCTCGGCGTCGGCGAAGCCTGCTCCGGAGAAGCGTTGGTCGCCGGCGACGTCGCGGTCGAGAACGCGAAGGTCGGCGAGCAGGCCGCCGTGCAGCGGCGCGTACGGGCGCGAGGGACAGTCCGAACTGTTTGCAGGCGGGTGCGAGTTCTCGTTCGGCGGCGCGGTCGATGAGGTTGTACTTCACCTGGACGGCGACGGGTGTCTGCTGGCGCCGGTCGTCGGCGATCCATAGCGCCTGGGTGACCTGCCAGGCGGGGTGGTTGGACAGGCCGACGTAGCGGATCTTTCCCTGCCGGATGAGATCGTCATACACGGCCAGGGTCTGCTCCAGCGGGGTGTCCGGGTCGGGGTCGTGGGCGTAGTAGAGGTCGATGTAGTCGGTGTCCAGGCGGCGCAGGCTGGTCTCGACCTGGCGGATGATGTGGCGGCGTGACAGGCCGCGGTCGTTGACGTTGAGCCCGACGACGCCGTTGGACTTGGTGGCGATCACCATCTCGTCGCGGCGGCCGCGAAGGGCGCGGCCGAGGATCTGTTCGGCGGGTTCACGATCGGCGGCGGCCGGGGCGCCGGGCCGGTCGAACACCGGCATATTGCCGTACACGTCGGCGGTGTCGACGAAGTTGATGCCAAGGTCGATCGCGGCGCCGACGACCCGGTCGGCGTCCTGCGCGGTTGGCGCGACCCCGAACGTGGCAGTGCCCAGACAGATCCGGGACACCTTCACACCGGTCAGACCGAGGACGGAGTACTTCATCAGCGTTTCCTTCTCTTCTGTGATGGGGCGGGCTAGCGGGCGGTGTAGCCGCCGTCGACGGGGAGGGCGACGCCGATGACGAAGCTGGCGCCGGGGCTGCACAGCCACAGCACGGCGGCGGCGATCTCCTCGGGTTCGCCGAGCCGGCTGATGGGCTGGTTGGCCAAGGCCTGCTGCAGGTCGAGCTCGCCGGTGGCGACCATGTCGGCAACCATCGGGGTGGCGATGGTGCCCGGGGCAGACGGCGTTGATCCGGACTCCGCGGGGTGCATATTTGAGGGCGGCGCTGCTGGTCAGGCCGAGGACGCCGTGCTTAGTGGCGTGGTAGGCGGCCCGGCCGGGGTTGCCGACAAGTCCGCCCAGGGAGGAGCAGTTGACGATCGCGCCGCTGCCCTGGGTTCGCATCTGGGCGAGCTCGTGTTTCATGCAGGCCCACACGCCGCGCAGGTTGATTGCGGTCACCCGATCGAACGCCTCCGCTGGTTCGTCGGCCGCGTCACAGATCGGGAGCTGGATGCCCGCGTTGTTGAAGGCCATGTCGAGCCGGCCGAACGTATCGACGGTGGCGACGATGAGGGCGGCGACCTGGTCCTCGTCGGCGACGTCGCACGACACCCCGAGCACCTGATGCCCGGCAGCGGTCAGCTCGTCGGAAACCGACGTCAGCGCCGCCTGGTTGATGTCGGCCAGCACCACCGAAGCGCCGGCCTCGGCGAACGCGCGAGCGGTGGCCAGACCCATGCCGGAGCTGGCGCCGGTGACCAGAGCGACCTGGCCGGTGAAGTCGTAACGTGGATTCATCGGTGACTGCTCTGACATGTGCTCTCCTCGCGAACTCCCTCGGCACGAACTATGAACAGTCGTTCACTGTTCTGAACTGTAAACGAGTGGTAAGGTTTCGTCAACCAGGGCGAGAGGAGGGGTCAGTCGATGACGATTGCCAGCACCACGGTCGGCAGCCGGGGGCCCTACCGCACCGGGCTTCGCCGGCGCGAGCAGATCATCGACGCCGCGACCGCAGTGTTTGCCGAATACGGCTATGCCGGCGGATCCGTCCGCACCATCGCCGACCGCATCGGCGTCTCACCCGCCTCCCTGCTCCAGCACTTCGGCAGCAAGAAAGGGCTGCTGATGGCCGTCTTGGAGGACTGGGACCGGCACACCGTCGAAGCCCGCCTCACCGATGTGACCGGGCTGGACTACTTCCGCCGCCTCCCAGAGGTCATGGGCGCCCACTTGGCGAATCGGGGACTGCTGGAGCTGTTCTCGACCATCGCCGCCGAGGCGTCAAGCCCCAGCCATCCAGCCCGCGGCTTCATCCAGCAGCGCTACGCCGACAGCCTGGCCACCCTCGCAACACATCTGCGAGAAGCCATCGAGACCGGCGAGATCGCCGAGCTCACCCCGGCCCAGATCGACCGGGAGGTGCGTCTGGTGACCGCCGTGCTGGACGGGATTGGACTGCAATGGCTGCTCGACCCCTCCACCGATGTCGTTGCCAGTGTCGAGACCTACATCAACCGAACCGTGGTGGCCTGGCGAAGGAGCCGGCGGTGAGGCCGCGCCTCGTTTTTGACCGTAGTTATGGGCCTCGTTTTCGAGCGTCGCCGACACGGCCGAACTGATGGCCAGCACCCGGGGGCCGCGGTGATGTGAGGTCTTCGCACACCGTTAACGCGAGCTCCTCCTGCTCGCCGACACTGAGCCGCTCAACATCGCCAGCCGTGCCTCCCGCGCCCGTGTCCGGGCGTCCTGCGCCCGGGTTCCCGTTCGTACCATCGCCTGCCTGCCTTCCCCGCCGAGTCGTGCCGATGCTCCCTTCGGCGTCAGGCGCCGCTACTTCTGTAAGCACCAAACACCCGCTGAGGTGGAACCCTGCAGGGAGATCTTCGACACGACCGTCATCGCGCCGCCGACCACATCGTCACCGCGACCTCCGACGCCCCAAGGTGGCACTCCCGCGCGCGCGCTACCCCTCGACGCAGCCCGTCCGACCTAGACCGAGTTTGGCCGGACACCAGTCCTAGGGGAATCGTCTAATGGCCGCAGGCCGTCAATGTCTGGCGTGCGAGCGAACTGCCGAGACCACCTGTCGGATCGAGCGATTCACCAGGGCCGGCTGTTCGACATGGATGTTGTGCGCACTGCGCTGGGCGATGATGTGGCGCGCGCCCGGCACCAGCTCCGTCAGGTCGTCCTGAGCGGCGTGGAATGCGCGCTCCAACGCCGCGAGGGGGTATGTCGTCGGGAAGCCGAACGGGTTCGGGAAGCGCTTCGCGTTACGGGAGTGCTCGAGGACGATCATGGGCATCGGGCGCAGCGGTTGCTGGACTCGAGCTTGGCGCATGGCCGCTGCGGTGGCGACGACATCGATCTCTAGCCCGGGCAGCTGGTACTGATCGGGCGCAAGCAGCGCCTCGAACGCTTCATAGAAGATCTCGTGGGCGGCGTCGACGGAGACGAAGCCGGCGACCTCATCGGGGTACGTGCCGGCGTAGAGCCGGCTCAGCAGTCCGCCCAACGAGTGACCGACCATCACGTACGGACAAGGGACGTGGGCCGCCCCCAATAGCGCATGCAGGTCGGCGACGATCTGAGAGGCGGGGCGCGGCAGCGGCACCGGATCGCTTCGGCTGGGCTGGCCCGAAGCTTGGACCGTGTCGGGTCGGTCGTATGCGCATACCCGGGTGTAGCGGGCGACCGCCTCAATGACGGGGGTCTGGTGGGTGTCCGGAAGCTGCAGGCTCCAGACGTCGGCGCTGTCGCCGCCGCCGGACTCCAGCACCACGGTCGGTGACCCCTGGCCTCGACACTCCAGGTACAACCAACGACCGCCGTCAATTTCCACCAAGCCCGCGAAGTCGCCGCGAGCGGCGCCGACGGCCGCGGCAGCGCGGGCCGCTGTCGGTCGCGTCGCCTCCGTGGCGCCCGCCATCGGCGCCTGCGCCACCATCAGCCCGGCTACCGCCAGGAGGACCGCACCGACGCTCCAGGTCGAACGTCTGAGCCCAACCATCGTCATCACCTGTCATCACCCCCGCGAACAACCGTCGTGTGCATCGATCAGCCGGCCACCGGACCAAATGCCGTCGACAGCCCGGAGCACCCGGGTGCAGTGGGAAGGTTGTTGGGCAAGCCGCTCGAAGAACGACCGGATGAGGCACCCGTCAAGCGTTGCAGAAGTATCGCACCACGCCATAGACCCAGGTCCAGGTCCGCGTCTCAGTCAAGCCGTGGACTACGAACGTTCTTCTCTCGTTGGTAACCAGTTACTTGCGCAGATCGGTGACGTCGGCCATATCCCTCGCGACCTCCGGTCGCCGAGTCCAGCCGCCATTCAACATCTCAGACGCCAGCCCTAGCTGCCGACGCCGAAGCGCGCTGTCTGAGCCGCCGACCGGTGGGCCAGTTGCGCTGGTCCGCGAAGGCACCGACGCGCTGCCCGGGGCGCAGCAGCCGGCGCAGGCGCTCGTCGATCGTCGTCTCGGCCACCTCGCCGTCACGGACCGCCAGCCATCGAAAGCGGGTCTCCGGAAAGCCCCCTCATGGCCGTGCTGCCCGGTCAGGCGTCGGCTACGCAGCGGAACCCGACGTGACTCGTAGTGCTTCGCACCTCGTGTCCTTGACGGGCGGCCGGGCGGTAGCGATGGCAGTACGACGGGGAGCACAGGTGGGAGCCGCCCTTGGTCACGCGCCTAGTCGTTTCGAGCAACGGCGCCACGGACGGCTGGACCGACGTTGGCTGCGCCGGGGCACAGCAAGCATGCGCGGCGTCCCTTTGGATACCGGCGGCAGGCTCGGGCCACGCTGTGCTCGTCCACTCCCAGACGTTGCCTGCGACGTCGAACAGGCCATACCCGTTCGGTGGGAAGCTCCGAACGGGAGACGTTCCGACGAAGCCGTGGGGATGGGTGTTCTCGTAGGGAAAGTGTCCGTGCCAGGTGTTCGCCATGACCCGACCCAGCGGCCGGAAGTCGTCGCCCCATGGGTAGATCGCTCCGTGCAGGCCCCCACGCGCGGCATACTCCCACTCGGCTTCAGTGGGCAGCCGCTTGCCAGCCCAGGAGGCGTAGGCCGTCGCGTCCTCCCAGCCGACATGGATGACCGGGTGAAGGGCGCGTCCGTCCACAGAACTCCCTGGCCCCTGGGGGTGCCGCCACGAGGCCCCCGGCTGCCAACGCCACCATCGGGTCCACTCGTCGAGCGGCACCGGCACGCGGGTGGGAGTGAAGACCTGCGAGCCGGCGACAAGCAGGGCGAGGTCGGCTTCCTTGAACTCCGATGCCAACGGAGCGCGCTCGGCGACGGTGATGTGGCCGGTGTCGCGCACGAACCGCGCGAACGCGGCGTTGGTGACCGGCTGCTCGTCGACCCAGAGGTCGCCGACGGTCGCCGACCGAACCGGTCGCTCCTCCGGGTAGAAGTCGCTGCTGCCCATCGCGAACGACCCACCGGACACCAGCGTCATGCCCAACCGGGATGCAGTCGTCGTCACGTGGTCCCCTCGGTCTCGGGCCGTCCGCTACCGGCGCGGATTCAGCTGATCCGGACACCGTAGCCGTTGAGCTCGCATCTGACAGACCGGCCGTGGCCGCCTCGACGATGGGGGACACCGACCCGCCTGCTCCCAGGTCGCGGAACCAGGCGGTATGGCGCGCGACGTTGGCCGTCCGCGCCGGCAGCGCCGCGATGCGCAGCTCGACTGCTCGCCCCGCCAGCTCGACGCAGAGGTCGGTTATGGCGTCGAGCACCGTCACGGAGATTTCTTGGGCGACTGACATGTCGAGCACCAGAACACTGACGTCCGGCGTCGCGGCGGCAAGGTTCAGGACGGCCTGCTCGGTGGAGAAAGCTTGCCGTGTGGACCACGACGACCGCGACCGTGGGCACCTCATGCGCGTCAGTCTTGCGACTATGGCCGGCGTCGAACAGCCGCGCCCGGCTGAGCTTGGCGGGCATCTCGACCGCGGGTTCCCGTCGACCAGCAGCCGTTGGGCCAAGCGGGTGGCCCCTGCCGTTGCTGCCTTCCGGCGCCGGACGTGGGCTGCGGCCAGGCGGACACATGTTTGCGCAATGCTGCAAAGCCAGCCGCGTCAGCGGCGAACCGCCGTCGCCAACACCGTCGCAGGCTCGTCGACGACCTCCATCGTCGCCGAAAGCTTGTTGGGATCGACGCCGATCAATGCTTTGGCCATGACCTCCTCGCCTTCCCCTGTCCTCGTCGGTTGAAGGCCGCGCGGACATTTGGTAGTACGAGGTGGGCAACCCCCTCTGGTCGCCTGTCACTGTCGAAGGCTCGGAACCGGACGCGGTTAAGGGAACCCGGTCGCCGGCTTGGACTGACCGTGAACAACGACGAGCCGTGCTCCCACGTGGAGCGCCACAGCAACGCCAACGGCCGAAGTGACAGCGCATGTCATCGGATGTGGACCTGTCGGCACGCACTCTCCAGCTCGCCGACGGCGGCACTCTGCACAGCTCGCACTTGGTGATGGCGGACCGCGGACGAGCTCCAGCTGCGCGGGACCGCCGCCGCGGGTGCACAGCCGAGCTCTTCGGAGTGCCCCCGGCGTCGTCGTGGCGGGTGGCGGCCAAACCCGGGGGAATGCGGAAGCCGTCGGTGACCGGAAAGTGAACCGTTCTGGGCCAGTCGGAGGGTTACAGCCCGACTTCGGCTGTGACGCGTCCGGTGTCGACGGCCTTTTTGAGCGCGGCGTAGTCGTCCTCGTTCTGGTCGGCGTACCGTTCGGCGAAGGTCGCAACCGCTCGGTCGAATCGGTCGCTGCTTCCTAGGTAGCTTGCGATGGCCGCTGCGTCTCCAAATCGCGCGTGAGCTCGTGCCAGCGTCCAGCCGCACAACCTCGCATACAGGGTCAGAGCCGATGGCTCCAGGACGTCGACCAGGGCCGACCCCTTGCCGTCCCAGAGCTGGCGGACGTAGAAGTCGCGGCTGACCCCGTCGACGCCGGCGGTTCGGAGCCAGCCGAGCATCACGTCACTGGCCGCCTGCATCAGCCGCTGCCCGGCGACCACCCGCTGGCCGTGGTTGGCGTGCTTGCTTTTTCCCAGGAACGGTTCGAGGACCGACGCCTGCGCCTCCTTGGCCTGGAGGAACAACGGGTCTTGGTTGTCTCGGCCGAGCATCAACACGATCCAGGCGCGGGTGCCGACACTGCCCACGCCAACCACCTTGCGCGCCGCGTCCACGTAGCGGAACCGCTCCAGCAGGTGCCGATGGTCGCCCGGCAGGGTGCGTCGGTAGGAGCGGAGCATCTCGTGCATGGCCGCCTGCACCTCGTGGGACTCCTGATCGGGGAACAGGTCGCTGATGGGGACGATGAGTGGGGGGTCTCCGACGAGCCGCGGCTGACCGTCCACGTCGCGTACGAGCTTGTCGAACGCCTTGATGCT
>Ga0307304_10000398_pt1 | contig 10361 bp, 8 predicted proteins | sample ER_DNA_185_FD_194503 | JGI IMG/M metagenome (GOLD analysis project Ga0307304, IMG submission 194503) | Bulk soil microbial communities from the East River watershed near Crested Butte, Colorado, United States - ER_DNA_185 | ecosystem: Environmental > Terrestrial > Soil > Floodplain | place: USA...
GAAGACGCCGTCCGTCTTCCCTAGCAATGCCGGAGCCGTCCAGGCGCTGAAGAACAAGCAAATCGACGGCCTGGTGGTCGATCTTCCGACCGCCTTCTACGTGACTACGGTGCAGGTGCCGAACTCGAAGATCCTCGGCCAGTTCCCAGCTGAGCCCGGTGGCGAGAAGGTGGCGATGGTGTTCGCGAAGGGCAACTCACTGCGGACGTGCGTGAACAAGGCCCTCGCGACGCTCAAGGGCAACGGGACGCTGAAGCAGCTTCAGCAACAGTGGCTCGCGAAGGCGACCGGCGCGCCGATCCTGAAGTAGCGCGCCGCTCCCGCCTGCTGGAGGGGCTGAGGCTGGAGGGCGAGGGCGCGCGCGGTGTCGCGATCGCGCTGCTCAGCTCGCTCGTCCTCGCCGGGATCATCGTCGTTGCGGTGACGCAATCGGCCGGTTGGCCGGAGGTGCGGCGCACGTTCTTCGACTGGGGCGATATCTCGAGCTCGTTTCCCGACATCGCCCGCGCTTTCGTGCTGAACGTGAAGATCTTCCTCGTCTGCGAGGTCTTCATCCTCGTCCTGGCGCTCGTGATCGCGGTGTTGCGGAGTCTCCCCGGCCCGGTCTTCTTCCCGCTGCGCGCGCTGGCCGTGATCTACACCGACCTTGCGCGCGGGGTGCCGACGATCCTCGTGATCACGCTGCTCGGGTTCGGTGCGCCAGCCCTGCAGCTCACCGGCGTCCCGAGCTCACGCGTCTTTTGGGCTGGCGTCGGCCTGATCCTCATCTACAGCGGCTACGTCGCCGAGGTCTATCGGGCTGGGATCGAGTCGGTGCACCCCAGCCAGGAGGCGGCTGCGCGCTCGCTCGGCCTCTCGCGCCTCCAGGCGCTACGACACGTGATCCTGCCGCAGGCGATCCGAAGGGTGATCCCACCGCTTCTGAACGACTTCATCGGTCTGCAGAAGGACACCGCGCTCGTCGGCACCCTTGGAGTGATCGAGGCGTTCAACCAGTCGCAGATCGACTCCAACGCGACGTTCACCTACGGCGCCTACCTCGCCGCGGCGGCCCTCTTCGTCGCGATTACGATCCCGCTCGCGCGGCTGACGGATTGGCTGATCGCCCGCGACCGACGCCGTCACCAGGCCGGGGGCGGCTTCGCGTGACCGCGGTCAGGCTGGAGGACGTTCGCAAGTCGTTCGGCGCGAACGAGGTGTTGCGTGGGATCGACCTGGCGGTCGACGATCACGAGGTGGTTTGCCTGATCGGCGCCTCCGGCTCGGGCAAGTCGACGCTACTGCGGTGCTTGAACCTGCTCGAGCCGCTCGAGGCCGGCCGCATCCTGCTCGGAGGCGAGGAGATCACCCGCCGCGGTGTGGACGTGAACGCCGTGCGCCGGCGGATCGGAATCGTCTTCCAGGCCTACAACCTCTTTCCGCACATGAGCGTGCTTCGCAACGTCACGCTTGCGCCACGCGACGTGCTCGGGCTGTCGCGGGCCGAGGCGGAGGAGCGCGCCCGTGAGCTGCTCGCCCGCTTCGGTCTCGAGTCGCGGCGCGACGAGTACCCCGACCGCCTCTCCGGCGGCCAGCAGCAGCGGGTGGCGATCGTGCGAGCGCTGGCGATGCAGCCGGAGCTGATGCTGCTCGACGAGGTGACGAGCGCCCTCGACCCGGAGCTCGTCGCCGAGGTACTGAGCGTGATTCGCGAGCTCGCCGAGGGCGGCATGACGATGCTGATCGCCACGCACGAGATGAGTTTTGCACGAGACATCGCGAACCGGGTCTGCTTCCTCGACGCTGGCCTGATCCTCGAGGAGGGCCCTCCCGATCAGATCTTTACGCGTCCGCGAGAACTGCGGACGCAGCAGTTCCTCGAGCGAATCATCGCGGCAGGCCGTCTCTGACCGTCTCTGCGTGTAAAGACCCTGTAAGAAGGGCTCTGCACACCGCACGTTTTCCCTGCTAGCGGGAACTTCTTAGGGAGAACCTCAACGCAGGAAGGGTGATTCGACGAATGAAACGCCTCGCAATCTTGATCATTGTCGGTCTGGCGACGCTTGTGGGCTACTCCAGCTCCCAGGCCGCTCCGCCGACTCCGAAGAAGCACGTCGTCTGCCACTCGACCGGCTCGGCCAAGAAGCCGTACCGCAAGATCGTCGTCGGCACCCGCGCTGCGCTCAAGGCGCATCTGGTCCATCCCGGCGACATCGTCGATCCGGCCGGTGGCGTCTGTCCGACGCAGTCGCTGACCGCGCTGCGCGGTGGTCGCCCGATCAGCACGACGCTCGCGCCGGTTCCACTGAACACCGTCGGCGGCGGCAGCTTCGTCGCCCGGTCGAACATCGGCCAGGGGCGGATCTGCTGGAGCCTGACCGTGACCGGACTGAGCGACGTGACGGCGGCGCACATCCATTACCTGAACGGTCCGCTTGCGACGCAGATCGCTGTCCCGCTGGCCTTGCCGACACCGTTCACCGGTTCGGCGACCGGCTGCGCGACCGTGCTCCGTGCGCTCGTGAAGCAGATCCTGGTTCACCCGGAGAACGTCTACGTGAACGTTCACACGACCACGTATCCCGGGGGCGCCATCAGCGGCACGCTCGCCAAGGGCGCGTAACCAAAAGCTCCTGAACGAGAGACGCGAGGCCCGGCTCAGCCGGGCCTCGTTGCTTCTAGTAGCGGGAGACGCCGTCGAGCAGGGCCGAGTTGGCAGGCCAGCGCCGCCCCGGCGAAACAGACGAGTCGTGCGTTCTCACTGTCCTCGAGCCTCGCGTGCGCCTCGGCCGCATGCTCGTGGTCGCGCTCGCCGTGTAGCACGAAATACTCGACCGCCTCCGATCCCTCGGCGAAGCCGTAGTGGCCGACCAGGCCGCGCAGCTTCGTCTGCGAGTACCGGTACTCGCCGGCGTAACGCGCGAGGCGGTCGGCTCTAAGCTGGACGCAGCCGGGCGCGTCATGCCCGGAACCCGTCGAACAGGAGGCCCGCGATGGAGGCAGGCAGCACGGCCTATCCCGTGACATTCTCGGTCGACTACCCGGAGCGTGAGCTGAACCGGCTGACGACCGGGCTCAGGCTGATCGTGGCGATCCCGATCCTGATCGTGCTCGCTGCTCTCGGTGGCGAGGGCGCGCACTACGGCAACCAGCAGTCATGGGCGTTCGGCGGCGGTGCCGGCGGCCTGCTCTTCCTCGCGCCGCTGCTGATGATCCTGTTTCGCCAGAAGTACCCACGCTGGTGGTTCGACTGGAACCTGGAGCTGCTCCGGCTCGAGAACCGGGTGTGCGTCTACCTGGCGCTGATGGACGACCGCTATCCCTCGACCGACGAGCGGCAGTCGGTACAGCTCGAGCTGCCCTATCCGGATGCGGAGCGCGATCTCAACCGTTGGCTGCCGCTCGTGAAGTGGCTGCTCGCGATCCCGCACTTCATCTTGCTGGTCTTCCTCTGGCTCGCGGCCGTCGTGGCGGTGATCATCGCGTGGTTCGCGATCCTGTTCACCGGCCGCTACCCGCGCGGACTCTTCGACTTCGTGCTCGGCGTGCTCCGCTGGGGCAACCGGGTGGTTGCATACGCCTTCGTCCTCGTGACCGACGAATACCCGCCGTTCAGGTTGGGCGCTTGAGCTAGGCCGAGACGCCGTCGAGCAGCGCCCAGTTGGCCGCGAGAGCCGCTTCGGCCAGGCCGACCAACCGCGCGTCCTCGCTGTCCTCGAGCCTCGCGCGCGCCTCGGCCGCATGCTCGTGGTCGCGCTCACCGTGCAGCACGAAGTACTCGACCGCCTCTGAGCCCTCCGCGAAGCCGTAGTGCTCGACGAGGCCGCGCAGCTTGGTCTCCGAGATCGCAGGCTGGCCGGACTCGATCGCGTAGAGGATCGCGGCGGCGCCCGCCTCGTCGCCGGCTGCGGCCCAGGCCGAGGCGCAGCAGCGCGTCTCGGGCAGCGGGTCGGCGCCCTCGGTGCCCAGGGCGTTCGCAAAATCGTCCCAGAGCGAAATGTGGGCGGCCTCTTCCTCGGCGTGCAGGCCGGCCGTGCGGGCGGCGCGCGCCAGAGCCACGACGGCATGCCGGTACTCGCCGGCGTAGCGCGCGAGCTCGTCGTGGGTCAACTCGCCTTTCTCCCAGCGGGTGTAGAACGGGTGCTCGAGGACGTTCCACCGCTCCCTTGCCGCGTCGATCCCTGCGATCACGTTCATCTGGGCTCCTCTCTCGCTGACACCTCGAAACGATCCTACAACGAGGCCCGGCACGCGCCTCCAAGGGTTCCTCGGCTTGGCCCTACAATTGAGCGCTCCGGGTTCGTCGAGAGGGGACTTGACCTGAGCGTTTCCGCACTACGTGAGGCCTCCGCATCCTTGCCCACGGGCACGGTGACCTTCCTGTTCACCGATATCGAGGGCTCGACGCGCCTGCTCAGAAAGCTCGGGCGCGACCGCTACGGAGAGGTGCTCGGCACGCACAATCGGCTGCTCCGGGGCGCCTTCACCGAGGCGGGCGGGATCGAGATCGAGACGAAGGGCGACTCGTTCTTCGTTGTCTTCCGCAGCGCCGGGGCCGCGGTCGCCGCCGCCGGGGCCGCTCAGAGCGCGCTCGCCGAGCACGACTGGGACGACGGCACCGGTGTACGGGTGCGGATGGGCCTGCACACGGGCGAGGCGAACGTGGGGAGCGACGGCTACGTCGGCTACGCGGTGCACCAGGCCGCCCGGATCGGCGATGCGGGGCACGGAGGCCAGGTCCTCATCTCGAGCACGACGGCCGGGCTCGTCCGCCACGACCTGCCGGGCGACCTGGAGCTGCGCGATCTCGGTGAGACTGAGCTGCCTGACTTCGACCGGCCCGAGCGGCTCTTTCAGCTCGTCGTCCCGGGGCTGCCCGGTGAGTTTCCGCCGCTCGCGGCCCGCGAGAGGTCGAAGGCCAAGCCGCGCGCGCCTCGCCGCCGGACGGATGTGCCGGTTTCGCGCTCGCCGCTGCTCGAGCGCGAGGTCGAGCTCGCGGCTCTCCACGCGGTGGTCGACGGCGCGCAGTCGGGCGCGGGCCGCTTGATCGCGATCGAAGGTCGCGCCGGGATGGGCAAGACGCGACTCGTGGCCGAGGCACGGGCACTTGCGGCCGAGCTCGGCTTCGAGGTGCTCGTAGCCCGCAGCGCCGATCTCGAGCAGGAGTTCGCCTACGGCGTCGTGCGCCAGCTCTTCGAGCCGTATCTGGCCTCGCTCGGGCCGGAGGAGCGCGATGAGGTGATGGCTGGCACTGCGGGTCTGGCCGACCGGCTGTTCGGCGACGACGAGCTGACCGGCACGGCCGCGGGCGATGTTTCCTTCGCCGTGCTGCACGGGCTCTACTGGCTCGCGGCGAACCTGGCCGCGCGGCATCCGACCGCGATCGTGGTCGACGACCTGCACTGGGCGGACGCGCCCACGCTGCGGTGGCTCACCTACCTCGCGCGCCGGCTCGAAGGGCTGCCCCTGCTCGTGGTGCTGGGCCTGCGCCCGCCGGAGCAGAGCGTGGAGACCGACCTGCTGACGGAGCTGATCGCCGACCCGACCGCACTCGTGATTCGTCCGAATGCGCTCAGCGTGTCGGCGGTGGCGTCAATGGCGCGAGAGGAGTTCGGCGTCGAGCCGGAAGACGCATTCGTCGTCGCCTGCCACGCCGCTACAGGCGGCAACCCGCTCTTTCTGCGGGCGATCCTGGACGCGATGCACGGTGAGGGCTTCGCGCCCACTGCCGACAACGCCCGGCGGGTGCGCGAGATCGGGCCCGAGGCCGTCGCGCGGGCGGTGATGCTGCGGCTCTCGCGGCTGCCGGCCGAGGCGAGGCGGCTCGCAGTGGCCGCCGCGGTGCTAGGCGACGGGGCTGAGCTCCGGGACGCGGCCGCACTCGCCCAGCTCGACGACCGCCATTTGTCCTCGCTGGCCGCAACGGCGCTGGCGCGCGCCGATCTCTTGCGTGTCTCGACACAGACCGTCGAGTTCGTCCATCCCGTCGTCCGCGCCGCCGTCTATGAGTCGATCGAGCCGTCGGAGCGGCTGCTCGCCCATCGCCGCGCTGCGGAGATCCTCGAGAAGTCCGGCGCCGAGCCCGAGCGAGTCGCCGCGCACCTCGTCCTGGTGCCGGCCGCGGGCGACCCGTTCGTCGTGGAGACCCTGCGGCTCGCAGCCGACCGCGCGCTCGTGCGTGGCGCTCCGGATGCTGCAGTCCGCTACCTGCGGCGTGCGCTCGAGGAACCACCCACTGAAGACACGCGCGTGGATGCGCTCCTGGAGCTCGGGCTCGCCGAGCAGCGCGTGGACATCGCCGCGGCCGCCAGGCACCTCGAGGAGGCGCTGAGCTCGATCGAGCCGCCGCTGCGGCGTGCGCGGGTCGCGCTCGAGCTCGGCCGCTCGCTCTTCCGGCTCAACCGGGGCCCGGAGGCCGTGCGGGTCCTCGACGACGCGATCGGGCGGCTCGGCGACTCGGAGCCCGAGCTGCGCGAGATGCTCGAGGCCGAGCTGATCAACTCGGCCGGTTTCGACAGCGCCGTGATCGAGGTGTCGCGCGAGCGAATTCGCCGCATCGACGAGGACGCGCTCGTCGGCGAAGTCGGCAGCGCGGTCCTGATCGCAACGCTGCGCTACTTCGACGCGAGGCGAGGCCTCAACCGCGACGCTGTCTGCCGGCTCGCGCAGCCGAAGTTCGTTGCGGCGCTGATCGAGAGCATGCCCTCGATCGCGATCTCGTGTGCCGCAACGGCGCTGATGTACGCCGAATACGACGAGGAGATCGACCGGTTCTTCGAGGCCATCATGCAGGCCGCCAAGCAGCGCGGCGAGCTGGTCACGCTCTCGAACATGCTCTGCTTCCGCGGCCTCACGCTTGCGCAGCGCGGAGACCTCGATGCGGCGATCGAGGACCTGCGGGAGTCGGACGAGCTCGTTCCCTACCTGCCCACCCAGCAGGGCGCGATCTACTTCCATTCGTACCTGGCAGACGTCCTCACCAACCGCGGTGAGCTCGACGAGGCGGAGGCGGTGCTGGCCGAGCTCGGGCTCCCGGAGGACGTCGCCGAGAGCGGGCACCTGATCTTCTTCCTCGGCGCGCGCGGCTGGGTGCGTCTCGCGCGCGGGAACCTCGAGGGCGCGCGCAGCGACTTCGAGCGGCTTGGCCGATGCATGGATGCCTTCGAGCTGCGCAACCCGGCGGTGGTCGCCTGGCGATCGCACCTCGCGCTGGCGCTGCTGGGCCTCGGCCGGCGGGACGAAGCGCTCGAGCTGGCGCGTGAAGAGGTCGAACTGGCCCGGGCGTGGAGGGCCAAGAGGCCGATCGGCGTCGCCTTGCGGGCTCAGGGGGTGGCCGAGGGCGGAGAGGCGGGGATCGAGCTGCTCCGCGAGTCGCTCGAAGTGCTCAAGAGCTCGTCCGCGAAGCTCGAGCTCGCGCGGACGATGGTCGAGCTGGGCGCTGCGCTTCGCCGCGCAGGTAAGGACGGCGAAGCCGGTGAGCTGCTGCAGGAGGGCCTCGACCTCGCCGTTCGTGCCGGCTCCCAGCCGCTCGTCGCGCATGCCGAGACGGAGCTGGCGGCGACCGGCGCGCGGCCGGAGCGCCTCCTTCTGTCGGGAGTCGAATCGCTGACCGCGAGCGAGCGGCGGGTCGCCGACTTTGCCGTGGGAGGGCTCGCGAACAAGGACATCGCGCAGGCGCTCTTCCTCACCACGAAGGCCGTCGAAGAGCACCTGAACGACGTCTACCGCAAGCTTGGGATCGATTCCCTCAGCGACCTCTCGCAGGAGCTCCGCAGCTAATGCGCCTGCGCCGCAAGAACGATGACGGGCTCGCGGTTCGCCGTGTGCTGGTGGCGACCGACCGTTCGGAGACCGCCGAGCGCGCCGTGCGCTTCGCGACCGAGATGGCCGAGCGCTACGAGGCCGAGCTGTTCGTTCTTCGTGTGCTGCTCTCAGACGACGGCACCCGCCCCGAGGCCGCACGCGAGTTGGCCGAGTACGCCGAAGGCCTGGCCGGCGACCGGGGGCGCTCCGCTGTCGTGCTCGGCGAGGATCCGGCCGAGGCGATCGTCGAGGCCGCCAAGCGGGAACAGGCGGACGTGCTCGTGGTCGGCAGCGTCGGCATGAGCGGTCGCCGGGAGTTCCTGCTGCGAAACGTGCCGAATCGGGTCTCCCACAATGCGCCCTGCACCGTGGTCATCGTCCAGACCCACCAGGATTCGAAGTGAGCGCCGCCGCCGACGAGCGCCTGCTCGGCCGGGCGGCGCGGATCGCGAAAGTCCTCGGCAAATACGGTTTCAACGAGGCGCGCCGCGACTCCGATCCGCCGGAGCTGCGGGCGCGTCGCCTGCGGGAGGCGCTCGAGGAGCTCGGCCCCACCTTTGCCAAGCTCGGCCAGATCCTCTCGACCCGGCCGGACCTGATTCCGCCCGAGGCAGTCGCCGAGCTCGCAGCGCTTCAGGACAGCGTCACGCCGCTCGACGAGCACGAGGTTGTGATCGTGATGGAGCAGGAGCTGGGGGTGCCGTGGGAAGACGTCTTCGCCAGCATCGAGCCCGAGCCGCTGGCTGCGGGAACGATCGGCCAGGTGCACCGGGCCGTGCTCGACAACGGGGAGCGCGTGGTCGTGAAGGTGCAAAGGCCCACCGCGGAGGTCGACATCATGCGTGACCTCAGCCTGCTCGAGCTCTTCGCGCAGAAGACCGGGAACCGCGAGGCCTTGCGCAAGATCGTCGACCTGCCTGCCGCGATCGAGCACCTCTCGGAGTCACTCCGGCGCGAGCTCGACTTCGAGCTCGAGGCGCAGAACGTCGAGCGGCTGCGCGCGGCCTTGATCGCCTTCCCGCGCCTGGGAGCGCCTCGCGTTTACGAGGAGCTCTCGACGAGCCGACTCCTCGTGCTGGAGGAAATTCCGGGCGTCGCAGTTAGAGACATCCCCGCCGGCCCGGAGCGCACCGAGTCGGCTCGGCAGCTGCTCGAGTGCTACTACCGCCAGATCCTCGTCGAGGGTTTCTTCCACGCCGATCCGCATCCCGGGAACATGCTCTGGTGGGACGGGCGGATCTTCTTCCTCGACTTCGGCATGGTCGGCGAGCTCTCGCCGGAGATGCGTGGCCAGCTCCTGCTCCTGCTGCTCGCCTTCTGGCAGGAGGACGTGCCGTTTCTCACCGAGGTCGTTCTGATCATGGCCGGCCCCGAGGCCGAGGACGCCGATGCGGCCGGGCTCGAGGCCGACCTGACCGAGCTCCTCCGCCGCTACCGGCATGCCTCGCTCGGCGAGATCTCGCTCGGGCCACTGCTCCAGGAGATCGCGCACACCTCGACCCAGCACGGTGTCCGCCTGCCGGCGCCGCTCGTGCTCACGGGGAAGGCACTCGCGCAGATGCAGCTCGCCGCGACCGAGCTCGACCCGGAGCTCGACCCGTTCGCGGTCGCGGGCCGGTTCCTGATGAAGAACCTGCTCACCCGCGCGCAGGCCAGCGCCGACCCAAAGCGTCTCTTCTACGACGTGCAGAAACTGAAGGTGCGCGGCGAACGCCTGGTGGAGTCATTCGAGCGGATCAGCGGCGCGCGCCCAGGCCAGCGGCTACAGGTCGACATCCGGGGGATCACGCCCCTGGAGCGGACGATCAGGATCGTCGCGCGGCAGCTCGCGCTCGCGATCACCGCCGGCTCGTCGCTCGTTGCCTGCGGCGCGACCGCGTCCGCGCCCGTCGCGCGCTGGGTGCCGATCACCCTCGGCTCGGCCGGAGCCGCGCTCGCCACCGTGCTGTTATGGGATCTCGTCCGCCGGCGGATCTAGCGGCGGTCGACCTAGCGCTTCGGCACGATGAACTGCGCGCTGCCGATCGTCCGGTAACGCGCGAACGAGCGGGGCCCAAGGCCCTCCCAGACGTACCAGCGGTACCGCCCGGGCGCGAGCCGGTAGCGGTGCCCCGACCAGCGCCACACCCCAGGCAGGCCGAGGTGGTGCGTGAGGGGCCAGGAGGCGAAGATTCGCTTTGAGCCACGGAAGAGCTGCACGTGGTAGTACGCCGCGCCGCGCTTGTGTGCCCAGCGCAGGATCGGCTTCGGCGCGACCCGTGGGACGTACGGCAGCTTGCGGAGCGTCAGGACCTTCGGCAGCCCGGCCACGGAGACCTTCGCGGAGGCGTTACCCGCCTGATCGATCGTCTGCACTGCGTACGTGTACTCGAGGTCGCTCCGAATCCTCTTGTCCGTGAACGCGGTGCCGGAGCCGCGGTAGACGACCGGCTGCTGCTTGGTGCCACGCGCCCAACGTTGGACGACGGCGGTGTCGGCCGGGCTCGACGACTTCCAATGCACAAGATCGGAGCCTGCACGGCTCGTGACCGAGACCTTGCTCAGGAGAGGAGCGGTCGCGTCGTAGTTGAGTGCCAGGG
>Ga0307304_10000409_pt1 | contig 10275 bp, 9 predicted proteins | sample ER_DNA_185_FD_194503 | JGI IMG/M metagenome (GOLD analysis project Ga0307304, IMG submission 194503) | Bulk soil microbial communities from the East River watershed near Crested Butte, Colorado, United States - ER_DNA_185 | ecosystem: Environmental > Terrestrial > Soil > Floodplain | place: USA...
ATCAGCGTCTCGACCGCGCCGACATCGGCGCGCGTCAGGTAGCGCGTCACGACCGGCAGCAGGAAGACGCCGATCAAGCGCGAGACGACGGCGCCCATCCCGTAGATGGCCGAGTGCTTGGCGAGGCGCCCCAGCTGTTGCGCGATCACGTCCTCAGTGTTGCGGAATCGCGCGGATAGACTGGCCCGTCGTGGCTCTGACAGGGAAGAAAATCCTCATGACCGGCGGGGCGGGCTTCATCGGCACCGCGCTCGCGCGTCGGCTGGTGGCCGAGAACGAGATCGTGGTGCTCGACAACCTGCACCGCGACTCGCTGACCGGGACCGACCTGGCGGAGCACGAGAACCTGCGCTTCGTCCAGGGCGACGTGCTCGACCTGCCGCTGCTGCGCGAGCTGACCGCGCGTGCCACCCACGTCGTCCACCTGGCGGCGATCGCGGGGGTCGACTCGGTGCTGAAGAGCCCGGTTCGCACGATGCGCGTCAACCTGATCGGCACCTCGAACGTGCTCGAGGCCGCCCACGAGGCCGGGTCGCTCGAGCGGTTGATCGACTTCTCGACCAGCGAGGTCTTCGGCACGCACGCCTACAAGGTCGAGGAGACGCACGTCACCTCGCAGGGCTCCGTCGGCGAGGCGCGCTGGACCTACGCCGTCTCCAAGCTCGCCGGCGAGTACCTCGCCCACTCGTACTTCGACGAGTACCAGCTGCCGTCCACAACGATCCGGCCGTTCAACGTCTACGGGCCGGGCCAGCTCGGGAGCGGCGCGATCCACCACTTCACCGTCCGCGCGCTCGCCGGCGAGGAGATGGTCATCCACGGCGACGGGTCGCAGATCCGCGCCTGGTGCTTCGTCGACGACGTGGTCGAGGCACTGCTCGCCATGCTCGAGCGCGAGGAGGCGGTCGGCCAGGTGTTCAACGTCGGCAACCCGCGCTCGGTGGTGACCGTCTTCGACCTCGCGACGCGGATCAAGCGGCTGGCGGAGTCGGACTCGGAGATCGTCTTCAAGCCGTTGCACTACACCGACGTCGAGATGCGGATCCCGAACGTCGACAAGGCGTTGAAGCTGCTCGAGTGGGAGCCGCGCGTCGACCTGGACGACGGGCTCGGCCGCACGATCGCGTGGTACCGCGAGCGGCAGCCCGTGCAGAGCCTGGCTCCTTCGCGGTGAAGCTGTTTCTCGCCGCGGCGGTCGTGCTTGTCGCGGCCGTCCCGGGAGCGGCGGCGCGGCAGGCGCCGGCGCTGCGGATCTCGCTCGACCGGCCGGTCTTCAGCCCGAACGGCAACGGCGTCAACGACACGCTGACGATAAGGACGAACGCCACGCCGCTGACGCTGGTCGGGCTGCGTCTCTACGCCTGGGGTGGGCGCCTCTCCGGCTGGAAGCGGATCCGGACTGGCGTCTCCTCGACCGCGCGCGAACTGACCTGGACCGGCACGACCGCCAGCGGCGCCGAGGTCGGCGACGGGACCTACCAAGTAACAGTCTGTTACAAGGATCAGGGCCGGCCACTCGCGGCGAGCGGGGTCGTCCGGCCCGGGCTCGCGGAGGCGAGCGTTCGGCGGCCGCCCTGGCGGACCGCGGGCTGCGCGCCGGCTCACCCGGTTCGGGTCGAGCGGCTGGCGGCCTTCGTCGACTCGACGGGCAGCTTCTACGGCGGCCGGCGGGTGCCGGTGGTGGTCTCGGCCGACGACGGCAAGTTCTCGCTTGGCCTGGAGCCGGACTGTGGCGGGTTCGGTCGGGTCGCACGGTCCGGCAAGGGCGGCCTGGCGATCCCGCTCAGCGAGCCTGCAGGCCTCTACCACGCGGTCGCGACCGATCCGGCGGGCGACCGCTTCCAGGCTCCGGTCGTCGTCCGCTCGGGCTGGCCGCTCGACCACCCGCGGCCGCACACGGCGCTGGTGGTCTGGCCGTACCTGACGTGGCGGGCCTACAGCGCCTACGACGCCGACCTGAACGGGATCCCCGACAGCTGGTACCAGTTCTGGCGCCAACGTCGTGTCTCGCTGAAGGGCCCGCTCCTGCGGGACGGCGTTGAGGACGACCATCGCGCCGCGTTGCCGTTCTCGCGCTGGCTCTGCTCGCGCCCCGTGCGCACACAGCAGATCACGGACGTCGAGCTCGGCCGCCTGCCGCTCTCGACGCTGCGCAAGTACGACGCCGTGGTCTTCCCCGGCCACAGCGAGTACTACGAGCCGGCCACCTACGACCTGCTCAAGCGCTACCGCGACGGCGGCGGCAACCTCGTCTTCCTGCAGGCCAACCCGTTCTACCGCCAGGTGCGCCTCGACCCGGCCTCGAACGCGATGGTGCTGACCGACTACGACGCCCGCGAGGGGCGGTCGGACTTCGCGCTGACCGGGGTCGGCTACGACGGCTGTTGCTTCCCCAAGTCGCGGGGCGAGCCGTACGTGGCCGCGAGCGGAAAGGACTACGACCGCGTGCGCTGGCTCTTCCGCGGGACCGGGATTGGGCCCGGCCAGGCGTTCGGCGTCGCCGCCTCCGAGAGCGACCGCATCGACCCGCAGCTGACCCCGCGTGACCACGTGGTCGCGGCGCAGGCGCTGATCCGAGGCAAGCGCGGCGTGATCCACGCCGCGATGACCTGGTCGCGCGCGGGTCGCGGGCAGGTCTTCGCGACCGGCAACTACACCTTCCTGCGGATGGGCCGCGGGATCACCTACAAGCTGCTCGACAACGTATGGGCAAAGCTCGTGGGCTAGCCGCGGCGGCGGTGATCGTGCTCGCCGGCTGCGGCGGCTCGTCTTCGCCTGCGCCGCAAGACGGGCCGACGCTGCGCCTGGCGCTGCCGCTCGTGCCGACCGTGCTCGACCCGGCCAAGGCGACCGACCTGCCATCGCTGAACGTCTCGCACGAGCTCTACGCGGGCCTGACGCGCTTCTCCGGGACCGGCGTCGAGCCGGACCTGGCCGAGTCGTGGGACGTCGGCGAGGGCGGGCTCGTCTGGACGTTCCACCTGCGCAAGGGGATCCGCTGGAGCGACGACACGCCGATCACCGCCGAGGACTTCCGGCGCTCGTGGGTGCGCGCGCTGCTCCCGAGCACGAACGCGCCCTACGCCGGCCCCGAGCTCGGGATCGTCCGTGGGGCGCGTCACCTGCACGCGACCGGCAACGGCTCGATCGGCGTGCAGGTGCTCGACGACCGGAACCTGCGCGTGACCCTGCAGCACCCGGTCCCGTGGCTCGACGAGCTGGCCGCGTTCCCGGTCACCGCGCCCGCCCCGCCGCGGGCGAGGCTCTACAGCGGGCCGTTCCGGCTCGCCTCCCGCAAGGGCGGCAAGCTCGTGCTCGAGCGGAACTTCAACTACTGGAACGCCGGCGACGTGAAGCCGAGTCGGCTCGTCCTGAGCACGGCCACGAAGGGCGCCGACGCCGTGCTCCCGCGCCAGCTGGCCGGCCCGGGCCTGCCGTGGATCGACACCGCCGGGCCCCCGCCGCCGGGCGCCCACGAGCTGCCGCTGCTCGCGACCGGCCTGCTTTGGCTCACCACGCGCGGGACAGCGCTCTCCGATCCCGGCGCGCGGCAGTACGTCGCGTGGGTGGTGACGCACCTCGACCTCGGCACGGACCCGGTCTCGCTCGTGCCGCCCGCGATGCCCGGCGCCGGGACCGTCAACTCACACGCGCCGGTGCAGCTCGAGAGCAAGCCGCGGCCGCTGAGCCTGACGCTCGCCTGGGCCAAGCAGGACGTCGGCGGCTCGAGGGTCGCAGCCGCACTACGGCGACAGGAGCCGCTTCTGCGCCGGTTCGGGATCCGGCTCGCCTTCCGCCCGGTGCCGACGCCGACCGACCTGGAGGCACAGCAAGGCGCAGACCTCGTCCTGCTCGGCTGGAGCTCGAAGCTCTTCGACCCGTACAACGAGCTCGACCTCTTCACCTGCGGGAGCGCCTTCAACATCGCGCGCTGGTGCGAGCCGTCGTATGACGCCGGGATGCGGCTGGCCGTTCGCTCGCTCGACGACGAGCAGCGCTGGCAGATCGAGCGGAAGCTGGTCGAGAGGCTGCACGACGGTGTGCCGGCGATCCCGGTCTACATCGGCGGCGACAGCTTCTCGCTGCGGCCGGGCGTGCACGGCTTCTCGTGGTCGCCGATCGGCTTCTACGAGCTGCTCGGCATGACCCGCTCGTAGATCTCGAGCACCCGCTGCGCGACGGCGGTGTGCGCGTGGACGCGCTCGACGTACTCGCGGCTGCGGCGACCGAGCTCCGGCAGCTCGGCGCGCACCTCGACGAGCCCGGCGAGCACGTCCTCGAGGCTCTGCTCGTCGGCTCTGACCAGCGGCAGCTCGAGCCCGAACGCCTCCTCGGTCTCCGCCGCCGCCTGTTCGTCGAGGTGGACGACGACCGGCTTGGCGAGCGCCATCGACTCGATCGCGAACATGCCGTACCAGCCGACGCGCAGCTGGTCGACGACCACGTCGGCGGCCGCGTAGCGCAGGCGCGCCTCGGCGTTCGGGACGCCTTCGATCAGGTCGAGCTCGACCGGCGCGCCCTTCGCGCGCAGCGACTCGACCGCCGCCAGCACGGCCTCAGTGCCCTTGACCGCCCGCTTGCTCGGCGCGTGGGCGATCCGCAGCGTCTCGCCCGGCTCGGTCGGCGAGGGCTGCCAGTCGTCGAGCACGAGGGCCGGCGGCACGACGTCGTACTCCGCCCAGCGGCCGCGCGGGGCGAGGCGCCGGGTCAGGTAACTACCGACGATCACAGCGCCGGCGCTGCGCAGGTACGAGACCTCGGCTGCGTTGCGACGCCGCAGGTCGGAGCCCCACGACTGGAAGACGATCCCCTTGTGGCGTGCCTTCAGCAGCGGCAGCGTCACGCGGCTTGGCGCGAGCGTCAGGCCGGCGTGGAAGTGGAAGACGTCGAAGTTCCGTACCGCCCAGGCGAGCGCGCGCAGCTGCTTCGGCAGGTTGAATGGGATCGAGCCGGGCTTGCTCGTGTCGCGCAGGTGGAGGTTGACGTCGAAGCCGCGCTGGAAGGGGCGTTCGTTGAAGACGAGCAGCGTGCTCTCGACGCCTAGCTCACGCAGTCCGGCCGAGATCGCGCCCGGGCCACCGGCGACGTTGATGGGCGAGTGGAGGACTTTCAAGCCGAGGCGACCGGGGTCTCGGCCGCGATCTCGATCTCGAGCGCGGCGAGCGCCCGCTCGGTGAGCGCGTCGAGCTCGTCCTCGTCGCCCGCGCTCAGCAGCAGGTAGCCGAGCCGCTCGGCGCCCGAGGTCATCGGCGGCAGCCTCATCCCCTCGCGCCAGTACCAGCCCGCCTCGTGGACGCCGTCGAGCGCGAGCGCCGGGGCCGTATCGAGGTGGACGATCTGACCCGGCTCGTGCACGACGAAGCGCACCTGGCCGACCGTCGCCGTCGGCTCGCCCGGCTGCAGGTCGTCGCGGGTGAGCTCGCCGAGAACCCAGAGCACGTTCGCGCGCACCGCGTCGAAGCCCGTCACGAGCTTCGCGAGCTCGGCGTCCTTGCCGCCGCCGAGCCGTGCGCCGACCTCGATCGCCCAAGGCTGGCCGTCGCGCATCCGCACCTGCACGTACGACGGCCCGGTCTCGAGCCCGACCGCGAGGCTCGCCTTGTGCGCCAGCTCGAAGAGCGGCTCCTCGTTGCGCAGCAGCGACGGGTAGCGGTGCGCGATACACACGCCGAGCGGCGGCGGCGGGTGCAGCAGCCGCCGCGTGACGCTCATCGGGAAGTACTCGCGGTCGAGCATGAAGCCGTTGACGGTGAACTCGTCGCCGTCGAGATACTGCTCGAGCACGATCGCGCCGGCGCGCGAGGCCGCGAGCGCTCGGTCCACCGCGTCGGCGAGCTCGCTCTCGGTGCGCACCTCGGTGACGCCGCGCTGGGCGGAGCCGTCCACCGGCTTGACGACCACCGGCGCGCCGAGCTGGTGGAACGCCTGCTCGGCCTCCTCGAAGCTCGTCGCCTCGCGGCCTTTCGGGCAGCGCACCTTGCGCTTCTCGAAGGCCGCGCGCATGCGGCGCTTGTCGGCGACCGTGCGGGCGGTCTCGGTGGGAAGGCCGGGCAGGCCCAGCCGCTCGGCCAGCTGCGCGGTGGGGAGGACGGCCTGGTCGGAGCCCATCGTCGCGACCGCAATCGGCTCGATCCCCTGCGCCTCGAGGTCGCCGAGCACGCCGCCGACGTCGGCGAAGCTCCTGACGATCCGGTGGTCGGCCTCGGCCAGCAGCGGCGCCTCGGCCGAGCCGTCGACCACGCAGACCTCGTGCCCGAGCGCGCGTGCCTGCTCGAGCAGCCCGAGCTGCGAGCGCGAGCCGCCGGTGAGGACGAATGCCTTCGCCATTCAGGCAGGGGCTGCGGCGCGAAGCGACTCGAGCAGCAGGCGCATCCCCTCGTCCAGCGAGACCTCCGGCCGCCAGCCGAGCGCCCGGACGCGCTCCGTCGCGATGCGCGTCATCACGCGCCCTGGCGGCGGCTCGACCTCCTCGATCAGGTCGTGCGGCGCGCCCGTCAGCTCGCAGGCGAGCCGCGCGACGTCGGCGAGGGCGACGGCCTGGCCGTCGGCGCCGATATTGAACGCGCCCTCCTCGCCGGAGTCGAGCACAAGGCGGATCGCGCGCACCACGTCTCCGATCCAGCAGAAGGTGCGCGCCTCGCCGCGGAAGACCGGGATCGGCTCGCGCGCGTGGGCCTGGCGCAGCATCGTCGGCACGGCGCCCTTGGCCTGGCCGGCGTCGATGCCCGGGCCGTACGGGTTCGCCAGCCGCAGGATCGTCAGCCCCGCTGGCGCTGCGAGCGCGGAGGCCTGCTCGCCCCAGAGCTTGGTCAGCGCGTAGAGACTCTCCGGCGCGGGCAGGGCCTGCTCGTCGGCCTCCACCGCCGGGCCGTAGACGTCCGAGGTCGAGAGGTACGACAGGCGCGCACCGTGAGCGGCGGCCGCGCGGGCAACGAGCGTCGTCGCGAGCACGTTCGAGCGCAGCGCGAGCTCCGGCTCCTCGTCGCAGCGCACGACGCCGATGCGGGCGGCCGCGTGGACGACGACGTCCGGCCGGGCCTCGGCGACCGCGGCTGCCGCGACGCCGGGCTCGGCGAGGTCGCCGTCCGCCCGAGCGAGCGGGTGGACCTCGTAGGCTCCGTCGGCGTGACGAAGCTCGTCGTGAAGGGCGCGACCGACGAACCCGGAAGCGCCTGTGAGCAGCACCTTCATCGGCGCCGAGTCTACTGGGGAGCCTTGGCGTTCCTGGCGGTGGTCGCGCTGGCCGGGTGCGACCACGGCAAGCGACGCACCGAGCCGCGGCCGCCGCCTTCGCCGAAGCTCTCGTACGTCGCGCTCGACCGCGAGCACCAGCGCCTGGTGCGCGACTACGAGCCGGTCAGCGCAGCGATGACCGCCTACGAGCTCGCATATCGGGACTGGCGGCTGGGCCGACTCTCGCAGACCGAGCTGCTGACCCGCGCCCGCGCTTACCGCGGAGTCGTCCGCCATGCGCGCTCCCTCGTCAGCGGCGACCGCGCCACCGGCGAGACGCGCCGCGCGCAGCGGCTGCTGGTCGTCGCGCTCGGCTCGCGGGCGATCGCCCTGGCCGCCCTTCCGGATCTGAAGGCGTACCGCCCGTTGTGGAACCGCTCGGAATCCTCGGCTCGCGCGGGCCTGACGGTGTTGCAGGACATTCGTGATCGCGCCCGCCTGATCCCACTCCCGGAGGACAGCGTGAGCTGAGCTTTGACACCCGGTACGGCCGGGGCTACCGTGGTCCGACCTACAGGTAACGAACCGCACTATGCGCCGCAGCTACGCCGCCTACGCTGCGGGCGCCGTAGCGGCCGCGGTTTCCGCAGTCCTCGCCGCCCCGGGTGGGACGGTGGTTGGTAATGCAGCGTTGCGGCACGGGAGCCAGGTCGCCTGGCTGAAGGAGGGCAGCGTGGCGCTCCACCCGGCACCAGGGTCGCGGCAGGTCTCGGCGACGATCGACGGCCGAACGGAGTTCGGCTCGAGGACGTCGCTGCCCGTCGTCGCCGCCCGCGGTGAGTGGCTCGAGGTGATCTCGACGAAGCTGCATAACGGCGTAGGCGGGTTCATTCGGCGCGCCCAGGTGCGGCTGACGAGAACCCCGATCGCGATCGACGTCGACCTCTCCGGCCGCCTGCTACGTGTCTGGCGGTTTGGGATCGTCGTGCTTCGGGCTGCTGTGGGGATCGGAGCCGCGGGCTCGCCGACCCCGATCGGCCGCTTCGGCATCACGGACAAGCTCACCGGCTTCAATCCGGGCGCCTACGGGTGCTGCATTCTCGCGCTCTCGGCCCATCAGACGCATTTGCCGCCGGGCTGGGCCGGCGGGGACCGGATCGCGATCCACGGCGGCGGCGGGATCGGCGCCGCGACGTCGAACGGCTGCCTACACGCGACCGGGGCCGTCTTGCGCCGCCTGATGCGCCGCGTTCCGCTCGGGACGCAGGTGGTGGTCCACCCGTGACGGAGCGGGCCTCGGCGTCTGCCCGCGCGTTCGGCGGGCTGACCCGGCGCAGCGGGCCCGAGGCCGGGCTGCGGCCGACGGTGCTGTTCGCGCTCGCCGGCTCCCTCACCTTCGCCTGGATCGGCTTCGCGATCTGGGCCTCGGGGCCGTGGCGCGGTGAGCTCGAGGCTGCTCTCGGGCCCGTGGCGGGGTGGGCGGTCCCGATCCTGCTCGCGTACATCCCCGCTCTGGTGATCGGCTTCATGCTCTTCACGCTGCTGGTGAGCCCGTACCGCGAGCTTCAGCTCGTCGCGCCGGCCGGGCCGTGGCCTGCAGGTCGCTGGCCGGATGTGACCGTGCTGATCGCAGCCCGGAACGAGGCCGACGCGATCGAGCTCACGCTCGAGCGGATCGCCGGGCTCACCTACTCCGGGTCGGTCGAGGTGGTGCTGGCCGACAACGGCTCGACCGACCGCACCGCGCAGCTCGGGGACGAAGCCGCGCGCCGCCTCGGGCTCGACTACCGGCGGCTCGTCGAGCAGGCTCCCGGGAAGCACCTGGCGCTCAACGCGGCGCTCGCGACGGTGACGACGCCGATCGTGGTGACCGTCGACGCGGACACCCTGCTGCACTCAGAGTCGCTGACGTACCTCGTCGCCCGGCTGACGAGCGCGCCGCAGGGACAGCACGTCTGTGCCTGCGCCGGAGCGCTCGTCGCCCAGAACCCGCTGGCCGGCTTCGTGACGCGGATGCAGCAGTGGGACTACCGGCTCGGGATCAACGGCGTGAAGCGGATGCAGGCGTCGTACAACACCGCGCTCGTCGCCCAGGGGGCGTTCTCGGCGTACTGGACGGAAGACCTGCGGGCGGTGGGCGGGTGGCCGGACGCGATCGGCGAGGACATCGTGCTCACCTGGTCGCTGCTGGGCTCGCGGGGGATCGTCCAGTACGAGCCGGTGGCGCTCGGCTTCACGGTGGTCCCGGAGCGGCTTGCCCGTCTGCTGAGCCAGCGCTCGCGCTGGGCCCGTGGGATGCTCGAAGGGCTTCGCTCACACCCGCCGCCGACGCAGCCTCGCGTGCTCGCGAAGCTCGTCGCCGGGATCGACTACCTCGTGCCCTTCCTCGACATCGGGCTCATCTTCTTCTGGGTGCCCGGCGTGATTCTCTTCGTGTTCGGCTATCCACTGCTCTTCGGCTGGTGGTCGATGCTCCTCCTCCCAATCACGCTTGCGATCTTCGGGTTCCTGCGCCGCTGGCAGGAGCGGCACGTGTTCAGGCGCCTCGGCATCAAGGTCGGCAAGGACGTCCGCGGGTTCGCCGGCTACCTGGTCGTCTACCAGGTGCTCACGTCCTCCGCGTCGCTGCGGGGATACGCGCAGTACCTCGGCGGCGCGGCTCGACGTTGGTAACAAGCGCTTGACGCGGTTGTGAGTGAGTGATAACTTCGCTCGCGTGAACGCAGCGACGACGACCCGGAAGACCGCCGAGGTGCGGCGCGAGGAGATCCTCGCCGTCGCGCTCGTGGAGTTCGGCGAGCACGGGCTCGACGGCACGTCGACCGACACGATCGCGCGCAAGGCCGGCATCTCGCAGCCGTATCTGTTCCGCCTCTTCGGGACGAAGAAGGAGCTCTACCTCGAGACCGTGCGGCGCTGCCTGAGCCAGACGCTCGAGCTCTTCGAAGAGGCCGCCGACGGCAAGAGCGGCGAGGAGGCCTTGAGCGCGATCGGCCAGGCCTACCGCGGCCTGCTCGCCGACCGCACGCGCCTGCGGGGCCAGATGCAGGCCTACGGCGACTGCGACGACGCCGACGTGCGCGAGGTCGTGCGCGAGGGCTA
>Ga0307304_10000425_pt1 | contig 10088 bp, 8 predicted proteins | sample ER_DNA_185_FD_194503 | JGI IMG/M metagenome (GOLD analysis project Ga0307304, IMG submission 194503) | Bulk soil microbial communities from the East River watershed near Crested Butte, Colorado, United States - ER_DNA_185 | ecosystem: Environmental > Terrestrial > Soil > Floodplain | place: USA...
ACGGCGAGGCCGGCAATGAGGAACCCGATCGTGGTCTCGGCGGCGCGCTGCACGGTCTCGGGCAGATACGCGCGGTAAAGGACGATCGGCACGCCGAGTGCGAAGAGCGTCAGCGCGTGCCCGGCGCCCCACGCGAGCCCGAGCTTGGCAGCGTCGCGCGCCCGCCGCTCGGTCGAGGCGAGGAGCGTCGTCACAGCAGCGAGGTGGTCCGGGTCGGTGGCGTGGCGGAGGCCGAGCAGGATCGCGACGACGATCACGAGAACGAGCGTCGTGCCGTCCGAGAACGAAGCGAGGTAATCGTCGAGGCCGAACATGTCAGCTCACTTTCGGGATGGCCCGCACGGTCATGGCCGCGCCGGCGATGACGATAACGAGAGCGCTGATCGCCGGGAGCAGGCCGATCACGCGGCCCTGGAGCTCGAAGCGGCGGAACGTGCGCTTGGCCAGAATCGCGGCGAGCCCGATCCCGGTGATCGAGAGCGCGAGCCCCGCGCTGAAGGCGACGATCAGCCCGAGCCCGAGTGCGATCCGGTGCAAGGAGATAGCCGCGAGGAGCACGACGAGCGCGGACGGGCAGGGGAGGAGCCCGCCTGAGATGCCGACGGCGGTCAGCGAACGCCAGCCGAGCTCCCCGTGGCCATGGCTGTGGTGCTGATGGTGGTGTCCGTGGTTGTGCGCGCGGCGGTGCCGGACTCGCGCGAGCAGCACCGACGCGCCGACGCCGATCACCAGTAGCCCGGAGACGAGCCCGATCCACGGGTACAGCTGCTCGGGGACGATGAACTGCGAGAGCCCGAGTGTCACGAAGCCGAGCGTGAAGACGCCGATCGTGTGCGTGGCGGTCACGATCAGCCCGAGCGCTGCAGCGTGCCGCGGCTTTCCGCGCTGGCCAACGAGATACGCCGTGACGATCGCCTTCCCGTGGCCCGGCGAGAGGGCGTGCGCGGAGCCCCAGAAGAACGCGAGCGCGAGCGAGACGAGGATCACGCCGACGCCGAGGTGGTCGCGGGCTATCAGGCTCGCGAAGCCGCCGTCGCCGGTCGCTCGCACGGCAGCGCGCGCTGAAAGCTCCGCACGAGACTCCAGCTTTGGCGGATCGCCGGCGCCGTCGCCGGGCCGAACGGTTGCCGTCGCGGTCGTGACCTCGAGCGGACTGCTCAGCAGATCCTTCGGGTAGGCGGCGAGCTGGTGGCTGACGCTCGTCGAAGGCACCGAGGACGCCGTCGCGCTCGCACCGTCGCGGGCCGTGAGCACGATCTCCTTCCAGCCGATCCGGTTCGCGAAGTTCGTGTCGCGGAGCTCGAGCCTCCCGGAGCTCGCGGCAGCCGAGTAGACGGCCTCGAAGCGGAGCGTGCGTAGGCCGGCCGCCCCGGGTGGGAACGCGAGCGCGTGGTCGAGCGGAGTGAGCGCGACCCTCCGGCCGTCGAGGCGCAGATCGAGCCCGCGGCCGATTCCAGCGGCCAGATTCCGCTCGTACACACGCTCGTCCGTGATCTTCTGCCGCTCCTGGAAGGCCGGGATCTCGGCCATGTCCAGGACGTACTTGACGTAGACGCGGTCGCCGGAGAGCTCGATCCCGCTGAAGCGGTTGACCGTGAAGTTCCCGAGTGGGTGAGCGTTTGCAGCAGCCGGCGCGGCGAGGGCGGCGACGAGCCCCAGCAGAAGCGCAAGGCGCTTCACGACGCATACCTCCGGGCAAGCTGGCTCCAGAGGAGCGAGAACTGCGGATTCAGCTGCACTGCCTTGACGAACCACGGGCGCGACTCGTGTCCAAGGCAGCGCTCGATCATCGCGCGATGGAAGTACTTGAGCGCGTCGTGCGTGCCGAGTCGGAGCGCGCGCCGGGAGTAGGGGAGCGCCTCGGCGCACCGGCGGTTCCGCTCGAGCGCCCACGCCAGGACGTCGTCCCCGTCGATGCTCGGGCGCGCGCGTCGCGCCTGCCGCGCGGCCGCAAGCGCGCGCCCAAGCCTGACGCCGTGGTCGGCGTCGAACTGTGCAATCTCGAGGTCGGTGCGCACGCCGTTCGCGGCGAGCAGCCGCCGGATCACGTCGACGAGCGCGTACTGCCGCTGAGCGGCGCGACGATGACCGTGCCGCGCGTACAGGTCGCCGAGCGTCGCGACTGTCTGCGGAAGCGGAAGCGCTTCGGCCGCGCGTCGCGCGAGCGAGAGCGCGGCGCGGTGGCGGCCCTTCGCCTCTTGGACGAGCGCGAGCGGCTCGAGTGCGTAGACGTAGCCGGGAAAGACCGAGAGCGCGGTGCGGTAATGCGACTCCGCCTCTCCGATCCGGCCATGCGACCAGGCGAGCTTGCCGAGCTGCGTCTCCACCCAGGCGGTCGGCTCCGGCTGGCCGCCGGCGGCGTCGAGCGCGAGCGTCATCGCCTGATTCGCCGCACCCGGCCGGCCGAGCAGCTCGCGCGCGTACGAGACCCGCGAATACGACGAGAGGTCGGGTCGCAGCGAGCTCATGTGGTCGACTGTCCGGAACGCCCCCTCGTAGCGGCCGAGCTCGATCAGCGCGTCGCCGACGACGCCGTAGTTGCGGGCTGTGTACGGAGCGAGCCGCACCGACTCGCGTCCGAAGACCAGCGCCTCGCCGAACCTGTGCCGGGCCAGGGCGAGCGATCCGAGGGCGCTCGCCGTCGCCGAATCGCGTGGGTCGAGCTTGCGCGCGCGGTCGAGCGCCTGCTCGGACTTGGTGTAGTACGCCGGGTTCCCTGTCTCGCGGGCGCGCTGCTGGTAGGCGAGCCCGAGCAGCGTGTAGCCCTTCGCCTCGCCGGGGTGAGAGCGCAACTCGTCGACGAGCCGCCTGACGAACGACGCCGTGTCACCGCCGGAGAAGCCTGCCGCGAAGCTCTCGCCCGCGGCCGGGGCCTTCACGGGCAGCGCGCGGGCGCTGCCACCCGAATCCCGGAGCGCCCCGCCGACGAGCGAGACGGCGGCGACGAGTGCCGCCGCCGTCCCTGCGAGAACGAGTCTCGTCTGCTTCGTCACGTTCCTACGGGTTGCCGTGCTGTCGGTTTCGCCCGTCGAACGGCGTGGCGAGGAACGGGAAGCTGCCGGAGAGCGCAGCGTCGTCCGTGTTCACCCCGTCAGATGCGCGGGCCGCGACGTAGTTGGGACCGCCGACGACGCGGATCGCGATGTCGGTGACGTCGTCCTTCGGGCGTCGTCCGTTCGGCCAGCCGGCCGGATCGGGCGTGTCCGCGAGGACCGTCATCCGCTTCTGATCAGCGAACGGCGTGGGCGGGACCAGCAGGTTCAGCCGCAGGAGCTCCGAGAGCCGCCGGTCGCTCGGCTGGTACTTGAGCAACAGGTCTCGGAGATCCGTGCGGTTCGTCTTCGCCGCGGGAACGCCGAACACGAGCTCCAGCGCCAGCGCCAGGCGCGGGTTGAGGTAGTAGTCCTCGAACCTGCTCTCCTGGTCGGGCTCGAGCGAGTTCCAACGGTCCTTGTCGACCGTGCCGATGATCGCCTCGTTGACGAGCGGGTTTGCAAGTCGCTGGACCTGCCTGAACCCGCCATGGCCGTCGCCGTCGACCTCGACGTGCGGCCGGCTCGTGCTGGCATATCCGCCGATCGTCGTCGCTCCCGTGTCGCCGGTCAGCATCGACGCGGGCAGTTCGATCGCGATCGAGTGGACGTTGAAGCCCGACAGCATGTCCGTGCCGAACGGGTTCACGTTGTCGTTCGCATCCTCGGCCGGAGTCTCGATCGGAGGGACGCGCCTCAGGTTGAGCGTGTCGAAGACACCGCCGAGGTCGATGTAGAACGGATCTTCCCGTTGGCCGGCGAAGACCTTGATCCCGTTGCCCAGGTCATACGTGCCCTGAGCCGCGAGCGCTGCGTAGTTCGGCATCGTCCGCGGGCCGACGTTCGACGGGACGGCGATCAGTCCATCGGCGACCTGCGTGCGGTGATGGCCGCGAACGAGCGTGACCGTGTAGCGCTGGCGCAGGCCGAGGCCCTCTGAGCCTGGGCCGTCGAGCGCCGTGATCGGCGGCAACCCGCCCGCTCCGCCCACATACGAGAACGGAAGCGTGAACTGGCGCGCGATGCCGCGGATCGGCTCGGTCCTGAATCGGAACTCGAGCTCGACGTCGTCCGCCTTGCCGTCCCCGTTGTTGTCGACCGAGAACTTGTAGAGGACGTTCGGGTCGAAGTTCCAGTAGTTCGGCCCCGAGCTCGGCTCCTCGCCCGGGATCACGTCCATGATGAGCGCGACCTTGTCCTGCTGGCCGGGCTCGTAGTCGCGGAACATGAAGAAGTCCGTGATGTCCGCGGTCGGATCGAGTGCGATGAGCGGTGCTTCTCTGTGGCTCGCCGCCTGAGCTGCCTGCGGGCCCATTCCACGCGCGAAGAGCGCGAGGAAGAGGGCGCCGAAGGCGAGCCCCAGTGCGATGACGATCTTTCTCCTCTCGACGGCTGTGGTCACTGCCGCCTCACCTCCCTGACCCCGTTCGTTTTGCGTTGTTCGCATGAGTGCCTCCACCGGTTCGATGGCTATCCGAGCCACGTCCTGGGACCTGGTCCCGAGACATGTCCCGGGACCAGGTGCACGGACATGGCTCGACGGCCTACTTGCTTTTCTCGTTCGCGTAGCCCGAGGCGGGATCCGTCTCGTACGGGAACACCGGCAGCCGCGGGCGGTCCGGTCCGTCGACGCCGTCGCCGAGCGGCACCTTCTTGCCGACGAGTGCGCCGGCCACCGCCTGCTCCGCGATGTCGACGACGTCGTCGCCGAGCCGCCGGCCGTTCGGCCAACCCTGCAGGTCGCCGCCGAGCACGCCGAGCCTGCTGAAGTCACTCGGCGGCGTGACGGGAACCGAGAGGTTCACGCGCAGCATGTCCGCGAGCGTCGGGCCTGTGTAGTTGAGCTTCGGGTCGTTGACACCCGTGAGCAGGACCGAGACGAGGTCCTTGCGGTTCTTCTCCGGGACGCCGAGGTGGTAGAGCTGGTTCATCACCTTGGCGAGGATCGGGGTGCGGTAGAAGCGCTGGAAGTACTTGTCTCGCGAAGGCGTCCAGTGGTTCCAGAGGTCCTTGAGCGCCGTCGGGATCACGACCTCGTTCACGAGCGGGTTGCCGAGGCGAGAGACCTGCGACCAGCGCATGCGCGCGTGCCCGTTGTGGACCTTCACCTGCTGGCGGTCCGTGGTCGCCCAGACGCCGACCACGTGGCTCTTCGTGTCGAGCTGCGAGATCGGGATCTGGAGCGCGATCGCATGCACGGCGTAGCCGGCGAAGAAGTCCTTGCCGCCGCCCTGGTTGCCCGTGCCCTTGCGGATCGCGAGCAGGTCGAAGATCGCCCCGATGTCTGCGTAGAACGCGTCGTCGCGCTGACCGGCGAAGACCTTGCCTCCGCCCGGCAGGCTCGTCACGCGCGAGGCGGCGAGCTGTCGGTAGTCCCTTGCCCTTCAGCGTTCGCGGGCCGATGTTGTTCGGCGGCGTCATGCCGCGGGCGACGATCCGGGAGCTCGTTCCGACGATCTTCTCGACCGTGTACGGCTGCACCGTGTTGCCGAGGAAGAGGTCGCCGGTCTTGCGGCCGAAGTTGAAGCGGTAGATGACCTCAGGCTTCCCGTCGCCGGTCCGGTCGATCTTGATGTTGTACCGGGCGCGCGGTGAGAACGTGTAGTAGTTCGGCCCCGCGGCCGGATCCTCACCGGGAATCCAGTTGGAGACGATGGTGAGGGTGTTCGGCTTGTCCGGGCTGCGGAACGCGTAGAGATCCGTGTTGTCCGCTGACGGATCCTCCGAGATCAGCGGCGCCTCCCGGTGGCTTGACGCCTGGGTCGCCTGCGGTCCCGCGTCTCGCGTTGCTGCTGCGAGAACGGCGGCGCCGGCGATCGCCAGGACGATGAGTGCGAGCTTGCGCATTGGAATTGCGGCTCCTTTCGGGTTGGGTCGCCGCTTGTTCGCGCGAGCCTCGCGGGCGGTTCAGGAATCACGCAGTGACGCGTAACGCAGGGATGCGTCAGGAGTGGCCGCGGAGCCAGTCAGCGAGGAACGGCTCTGCGATCCGGTACTCGTTGCCGGACCGGGTGACGAGCTCGTTGCGCATCAGCGCCTGGAGCGCCCGTTGGACCGTCGATGCTCCCGGCAGCTTGTGACGGCGGCGGTAGTCGCCGCTCAGCGGACGTCCGCGCTGTTGCGCGAGAGCCTGCAACGTGAGCCGCTGGGCGGTCGACGCCTGGTCCCAGATCAGCTCGAAGTGGGCGTGTTCCGCGCGGAGGACGTCGGCGAGCGCGCGCTCGAAGTCAGCGAGCCTGGCGACGCGAGCCTTCGGAGTCTCCTCCCAGAGGAAGTAGCAGAGCTCCTGGGTCGCGTACGGATGGCCGCCGGTCGTCTCCAGCACTGCCACGATCGTCTCCGGGTCGATCTTCTTGCCCGTGCGCTCGAAACTGGACGCGAGATAGCCCTCGAAGCGGGGCGGGTCGATGACACCGAGCTCCATCTGCCTGGCGCTGCGCCAGAAGGGCTCGTTCTCGTCGTTGAAGATCCGCTCCATCATGTGCCGCTTGCTGCCGAGGTAGACGTGCGCCACTTCGGGCTGCTCCTGGAACACCGAGCGCATCAGCTTCGGGAGGTCCGGATCGATCGTCACGACCTCCTGGAACTCGTCGAAGACGAGCGCGACCTTGCGCTTGCGCTCCGCGGCCAGCTGCCCGGGGAGCTCGAGCAGGCGCTCGATCGTCGCGTCGACGTCCTGCCGCGGGTAGCCCGCGTCGAAGCTGAAGCTCGGAGTGCCCGTGTCGGGGTCGATCGTGACGATTGGGCGGATTCGCAGGTCGGCGAAGATCCTCAGCCGCTCGCGCGCGCGGAAGAGGGCGGAGGCGATGTGCTCGTAAATCGTGTCCGCGAGCTTTTCGGCGAGCCGCTCCTTCGTCGGCGTCGTCATCAGGTTGACCTGGGCGACGAGGACTTTCTTCTTGATGACCTCCTGCGTGACACGCCAGACGAGTGACGTCTTGCCGTAGCGGCGGGGTGCGAGCACGACGACGTCCTGGCCGTTCAGGATGTCTCGGGTCAGCTCGCGGATCTCGTCCTCGCGGTTCGTGAACGCCTCGTCGAGGGCGAGGGCTCCGTACCGGAACGGGTTCATGGCCGAAGCGTAACAGTGATTACGCTAAGTTGCGTTACGCGTTGATGCGTTATCGACGGATTGTCAATGTCTCGCCGCCGCCGCGGGCGAAGGCGGCCGCCCCCCGATCGCGTTTCCGCCGAAAGCGACGACCACCGTCACACGAGTGCTGCGTGCTCGCCGATCAGGCCGTAGTGGGCGAGCACGTCGGCGAGCGTCGGCTCACCGACCTCCTGCAGGCGGTACGTGATCCGAAGCGCCGGCCGGCCGAAGTCGATCAGGCTTCGGAGGTCGATCGGCGTGCCGATCAGGACGAGGTCGGGATCGCAGCGCTCGATCGTCTCGCGGAGGTCTTCCCGCTGCTTCTGGCCGTAGCCCATTGCGGGCAGGAGCGCACCGACGTGCGGGTACTCCTCGAAGGTCGCGGCGATCGAGCCGACGGCGCACTCGCGTGGGTCGATCAACTCGGCGGCCCCGTTCGCCTTCGCAGCGAGCACCGCCGCTCCGAAGGTCATCTCGCCGTGCGTCAGCGTCGGGCCGTCCTCGATCGCGAGCACGCGCTTGCCCGCGATCTGCGAGGCATCGCCCTCGACGTGGAACGGCGAGTCGGCGAGGACGACCTGCGCGTCGGGATTGTGCGTCCGGATCGACCCGAGCACCGCGTCGATTCCCTCCTGCGTCGCGCTGTCCAGCTTGTTCACGACGCAGACGTTCGCCATGCGCAGGTTCGTCTCGCCCGGGTGGTAGCGCAACTCGTGCCCGGGCCGGTGCGGGTCGACGACGACGATGTGAACGTCTGGCCGGATGAACGGCGTGTCGTTGTTGCCTCCGTCCCAGACGATCACGTCCGCCTCGCGCTCAGCGGCCTCGAGGATCGCCGCGTAGTCGATTCCCGCGAAGACGAGGTTGCCCTCGGCGATATGCGGCTCGTACTCCTCGCGCTCCTCGATCGTGCAGTCGGCGGCCTCCAGATCCTCGTAGCGTTCGAAGCGCTGGACGATCTGTTTCGTCAGGTCGCCGTACGGCATCGGGTGGCGGAGCACGGCCACGCGCTTGCCGTCCTCGCGAAGCAGCTGTGCGACCCGGCGCGTCGTCTGGCTCTTGCCCGAGCCCGTGCGCACGGCGCAGATCGCTGCGACCGGCTTCGAGGACGCGATCATCGTGTCGTGTGGTGACAGGAGCCGGAAGCTCGCGCCGGCTGCGAGCGCGCGCGACGCGATGTGCATCACGTGCTCGTGCGTTACGTCCGAGTAGGCGAACACGACCTCGTCGACGTCGTGCTCGCGGACCAGCTCCTCGAGCTCGGCCTCCGGACGGATCGGGATGCCGTACGGATACAGCTCGCCGGCGAGCAGCGCGGGGTACACGCGCCCGGCGATGTCCGGGATCTGCGTCGCCGTGAAGCCGACGACGTCGTACTCGTCGCGTCCGCGGTAGACGACGTTGAAGTTGTGGAAGTCGCGCCCGGCCGCGCCTGCGATCAGAACTTTCGTCCGCATGTATACGAAGTATGCATCTACACACCGGATAGAGTCGTCCCTTCATGGCGAGCTTCCCCGAGAAGCTGAACGAACAGGTCGCGCACGAGTTCGCTGCGTCGCAGCAGTACGTCGCGATCGCTGTCTGGTTCGACGCCGAGACCTTGCCGCTCCTGGCCGCGCACTTCTACCGGCAGGCGGTCGAAGAGCGGAACCACGCGATGATGATCGTCCAGTTCCTGCTCGACTCCGACCACGAGGTCGCGATCCCGGCCGTCGAAGCGCCGAAGACGGCGTTCGGGGATGCCCGGCAGCCGGTGGCGCTCGCGCTCGACCAGGAGAAGCGGGTCACGGAGCAGATCGCCGCGCTCGCCGCGCTCGCCCGCGAGGAGAACGATCTCGTCGGCGAGCAGTTCCTGCATTGGTTCTTGACCGAACAGCGAGAAGAGGTTTCGAGTATGTCGGCGCTCCTGGCGGTCGTCGAGCGCGCGGCAAAGACAAACCTTCTACTGGCCGAGGATTACCTTGCCCGCAACCCGGTAGGGGATCAAGGGGCGCCAGAGGCGGGCGCGCCACCGGCAGCTGGCGGCCCGCTCTAACACATCTCGGTCGGCAAGTAGAGAGGCGAATCGGCCGGTCAAAGGACCGCAGCCCTAGATCATCCGTCGCTTTGCTGCTCGGGTAGGGGCGTGCTAGCCGTCGAGTTGGCCGGCGAGCTCCGCAACCTGTGGCCTAGTCGCGTGCCCGGCTGCTTGAAGGATCGCCGGGACGTCGGGGTCGGAGATGAAGTTCTGCCAGCCATCCGCGTCCCAGTCGAAGAGCACCCAGACCCGGCCCTCCTCATTCGGGTCGCGAAAGACGTGCGAGCCCTTGGACCCGTGCTGCTTTCGCTTCTCGAGGCTTGTGGTTGAGAAGATATTCATCCAACGGTCGAAATCTTCGACCTTGCTCGTTGCGAGAAACACTCTCTCCTCCTCCGTCGCTCTCGGCGCCGCCGCTCGATGCCGATGGAGCGGCGAGTGTATGGCCTCGACGCGCGGGGCGGCATTCGGGGAGCGCCTCTTGTCGTCGTGTCGAGCTAGGAGTGGCGGGCAGTGTCGCCAGGAAGGAGAGGAGGCGGGGCGGACCCCCGCCTCCTCTGCTTCGCAAAACGCCTACTGGTTCACCGCCTCACGGAGAAGTCGGCCGTCAAGTCCCCGACCTGAACCTGGTATGAGCCTGTCTCCACCTCGCGCCTACCCGCGCCGTCGATGTCACCTGACGTCACGGCCAGCTCGGAGACAGGGAACGAGACGTGAACGACTCGCGACGCCCCTGAATCGAGGTTCACTCGCGCGAATCCCACGAGGCGCTTGGGCGGCGCGATCACTTCACTGACCGGCTGGTGCACATACACCGGGACGACGTCCGCTCCAGCCCGGCTGCCGGTGTTTGCCACCGTGAACGTAGCGGTTACGGTGCCCCTCCGCGACACGGTGTCCGTGACCGACAGGTCGCTCAGCTCGAAGGTCGTGTATGAGAGCCCGA
>Ga0307304_10000428_pt1 | contig 10062 bp, 8 predicted proteins | sample ER_DNA_185_FD_194503 | JGI IMG/M metagenome (GOLD analysis project Ga0307304, IMG submission 194503) | Bulk soil microbial communities from the East River watershed near Crested Butte, Colorado, United States - ER_DNA_185 | ecosystem: Environmental > Terrestrial > Soil > Floodplain | place: USA...
GGCCGACTCGAACGGAGCCGTCTTCGACCCGATCACCTGCGCGCCGGTCACGCCGAGCGCGAGGTTGTCGTAAAGGATCGCCAGGTTCGAGGTCGCGGCCTGCTTCTTGCTGTTCGTGATGTCCTGCCACGCGGCGGCGTCGCTGCGGTCTTCCTCGTCGTACGAGGACGCGTGCGTCAGCTTCGCGGCGTCAAGCTGGACGGTGGTGCCGCCACCGGTGTCCAGGTTGTAGGTCTGACCCTTCTGGGTGACCTCAACCGAGGCGTCGGTGTCGATGGCGATCTGCTTCGAATCCACCTTCATCGGCTCGGTTCGGCCGCTGGCGGCCTCCCACGCGCTGACGTTGCGGAAGCGGGTGACCAGGCCCGAGGCGTAGTCCTCGATGATCCAGCTACCCGGGTTCACGGAACCGGCCATCGCCGGACCTCCCTGGTGTCGTGTCGAACGGGGAGTGCCCGGAGCCCACTGGTACGCCGGAGCGGGAAGCGGCTCCACAGGTAGCGCGCTTGAGGAGATCATAACCACAGCGTGCAAACGCCCCCGCCACACGAGGTGACGGGGGCGGTTGGTTACACCGAAGTGGACTCCCGAAGTCCGGGGGCAGCGTATCAGTCGTCGTCCGAGCCGCCGAACGCGTGCAGGGCCTGCAGCTCGGTAGCGCTCTTCGGCTTGTTCGACGGCCGGCCGCCACCACCGGCGTTACCCGGAGCGGCCACGCGCCGGCCCTTGAACAACTGCGGGAAGTCCCGCTTCACCGCGCGGAACGCGTGCTCGAGGCCCTCCACCTCACCGTCGTCATTCAGGTCCAGGTCTTCGGTGTCGGCCAGCTTGAGGATCCGCGAGAGCGCCGCTGCGGCCTGCGCCTTCTCCTTCGGGAACGTCATACCGAGGTCGCTCAGGATCGACTTGCTCTGGCTGCGGATGATCGCCGGCATCAGCTCGGACCGCGTCGATGACTTCGTCTCCTCGGCGATCTCATCGAGCTCTTCGCGGGTGAACTTCTTACCCGCATCGTCGTCGCCATCCTTGCCACCACCCTTGCCGTTCCCACCCTTGGCCCGGTTCGCCTTCTCCCGGAGCAGCTTCGTCTTCGAGGCCCGCAGCGCCCGCAGCTCGGCACGCAGCTCCTCCGGCGACTTTCCGGAGTCGGGGTCGTCATCGTCGTCCGAGTCGTCGCCGTCATCCCCACCGGCGTCGTCGCCCTCGTCGCCGTCATCCCCATCGGCGTCGTCGTCGCCGTCGTCCTCGGAAGCGCCCAGGATCGGCCAGATCGGGCGACCATTGCGCCGCACGCCCACCGCCTCGAGCAACTTGCCGGTGTGCGGGTGGATCATCCACGGGTGGACAAGGGTGTTGTGCATGGTGGCCTCCACTGGTCGTTCTACCTGGTAGGAGATGGTACAACGCGCGGGAAGTCGCGGGGGTTGCGCAGCCGTCGCCGGGTCTCCTGCTCCACCGTCTTCGGAAGCGGGATCGCCGAGTTGAGCGCATGCTTAGCCGCCACCACGCGCACGGTGTCGCCTTCGGTGGGTCGGGCCCAGCCCTTGGCCGCCGAACGGGTCGCCTCACGCTTGAGCCCCGCGGCGAGCAAGTGGACGTTCGTCCGCTTGACGATCCGAAGTTCGCACCGGCAGTGCGGGTGCGAGCCGACATGGCTACCGTTGGGTAGCTCCCGCCAGCCGGGGCCCCGGAAGTCCGGGCGGCTGACGACGCTCTTCCACTGCGGCCCCCACGTCCGCCCGCCGGGGAACAGCTGCCCCACCGCCGGCGTGACGTGCAGCCCGGCGTAGGCCAGACAGCGCACGCACGCGTCGCGCTCGGGCACCCAGATGCACACCCACTCGTCGCCGAGCTCGGCGGCGCGCTCAAGCTGCTCCTCGGTGTGGTCGGCCACCAGCTGCCCCACCACGACGCCGCGAACGTCGCTGGTGAGCTTCTCCGGCTGGGCGATCGCTTCCTGCACCGCGGCGAATCCGCGCTTGGCCACCTGCGTCGGCGCGACGGCGCGGCGCACACGCTCGGCGCGGTAGGTCTTGACCTGCGCGACGTCCGCGGCGGGGACCTCCCGGTGCACGGAGTCCGCGGCGGCGTCCATCGCGTCGATGACCTCGCGCACGCCGTTGTCCACAGCGTCTGTCCACACCTGGGGAAAGTCGAAGTCCGCAGCTGTGGGCGCAGGTAGTGGCGCTGGCCGACGCTCACCACGGAGCCGGGGCGGGCCGGGAGCGGTCACCAGCGCGAAGCGGGTGTAGGCCCGGAACTGGGCAAGCACGCCCTTGACCTCTTCCGAAGCGTCCGGGCCCTCCCGCTCCGCCTGCTCAACGTCAGCCGGCCCGTGCTTGAGCGACCCGTACAGCAGCACCCACAGGCGCACCAGCTTGCTCAGCACAAACCGGGTGGTCTCCATCATCGCCTGAAACTCCGGCTGAGCCAGCGCGGCCGCCTCGGTGCCCGCCCACGGCTCGGTGGGCTCAAGCGGTGCTGTCATCGTCCTCGCCCGTCAGCACCTGCTCGAGGAACTGGCCGAAGACCTCGATGGCCTTCGCCTGGTCCAGCCCAAGTAGCTGCGTGGCCTGCCCGATCGCGGTGGCGGTGGCGGCGATGCGGTCGGCCAGGTCCAGCCGGCCCTCCATCGTGCGCGCCCACTCGTCGACCTGGTCCGGCAGGTAGCCCGCCTCGATCAACGCCACTCGCTCAGGCACGCCGGCGTCCTGCTTGGCCTTGACCGCCTGCCACCCCTCGGTGTCGCTGACCTTCGAGGACGGGGCCCACGTCACCACGACGGTGCGTTCGGGCACACCGAGCATGGCCAGTGCGCCCTCGCAAATCGCGGCGATTGGCCCGGCCAACTGGTCCTTGAGCGACTCGACCCGGGAGAGCAGATCGTCGATGCGGGCGATGCGGCTCTGCCCGCTCTCCACCTGCCCCGTCGGGTCGGTGACGTTCATCGGCGTGTCGGTGACCTCGCCGAGCAGCCGAATGTAGGCCACCAACGGGTCCAGGAAGACGTTGGCCGGGCTGCCGTCGAGCTGCCCCACGGCCTTGACGTTCGAGAGTTTGTTCATGGTGCCGGGCGCGTTCGAGAGCTTGCTCGAGCGGCGCACCACCGGCGCGTGGCCAGGCTGGACCGCGGCGCGGAAGGGCACTTGCCGGTCGTCGTCGGACCAGTCGTTGAGGTCCGCGCCCTTCGTGCCCGCCTCGGCGAGCTGGTAGCGGTAGGGCCAGCCGTTCCAGTCGATGCCGGACAGGTGCGTTGCCATGATCTTCGTGATGGCGTTCTGCGGGCCGTAGGCGTCAAAGTGCTCAGGCCGGCCGTAGGGGCGCTCGGTGCGTCCGTGCTCGATCGGCAGGCCGTGCTCGTAGGTGAGGATGTGCGGGTTGTCCGGGTCGTCGCCCTCGGGGTCGTCCTCCGCGGTGTAGGGCTTGAACAGCTCATCGGCCCACCGCTCGATCCCCTCGGTACGGTCGATCGAGATAAACCGCTCCACCCGGTCGTCGTAGTAAACGTTGACCCGCAACCGCTCCTTGTCGCCCTCGCCGATACACCAGGAGTCGATCACGAACTCGATGTCGCGTTCGTTCTGCCGGTCGTAGATCGCGCACATCGTCAACGGGTCCCGGACGAACACGTCCACCCGGGCCACGGTGCCGTCAGAGTTGAGCTCCTCGCCTCGGTGCGGCCAGCGCAGCAGATAGGCATCGCCGTACTCGCACACCTTCTCGATGAAGCGTGGCAACTCCACGGTGAAGTCGTTGGGCGCGCCCACCTCGGCGTTGAGCCGGTCGGTCAGCGGCGTGGTGGTCTCCCCGCCCTCGCCCTTGACCGAGTCCTCCGCCACCGTGAGCGCGGCCACCTTGAGCCGGTTGGTGCGGCTTTTCACGGCCTTGCGCGCGAGGTTGGCGCGGTAGTGCTTGCCCGACTTCTCGATGGCTTGGCGGACCTGTTCGTTCGCCACGATCTCCCGGGCTGTGCCCTCGAACATCCGGCGCGCCCGAACATAGCCCGGGCGCTTCTGATCGAGGGTGGTCAACCCGCGGGTCAAATCCGACACTGGTCCTCCATCGGGTGTGGTCTGGCGATCATCGCACGTCACGCATAACCGGTGGTCAGGTCCGGGCCGCCACCGGTCCCCGCGCCCGGCTTGCGCACCTCGCCGGGGCTTAACCAATACAGGACGCTAGAGGTCACCGCGTCCACGTCGTCGTCGTGGGCCACCAGCGGGAACGCCTGCATCACGCCTTCGGCCTGCGGGAAGTTGCTCACCAGCCGGCCCCCTTCCACGTGCCCGAGGTGCTTCACCTGGGTGGGCCGGGCCTGGTACTTGTCGAGCGCGTGCGCGGCCCGGACTTCCTTCGCCGACACCGAGTGCAGCAGTTCGACGGGCACGGGCAGGTCGTCGAACACCTCCTCCCAGAGCGCGCCGCCCTGGTTGTCTTCCACGCAGATGCGCCTGATCTGCGGGAAGCGGTTGAGCAACATCATCACGTAGTCGCGCCGCGCCATGCCGATCACGCGCTTACGGCTGACGTGCAGCACCTCCACGTGCCCCGGCTGGTTGCGCTCCAGCTCCTCGCGCGTGGGCCATGGGTAGGCGGTGACGGCAAAGCCGGTGTAGTCGCTCTCGGCGGTGGCGGTCACCGCGGGGTCGATGAACAGCGCGCACCGGTTGGTGTCGGTGGCCTCGGTGATGTAGGTGAAGTCGCCTTCGGTCCACATCCCCTCGTCGCCGAGACTGGGGCGGTTCTCCATCTCCATCCGGAACATCCGGGTGTGGGCGATGGACTGCAGGTACTCGGTGCTCCACTTCGCCGGCCAGCACGAGACCGGCTCACCAGTGGCCGGGTCTTCGATCAACGGCAGGTAGTGGTGCACGCGGATGCGCTGCTCGCGCACCCATTTGAGCTCGTCGGCGTTGACGTCCTGCGGCGCGCCGGAGACCGAGCGGACCAGCTGGTGAGTCAGCCCGTCATACATCGTGGTGGTGCCCACCCAGGACCAGATGGCGTTGACGTTGTAGAACCCGATCGCGCCAATGATCGTCTTCTTGCGCTGCTCGGCCTGGTAGGCGGAGTAGTTCGCCTCGGAGTTCTCTACGTCGTCCAGGATGATCACGTTCGCTCGCCGGCCGTCGATGCTGGAGCCCAGCACCGAGGAGTCCATGCCCTTCGCCGTGATGATCACGCCCGACTCGGAGAGGTACTCCCCGATGGTGTCGTGCTCGGCGCGCTTGCCCGTCATCCGCGGCAGGCAAAACTCGGGGAAGTCGTAGTGCAGCAACGGGTTGGTGCGCCGTTCGGTGTGAATCGCCATCATGTGCTCGCCGGCCGTGGACGACGTCCGGGAGAAGATCGCGAAATAGTCCTTGTGCAGGTGGCATCCCGCCCAGATGGGTCCGATGCGGAAGTGCACCGTCGACTTCGCCGAGCCACGTGGCGCGATCCAGGCGTCGCGGTTCTCCATCGGGCCCTGGTAGCCCGGCCAGGTCAGGAACCACTCGTAGCTGCCCGCGTGCAGCGGGGCGAAGGTGATGTTGCCCTGATCGTCGGTGAGCCACCGGCGGTGGTACATCAGCGCGTGCGCGAACGGATCCAGCCGGCTGATCGCCCGTCGGCCCTCACGCGACTTGAGCAAGCGCGGGTCGTACTGGCGGTCCAGGTACTCGCGCCAATCGAACCCCGGCAACCAGGTCCGGGCGTAGTCGCCACGACGGTTGGGCCTCACAACCGCCATGGCGCTAAGCCTTGATCAGACCGAAGAACATCCCGGCCGCGATGATGAAGAACACGATGGCGAGCGTGGCCAGGATCCAGCCCAACCACGGGCGCGCCGGTGCCTCGGGTCGGCCGGGAACGAACAGCACGCCCAGGCACAACCAGCCGAGGCAGACGAGCCCGGCAGCGACGCCGGTCACTTCCGGGCTCGTGACGCGCTGGACTTCGTGCGCTTGCCATCGCCCGGCTGCTCGACCTCGGAGCCTTCCTCCACGCCACGGGTCTCGGCGTAGGCGGGACTGCCCTCAGGCTGGCCGAAGCGGGCCTTCTCCTGGTGGTACTCACGGAGCCACTCGCGCTCTTCTTCGGCACCTTCGCCGTTGAGTCCCTCCGTGCTGGCCGTGATCAGGTTCGCCGCGCGGTCCAGCAGCTGGGCGAGGTACTCGTTGCCGTGGGCTTCCATCGGTCACACGCTCCCGGTCATCGGGAGAGGCGGCCGGTCGTCGGGCAGCCCCTCGATTCGGTGGATGTTGGCGAGATTCACGAGGGTGCCGTGCACGTCCCGCAGGAACACGATCCCCTCCAACGCCGTGAACGGCAACACGGGCACACCCTCGTCGGTGTCGAACGCGACGACGGCGAACGTCTCGCGTCCGCTGGGCAGGCTGTAGTGCGCCTTGAGGACGCTCTGGTCCTCGGACAAGCCGGCGGGCAACGGGGCGTCCGCGGTGGGCTCGGGCATCAGGTCTCCACTGGTCTGGGACGGGGCGGCGGACCAGTGAAATACGCCGCCCCGTCGCGTTAGCCTCCCACATCGGTGGGCGCGACATCGCGAGCGTCTCGCGTGTCCATCTCGCCGACGAGGTCCGCGATCGCGCGGTCGGTCTCGGTGATCACGGTGACCTCGGTGCGCACGGTGGCGTTGTAGCCGAAGAGCCGGGCCATGGCCTCGGTGTTCTTCAAGATCAGGTCTTCGAAACCGCGCACCTCGGCGAGCGCCCGCGCCCGGGGCCCGTGATCGCGCAGCGGCTCGCCACCCTCCTCGAGCCGGACCACCCGGCCGTTGGAGTGCGCGACGTGCTCAGCGTCGTAAATCGCCCAGGCGGCGTCCATGCCGCGCTCGAGCCGCACCCGCTGCGCCATGAGACGCTCAAACTCCCGGGTGACGTGCTCGCGCGCCAGCGGCAGCACGGCGGCCACGGTGTGCTCCCGCACCAACTGCCCGACGGTGGTGCCCGAGATCGCCCGGTAGCCCTCGCGCTTCATCATCGCCGCGGCGTCACGGTAGGTGTAGCCCTTGAGCACCAGCTCGAAGGCCCGCCGAGCGCGATCCTGCCGCTCGCCGGGCCTAGCGCCCCCACCACTGCGGACAGTGCCCACTTAGGTCCGACCCAAGTTTCGGACGACCTGCACGTATTGCACCATCCGCACAGTGTGCCACACGGGGGCAAATCGCCTGGTCACGCAGCACTCTGCCAGCGCTCGGCAGGCTCGTCGGCCTCTACCGTGATGGGCACCGGACCGAGCTGAGTGACCATGCACCTCTCGAGGAACGCGGTCGCGGCCGGGGCGTCCTCCGCCTTGACCATGGCCACGATCTCGTCGTGCACCGGGAGCACGATACCGCCCGCGTAGGGACCCTGCTCCCACCGGATCAGCGCATCCACGAGCAGCTCGCGTGCGGTGCCCTGGACCGCGAAGTTCGGGGCTTTGTGCGGCAGGCGCGGATCCAGGTGGATGACCCGGCCCGAGTAGGTCCGGAACTCCCGCAGCCCGTTCTTGACCGCCTGGCGCAGCTGCGCGCTCCACGCCGCCAGCTGCGGCGCGAGGGCGTCCAGCGTGGCCACCAGCCGCTCCACCATCTCGATCGAGATGCCGGTCTGCGCGGCCAGCGTCGGCGCGGACCCGCCGTAGAGCCGGCCGAAGACGACCCGCTTGACGTTGTAGCGGTTCGCCTTGGTGAACCCCGGCCCGTACGCCTGGTTGGCGATCATGGCGTGGAGGTCGTGCAGCACGCAGGTCTGCCCGGCCAGGCACGTCGGGCAGGTGAGCGCGCCGTTGATCATCCGGATCAGGTTCTGATCGCCCGAGAGGTAGGCGGCCACCCGGACCTCCACCGAGGAGAAGTCCGCGGCAATGAGCAGGAACCCCGGGTCGGCCACGATGCACTCGCGCAACCCGCCCTCGCGCGCCACCTGCTGCAGGTTCGGCCGGACGCAGCTCATCCGGCCGGTGTCCGCGCCGAGGGTGTAGATCGTCGGGTAGGTCCGGCCGTCGCCGTGCTCGGTGGACCGGGCCCACGGGCGGATCATGTTCTTCAGCACCGTGGCGTCGTCGCGGTACTCCAGCAGCGTGGTGGCCAGCTCGCCGAGCTCCCCCGGCGCGTGCGTGAGCTTCTCCAGCACGTCCTTGGCCGCGGTGGGGTTGCCCTCCGGGGCGGTCTTGGACGGCTTGGTCCGGGGCAGGATCGCGCCGAGCTGGACGAGCCGGGTGGTGACCTGCTTCGGGGAGTCCGGGTTGTCCACGCCCAGCTCCCGGATCCGGGTCAGCTTGGCCGCCGCGCGCGGCTCCCGGTCGTCCAGCTGCGCGCGCACCGCCGGCCCGTCCAGCGCCAGCCCGAGGTAGGGCAGCTTCGCCACCACGCGCTCAGCCACGATCTCCCGAGCCATCACCGCCGGATCCGGCTGGGGGAGCTTGATCCGCAGCGCCGAGCAGTCCAGCACGTCGGCCAGGGCGTAAGCCACCATCACCGCGCAGCGCTTGTCAATCTGCGCCCAGCCGTTTTTCTCCCGCGGGGTGTCGGGCTTGAGCTTCCAGATCCAACCGGCCGCCGAGCCGAGTGCTTCCCGCGCGGCTTCGGCCCCGGGACTGACCGCGGCCGCGCCCAGCACCGCCTTGGACGTCTCCTTCAGCCCGTCGCCGTTCTCCGTCAGCGCGGGGTCGGACAGCTTGACGATGGTGGCGACGTCGATGCACTTCGCCAGCGCGTCGGCGTACTCGATCACCCCGAGCCGGGCCAGTGGCACCAGGTCCGCGGTGTAGCTGTACGCCTCCAGCTCGGTGGCCGCGGCCAGGTAGGCAGCCGCGATCTGCCGGTGCGCCGGGTCGCCGGCGTCGAGGTCAACCGCCTCGGCCCAGTCGCCGAGCTGGATGGTCTGGCATGCCCACTCCGGGCTCCAGAGCGGCAGGCCGTTCGTCTCGACGTCGACGGCGAGCCGCCCGCCGTTGCGCGCCAAGCACGCTTCCAGCACGGCGGCCGCGCCGGCCAGGTCCACCTCACGCGGGCCCTCGCCCCGGCGCATCGCGGCCGGGAGCGTCAGCAGCGGACCGGCCGCCTCGGTGACCTTCGCACGGGTCGCGGCCGCTCGATCGCTCGCTTTCCGCTCACGCAGAGCAGGCACTCCCGGGGGCGCTTCTCCCGACCCCATGCACCGGCTGCCGGTGGGGTCCTTGTGCACCTTGAGCTTGATCGACTTCGTGAGCGTCGCGGGCTCCCGGCACCAAGGGCACGTGATCACCTCGCCAGGCACCGGCTGGGCCGGCGTCGGCACGGGGACCGAGTGGGTGGGTGGAGCCGGTGGAGGCGTGGAGGCCGCCCCCTTACCTTTTTCCACTAAGGCCCTATTGATCATGGTCTGGGGGGTAGTTACCGGTGGAGTTTTAATAGAGGTGCCTCCACCCCCTCCACCAGACCCGCCAGCACCTCCGTGACCTGCAGTTTCGGGGGTGGAGGCACTGGTGGAAGCACTCGTTTTGGTGGAAGCAAGTGCCTCCACCCCGCCCGCGCCCTGCGGCGAAACCGCCCACGAAACGTCGCCGGTGGAGGCAGTGCGGAGGCACCTGTAGTTCGCGTCCTTGCGTCGTTCCACCGGGTATCCGAGCTTGTCGAGGCGTGCGTAGATCTCCGAATCCTTGAGCGCACGCTGTCCGCTCCAGTGGGGGTGGTTGCGTCGCCAGGTGGAGAACGCGTCCCGCACGGTGCTGCTCTTCATGCCCACGGGGTCCGGCACCGTGTGGTCGCGCACCCACTCCGCCACCACGTCCGCGGAGTCCGCCAGGTCCTGTGTGCGCTCACGGATGGTGAGCGGCTCGTAGTAGCGATCGAGCCCACTCGGGTCCGCCAGGAACAACGCAGCGCGCCGGATCATGCCGAGCAGGATGCCCGGGGCTTCCTGCTCGAACACCGCCGCCAGCCGGGCAGCGGCCGCCGGAGTCGCCGCCGGGTCCGCCGGACACGGCAGGACGCGCGCCCGGCGGAGCACGCCATCATCCGAGAGGTCCGGCGGGTTGTTGGTGGTCATCACGATCGTGTGCGTGGGCGTGAACGTCACCTGACTGCGGTACTTTCCC